>ERZ773203.136-NODE-136-length-39456-cov-98.284485_pt1 | contig 39456 bp, 60 predicted proteins | sample MGYA00580529_ERZ773203 | MGnify/ENA primary metagenome ERZ773203 (study PRJEB29015, sample SAMEA2738176) | human oral metagenome | biome: human oral; feature: human-associated habitat; material: saliva | place: China | collected 2177 ... | reverse complement strand
TCGCCGACCAGGCGACCCTCACCTGCACGGTGACGGACGTGCCCGAAGCGTGGGCCGCGAAGGAGAACGTCACGGGCACGTTCCATGCCCGCGCCAGCCTCGTCGACAAGGCGGTTGGAACTGAATCGACCTCGATCACCCTGAACGGGCAGGTCGTCCGCACCCTCGTGTGGGGCGACCGTGAGGGCACGGGCACCTGCAGCAACGACTGCTCCGGCCCCGCTCACTACGAGTACGCACGGCCCGAAACCGTGAAGTACGGGTGGACCAACCGCGACGGCTCGGTCGGGTGGGGCATCCAGTGGAAGGCGGACCCCAGCGTCGAGTACACGATCATCGACGAAACCAACACACTGCACACGGCGGTGAAATGCTCGACCGGCCCGACCTGGGACCCCGCGACCACGTCGTGGACTGACGGCAAGCTCGACGACACGAAGCACACCCTCGTGTTCACGCCCCCGACCGGGGCTCTCACGTGCGTGACCTACCCTGACGCGACGCAGCCCGTCGAGGGCGTGACGACGTACACCAACAAGGCGACGATCAACGGCGCGAGCCTGGAGGCGACCGCGACAGTGAAGGCCGGCGGCGGCACCGACGGTGACGGCACCGTGAAGCCCACGCCCGCCCCGGCCCCCGAGCCGTCCACGGAGCCCACGCCGGAGCCGACGCCCACCACCCCGTCCACGCCTGCGACGCCCGCACCGAAGCCCTCGGACGAACCCCAGTCCACGCCGACTCCTGACCCCACCCCGGAGCCGCGCGTGACCACCGAGCCGGTGCCCGTGCCCACGCACGCGACCCCGAAGCCCGAGCCGAAAGCAGACGCACAGCCCGCTCCGGCCCCGGCGACTCAGCTCGCTAAGACCGGCGCAACCCTCGACGGCATCAAGGTCGCGCTCGGGTCTTTCGCCCTGGGTGTCCTCCTCACCGCCGGTGGGTACGTCATCAACCGCCGTTACCTGGGAGGCCACGGACGATGACCACGAAGCACCTCGTAAACCCGGTGACACTCACTATTGAGCTCGACGACCTGACGTGGCTGCGCGCCTTCCTCAAGGAGGAAAGCCTCGCCGCCGAGATCGACCACGAAGAAGTCGAGCGACTCCACACCGCCGCAGCTATCCGCGTCGCAAAGGCAGTGCTCAGCAAGGAGCACGACAGGATGACGAAGATCATCGACGACCTGGACGCCGCAATCGGCGCCGCCGACATGCGCGAAGCTGTCGCTAGGAAGCTCGCCGCGACGTTGCCCGAACAGCCGCTCGTAGCCTAACCCCGCCCGTGTGGGGGCCGCCCCGCTGGCAGCCCGGCGGCCCCCACCCCCTAATCACCCAAAGGACAAAACCACCATGCGATACGTGCCCGTCTACACCAAGACCGCCGCAACCATCTACCTCCTGGCCGCCGCCGCATCCGTAACCAACGGCGCACTCGCGATGCTTCTGGCCGTCTACGAGCGAAACCTCGCCGCCGGCGTCCTCGCCCTCATCCCCACCGCCTGCGGTATCGCACTCGCCCTCGCCGTCATGGGCCGCGAAGAACAGCAGGGAGGCGAAGCAGAATGACGATCCGTAAAGCCCCGATCCCCGGCAAGACGCAGATCGGCTCCCACGCCCCCCTGTTCCTGCGCATCACGACGCCCGCCGAGCGTCGCCACATCCAGACGCACCCAGGCGAAACGTTTCTCCTACCGAACGAGGACAGCGAGACAGGCGGCTGGCCCCGCCGCCGCGTGGACACGATCCGCGCCTACGCTCACAGCCTTAACCGTCACGGCACGTTCTGGGTCGTGGACTCCCGCTCGGACGGACAAGGCGGCTACCTCGTGTGGCTCTCCTTGGACCAGAACGAGGCGAAGCGCCGGTCGGCAACCAGGCGCCGCCGAAAGGGCCAGGACTGACACCCCGATCTCCTACTGAAAGGAATCATGCTCATGGCTTCCACCGAAGTCGCTAAGCCTCGCGGCAAGGCCGCCGCGAAAACCACCCCAGTACCGGCCCCCACGCCAACCCCCGGATTCTCCTACATCACCGCCGGCCTGCAGGAACGCGCCGCCTACATCGCGCGGATCGCCCCCTCAACGATCATCCCCACCGCATACAGGGGCAACCCTGCGAACGCATTTGTCGCCGCCGAAACCGGCGCAGCCCTCGGCCTCGAGCCGCTCCAAGCGCTGGCCTCTATCGCCGTCATCAACGGGCGGGCGACACTCTCATCCGACCTCATGGCCGCCGTGATCCGCCGCGCCGGCCACACCCTGCGCATCGCCGAAAACAGCCCCGAGTCCGTGACTGCGACGCTGATCCGCGCGGACGACAAGACGTTCAAATTCGAGGTGACCTGGGACAAGGACAAGGCCGTGAAGGCGGGCCTGTGGGGCCAGAAGGGGCCCTGGTCGCAGTACCCGACCCAGATGCTCAGGACCCGTGCAATCACCGAGGTCGCGCGCCAAGGCGCATCCGAAGCCCTCATGGGCATGATCTACAGCCCCGAGGACTTCGGGGCCACCATGACGGAGACGGGTGAGGTCATCGAAGCGGAGATCGTCGCCGAAGCACCCGCCAAGCCTGCCCCGGCGGCGAAGCCGACGCCGGCCGCGACGCCCGCGGCGGCACCACATGAGCTAACCCAGCCTGCAAAGCCGCTCACGCCCGCGCAGGCCAGCGTCGCAAAGGGCCTCGACATCCTCAGCTTCACCCAGGAAGCCTACGATGCGCTGTGCAAGCGGTGCCTCGGCCAGCTCATCTCCGTGACCGCCCTGAACGACGAACAGGCCTCCATAATCCACGCCGAGCTGCTCGCTATCTACAACAGCGGTCGCACCCAGCCGGCGCCCGAACCGGCGCCCGAGGCCGAGGTCGAGATCATCGACGACCAGCAGGCCCCGATCTTCGACTACGGCGACGACACCGACCCGAACGGGGGCGCAGCGTGAACGGAATCGACCTATACGACGGCATCACCCTGCACCAGGGGGATTGCCGGGACATCATGCGCAGGCTCCCCGCCGATCATTTCGACGCGGTCATCACTGACCCGCCCTACGGGATCATTTTCGCGGGCGAGAAGTGGGACACGGCCACCCCGCAGGGGTTCCAGGCGTGGGCGCAGTCATGGGGAGAGGAGGCGCTGCGCGTCATCAAGCCCGGCGGCTACCTGCTCGCGTTCAGCGCGCCCCGAACCTACCACCGGCTCACGAGCGCCCTCGAGGACGCCGGCTTCGAGATCCGCGACGCTATGGCCTGGATACGAGCCGACGGCAAACCCGCCGGAATGGACCTCTCATCAGCGTTCGACCGCGCCACGGGCGTCCTGGATCAACGCGAAGGCCGCGACGTGCGCGAATGGGCAGACGAGGCCACCGCGACGCACATGTCATCTCACAAACTCCACGCCACCGGCGAACCTGTCACCGACGAAGCCAAAACCTGGGAAGGCTGGGGCGTCGGCCTTAAACCAGCGTGGGAGCCCATCGTCGTCGCGCGACGCCCTCTCGAGGGCCGCCTGGTCGACAACGTCCGTGAGCACGGCACCGGCGCGATGAACATTCGCGCAGGCATGGACGCAGCGGGCGGCTCGTACCCGCCGAACCTGCTCATGGGCGAGCAGGCCATGGCCGCCGCCGTGCAGCAGGGCGCCCCCGACCACGTGTGGCCGGTATTCAGATACCAACCGAAGGCCCCTAAGCGCGAGCGCCCCATCGTGGGGGGGGGTACAGCACGTCACCGTGAAGCCCCTCGAGCTCATGCGATACCTGATCCGTCTCGTGGTGCGGCCCGGTGCGCTGATCCTCGAACCGTTCGCCGGGTCGGGCACAACCCTGCAGGCGGCGGCCATGGAGAACGTGCGCGCGGTCGGCTGCGAACTCGACGACAGGTACATCCCGCTCATCAAAGCACGTTTCGCGCAGGGCATCGAAGCGCCCCTCAACCTGTTCGGCATGGGAGATGACGCAGCATGATCCCCGAATGGCCGCACAAGAGCCCCTACGCGGAGGCCGCCGCCCACCTGCGTGAAGCAATCGCCATGGCGGCACTACAGGACGCGGTCACCCAGCTCGCAGCACAAATGGCCGCCGCCAGCGTTAGTGAGGAGGACTTCGCATGAATGTGGATGACGTACTGTCTTGCCTCTTCGAAGCGAGAGAGCAGATCAGGGAAGCCGCAGGCATCGCCAACAAGCTGGGTATCACCCTCGCCATCGACGAAGCAGCCACTCATGTTGACCACCTCATACTGCACTTGAGCGACATCGAAAGGACCGCACAATGAGCACGCAACGCCGCGATGTATTCACCATCACCTACGACCCGCGAAAGGGTATCCCCTCCGCGCTCCTCGGCGCGATCATGCTCCGCCTGCCCGAAGGCTCCATGATCGACAACATACAGATCAGGCCAGCCGGATACTTCAACGAAAGCGCCAAACTCGCTGTCGGCTACACGAGCACCACCGCCGCGCCCGGGGAGGTCGGTATCTCAGTCGAGGAGCTGGCGGAACAATGACCACCATCGGGAGTCTGTTCACCGGGTACGGCGGCCTGGATATGGGGGTCGCCATGGCCATAGACCCCGACGCGCGGGTCGCCTGGACCAGCGACGTTGAACCCGGTCCCTGCAAGCTCGCTGCCGTCAGGTGGCCCACCACCCCGAACCTCGGGGACATCACCCAGATCGACTGGGCAGACGTGGAACCCGTCGACATCATCTGCGGCGGCAGCCCATGCCAAGACCTCAGCCTCGCAGGCAAACGCGCAGGCATGGCCACCGGCACACGCTCGGGCCTCTGGGAATCCATGGCCGCCGCAATCGAAACCATCAGACCCCGCCTCGTGGTGTGGGAAAACGTGCAAGGAGCCCTCAGTGCAAGAGCCTATAGCCCGTTGGAATCCGAGCCGACAATGCTGGGAGACCAAGCAACTCGACCTGCTCTCAGGGCAGCAGGCCGTGTGGCAGGAGACCTGGCCGGCCTCGGGTATGACTGTCACTGGGCAGTTATACGAGCTTCCGACGCCGGCGCACCACACCAGCGCGCCCGCCTCTTCCTTATTGGCCACCCCCACGGCCAACCTTGGGACATGCGGAGGCCCCCAGCACCCCGAAAAGCGGCGGGCAGGCGGCCACAGCGTGAGCCTACAAGACCAAGTGACTGCCCTCTGATCCCGACGCCAACCGCGTCGGACCACAAAGCTGGCCGCCACCCAGAGGGCACAGGCCACAGCCTCACGCAGGCAGTGCAGCTCCTCCCCACACCTGTCGCCCAGCCCTCGGGAAACAGCCCGTCCGAGCACCTGCGCAAAAAGCCAGTCAGGGAGCGCGTCACGGACCTGGCCATCATCGTCGAAAACGACCTGCTCCCAACAGGGGGACTCCTCCCGACACCGCAGGCAGTGAACGCGTCCAGGTCATCCACCGGATACGGGCCGAACCTGCACGAGGTAGCAACCAGCAGCGACCTCACCCACTTCGGACCCTACGCGAAAGTGATCGCCCGATGGGAACAGATCACAGGCCGGGCAGCCCCACCCCCTTCGACACCATCACGCCGCCCAGGCGGCAAACCCCAGCTCTCCACACGGTTCGTCGAATGGCTCATGGGCCTACCAGACGGCCACGTCACCGACCTCGACCTGCCACGTGAGCACCAACTACGGCTCCTCGGAAACGGAGTCGTCCCACAACAAACCGCGCTCGCGGTCGGGACGCTCATCCGAGCGGCGCGGACGGAGGAACGCTCATGAGGGTGCCGATCCGTGTCCAACGCCAGCGGACACGCGGGTGGCGTATGCCCGCGCACACCAAGTACGTGGGCAGGGGAAGCCTGTACGGGAACCCCTACCGAGTCGCCCGAACACGACGCGAACTCGATGCTGGCGATCCCATGGTTGTCGCCACGCCCGAGGAGGCAGTCGAGCGATTCCGTGAGTGGCTCGAGACAACGAGGGAGGGGCGCCACGTAGAGGACTCTGCCCGCCGCGTCCTCTGGGGTCGCGACCTCGCGTGCTGGTGTCCACTGGGCCAGCCATGCCACGCAGACGTTCTCCTAGAGATCGCGAACCCGCGCGGCCTCGCCGAATACGCCAACCCCTACTACCGGACGTGGGACAGGTCCCCCCACACACAAGATTCACTTCTCACAGAGGAGGAAACAGGATGACTACGTTTGACCCGTTCGCCGGGCTTGACGGCGTGCGCACCTACCAGGAGCGCGTCATGGTGCGCGCGGTGCGCCTGACCCGCGACAACGCGACTGCGATTGCGAAGATCGCCCGCAAGGTGGTCGCATGCACCGACGACGGCTTGATCTACCTGACCGGGCCCGGCCCCACCGTGTGGGCCATAGAAGGCGACATGCTCGTGTCCACGCCTGGCAGGCTGCGCGTCTCGAATCGCACGGCGGGCGACTTCCGCGCCTGGTACACGCACCCCGGCCAGGCCATCACCGAGGAGGAACTCGCGTGAACTTCTATGCCTACAGGCTCACGGGCGACCCCGAGGCCGACACGAAAGCCCTGAGAGCGTGGGGCCTCGGCGTGACTGTCCGCAATGAGGGCAGCGAGCTTGCCGTCGAAGTTAACAATCCCGGCTATTGGCTGACGGGGTGCTGCGGGTACAGGTGGTTCGCGCACGCTGGAAGCCTGGTTGTTTTCTCGCCTGATGAGCGCGGCCCTATGCACATCAAGGTTGTCCCCGAGGTCACCGCAGACGACGCACCGAAGAACAGGAGCGACCGATGACTACGGAACTGACCATCGGCGCTATTGACCCAGGTTACGGTGGCCTCCCTATCGGTGTGGCCGCCGCGCTGGGCGGCGCGACGCTCGCCTGGCACGCACACCCCGGCCAGGCGGCCGACTGCCCCGGACGCACGGCGATGCGCTACCACCACCCCCATGCGGGCGCGCACACCGTCATCGACGCGCCGCCGCCGATGGTGGACGTGCTCACTATCAACAGGTATGCGACCTGGCAGACCACGGGCGCGCCGCTTATCGACGAAGGCTACAAACCGCCGCTCGTCATCGTCGAGGCGCAGCTCCCCAACGACGAAGCCGTGCCCATCTGCGAATACCTCGACAGCCACGGATACCGCTCGTTATGGCTTCGCATGTGCTCGAACGATGTCGGCGCACCCCACCTCCGCCTACGCTCGTACGCGATAGGAGTCCGCAACGACTGCCCCGCGCCACGCGTGAACGAAGCGTACCTGGACGCTGCCCCATGGACCGGCAGCCTATGGACCAGCCCGAGTGCTTACTGCACCTACCTCGACAGCGAGGCAGACAGGTGGGCGCGCGCCGACATGGAAGGAAAGGCCGACAGCCGGGCACTCGAACACTGGGAGAAAGTCACCGGCGAACGGTACCCGTATCCCCTGTACACGTTGCCCACCAGCCCCGCCCCGGGCCGCCTGTCCCTCGGCTTCGTCGAGTGGATGATGGGGCTACCTATCGGCTACGTGAGCACGCCGGACATGCGCCTCACCCACGACCAGCGCATGGGCCTGCTCTACTCGGGCACCGTGCCCCTACAGGCCGCCCACGCCGCCGCAGTCGCCCTAACGCATATGGACGACAAATGAGCCGTCACACGCTCACAATCGGCGTCCACAAAGCCCTGTGGCTCACCGCTAACCAGAGACTCCACTGGTCAACGCGGATGCGACGCACACGGATGCTCCGAGCCTACGCAGCCAGCGAGGCCCGCATCCACGGCCTGGCAGGCAGTCGCCTCGGCCCCAGCATCGTCACAACCATGATCGGCTACCCCACCAAGGGGCGCGCCGACCCCACCAACGCCGAACCAACCGTGAAGGCCATCATTGACGGCCTCGTGGACGCCCGCGTCTGGGACGACGACGACCACACGCACCTACCCCTCGTTGCCTTCGCGCGAGACCCGCAAAAATCGCCCAAGGGCATCCACACGGTGACCCTCATAATTCAGGAACAGGAGACCAAATGAAGCACTACATCCGAGGCCATTTCACGGTCACGTTCGACCGCGCCGACGGCGTCACACCCTCCGTCGTGACCGCCCTACTCGCACAACTCAAGCCAGGCGCAGTCATCGACGACATGACCGTAGACCGGCAGACCCCCCTTCACGAAGGCCGCCGCCTCGTCATCGCCTACCGCGAGCCCGCCGAGAATGGCAACTGACATGGGGAAGATCGAAGCGCAGACCACCCACACCGTGAAGCTCACCTGGGGCCGCAAGGAACTGCTTGAAAAAAGCGACCTTATTCGCGGGCTAAGTGACACCCTGCCTGACGGCGCGTTGATCACAGGCTTATCGGTCGCTGACATCCCAGTGGAAGAGCCACACGAGATAACCCAGGTAGCAAAGCGGGCCCTCACGATCACGTACGTCGACAATCCAGCCTTCGCACGCTACAGGAGGCCATGACATGGCACGCAAACGCAAACCGACCATGTATGTGACGTTCAGACTGACAGATGACAAGCCGATCCTCCCGGAAACCGTGCAACGGATGCTCGATGAAATGCCCGTCTACTCAGACATCGTTGAAATGCGTATCACCGAAGATGACGGGCCGATTCCAACGCGCTGCGTCGCTATCTACTACACCACAGTAATGCCTTGGGAGGCCCAGTAATGCCCAGGAATATCAGGCACACAACCGTGCGCTTCAACGCGTCGTTCGGAATCGACCCCGAACAGCTCGCCAAGGCGATTACCGGCCTACCTGACACCGCCCGCGTGCTCACCATCGAGACAGTGGAGCAGGGCTACCAGGCCGTCACAGAAATCACCTACTACACGCAGCCAGAGCGGAAACACGAAGATGCTTAGCGCAGTCCGTACCGAGTTACTCACAATCCGCGTCGAACACGGCGAACGGATCGACCCCGGCGAACTCATCGAGGCGCTACAGACCATCCCAACCGGGTGGGTGATCGCAGACATCAGCGGTTACGCGCTTGCCGACTACCAACAGATTGAGATCCGCATAGAGCCAGACGAAAGGATGAGCTAATGGCACGCACCGGCTTCAAGCGGCCCGGCCGCTACGCGGCCCTCGCAGCCGCGTACTACGACGATCCCGCAATTATCGCCGTCGGCCCCGACGCCGAGCTGTGGTATGTGCGCGCCCTCGCCTGGTGCGCAGCACACCCCGAAACCGACGGCGTCATCCCACTCGAAGTCGCCGTCAACCGCCTCGGCATCCCCGACGCAATGTCACGCGTGACAGAGTGTGAAAGTCACGGTCTTGTCACAAAAAGTCACGCCGCCGTAAGCGTGACAAATTGGCTCAAATGGAACGCCCCCTACCGTGACACCCAGGCAAAAAACGACGCAAAACGCGCCGCCGCGAGGGCAAGAAAAGCCCGCGAGCGCGCCCGAAAGTCCGAACAGGGCGAACCGGAGCATGTCACGCGTGACATGGGGCGTGACATGGGGCGTGACATGGGGCGTGACACGCGGAGCAAAGAGAAAAGAGAAGAGAGAAAAGAAAGTATTACTACTCCCCTTTTAGTTCCCCCCTCATCCGAAATCCTCACCCTCGCCGTCGCTGAGACTCAGACCGTCGCCGCTGACGCGGCGCCGGCAACCGCGAGCGCCAACACCGTCGAAGCCAAGAAGCCTTCACCGCGAGCGCGGGCCTCGCGTGGAACCAGGCTCCCTGACGGGTGGCAGCCGGACCAGGCCCTCGCGGACTGGACCCGCGCCAACGCCCCCGCCGCGGCGAACGCCGTCGAGGTCGACCGCTTTCGGGACTACTGGCAATCGCTCTCAGGGCAGCGCGGCGTCCGCGCCGACTGGGCTGCCACGTGGCGCAACTGGGCGCGCAGGTGCCAGGAACAGCACACTCAGCCGAACCGAGGCCCCGCCCCGCGTGCCACCACCGACGACCGCGTCAACGGGTGGCTCGCCCTCGCGGACAGCCTCGACCCCAACCACCAGCCCACCAGCCAGCCCAGCCTGATCGCCATCGAAGGAGCCTGTGCATGACCCCCCAAGAAGCCGCGAAAGTACTCGCCAAAGCCGCCGCCTACGACAACCGCCAGCCCAACGAGGCCGCAGCCCTCGCCTGGGCCGAAGCCCTCAACCAGGACATGCCCCTCGCCGATGCGCTGCGCATCGTCAGCGAGCACTACCGCGACGAACGCGCATGGATCATGCCCGCCGACATCAACCGCCGCTGGCGCAGCCTCGGCAAGGCCAGGCTCGAAACCGCCGTCCGCATGGGCCTACCCGAGCCGCCCGACGAACTCGCCGACACCCCCGGCGACTGGGCAGCCTGGAAACAAGCCCAAATCCGAGCCATCAAAGCCGGATGCGACGGGGCACAGGCAGACGCCCGCGCCTGGCACGCCATCCAACGCACACCCCGCGAACGCCGAGAACTCCCATCCGCGCCCCCGCCCGCCGACTGGCAGGCCATGCTCAACGCAGCAACCCCCCGACAAGCCCCCAGCGCGGGCCTCTGACAGGCGAACAGCCCCCCGGCGGTACCCACACCCACCCGAGGGTGCGAACGGGCCGCAAAACGCCGTACAGCGAATAGACCGGGCAGACAATAAACGCGCTCGCGGCCCACAACAACTACCCCACGCCCGACAATCGGCGTGAAATCAACGAAAAGGACACATCAATCATGGCAATCGAAGCAACCATCAGCGGAAACCTGGGCGCTGACCCCGAGGTCCGTTGGACCCAGGGCGGCCAGCAAGTCACGGATCTGCGGATCTGCGCGACGCCGCGCAGGCAGCGCCGAGGCCCGGACGGTAAGCCCACGGGCGAGTGGGAGGACGCGGGAGCACCCGTGTGGGTGCGCGCCGCCCTGTGGGGCGAACGCCACTCGTGGATCGCTGAGACGTGCCGGAAAGGTGACCAGGTCGCACTCAGCGGCGTGATCGCCAAGGTCGAATTCACCGGCAAGGACGGCCAGCGCCACGAAGCCCTCGAAGTGATCAACCCGCGATTCCTCGGATCGACCGCCGCGCGACGCCAGTACCAGGCGCAGCGCGGGCCAGCGCCCGCGCCTGGCAACGTCACGGGTCAGCCCGTCGGCGGCAGCCCGTGGGCCAACCAACCCATGCCCACCGACCCCCCGTTTTAATATGTACAGCACACCCCTCTAAAATCGGAATGGAGACCCCCGCCAATGCCCACGCCCATGCATATGCTCGCGCAGATCGCTGCCTGGATTCCCGCGCTCGACGACGCCGCCCACACCGCGACCGGATTGCACTCCCCCCGCCCCACCTCGGGCGGCCACAGCGGGGCCGGCGGGGGCCTCCCCTACCACCTCGCCGCCGTCCTCGACACCACCGACGACGGACCCGCCGGCATCCGAACCAGCGCTGGTGTCCTCGACGTCCTCCACCCGTGGGCGGTGCAGCTCTCAGACGAACGCCAAGAGCCCGCCCCCGCCCGTCGGTCCACGCTCCCCTACCTGATCGGCACCATCGCGTGGGCGCAGGCCCACGCAGCCGACTGGGAAGCCCTCGCAGACACCATCGCCGACACGTGGCGCGTTCTCGCTCGAGCGACCGGCCACACCCCCGCCGTGATCGGCACGTGCCCGAATTGCGGCGGCGACATTACCACAGACCCCACCCCTAGCGGTATCCCCGAACATGGCTCGTGCGAGCGGTGTGACCGCTGGTACCAAGATAAGGACGACCAAGAAATGACACGTAAAGTAGCCCTGAACGACGTTCTCAGGAACACCCGTAATCCCGCCATCTACGTGGACTGGGCGACCCTCTCCCAGGCTTTCCCAAGCCTCTCCCACGACAGGCTCAGACAGTGGGCACACCGTGGGCACGTGCCCACCGAGCCCGGCCCCCTCTACCAGGTCGCCGCCGTCCACGACCGCCTCGACAGAGAACAAGGCGCAGCATGAACGCCGACGACATCCTGAACGCCCTGCGCAAGGCCTGGCCGTCCGCTGCGATTGTCCCCGAGCTGGAAATCAGAGACGAATACGCTTATGCCAACCTGGACAACCCAGACGGGCATGACTCGCTGGTGCGTCGCATTGACGCGCTCATGATCGACAAACAGATCAGGACAGCAATCGAAATCAAGGTCGACAGGGCCGATGCGAAGCGCGAAACGTGGGCGAAGATACGCCCGTGGAAGCGCGTGACGCACAGGTTCCTATACGCGGTCCCCGAAGGACTCATCGACACAAGCCCTGTCATTGACGCATCAATCGGCATCGTCTGGGTACGTGTTGATGGCACAATCGAGTGGCGACGCAAGTGCAAGATCAACCACGTGCCCGAACCTCTCCCCGGCATCGTCGTCGAGCGCCTCGCGCGACGAGCAGCCCAATACGCTCTCCTGCGACAGGAGACAGCATGAAGCGCGTAGTTTTCACCCGCATATGTCAGGCCGCGCCACCTATCACGGTGGCCGCCATAACAGCCGCGAAGGGGTGCGCCAATATCGCTGGCGGCGACCAGGCTTTCGGAGCGGCTCAGATAGCCACAGCGGCGCTTGTTGTAGCGCTAACTATCGTCCAAGCAAGGTGGGTGCAATGACCGACGAACTGGCCCTGCGCGCTCTCGACCTCGCCACTGCAGGCCTAAGCGTCGCCAAGATTGCCGAACTGCTCGACACCACCGTCAAGGACGTGAAGGCCCTCATCAAAGCTGGGAAGAAGCTGGACCCGCGTGGCTACGACCCCGATGTCGAAGCCCGCCGTCTGGACAAGATGAGCGCGGCCCTCTGGCCCCTCGCTTCTCAGGGTGACCCTGAGACTGTGGGCGTCGTCGTCAAGCTCATGGAACGCCGCGACATGATGGATGCAACCATCGACGGTGACCTGGCCGCCGCCGTCAAGGCGACTGCCAAACTGCAGAAGGCCCACCGCGCGCAGGTGGCAACACGCGCGGATACCGAGTAGCAGATACCCCCTAAGTGTGGTAGTGTCACACTTGAAGCGGGTGTAGTGTGCCACGGATACCCCCGTCTCCTGATCGATACCAAGACCCCCGACCCAGTAACAGGTCGGGGGTCTTGCGTATCATCCCCCCGCACATGCAGTGGCACCTACCAAGGCAGCCACCAAGCAAGCGCCAAGCCAAAGCCCAACGACGGGCACACAACCACACAGGTAACACGGCGACTCCACGCCCACCCGCACACCCGTACCGTGAGGACACAGACCATGTCCCGCCGCCGCTGCCCACACCCGGGATGCCCCGCCCTCATCCCCCATCCCGGCCCCAGGTACTGCCCAACCCACAACCGCGAGCGCGAACAGCGACGAGGCTACTCAACCGCGCGCGGGTATGACCGCCACTACCGGGCCGCCCGGGCACAGGCCGCCCGTCTGGTGGAGGCCGGCCAGGCCGTGTGTTGGCGGTGTGGCAAGCCTATCGAGGCAGGCGAACCGTTTGATCTTGGTCATGATGACGATGATCGTTTGATCATTCGCGGACCAGAACACGTTTTTTGCAATCGCAGCGCCGCAGGCAAAGCGGCGCACAAATACGCCCGAACCGAAACGGACTGACGCGTACACCCCCCAGGGGGGTGGCCCCGACCGGGGGCCCGTCAGACCGCCGGTGAGGGGTGAAAAAAGTGCGGAGGGTTCAAAACCTTACGCCCGCAACTGAAAAAGCCGCCCGGCGCGACGCCGGGTAGCCCAGCAGGCAGGCGCGACGCCGGCCAGCGAGGAGACAGTTATGCCGTCCGGTGGAGCGCGCGCCCGAAGTGGGCCGCCCGTCAACCCCAACAGTGCCCGAAGCGACGCACGCGGGATCGCCTTCCGACAGCTCGGCGGCGTTCCCGACACCGCGCCCGTCCCCGAGTTCGCCATGCCTCCCATGCAACTGTGGGAGACCCTGCCCAACGGGGGGCGTCGGTTCCGCAAGCTGGCAACCGAGCTGCGCTGGAAGCGTGAACTTGAGCTATGGGACTGGGCATGGCGACAGCCTCAATCCGAGGTGTGGCGTGAACAGCCCTGGATGGCGTACAACGTCGCGCAGTGGGTGCGCCTCGCCGTCACGTGCGAGGAGGAAGGCGCGAAGGCGGGCGACAAGACCGCGCTCCTGCGCCTGGCAGACCAGATCGGCCTCACCGCCTCGGGCCTGGCCCTGCACCAGTGGCAGATCACGACCGGTCAGCCCGCCGACCAGGCCGAACTCTCTGAGCGCCCGGCCCGCCGACGCTCCTCCCGCGCCCGCCTCGCTGGCATGACCGTCGTCGACGGCGGCAGTGATGGCTCATGACGAGTACGCGCCGCCCCCACTCAGCTTGGATTTCAACCCGGATCACACTCTGGGCTTCCTGATCTCGGACTGGATCGAGGCCCACTGCCTCGTCCCCTCCGGCGTGTACTTCAATCAACCGCTCGTACTCAACGGTTGGCAGTTGTACTGCAACGCCAACCATTACCGCATTAAGGCCAACGCGAAATCGGACCCTCACCGTCTCGTGGAACCCTTCACCTACCGCCGTAGTCTGTGGGTAGGGCCTCAGAAGTCGGGTAAGTCGCCGCTCGCGGCGGCGGTCGCGCTCGCGGAGGGCGTGGGCCCGGCGATGTTCGCGGGCTGGGCGCGCGACGGCGACGTTTACCGCTGCTCGGACCACGGGTGCGGTTGTGGGTGGGAGTACTGGTATGAGCCGGGCGAGGCCATGGGGCGGCCCCGCGACAAGAGCCTGATAGCCCTCTTGGCGTTCGCTGAGGACCAGACGCGTAACGTTTACGAGCCGTTGCAGGCCATGATTAAGAGCGGCCCACTCGACGACTTCGTGCGTGTCCGCGAAGGTTTCGTGCGTCTCCCGAATGAGGGGAAGATTGTGCCCGTCACGAGCGCGGCCAGATCGAAGCTGGGCCAGCCCTTCACGTGCGCTATCGCGGATGAGTCGGGCCTGTATACTCCCCAATCGGGCGTGCTGAACACCTGGCAGACGATCCGCCGCGCTGTTGCCGGTATGCAGGGCCGCACCATTGAACTCACGAACCCGTGGGATCCCATGGAGGACTCGGCGGCGCAGCAGGCCTACCAAAGCCGGGCGCGGGACATCTTCAAGTTCTACGAGAAACCACCTCTCGACTGGGATTACACGAAGAAGGCGGATCGCTCGAAGATTCACCGCTTCGTGTACGCCTCGTCGCCGTGGGTGGACCCCAAGGCGATTGACGCCGAGGTCGACGAGCTCATGGAAACCGACCCGACGCAGGCCGAGCGATTCTTTGGCAATCGCCTCGTGCAGGGTAAGGGCTCGTATCTCACCGAGAAGGTTTGGGATCGCCAGACCCGCGACGAACAGCCCGAACCGGGGTGCGAAATCGCCCTGGGCTTCGATGGTTCGCGGTCGGGCGACTGGACGGCGATTCGCGCCGAAACCGTCGACGGACTGCGCTTCACACCCACGTACGGCCCAGATCAACGGCCTACCGTGTGGAACCCCGAGGAATGGCCCGAAGGACGCATCCCGCGCGGCGAGGTGGACGCGGCGGTCGCCGAACTCATGGAACGCTACACGGTCCAGCGGTTCTACTGCGACCCAAGGCACTGGGAAACACAGATCGACCACTGGGAAAACCTGTACGGCGACTACGTGGTCGTGCAGTGGCCGACGAACTCGATCACACGAATGTTCGCGGCCCTGGTGCGTTTCCGCGAGGACCTCGCCGAAGGCCTCACCACGCACACCCCGGATGAAACCGCGAAACTGTGCGCACTGCACGCCCGGAAGGTCGCCAAGCCCGGCGACAAGTTCATCCTCGGCAAACCCGCCGAGCACATGAAGATCGACGTGCTCATGGCCGACATCCTGGCCCACGAGGCCGCGGCGGATGAGCACGCCGAAGGCTGGGAACCCGGCGGCGCGATCTCCTTCGCATGGTAAAGGACACGACATGACTGACCAGATCACCCGCGACGAGGCGCGCCTGCTCGCCGACGCTGAGAACGCCCTCAACGCTCTGGCCCCGGCAGACCGCAAGCATCGCGCCTATTACGAGGGCCGTCAGACCCTGCAGCACCTCGGCCTGGCCCTGCCCCCAGCCCTGCGCTCGCTCGAGACCGTCGTCAACTGGCCGCGCGTCGTGGTCGACACAATTGAAGAGCGGCAAGACGTGCGCGGCATCATGGTCCCGTCGCATCCCGAAGCCGCTGATGCTCTTCGCGCCATGATCGACGCGAACGATCTCGCCGCCGAGCTGTGTAAATGGAAGCGCGACAGGCTCATCTACGGGCGGGCGTACCTGTCCGTCGGCGTCGGCGACCAGGAGGGCGACTACCCGATAATCTGCGTGGAATCCCCACGACAGATGACCGTTAAGTACGACTACCGCCGCAAGACCATAACCCACGCTGTGCGCATCGTGGCCGACCAGGCAGCAGACGGCACGCAGACACGGTACGCGACGATCTACACGCCCGACACGACCACCACCTATGCGACGGTGGGCGGCGCGTGGCGCGTCGTCGACCGCGACAACCACCACCTCGGCGTAGTCCCCGTCATCCCGTCCTTCAACCGTCAAATGACGGGCGAGACGACCGGGCACAGCGAGATGGACGACATCATGGGCGTCACGGACGCCGCCGCCCGCGCCGTCACCCAGATGCAGGCCGCGTTGGAAACAAACGCAGTGCCCAAGCGCATCATCATGGGCGCCAAGCGCAGTGACTTCGCCGACCCCAGCGCCTGGACGAACTACCTGAACCCGTTTGTTGCGTTGCAGAACGCGGGCGCGAAGGTCACCCAACTTGCCCCCGGCGAGCTCAGCAACTTCCACAGCACCATCGAACTGTACGGGAAGCTCGCCGCGTCCCTGACCGGCTTCCCCGCCCGGTATTTCGGCCTCATCACGACGAACCCGCCCGCTGAGGGCGCGATCCGCGCCGAAGAGTCCAAGCTGGTGAAACGGGTGGAGCGTGTCAACGCCGAGTGCGGGGCCGCCCTCTCCCGCGCGCTCACGATTGCCGCCCGCATCATGGGACACGCAATCCCCATGGGCGCTGTGAACGTCGCCTGGCACGACCCAGCAACCCCCACGTTCAGCCAGAAGGCTGACGCCCTGCAGAAGCTTGCGGGCGGAAAGCCCCTCATCAGCCGCGAGGGCGCGTGGGACGAGCTCGGCTGGGACGACGCTAGGAAGGCAACGGAGCGTGCCTACCTGCGCGAGGAGGAAACCGACCCGGACCTGCTTCGGCTCCTGGAAAAGACCACCCCCACGCTGACCGACGACGACCTGAACGCCGCCCATGGCATCGATTCCGCCCGCGATTGAACACCACTACGCGCTGGTCCGCCAGCAGGAGGCACGCGCGCTCGCCGTCGCGACACGCCACTGGCGCCGCCTCGGCCCCAACTGGATCGCCGACGCGTGGGCCGAGCGCATCCCCACCGTCACAGCGGCGATCACCACCGCACAACGCACGGCGGCGACCAGCGCCCTCGTCAGCGGCGCCCTAGCCCTCGCTGAACAAGGCCAATGGGCCCCGCCCGACGGCCTCGTCGACCCCGACGCCTTCGCAGGCCTCGCAGCCGACGGACGCCCCCTCGACACCCTCCTACGCGGCCCCGCCATCACCACCCGCACACTCATAGCCGGCGGAATGGAACCCGCCCAGGCGCTCGCGGCTGGGGGCCGTCAGCTATCGATGATGGTCCTCACCGAGGTCGCGGACGCGGGCAGGGGCGCGGCTGGCGTGCAGATCGCAGCCCGGCCCCGCGTCGGGTACGTGCGGATGCTGAACCCCCCGTCATGTTCACGGTGCGTGATCCTCGCAGGCCGCTTTTACCGCTGGAATCAAGGGTTTTTGCGGCATCCCCGGTGCGACTGTACGCACGTTCCGACCATGGTCACGGACCAGGCCGAAGCGTTCGCGCGCGGTCTCATCGACGACCCTTATGAGGCTTTCAACCGTATGAGTGAGGCCGAGCAGAACAGGATATTCACGAACGCGGGCGCCCGCGCGATCCGCGACGGAGCCGACATGTACCAGGTCGTGAACGCCCGCCGCGGAATGAAATACAGAGGCGCGTTCACCTCGGAGGGCACCAGCCGCCACGGGTGGGCGGGCCAGATCCTACGCAAGGGCCAGCGCCGCATGACGCCAGAGACGATCTACCGGCTGAACCCCAACCGTGAGCAGGCCGTTGAGGCCCTGCGCGCCCAGGGATACATCACCGGGCGCGGGCAGGTCAGCGGCGGCGCACTGCGCGGACAATACGAGGCCACCTATGAGGGCCGACGTATGACCGCAGCCGAACGCCGTGTCGCGATAGCGACCCGCGACTGGCAGGACGTGCAAAACGGCCTCAACCCGTGGACACCCGCCGCTCAGGAGCGCCACGGCGGCGCCCGCATCGGCGGCGCTGACTACCCCCTCACCCCGCAGATCGCCGCCGAAGTCGAGGCCCGCTACTACGCGGCCACCGCGACAGGCGGCGAACTGACCCGGATGCGCGCCCTCCTGCGCGCCTCCCACTAAAGCCCCCGACTCGCGCCGCGACGGCGCGGGCGGCCCCCTCGAGCGATTCGAGAAAGGAAACCCATGCCCACCGAAACCACGCCCGATCAGACGCCGGACACCAACGCCAACGCGCCCGCCGATGAGGAGACCCTCAACGCGGGCGGCGTCAAGGCCTTGCGCGCCGAACGCGATGCCCGCAAGGCCGCCGACGCGCGCGTCAAGGACCTCGAAGCACAGGTCGCGGCTCTGACCGTCAGCCTCGAGGAGACCAAAACCGCTGCCACTACGGCAGCGGAGCAGGCCACGACGCAGGTCACCGACCTGCAAACCCAGCTCGCCCGCCTGCAGGTCATCCACGACAAGGCCGTGCCTGACGCGCTCGCTGACTTCCTGCAGGGCAGCACCGCTGAGGAGCTCACGGCGTCCGCCGAAAAGCTCCTGGCCGCGATTCCCGCGCCGGCCCCGGCCTCTGACGCGGCGCCAGCGCCGCTGGCTATGCGTCCAGACCCGTCGCAGGGCGGCACGCCCGAACCGGCGACCACAGTTGACGCGTTGACGGCGATGTTGATCGAGGCCGTCGGCGGGCGCTGACATCTGAGCAGCCCACACCCACCCCACATCTCACGCTCGAAGGGAGCACCCCATGGCAATCACTGCCGCAAAGAAGCTGGCCGACTTTAACGGCTTTATTAAGCCGGAATTGGCCGGCCCCATTTTCGACGAGGCCGCCAAGGGCTCGGCAGCTATGTCCCTCATCAAGAAGGTTCCGCTTGGCGCATCTGGCCAGGCCTTCCCCATCGTCACCAGCAAGCCCACCGCGAACTGGACCGCTGAGGGAGCCAAGAAGCACACCACCGAGGCCGGCATTGGCCTGGTGAAAATGGAACCCAAGAAGCTCACCGCCATCGCAGTGGCCTCCCAGGAGGTCATTCGCGCCAATCCCGGCGGATATTCGGAGACCCTGCAGGCCCTCCTCGCCGACGCGTTCGCTCGAGCGTTCGACCTGGCAGTCTTTCACAATAAGGGCGGCGACGGGTCTGGTACGTCGCCGTTCGACACCACCCTCGCAGTCGCGACCAAGACCCTGACCCTGGGAGCCACCGCCGGGGCCAATACCTACGATGACATCGTGAAGGCAATGGCCCTCAACCTGCAGGGAACTCCCAAGAAGCCGGTCAACGGTTTCGCCCTTGACACGGGGTTCGAGATCGACCTTCTCAACGCGAAGGACACGGCGGGTCGCCCGCTGTTCGCTGAGGCCGCCTACACCGGAGCCGTGCCCGCCCTGCGCTCGGGTTCTCTCCTCGGTCGCACCACTTACCTGCACGAGAACGTGGGTCTTGACAAGACCGTCGGCTTCACCGGCGACTGGACCAAGGCAGCCTGGGGCACGGTCGGCGGCATCACCATGGACATCTCCACGGAAGCCGCCGTCACAATCAACGGTGAGCTTGTCTCGCTGTTTGAAAACAACCTTGTTGCGATCCGCGCCGAGGCCGAGTACGGCTTCGCGGTCGCTGACAAGGACGCGTTCGTCAAGCTCACGCGCAAGTGAACGCACTAGTCGTTCACTTGACAAGCCCGACGGGCGACCACGTCGCCGTGCCCGCGAGCCAACTCCCCCTGTGGGAGCGCCTCGGGTACGTGCGACGTGGCCCCGCCGGGCAACCCGCCACCGCTGACAATTGATAGGGGGGCCGCGTGGCCTACGCGACAGTAATTGACGTGGCGGTCACCCTGGGCCGCCCCATCACAGACCCGGACGAACAGGCGCAGATCCTCAACTGGGTCGCCAAGACGGAGCGCATCATCAGTGCCCGCCTCGGAGACCTGGCCGCGCTTGATCGTCAGATCCTCGCCGACGTCATCTCTGAGGTCGTGGCCCGCCGTGTACGCAACCCTGACGGCAAGCGGAATGAGCGGATCGATGACTACAGCTACACGCTGGACGCCGCCGCGAGCGCAGTGGAGCTGACCCTCACCGCCGACGAGTGGGCGCGCCTGTCTCAGGATGGGTCAACGTCGGGCGCATACATGCCGGTTCTGGCCCCCGCGCCTTGGTTTGGGGGTCGCGAGGCGGACGCGACGCCGGCGGGTGGTTGGGCATGAGCGCGCGCACCGCCGTAATCGCGGGCCGCAGGGCGGCAGAAGCCCTCATGATCGACCGGGCGACCGTCACCCGTCCGACCGTCACAGTAGGCCCCGACGGCCTCGACCAGGTCACCGAAAAGTTTGTATGGTCGGGCCCGTGCAAGGTGCAAACGTACGAGGCGCACGAGACCGCGGCGAACGCTGCCGGTGCCCTCGTCACCCTGCAGCGGTACTCGATTCACCTCCCGCACCACGTGGGCGCCGTAAGGGTCGGCGACCTGATCCGTGTCGCAGGCTACCTGAGCGTGTTTCGCGTTACGGGCCTGTTCGATAAGACACACGTCACCTCGCGGCGTTTCCAGGTGGACGTCGAGACCAACGGGGACGATCTCCTGTGACTGGTATCGAGATTGACACAAGCGAGGTCAGGCAGATCGCCGCCGACGCGACCAGGATGCCCGGCGAACTGTCCCGCTGGCTACGGCCTGCCATCAGCAGAGGCGCGCTGAACATCAAGCGCGCCATGCAGCAGGATCTCGAGCAGTCGGGAAACGCTGGTATCCGCCACGTCGCGCGGTCCATCTCCTACGACCTCACCGACACCGGCACGACCGTCGAAGCGGAAATCGGCCCCGACAAGCCGAGCGGCGCGCTGGCGAACATCGCGTACTTCGGTACATCGAGGGGCGGCGGCCACACCCGCGACCCCATCGAGGCCCTGAACGAGGAGTCAGAGGCGTTTCAGAAGGCAGTCGCCGAAATTGTGGAGGACCTATGGGGCTGACACTCACCATCATGACCCAGATGCGCGAACGCCTCAACGGCCTCACGTCGACGGACGTGCCTGTCAAAGCGTTCGTCGGAGACCCGCCCGCCAACCCTGGCATGCCGTTCGTTTTCGTGTGGGGACCGCCCACCCTGGCCGCGTCCGAGGCCATGAGCGGCTGCGGCGGCGACGTCGACGTACGCCTGCACGTGCAGATTGTCGCCGCGACGACCGTGAACGTCCTCGCGCTCGCGGACGGCGTGGCGGCGCGGCTGTGCGGCTGGGCGCCCGCCGTCGAGGGGTGGCGTTGCTTTCCGCTCGCGCACGTCGGCGTGACGGACGTGCGTGCCGATAACAGCACGGTCGGCGCGCCTGCGAACCGCGCGCCTCGATACTGCACGATCACCCTGCGCGCCCGCGCCACACCCATGAAGGAGGCCTGAATGGTCACCGCTTACAACACCCGATCCCGTGTTTTTCAGGACATCCCCGAGCACTGGATTGGGCACCCGGTCTGGGGTGAGGACTGGACGCTCACCCCGCCCCCTGATGCCCGCGAACCCCTGTGTTGCGGTCAGGAGGAACCCCACGATGTCCCCGACAGTGGGGACGACACCACCGACACCCCTACTGAAGGAGACTAACCATGACAGGGGCAAAAACCCTGGCGGATGGTCGCATCGCCCTGTGGGCGCTCACCGCGAAGCCGCAGAATATCGCGACGCCGTCTGTTTCGGAAATTAATGCTGGCAAGAAGATTTCTTGCCACATTATGAAGTCGGATTATGCGCTCGGCGCTGACTCCGACTCCGAAATTACGGAGCAGGAAATGTGCAAGACCGGCGAGGGCAAGGCCCCCGGCCCCACGTCCTATACCGGAAACCTCACTGTGTTCCGCTACCTCGACGACAATGGTCAGCCCGACCCGTCCGAGGACTTCGTATGGGACCTCATCAAGAAGAAGGGGACCACGATCTGGCTTGTGGAACGCGAAGGCCCCGTCGAGTCTAAGAACATCGCCGAAGGCGACATCGTGTCCGTGTACGAGGTTGTCCTCGGCACGCCGACCAAGCCGTCCGACCGCTTCGCTGGGTATATCAAGAGGACGGCGAAGCTGAACGTCATGAACGCAGCGGAAGAGGTCAAGGTGGTTGCCCTGCTGCCCGCCTGATCCTCCTCCCCGCTTATCTCCCGCCCGGCAGGTTCCGTAATGGGCTGCCAGACCTGCCGGGCGGGCACACCCACCAACGGCAGCCCAGACCCCCACAGCTACACATAGGAGCATGGCATGGCAGCCAACGATGAACTCAGCATGAGCGACCTCAACATCACGCACACCAACCCCGACGAGACCGTCACGCCCGAGACGTTCGACCTCGCCGCCTGGATCGCAGGCGTCACCCCCGTGGAACGCACGGTGACCGTGTACGCTCACGGCCACCTGTTCGCGGTCCTGTCCGCCCTTGAATCGGAATACAACGAGGCCAAGGCCGCCGTGAACGTCGACGACATGCGCGCCGCCAAGGACAAGATGCGCACCGTTGCCAACCAGATCCGAGCGTCTGCCCTCGACATCACCGTGCAAGGCCGGTCAGCCGATTGGGTGCAGCGTTTCCGCAAGGACTGTGAAGATCGTGGCCTGGACAGTGACGAAACGACCCTGGAGCAGCTCGCCGCGCAGATTATCGCGCCCGAAGGCGTCACACCGGCCATGCTCGCGACCCTGCGCGACCGCGTCGAACCGCAGGTTGTCGCCCTGCTGCAGGCCGTCGCCGCCGTCAATACGCAGGCCCCGCGTATCTCGGTCCCTTCCTGACGGAGTGCTTGGACCGGCCAGCAGGCGCGTGGCTGGTCCGGGCGCTCCGAAGCGCGAAGAAGTGGGGGGCGCGACCGACTGAGTTCCTGGGCATCCCAGGCGACGGGTGGTGCGACACCGACCGTGCCCTCGCGGGCGCGCTCGACATGTACGAGGACACCCGCGTCGGATCGTACGGGTACCCTCGTCGCCTCACAGAAGGCGATTATGAGGGGTACTTTGAAGTTGAAGAGTGCCAAGATAACGCTCAGCTTGCGTTGGATATTTGGCGTAAACGCAACAAAAACGGGCCGTCGCCAGGCATGGTGCCTCGCGTGGTATTCACTGGAATCGAGGAATAAAAAGGGGTAACGCGCCCCTGGTGGATTGGCGCGTTGGTGCGCAGAAAGGACAACCATGACCGAACGCAGCGTCAAGGTCACACTGCGCGCCAACGTCGCCGATTTCAACCGGCAGATCAAGTCCGCCGCGACGAGCCTGGAGCAGCTCGCCGCCAAGGGTGATCCGACCGGCAAGGTCGCCGAGACCACCATGGGCCGCCTCGCGCAGTCCGCCCAGCTACAGCGCGCCGCATGGGACACCGCCTCAACAGCCATGGTCGGGTACGGTGTCGCCGCGGCTGCCGCCGCCGGATACGTCGTTAAGAGTTTCGCGGACTTCGACGCGGCCATGAGCAACGTGCAGGCCGCGACGCATGAGTCCGCCGAAAACATGCACCTGCTCCGTGAGGCTGCGATTCAGGCTGGCGCCGACACGGCGTTCAGTGCGTCCGAAGCCGCCGGGGCAATCGAGGAGCTCGCTAAGGCCGGTGTCTCGACCGCCGACATCCTCAACGGCGGCCTAAAGGGATCGCTCGACCTGGCCGCCGCGGGCGGCCTGGGTGTCGCTGACGCGGCCGGCATCGCATCAGTGGCCCTGACGCAGTTCAAGCTCAGTGGCTCGGACGTCGGCCACGTCGCCGACCTCCTCGCAGCAGGCGCAGGCAAGGCTATGGGCGACGTGTCTGACCTCGGTATGGCCCTCAAACAAGCAGGCCTCGTCGCTTCCCAGACGGGCCTGAGCATCGAGGAAACCACCGGCGCGCTCGCGTCTTTCGCCGCCGCCGGCCTCCTTGGCTCCGACGCCGGCACGTCCTTCAAGACCATGTTGCTCAACATGACGCCCCAGTCGAAGCAGGCCGCAAAGTACATGGAAGAGCTCGGCATCCATGCATACGATGCGCAGGGCCAGTTCGTCGGCCTCGCCGCCTACGCGGGCCAGCTCCACGACAGCCTGTCGAAGCTGACCGCCGAGGATCGCCAGGCGGCCCTCAAAAAGATGTTCGGCCAGGACGCGATCCGCGCCGCATCGATCCTGTACGAGCAGGGTGCAGAGGGCATCCAATCCTGGATCGACAAGGTCAACGACGCCGGGTACGCGGCGGAGACCGCCGAGGCTCGCATGGACAACCTCAAAGGCGACATCGAGAAGCTCGGTGGCTCATTCGAGACCCTGTTCATCAAGAGCGGCAGCGGCGCTAACAGCTTCCTACGCAGCATCGTGCAGGGCGCGGAGCAGGCCGTCAACGCCTTCAGTGCCCTCCCCGCACCTGTGCAGCAAGGCGCGCTTGGCCTCGCGGCCTTCACATCCGCCGCCGCCCTCGCCGCAGGCGGAGGCATGAAGCTGTTTACCATGGTGATGGACATTCGTACCGCCATGCAATCCCTGAACGGCGCCATCCCATTCCTGACCCGGATCATGGACGGATTCAGCGGGATGCGCGGCGGCCTCACGGAGACCCGCGCCGCTATCGGCGGGTTCGGCAACGCCTGGGTCACCGCACGCGCGAACGGCGTGTCCAACGTTCGCGCCCTGTCACAGGCCGCAACACCCGCCCTAGCGGGGATCGGCAACGCCGCCAAGGGCGCAGGATCAGCACTCCTGGGCGCGTTCGGCGGCCCGTGGGGCCTGGCCGCGACCGCCGCCGTGGTCGGCCTGACCGCCGTCCTAGGCGACTACCAGGCGCAGCAAGCGCGCGCGTCCGCCGCCGCGAAGGAATACGCGGAAAGCCTGAACAGCGTCACGGGCGCCGCGACTGAATCCACGCGCGCTATCGCCCTACGCAACCTGTCCGAGGACGACAGCGGATTCTGGCGGCTCTTTGACTCAAAGCGCGCGAAGTCCGCAGCCGACGCCTACAAACAGCTCGGCGGCGACATCAACGACCTGGTAGACGCCGCCGCAGGCTCATCCGACGCAATGGAACGCGTTAACCGCACCCTAACCGCTGCGCACGACGCAGCAAAGACCAGCCCGGCAAAGACGAAAGAATACCTGGAACTGTCGAACCAGGTTAAAGAGTCCCTCAACAGTGAGAGCGAAGCTCTCACCAAGGCGAAGGAACAAAACGACCTCGCCGCCGAAGCTGGCGTCAAGAACAGCAGCGCCCAAGACCAGCTCGCGGGCGCCGCGAACAAAGCAGCCAAGGCCATGGAGGACCAGGCCAAAGCCACCCACGACCTGATCGACGCGCAGAAAACGCTGCAAGACATCATCCTGGGAGAGCGCGGATCCTGGCGAGACCTCTACGACGCCATCGACTCCGCAAACGCCGCAGCCGAAAAAAACGGCCAAACCCTCGACATCACCACCGCCGCCGGCCGCGCCAACCAAGCCGCCCTCGACGACCTCGCACAATCCGGCTGGAAACTCGTCGAATCCATGGAAAAGAACGGCTCAACCATGGAGGACATGCAAGCTGCAATGCAATTGACGCGTGACAACTTTATCAGTGTCGCGCAATCAATGGGATTGTCATCTGACGAGGCCGCCGCGCTCGCGGATCAACTGAATTTGATCCCCACCAACATTGAGTCTCACGTGACCGCTGAGACAGAGGCAGCAAATGCGTCTGTTGATGCGTTTATCGCCTATGTGCAGGCTCAGAATGGTGGCACGATCACTATCAATGCTGTTAATGATTCGGCTATCACGACGATTCTAGAAACGTTGGGATATGCGCAGAATCAGGACGGGACCATTGATATTGACGCCAATAAGGACCCAGCGATTGCGCAGCTTGTCGCTGCTGTTGGCGAGGTCGACGCGGCCACGGGCACCGTCACTATCGACGGAAACAATGAAGAGGCCAATGCCAAGCTTGATGCAATCAAGGCAGAGATCGACGGGTACAACCCATACGTCAATATCAATGCAAATGATTACGTCAGCAGCGTCATGAACAACATCAAGGCGACATGGGATGGGCAAACCTGGTATGTGAACGTCGTCGGGTCGTACACCCAGAGCGGCGGGCCGTCTGCGCAGGCCGACGGGTCTGTCCTGTCCTTCTACGCTGGTGGGGGTTTCCACCGCGAGCAGCACGTCGCGCAGATCGCCCCCGCAGGGGCCTGGCGCGTGTGGGCCGAACCCGAAACCGGGGGCGAGGGCTACATTCCCCTCGCCAAGGCCAAGCGCAAGCGCAGCGAGGCGATCCTCGCGCAGATCGCCGACATCTTCGGTGGAACGTACATCCCAGGTGCAGCGTCACCGTACGCGACAGGCGGTGTCCCCGGCGGCTCGGGCACGGGCCTCTCTGGCGCGTCAATTCACGTGACCGCACTTGTCACCAACCCCTGGACGGGCGAGGAGACTCGGGCATTCGCCCGAACAGAAGCAGTCAAGGTCGTGAGGAGCGTACAGTGACGATTAAAGCGTGGGTCTCTAAAGAGACCGGGTTGCCGTCGTTTTTCCTGGATGGGAAAGACCTCGGTGCTCGGGTCTACGCGGGTGCGCGTCTCGTGAACCCGCCTGGGACTCCACAGGTGTTCAGCGACATGTTCGCGGCCCCCGGTGTGGAGACCGAGTACTCCGTCGGGAGCCTGCGTTATGGCCTGCGTCGCGTCGGCCCACCGCACGCTCTGGCGTCGCTTGACGGGCGCGTAACCGCCGCAGTCTCATGGGTCGGCGACGACGAGCGCGCGTATGACACGCGCGTCGCAACGTTCGACCTGCAGGACCGTCGCACGGCCATCGCGCGATACGCGACCGTCTCGGCAGAGCCCACTGGGCGGCTTGAATTCCTCGCATACGCTGGGGAATCCGCTTTGGTCGAAAAGCTGCTTGACATGAGGCAGCCCCTCGTGTCGCTGCACTCACACGCTGCGTGCGGCCTGCGTGACTGCGACGTGCCCGAGGTCAGGTGCGTGACAGTCACCAGCGCCTCGTCGAAGCGCACGGGCCGCCGTGATCGAGTCCGCCGCGAGTGGGCGCTCGATTACAAGCCCTCCAACATGGAGGAGGCCGCAACAGCGGCGGGCGGCGGCTCGCTGATCACATGGGGCGCCGTGCAAGCGCGGTACGGGAAGTGGCGACACATGACATACCTACAGGCCGCACAGTGGATGGCAGGACTCCCGCTGTGAGGCCCGGACCCGATGTGCCAGTACTGGCGGGGTCAGTCACCATCACGCCAGTGGTTACGGCAGAGTTCAGGGGATCGTCAGTCATCGTCCCCGCGTGGGACGTACAGATTGAGGCGTCCGCTGATCGCGCGGTGCAGACGCGCGTGACGTTTTCAGCGCCACATGAGTACGTGCCAGCCTCGTGGGACGATCCGTTGGCGTGCTTCGGCCAGCGCGTCCACATTGCGGCGCGCATCGCGTCGCCCCGCGGCGAGTGGGACGTCCAGGTGGGCGTCTACCAGATCGAGAGCTGGGAAGAGTCTGATGACGGCCACGTGGCCGTCGAGGCGTTGGATTTGACGCAGCGCCTCGAAAAAAACGAGATGCTTTGGCCGTCGTCCCCACCCGAGGGGGCCACTCTCGCGTCTGAGGTGCAGCGACTCGCGGGCGAGCCGAGCGACGGAGGTGTCCAGACCGCTGTCGCCCGTAATTTCAGCATCCATCGTCTTTTCGAGTGGGGCACCGGGCGTCTCGACGCTATCCAAAAACTCGTTGAGGCCTTCGGGATGGTCTACCGCGTCACCCCCGACGGGATTCTCCACGTCACGCCGCCGACGCCTACGGATGCGGCGGTCGCGACCTACACAGGCCGCGATCTGCTGATCTCCGCTAACCGCCGCAGCCGCGCGCGCCAGCCCAACCGCTGGATGGTCACTGGATCCCCCAAGACCGACGGGTCTGAGCGCGACGAAGGCGGGGAAAAGGAAGAGATCAAGTGGGCGGTGGTCGTCAGCAATTGGACCGATCCCAGGTATCGGGCGGATACGTACGGTGTCGTGACATCCAGTAACACAATGGATATCGCGGAGTCTGAGGATCAGATCCGTGAGGCGGCTGAAACGTACATGGCGGCCTCGCTCGCGGCGTCGGAGGCGCGCGCCCTGCAGATTGTCACGGATCCGCGCCTAGAGCTCGGTGACGTTGTCGACGTGCGCGTCACCCACCTGAACAGCAGCGAGGCCCTGCGAGGCCGGGTGACGGGCTACTCCATGACCCTCGATGACCCGGCGCAGGTCATGCGCGTCGACATCGAAATCCAGGACGGCAGGTAAGCGTAATGGATGCTCTATCCTCGTGGCTCGACGTTTCACCTCCACGGCGGGCAACGGCCATGGACGTCATGGCGGGAACGGTCACCTCGATCTACGACGAGGCTAACGGCCTCGTCGAGGTACACCTCGACGGTTCGCCTGATGGGCAGACTGTGATCACACAGTCTGCTGCTGGCCTTACCTACATTGGAGCGCGCGTTCGGGTCTCGCGTGGGTCTGATGGGGCGGCGACCATGGCGCACGCTCCTGCTGTGCGCGCGCCGCGCGGGACGCCGACCGTCGCGGTCGGTGAGACCGGCAGGGCTCTGCAGGATCTCACGGGCAAATACAACGCGCTCGTTGATACGAGTGCGCCTGTGCTCGGCTGGGACTCGGGTATCCGGTCCGCCGGGTACGACGTGCCGCCCACGTACTGGGCGCGGCTCCCGCTCTTCGAGGGCGGCGAGCTCGCCGCGTGCAGTGGCTTCACGCAAGACGGGACGGCCAAAGCGTACGAGGTCGCTGTCGAGGCTCCGGGCCTGTATGCGGTGAGCGCGCGCGTCCACGCGTGGTCGACGGGCTGGGACGGCCCGATCACCTGCGGGGTGAGCGTGCATCGCTCAGGAGCTGCCGCGCCGTCGAGCGTGTGGGACACGCACCCGCGCGCTGACGCATACGCGCCTGAGCGTCAGTATGCAACGCCGACTGCGTACGGGATCGTGCGTCTCGGCCTCGGCGACACGATCAGCATCCTCGTGAGAAACGGCCAATCCTCCACGGTGGGCGTGTGGGGGTGGGCCATCAGTGCAGCCCTAGTCGCCACCTCTAATCGATAGGAAGAAGCATGCAGAAACGCTGGAACGGCGTACAGATCCCAGGTCCGTCGGACGATTATCTGGCCTCCTGGCCGGTCACGGCGGACTCCATCAACAACATCACGACGTGCCACAATCAGGAATCTGCGGATGCAATTGTCAAAGCGGCGAAAGCCGCAGGCACAGTTGTCTCCGAGTCCAGCCCGGTATTTGTCTATAGGACCGACCTCGGATGCCTGACCGCCTGTAACGGGCGCGGGTGGGCCGACGTGTCAGGCAGAAACCTGCCCTGGCAGACCCTGCCGGTGTCGTCAGGATGGGCGGTGGCTGGCGGCCACACCCCAACGATCTGCATGCGCGGAGGAGTCGTACAGCTCTCCGGCGCCGTCGTATCGAATGGGGGGGATCAGGACAACATCCTGACAATCCCCTACCAGTTCAGACCATCGTCTGAGCAGTTTATCGGCGCGTCAGTCACCGCGAACGGCGCCGACTTCGAGTCTACCTACGCGGAACTCCGCGTACAGACGAACGGCAGGCTTGGAATCAAGAGATACACGACCGTTCGTCTCGGAAACGGGTGGATCGTGCCAGTGTCTGCCTGCTACATCCCGTGGTGACAAACAGAAAGGAAAAGCGTGAGCGAATTTACCCCGGCTCATTACTACGAGCAACGTGAAGTGCCCTGCAGGGTGGTTGTTCTCCACACAATGGAGGCCCCAGAGGGGTCTCAGACAGCGGAGAACGTCGCCCGCTACTTCGCTAGCGGCAGCGTCGTCGCATCCGCACACGCGTGCGTGGATGAGGACTCTGTCGTCGTATGTCTCCCCCCGTCCGCCGTCGCTTTCGCAGCCCCCGGCTGCAACGCGGACGGCTATCAAGTAGAGCATGCCGGGTACGCACGGCAGTCCCCCGAGGAATGGGGAGACACTGCGAGCATCAGCATGCTCAAGCTTTCCGCCGCCCACACCAGGCAGATCGCACAGCAGCTCGGCATCCCGCTCCGTCACCTCAGCGATGACGAGCTCGCAAACGGCGCATCTGGGTTCGTGGGACACGACCAGGTGTCTCGCGTCTACAAGAAGTCCGATCACACCGACCCAGGCGTTTCGTTCCCGTGGGCATACTACATGGCCCTCGTCAACGGCTCCGAAACGACCACAGAACCCGAACACAAGGGAGAAGAGAATATGCAGTTCATCCGAAGCCGACAGACCGGCACCATCTACGCAGTCACCCCCCTGGCAGTCACCTCCATGAAGTCGGCCAAGACGTGGACGGACATGGTCAAGGCGTACGCCCTCGAGGACTCTTACACCGTCAGCCTCGACGACGGAGACATCGCGTCTATCGCCGCTGACGCCGCCGCCCGCCGCAAGCTCCTCGCCGACGATATCGCCGCCGCACTCAAGGCAGGTGCCTGATGAACGATCTGCTTCTCAGTCTCCACCAGGATCCCTTCGTTATGACGGTCCTCTGCGGCCTCGTCTGGCCGCTTGTCCAGGCGGCGCTGGACCGCCCGTGGTGGACCCGCGAGCGCCGCGTTGGCCTGCTTGTCGTCGTCGCGCTGGTGGTGACTGCGGGCGTGTGGGTCGCTGGGGTGTACCCGGCGACTTGGCGTCTGTTCACGGCGCAGTTGTCGGTGTTCCTCGGCACAGCCTGGTCCGTGTATCAGGTGCTTTCCAGTGTCAAGATCAACGGCTGGTCTCTCCTTGATTGGGTGGGCGTTGTGACGCCCGGCGGCGTGGATCGTGACGATCTGATGGGCGGCGGTGAGGAGCGTATTGAGTGAGCCCTGCTGAGTTCGTGGCGGTGATGAGCGCCGTCAGCGGCCTTGCTGGCGGCCTCGTCACCGCCGTGAGCGTGGCGACCGGCCTGAAATGGGGGCGGGAGAAGGCGAAGGCTGACGCTGAGTTGGCTCGCGAGCAGGTCGGCAAAGCCAAAGCTGACCGGCTGCACGCGGAGACATCGGCGCAGCTCGAGGCTATCGCGGGCGATATCAGCGCCCGCCTCGCCGCCCTCGATGAGGCTGTCGCTGAGGTGCGTCATGAGGTCACGCCTAATCACGGCGGGTCCATGAAGGACGCAATAAACCGAGTTGAGAGTGCGCAGGCCACGGTCTTGCAGACTCTCAACGCCCACAGTAGCGCGTTGGACGCGCACGGCCAGCTCTTGGACGCGCACGGCCAGCTATTGGGCCAGATCGCCGCCCGGCAGGACAGCGATCTGGCGTCACTATCGACAAGGATTGACACACTCGCATCCACTGCTGCGGCTGAGCATGAGCTGCTGCGTCGCGGCCTCACAGAAAGCTAGATTATGGCTGTCTCAATTCGCGGGCGCGTTACCGGCCCGACCGGAAAGCCCGTCTCGGTCGCGCTCAACGCGACGCCCGTGCCCAACCCCGCGCGAACGCAGTCGGGTGATATCGTCGTGGGCGGTCTCCTCGCCGACGCACAGGACGGAAACGTCGATACGTCTCTCACCCCTGGCCGTTACGTCCTGACAGTGACGACCGCGACGGCGGCGATCCTCGCTGAACGCGAGGTCACGCTCGTCGACGGGCAGGTTATGAAGATCGGAGAGCTCCTCTCCCCCGGATCCCAGCCCACGCCGACCCCTCATCCTGGCGGCACCGTGATCGTCGACGGCGACGGGCTGCCCGTCGCCGTCGCATCCATCAAGATCGTGCACTCGGCGGGTGAGGCTGAGGCGCTCGCGGACGGGGAAATCTACCTCCTCGCCGCTGAGGTGCCATCGCCTGGCCCCGCGCCGGTGGCCGCTCCCACGGTGATCGCGCACGCCGCTGGCCGCGCGAGCGGCGACCACATCACGGTGACCGCGGCGGGCGGCCAGGCAGGCGACCGCGTCATCCTCATCCTCAATACGAAGGGCGGCGACGCAGGCTTCACGGCCCCCACCGGGTGGGACACTCTCCTACAGCCCTACTATCAGGGCACCATGAGATTCGTCATCATGACTGGCGGCTGGGCTGAGACCATGGAGGTCATTACCTCCAAGCCCGTGACCGGATCGTGGGCGGCCATCGTCGTGCGCGGCGGCGGCCAGCCGGTCATCGGCGCTGTCAAGAAGCGCAACGAAGAACCCGTCGAATCGACGACGGTGACTGCTCCTGTCGTCGAAACGGAAGGCCTGGCGCTCGCGGTGGCGTGTGAGCGCACATCCGCGAACGAGACAGACGAGCAGATTACCGTCTCGGCTGGGTGGGAGAAGATCGTTTCTGCCATGCAGGACGCCGACGCGTGGGAGACCATCGTCGTCGCCAGGCGCACTGCCACTGGCTCTGACCAGGCGATCTTCACCTACCCCAACGTCCAAGGGACAAACGGCTGCGGCGTACAGGTGGTGATCCCCAAGTGAGCAACCAACTGCACGTACGTCACCGCGATGGCGGCGATCTTGTCGGGCGCTTGTATCGGCGTCGCCGCGATGGTGGTGATCAGCGACTGTACGCGCCCGGGGAAACCGACGAGACGAGCACGGACCTTGTCACGAGTTTCTTCCAGGGTCGGCCGTTTTACATCAGCCACCGTCTTGGTGGAGACGAGTACCCGGAGTTCACGCGGCGCGGCCTGGACGCCTCGCTGCGTGCTGGGTTCAAGGCGCTAGAGCTCTCCGTCCGCCGGTGCGGCACCGGTGAGTACGTGCTCATGCACGACTGGAAGACGACGCGCACTGTCCCCGGATCTGATTATGCGATCTGGAACACTCCCTGGGCGACGCTCAAAACACTGCAGCAGGCGTCTGGGCCAATCATGACGTTGGATGAAGTCCTTGACAACATCCCGCAGGACGTCATCCTCGCAGTCGACCACAAAACGACGTCCTCGAAAGCCGACGCATCTGAGGGCGATCTCCAATCTGAGATTGACCTGTACACGAAGCTCGACGCGGCTTTCGGTGGTCGACCGCAGGAGCGAGTGATCTGGAAGTCCTTTATCAAGGGCGGCGGCGCGCGCCGCGCCAAGGCACGCGGCTACAAGACAATGTGCATGCTCTACGAGACCGAGCTCGCGGACGCCCGATTTGACGAGTGGGACGTCCTCGGCCTCGAATGGAACGCTTCGACGTCAGCATGGACGATGCTGACGTCGACCGGGAAACCCACCATCGCGCACATCGTCACGAACATCGGCCAGGCGTCGACGGCGTTCTCTAAGGGAGCGCGCGGCCTCATGTGCTCGCGCCCCTCAGACATCCACCCCTAGCATGCCACCGAAAAGCCCCCACCACCCATGCGAATTGGGTGGTGGGGGCCTTCCCTTATTGTCAAGCCTTGGCGGGGGCCGTCACGCCGACCCCGGGATCGAAATCCCAGTGGTAGCTCAAGCGCTCGCAGTTCGCGAGCCAGTGGTTGAACTCGGGGTCGAGGCTGAGGAGGAAGCCTTGGCGAATCATCTTGATGATCCACTTGAAGTCGTCAAGCGTGACGATCTTTCGCGGTGTCGGGTAGAAGTGGATCGACATCGGATCGGCTTCGTCGCCGTCGGCGCGGGCAATTTCGCGGCCGTCGTAGCTAATGGCGACGAAGAAGCCTGCTGTGGGCCGCGCGGGGCCGTTAAACGTCCACCCGGGGCATCCGGGGATATCGACGATGTCGCAGGTGGTCCATGCCTTGGTGGCGGCTGCGTTGAACGCTTGGGTGGCGGCGTAGATGTCCATGGTGTTCTCCTTCGTTGAGTTTCGGGGGGCTTTCCCTCCCGATGACTTAACTATACACCGCACGCGATGTATAGTGCAAGTTGAAACAAATGTGATGCGCACTACTTGCGTAGGTCAGTGCGGGTGCCCTGGCCGGGCCTCGCAGCGAGCCACGCATCGATTGTTGCGGGCAGCCAGCCGCGCAGCGGACCTGACGGCGTCGTGATAACGACGTCAGCGGGCGGCGTCAGACCCTTCCTCATGTACGACCTGATCGTCGCCGGGGCCAGGCCGACGCGGGCGGCGAAATCGGCGGCGCCTAGGTACTCGCGGGTCATGGGTGCTCCTCAATTGGTCCGTGTGATGATTTCGGCCGGGATGTCCTGGTCGGCCAGGAGGGCGAAGGCGCGGCCCACGCACGCCTGGTACGTGGACAGGGGGAGCCGGGCGGCCCACTCGCACCCCTGTTCGTACGCGGCTTGATCGACGTATGAGAACAGGGCGGCTGGGCGCGCGCGCACGTCCTCGTTCTCGCCGTCAGCGGGGGCCGTGAGGTCGTCGACGCAGTTGAGGGCCTCATCCTCAATGAGGCCGAGCAGCATGTGGATGCTCACGGGATCGCGCGGCCAGGTCTTGCCAATCTCCCACGAGCGGATTACCCCATCATTCACGTCGAGAAGTGACGCCAGATCACCACGGCTCATACCTAGGGCTTTGCGGCGACACCGCAGCCCGGCAGGTGTGAGCAGTTCGGTCAATTGGTCCTCCTATGGGTTGGCCCCGCGCCGTCGGTTTCGGGCGCGGGGGCCTTGGGGTTGTTGGTCAGTCCTCGGCAAGCCAGGCGTTCGTCTCGGCGACGTACTGGGCGACGGCGGCGGCAACCTCGGGCGCGGGGGTGCGTTCGGCGGGGCCGTGGTAGCCGCCCCAGATTTCGGCGGGCCACTCAGCGCGGGGGATGTAGCGTTCGATGAGCGGCCAATCCTGGGTGTGTTCGGTCGAGGCGCTGCCACCCGGCAGGGCGTCGTCGAAGATCAGGAGGCTGATCTTGACTCCGTCCTGGTATTCGCCGTAGATGACGGCGCGGGCGCCGTTGTCGAGGTCGGCGGCGATGAGGGCGCCTTCGCCGTCGAAGCGCTCTGCCTTGGTCCAGGTCGTGGTGGTCATTTCGGTATCTCCTTCGTTGAGTTTCGGGGGGCTTGTTCCCTCCCGATAACCTAACTATAGCCCGCGCGCGGGCTATCACGCAAGCCAAGCAAACGCGATGCGCGTCACATGCCGAGTTGAGGGGTCACCCCGCCCATGGCCACGCTCATGGCCTCAGCCGCGCCTGCGTAAGCATCAGGCGCGAGGTGCCCGTATACATCGACGGTCGTCTGGATTGATTCGTGCCCCATGCGGCGCTGCACAACGGGCAGGGGGACGCCCGCCGCGATCAGTGCCGACGCGTGCGAATGGCGCAGGTCATGCACGCGCGGTCGCGGCGATAGGCCCGCCGCATCACACGCAGGCTGCCAGATGTGGGCGTGGAATGGCCCCGACGTGATCGGCCCGCCCCTGCGCGCCGTGAATACCAGCTCATCCGAGGCCTTGCCCGCGAGCGCGGCGCGCAGTTCAGGGATGAGGGGCGCGGGGATGGTGACCGTGCGGCGTGCGCGTTTGGTTTTCGGGGCCCCGAGGTAGGGGGTGCCGTTTTCGCCCATTTTCCAGGCTTTGCTGACGCGGACGACGGGTTGTGCGACGTCGAGGTCGACGTCGGCGACTGTGAGGGCGGTTGCCTCGCCGAAGCGCAGGCCGAGGCCGTACATTGCGGCGACGAAGGGCTGGTAGTCGGCGGGGATCTGCGCGTGGAGGCGCGTGTACTCGTCGGGGGTGAGGAAGCGCATTTCGCGCACGGTCGCGTCCTTGGGTAGGGGGACGCCCTTGGCGACGTTGCGGGCAATGACGTCCTCGTTAACAAGGCGTTGCAGGGCAGCGGATAGGAGGGCTTGGGCGTTGCGGATCGTCTTTGCTGACGGGGGGCGGCCAGCGGTGGCACCGCGAGCGACGGGCGTACGCCTCATTTCGGCGACCCACTTCGTGACCGCATGCCTCGTCAGCATGTCCACAGGGATGAGTCCGAGGCTCGGCTCGATCCGGTCCCGCACGATCTGCCTGTATCTGCTGATCGTGCCGGGCGTTGCCGACGCGGCCAGGGCCTCGAGGTGGTGTTCGCACGCCGCGGCGACAGTCGGCGTATCGGCGGCTGCGAGGTCGTCGAGGCTGCGCATCTCGCGGGCGGCGGCCCCGCCGACGCGGTCGACGAGGTCGGCGAATCGCTTGGCGCTCGCGGCATCATAGAACGTCTCTACGACTGGGTTGCGCCCGCCCGCGCGGTAGCGGACCCTGTAGACGACGGTGCCGTCACGGTGCTTCACTGCCTTGACAGATGCCATCTTGCACCGCCTCGCTTGATGATGGGTGGCTTTGCCTGATCTTGATTGTACTCCGCTGAACTAGCGTGCGTGTCACGCAGGCGTGTCACGCTGTTTTCGCACCCTCATTTTACCGCAGAATCATGCGGTTTTTGTTGTGGAGATGGGGGGAATCGAACCCCCCGCAGGGTGTTTTGGGGTTTGCGGTGTGAGGGTGGGGAAAGGTCTTGATTTTACGCCGAAAAGTCGGCTTTTCTGAATGGCCTTGAATGGCTATAAAATGCCCTTGCGTGACGTTGTGCGCGTGTCACGTGACACGCACTAAAAATCGCGGTCGGGCGGCGCTGCGCTCGCGGCTGGTTGTCTTTACACCTTGCCTCGCGCAGGGCCGCGCGTGGGGACGCAGATGTGCCAGCCGCGAGGTAGGATAGGGGCGACAGACCCCCGGTCGGGCCTCTGTTTTCATGCACAAATGACCGGGGCCATACCGTGGTTAGGCACTGCAGGCCCCGGCCCATGCGCGGGCACCAATGCGCAGATCCCACACCCCCGCCGTTGACTGGGCCTCTCACGGCGCGGGGGTGGCTCTCATGTCTACAGATGCGCCCGCCGCGAGCTAAGCTAGTGGCAGCGCCCCCACACTTCCCGACCGGGTTCCGTGTGGGGACTTCTCATATCACCGGCCACGCCTGGACGCAGATGTGCGCGGCCACTGGTAGAATGGGCGTAACAGATCGCTCGGCATCTTCGGGTAGCTGGGCGGTTCTCTCTTGGGTAAACCGCGCCCCGACGCGAGAGACCCGGCCACCTGCGCTGGCCTCACATGCGCAAACCCCGCCGCCCCCGCAACTGATCGGGAAAGTCAGTGCAGGGGCGGCGGCTTTTGTCTTTCATCTGGCCCACTAGTGGGCCGCCGTGATATGCTCACCTGAGCGCACACATATTGAACCAGGGTCGGCCCCTGGGTTTGCCCGCGCGCACGGGCGTTCTAAATGCGCGAGACCCCACCAGTGTGACGTCCTGGTGGGGTCTGTTTTTATGCCCGCCCGGTTGCGAGCATGGTTTCAGCGTCAGTGAGTATCCGCGTCATCGATACGCCGAGAGCACGACACAAGGCCTCTAGCACCGTGACAGTCATAGGGGCTGTTTGCCCCTCCTCCGCAAGAACTCGCATCAGACGAGACCGAGAAACTCCCAACCGAGTTGAAAGTGTGCGCTGAGATATGCCTTGACGGCTCATTTCGGCCCGTAGGGCGGCGGCGACGGCCTGCTCGAAGTCATGCGGCTCAAATGCTGTGACACTCATGCGCCCAATTATGGACCAGAAACGGGCCACCTGGTAGGGACATTGCGTCATTAATTTTCGCGTTTCGACTTGACTGACCCACTTCTGGGCCACTATGGTTACTCACATGCGGCCCACAAATGGGCCACCCCGGAAAGGAGGAACACCATTGAACGCAGTTCAAACTGAGCTGAAAGCGCGGATCAACAGCGCCGGGGTCTCAATCCGCGCGTTCGCCAAGCAGGTTGGGCTTTCACGGACAACGCTTGCGCGCAAACTCTCAGGTGAGAGCGACTTCACGCTAGGCGAGATCGTCGCCATCAGCGCCGCCCTCGGGTACGAGACCCCGAGCCGCTTTATGGCAGACGTCGAAACCCGCATCGAGGAGGCCGCGTGACCCAGATCCTCACCCTCGCCGAGGCCGCCGAGATGCTCAGGCTCTCCCCCGCCGCCGTCCGCCGCCGCATCCGCGACGGCCAGATCGCCGCGTGGAACGAGAAAGGCCGCGCAGGCTGGCGCATCCCCGTCGACGCGCTCGCGGCCTACCAAGCCCGGCACGCAGCAGCCCCCGCCGAAGGCAGGATCACCGCCCGCAGCAACCGCAGTCAGGCAGCCCGCAAGGCAGCCGCCACACGCGCAGCCAAACGGGCCGCGTAACCCCACACAAGAAAAGACGGGCCCCGCGAGGCTGCCACCCCGCGAGACCCACGCACGACCCCCACAGAAAGGACAAAGATCGTGCAGATCAACGGTACCACCCTCACCAAGCGCCAGAAAGCCCTCGTCAGCGGCGCGCTCCTGCGAGAGCAGACACGCGTCGCCGACGCAATGAGGGTCATCGATATGACCACGGTCCAGCCGAAGGCCCGCGACCAGGTGGCTGGACTCCTCCTCTTCACCATCGACGAAATCACAACACTTATCGCCCTCATCAACGACGACACCGAGGAGGCAGCCAAGTGATCCCCGAAATTGTCATCCCAGCCAAGTACAAGGGCGACATCGACCACCTCGTCAACGGCTACGGCGGCCTCCACGGCCTCCGCCACCGCCTCGCATGGGCAGTGATGCCCAAGTGCATCCGCTCCCTCGTCATCGCCGGCCTCATGGTCGCCCTCCACCCCGACGAAGTCATGAACGCCCTCTTCACGAAGGCACTCACCGAAGCCGCCGACCAGGCCGCCGCCAACGACGCCAACAAGGAGGCCCACAAATGAGCCTCACCACAGTTGAGTGGCTGCACTCCACCACCTGGTGGATCCGCCACCCCTCCCGCCCCTGCACCGACCCGCACGTCCGCCGCCTCATCCAGGACGCCAGCATCAACGCCCTCACCACACCCGACAACGAATAGGAACCCCGTAACGATGAACACCAAGTACACGCTCGCCGGCCTCGGCCTCACCATTGGCCTCGCCGTCGCAGCCGCCGCGGCCCCCGCGCTCGCGGACACCCCCGCGCCGATCAGCGCGCAGGTCACCAAGGCCACGTCAGCCTCACGCCAGACCTCGAGTGAGGTCACCGTCGAGGGCACCTGGCAGACCCCGCACCTGACCGTTGGCTCTACCCTCACCGTTGGCAGCGTCGACGGCGGGTTTGCCTGGCGCGCCAACTTTCCGTTCACGCTGGACGACGGCACCACGATTGGTGAGTGCGTCGCCGACCAGGCGACCCTCACCTGCACGGTGACGGACGTGCCCGAAGCGTGGGC
>ERZ773203.132-NODE-132-length-39989-cov-4.656508_pt1 | contig 39989 bp, 31 predicted proteins | sample MGYA00580529_ERZ773203 | MGnify/ENA primary metagenome ERZ773203 (study PRJEB29015, sample SAMEA2738176) | human oral metagenome | biome: human oral; feature: human-associated habitat; material: saliva | place: China | collected 2177 ... | reverse complement strand
AAAATTCAGCCAACCAAAATAGTAGGATATAGGTCAAACTGGTCCAGTTATAGACACCAATAGACATAGCTGAAAAGAATCCAAAAACCCCTGGCCCACCTGCCATCAGAAAAATAACCATTTCAGGAATGTAAGCATTGGTCTTATAAGCTCCTTCCGTATTGAGCAGAAAACTTTTGGGAGCTGCTAAAGCCTCCCCAGTCTGCTGGTCATAATAGACCGCCTGACCATCGCACTCGCCAATAAACACTCGACGACGTCTCAGAAAAAACATACTCTACCTCTTTCTATCTCACTCTTTCAAAAACAGATCCTAGTCCTTCTGCACTTCCTTGATGACAAATTCTTCATCTGTCCCCATACTCACTTCCAGATAAACATCTGGATTGTCATCCGCTCGACAGATGAGGCTCAGTTTTCTAGCATAAAAGCGATCCAGGATATCAAATATTCTGGGTAAATTGTTTTGGTTATAAAGAACAAATGTCAAGCCTAATAAAAGTCCTGTTAGGACAATCTTAACAATCTCTCCTCCGATGGGAGTCCCCAACCTCTCTTGGTAATTCCAAATAAAATTATAGGCATAGAAAAATCCAACCAAGGGAACCAGAGAAAGCAATGCTCTTATCCAGCGAGTAGCATTGCGACTATCTTTTTCACTCATCTCCGCCTCAGCTTTCTTTGTTTCCTCTGACTTTTCCATAAGCACCAGACAGATAGTTTTAGTAGTCACCTGAGCACTGTTGACATTTCGATACAAGGCGCGTTCTACGAGGATAGTGATAAAAGCAAACTGCCCTAGCCAAATGAGAAGAACACTCCAGAAGGTAGACATGGTATAGGTGCCATGTAAAAACAAGCGAAAGAAGGAAATCAACCCACTACCACTTGATAACAAAAGGACTACCAATAGGGGTATATGGCGATTCATCCGGCTAGACTTTTCTGTATCCAAGAGCTTGCTCTTTGGTGCCTCCAAAAGTTCGTGGGTTTTGCGATCATAATAAATCGCTTTATCATAGTATTGGTTAAAAAATATCCGACGTCTTCCTAAAAACATCTCTTTCTAGTTTCTTTCAGGAAAAGGTTCACATTTCTGACCTTTCCCTTTTGACTTGCATGAAATCAGTCTCTCATCCCATAGATAAACTGTCCTACTAGTATACCATAAACCCTATCTCCCACTCCTTACCAAACTGTAAGAAAACTATCTCAAGATGGACTTTTATCCAAGCAAACTAGTTCTCGTTATGTTCCTTCTGAAAGGCTTCCATGGCCTTGAACTGTTCTAGTTCTTTTTCATTCGCTGGTTGCTTGCCGAGATATTTATATTCAAAGGAATCTATTCTATCCGTTGGTCCAAAGTCGCTTTCGAGCCATGGCGCATAGTCAAAGTCCAAAGAGACTTTATTATTTTCATCCACCTTAATTGTAAAGGCAGACCACTCTGGAAGACCGTTTCCAATGAAAATATTCTTCATATCTTCACCTAATGCAAATAGATTTATATATATTCCATTCTAAATGCTGTCTTAGGGATACCAAATGAAGATGGAATATCCATGTAATAATGATATTCTCCTTTATATTTAAAGAAAAATATGACGCTACCACTAAGCGTTTTATCCACTTCAAAGTTGATATAAAGGTCTTCCCATTCAACCGGAATCATATCATTCACTTTATATATAATCTCTGTCATTTTTTCATTAATTTTTTTCCATTTTATCCTCCGATTTGGTCTTACACTGATTTTTATTTATAACGACACTATATCTCTAGTATAGCATAATCATTAGGTATTATAGGTTTTCAAACCAAATGTGAGTCATTCGTTTTTGCCCCACTTTTGCCCCATTTTGAAATAATTACATTTAAATTCTCTTTAATTATCTTCCGAAAATCACTTATATTTCAATATTTTTAATTTCTTTCAAGATGAGAAAGCCTCCCAAATCCATGCAGGGAGCATCTAAATCAACAGGAAAAAGCCTTTAAATCAAGGCTTTTTTGCTTGTCTTTATCTGATTCGTCCCAGACTCTTCTTATTTTTATCATCTCTAAGCATCTAGATTGACATTACCATATAAGCTTGTATATATAGATGTAGCAAATAAGGTTATAACGAAGATAGGTTTTCTATGGTTTACGAATATAATAGTCAGATTTATTTGGCTGAAGTAGCTTTAAATGTCAAGGACTTAGAAAGTCAGACAGCATTTTATCATCAGTTGCTTGGGTTGGAGATTTTGAATCAATCGGAAAAAGAAGTTCTTTTAGGTGCCGGTGGGAAATCGCTAGTTCGGCTAATTTAGACAGATGACATTAGCAATCCTAAGCAAAGTTATGGTCTTTATCATATGGCACTTCTTTTGCCGACTCGTGAAGATTTGGCTAATGTTTTTAAACACTTGTTAGACTTAAAGATTCCATTAGTTGGTGGAGCTGATCATGGCTATAGTGAGGCTATCTATCTAGAAGACCTGGAGGGTAATGGCATAGAACTCTATGGAGATAAGCCTGTGACAGTCTGGGATATTCGTGAGGATGGTCGTATTATTGGTGTGACAGAAGAACTGTCTGCACAAGCTATCTATGAACTAGGCAAAGAACTTGATCCTTTTGCAATTGCAAGTGGTACTCGTATGGGTCATGTTCACCTATCTGTAAAAAATGGCCGAGAAGTGAGTGCATTCTCCCAAAAGTCTCTTGGTCTTGAGGATAAATTCACGATTCCACATGCCAGTTGGATCGCATCAGGGGCTTACCATCACCATTTAGCTGTTGTGGTAAAGATTTAGCTCGACGTGAAAATAGCATGGCAGGTCTTGCTTACTATGTGGTTGAAGTTGAGAATAAAGAGGAGTTGTTGAAAGTATTTGCTCAATCTCAAACTAACAAGGCGATAACTAAGTGGTTTACGTCTGCAGAATTCAGCGTGACTGACAAAGATGGTATTGTTGCGCGAGTTAGAGTAGAGAACTAGGAGGCTTTATCTTTAAGAGAAGTGATACTTTTGACAAAGGGCTTTATTAGAGATATAATGTAAAAAAATCGTTTAAGGATAAATAGATGACAAAATCAAAGTACATTACACGCCTCAAACGCTCAGAAGGTCAATTGCGGGGTATCCAAAAAATGATGGAGGAAGAGCGGGATTGTGTCGATATCATCACCCAATTAACAGCAGTTCGTTCAAGCGTTGATCGTATTATTGAGTTGATGATAACCGAGAATTTAACAGCTTGTATTAATGAACCTTTAGGCGACCCTCAAGCGCAGAAGGAAAGATTGGAAAAGGCAGTTAAATACTTGATTAAACGGAAGTAACAGAATAAAAACAAATCATAAAGAAATTAGTGTATGGCAGAATTTATTGTAGCCATTGAACTGGGCTCATCAAAAATCACTGGTATAGCAGGAAAGAAAAACCTAGATGGTAGTATTTCTGTGAATGCTGTTGTTAAAGAAGACGCTTCGCAATGCATTCGAAAAGGTGTTGTTTACAACATCGACAAAACAGGACAATGCTTAACCAATATAATAAACAAACTAAAGAAGCAACTTAAACACGAGATAACACACGTCTATGTAGGTGTGGGCGGACAATCTATTCGCAGTGTAAAAAACGTAATAGTAAAAGAATTGCCTGCAGGAACTATCATATCTAGTAATATGATAAACGAACTGATGGACGCAAATCGTAATATGAGTTATCCTGATCAGGAAATTCTCGATGCAGCCACACAAGAATATAAGGTGGATAATCAAGATGCAATAGACCCCGTAGGTATTAAAGCAAACCATTTAGAAGGAAACTTCTTAAATATTTTATGGCGTAAATCGTTCTACGATAATCTTAATAGTTGCTTTGAAAAGGCTGGTATTGCTATTGCCGAAATGTATTTGGCTCCTTTAGCTTTAGCTGATAGTATTCTAACAGATAACGAAAAACGTGGAGGTTGTGTGCTTGTCGATCTTGGAGCTGAAACAACTACAGTTTCTGTTTATTATAAAAGTATATTACGACACCTTGTTGTGTTGCCACTTGGTGGAGCTAATATAACAAAAGATATTGCAAGCCTACACATTGAAGAGAAAGATGCCGAAAAACTGAAACTAACATACGGAAGTGCTTATACTAATGACGAAGATATAGACGACAAACACTCTTATACAATCTCTAACGACTCTTCTATAGAAAGCCGAAAACTTGTTGATATCATAGAATCGCGTGTTGAAGAGATTATTAAAAACGTTATCTATCAAATACCAAGCGAATACGCTAATAAGCTATTAGGAGGTTTTATTCTTACAGGTGGTGGTTCGAATATGAAGAATATTGAACAAGCATTCCGTACTCATTCGCATGTAGATAAAATAAGAATAGCTAAGTTTGTTACACAAACCATTAATGCTAATAATGCAGATATTAATGCAAAGAATGCTACAATGAACACTATTCTTGGATTGTTGGCAAAAGGCGATATTAATTGTGCAGGAGCTCCTATTAATTCAGATAAGAAATTGTTTGATGATGTTACCAAACCAACTACATCAACAACAAGCGACTTGCATAAAGAACCCAGAAAAGCTCCAGAAATTGGACAAGGTGTAGTGCTGACTGCTGCCGAAAAAGAAAAGGCAGAAGCAGAACGTCGCCGTATGGAAGAAGAAGAACGTAAACGCAGAGAAGAAGAAGAAGAAAAACGTAAACACGACGAAGAAGAAAAACGTAAGAATAGTTTCTGGGGAAAATTCACTCGCAAGATGAAAGATTTTGGTGGAAAGATATTAGAAGCAGAAGATGAATAAAAGGAAGTGTTCTAAACGAAGAAATATAGAATAAGACAAGGAAGAAGGTTATGGCAGATAATAATATGAAGAAAGAAATACTCGACTTTGGTGTAGCTGAACAAAATAGCATTATCAAAGTTATTGGTGTTGGTGGTGGCGGTGGAAATGCCGTAAACCACATGTATCGTGAAGGTATACACGATGTTACATTTGTTTTGTGTAATACCGATGCACAAGCATTAAACGATTCGCCCGTTCCTATTCATTTGCAACTTGGTAAGGAAGGCTTAGGAGCAGGAAATAAGCCAGAGAAAGCAAGAGAAGCAGCAGAAGAAACTATCGACGACATAAAGAAAATGCTGAGTGATGGCACCAAAATGGCATTCATTACTGCTGGAATGGGTGGTGGTACTGGTACTGGTGCGGCTCCTGTTATTGCAAAGGTAAGTAAGGAAATGGATATTCTTACAGTTGGTATCGTTACAATTCCATTTCGTTTCGAAGGCGACAAGAAGATAGACCAAGCACTTGATGGTGTAGAAGAAATGTCGAAACACGTAGATGCTCTGTTGGTGATAAATAACGAGCGCTTACGCGAAATATATCCAGAGATGAGTGTGCTTAATGCTTTCGGAAAAGCAGACGATACACTCAGTGTTGCAGCAAAAAGTATTGCAGAAATTATTACTGTACACGGACTCATTAATCTTGACTTTAACGATGTGAAGACAGTGTTGAAAGATGGCGGTGTTGCTATTATGAGCACTGGTTATGGTGAAGGTGAGGGGCGTGTAAAGCAAGCTATTGAAGATGCTTTAAATTCTCCGTTGCTCAACGACAACGATATATACAACTCTAAAAAGATACTTCTTTCTATCAATTTCAGTAGCGACAACAACGACAATCCTGGATTGACGATGGAAGAGATGAGTGATATTAACGAATTTATGAGCCATTTCGGTAATGGATTTGAACTGAAATGGGGATTAGCACTCGACCCAGACCTTGATAAAAGGGTAAAAGTAACTATTCTTGCTACAGGCTTCGGCATTAAAGATGTTGAGGGAATGGGTAGCCACATTAAGAAACAATCGTTGGAAGAAGCTGCGCGCCTTGCTGAAGAAGAAGAACGTGAGGCTGAACGTAGAGACCGTAGAGACCGTATCTATGGTGGAAGCAAGTCGGCAAAGTCGAAACGACACCCACACATATATCTTTTCTCTCAAGACGATTTGGATAACGAAGATATTATTCTCGCTATAGAAAACACGCCAACCTATAAGCGAACAAAGCAAATGATAGAAGATTTAAAGTCTGTCCCTGAAAAGAAAGAAGAAACTTCGTCAGAGGCAATTCAGGGAGTTATTAGCTTTAGATAGCATAAAAATAATAGTGAAAGAAGCAATAGCATAACAATGCAATATAGCAAAAGAAATATATAAGGTAAGATATGGCATACAAGCATTAATGTTGCTGCAATGGGAGCGCTTATAAGTATATTTTATTGCTGGTTAATATATCAAAAGGGCTGAATTCTTTTATAGGATTTGGTCCTTTTGCGTAGTGTGATTTCAACTGGGTAAAGGTTCTAATCCTCTATACTTTCTATATCTCTGCCCAGTAAACAAGTGGTATTGTCCACTTTTCAGGCATAATAAACATTGGTCTATTATGCCACGCTTTATATTGTAGTATTTTCGCAGTAATAAAAATCCCTGCCGTAATAAATAGGGCAGGGATTTTAGTAAAAAGAATATATGAGGTATTATAATACCTTGATTTTATTATTCTGAAACAGGACGAACGCCTAAGCCGAATGTACGAGCACTACTATGTAATGGATATACATCTGCTTGGCTGAAAGCAAAACAACGACCATTATTAAGATCTTGTGGAATAGCTGTCCAATAGTTTGCACTAACATGTAGATCTACCATATTACCATTTCCGTTTTCACGATAACCAGTAGCAGGGAAATAGATAGTTGCTTTCTTCTGACTATTAGTCCAGAATATATGTCCAGTTTGAGAATTATATGTTGCGGGAACTTCTGTACCATCTACCATTTTAGGCCCTTTGTTCGCACCATTTGAAGTGAAACCTGTGAAAGCATTACTAGCTGGAACTTGGAAGCCTACAGGACTTGGGTCGTAAATGGTCTTAACAACAACATTATCATTCCCATCAGCTGACGTGTTATTAACAGACCACAAATTATAATGATGATAGTATTGTGTCAAAAAAGAGGCACCAGGAATATTTCCACCACCCTCTGTTACATAGAAATAACCAGGATTTTGAATTATTGCTTGCATATAAATCTGATTACCTGCATTTTGCTTAAATAGCGTTCCTACAGCAGGATTTGTACTTGGGAAAGGATCTTTGCGTCCCCATTGGTATAGCGTAGTATTACCTCTTCTTTCCATAGTACCAGCATTCTGAGTAATAGTGAATACTGATACTTGCTTACTACCATTGTTAGCAATAGTTTGTTCAACTTTTACCTTTACTGTTCGTGGTGTTGAATAAGATGTACCAGTCCATTTTGTTGGTTTCCAACCTAATGCTTCGCTTGTGAAGTTATAAACTTTGTTTTGTTTATTGGTAACAGGAATTTTGTCAAGTGCATTCTTAGGTGCAAACCAAAGGTGCCATGACCAAACAATAGTATTACCTTTCTTAACAGCTATGACTGCATTACCACTTTTGATATTTGCTTTTGTTACTTCAAACTTGACAAAAGCATTTCCGCTGCCATCACGATAAATAGGACTAGAATCTAAATTAACGAGATTTGCTTCGTCAGACCAAACAATTTGTGCTCCATTTATACCATTATTTGCATTATAATTTGTTTTCTCAATCCAAGGATTCGTAATCTCTTTTCCATTGTGATCTACAAGTTTGGGAAAAATGTTTATTTTCTGTACTCCATTTACATTAATATAACCAGGACTACCTGTAAATTGATAGGCTACATAATTGGGAATATTATTCTTGATAGCATTTCCATAAACCAAAGGAATCATATAATATCCCGGTGCAGAGATAACATAGCAGTTGGCAGTATTCTGTACTTCTGCTTCACCTGTGCTATTTGATAAGTTGTAAGGCTTTGCTGCCGAACCTAAAGGCTCACCATCTTGTAATTCTTTATTACGTTTAGCAACAAGGTCTACTATATCTGTTCCTAATGTTGCTGTTCCTTGTTCTGCAGCAGTACCACCATTTCCCGACTCTTTAGTTAAACTCTTTAACCATGCTGGTTTGGTTGTAGTCCAAGTATTACCATCATCTTCACTATATCCAATAACTTTCCATGCTACTGGTTTCTTTGTGCCATCAGGAGCTTCACGAAAACTTGTAATGCCATAGTTTCCTGTACTTGTTGCGTTGTAAGCAACAGCTGATGGACTATCACTTGTGATAGAGTAAAACCAGCTTGAATTCTGATTACTCAACTTATAAGTACGGGTTGTACCTTCTTTCCATGAACCCTTAAGTGGTACGGAAATAGTAGTGTTATCGGTAAAAGTAATTTCGGCAGTAACCTTATTATCGAGTTCCTGTGGAATCATATAAAAGGTGTAGTTGTCGTTCAACTTAGTGATATCTCTTGAATTTTCATTAGGAAATGTACTTCTATCTCTAACAATGCTGTTTGGATTTTCATTTGTCTTGTAATTAAGACCATCGAGAGTTGCATCGCCACGAGAAGTATAACCAGTAGATATCCACTTTGCTCCTGTACCATTGTTTTGATTTGAAATTACATACTTGCTTTTTAACAATACATTCTTAAGTGTTATCTGCTTAATTGTTTTGTCGAATGACAGATTCTGACCAACTGCAAAGCGGATAGCTGTCAATGCATGACGGAAATTAAGACTGGTTCTTGGTGCTTGATAGCGTGTTGCATATTGTACATTACCAGAACAAGCAGTCATAAGGTCTACTTGCTTTCTTACGTCAGTTTCTATCTCAAATTCAACACTTGGAAAACCATTAGCATCTGGCTTATTTATTTTCATCTTATCCTTATAAGTGTTAAGCTCTGGATATACCGCAAAGAAACAACCATAAGGTTTTTGCCACGACCAAGGTATCTGAGTATAGAGTTCACCATTCTTTTTTGTCTTTGCATCAATAAACCATTCTTCTTTTATATTTGATGGAGTTGTGCCACGAAGACCAGTAGAAGAGAAGTCGCTAAATGAATTCACATCGATGATATTTGCACGTGTTTTTGCATCGGTTACCACTGGATTAACACCTTCAACGGTTGTTTCAATTAAGCAGACATTAAGATTTTTGTTGCCTTGAGCTTCTAATTTTTTACCTTCAAGGTCCTTATCGGATAGTCCGGCAGTAATGGCACCACGAGTTGATGCATTATATTTACTAAGTGCTTCTTCCTGCGCATCGGTTATTTCAAATTGCACAATAGCTTCTTTATCACCATCACTTAAGTTATTGCCTAAGTCATCGTCAGCACAAGAAACCATTGATAATGCAATGCTACCAGCAAATAGTGCCGATAGTGTATAATAAGAAATCTTTTTCATTATATCTTTTTACCTTTTTATTTTTACTATCTTTGTTTCCAACTATTAGCCAACAAGCTCGTCGTCATTATCTCCAACTGCAGGTGTAAGCGGTTCTACGGTAACACTTCCTGAGGGAGTACCATCTCCGCCAGGTCTCACATTAGGACTTGTTGCTAAAAGAAATTTGTCTTCCATCATATCAAAGACAGCAATGGCTGGTCTAAGATATTTTTGTTTAGTTACGTCTGTGTTCATTTTTTTTATTCATAATTAAATCTACCTACAATCAAACTTGCAGGCGGACTGTTAAGATAGAAATGAGTCTGTTATGTATATTGGTATCCATTAACACGGTTAAGGAAACCATGTTTTCGTTACTCTGAATCTTTCAATCTTTATTCTCTGTTTGTAGAATTATTTGTTATATTTTTTGCAAAGTTATGAAATAATTTCAAAAGTTCTTATTAAATTCCTTGTTTTAACACATTTTTGGTAGTTAAGAACAATATTTTGGGCTGTAAGAGAAGTATTTGGAAAACCTTATAAAAGTATCTGAAAATTAATGAGAGGTAGTTGAATAACAATCGGACGCTTTATAATCTGCGTTGATGTGTTGTTTCTGATGTTGTTTCTTTGTGTCTCTGCTACTATTGTATGCGTTTCCTATATTAGCGACAGCTTGTTGTAATAGTTTTACTTACGTGTAAGTAAAACTTTATTTACGTGTAAGTAGAACTTTATTTACGTGTAAGTAAAACTTTACTTACGTGTAAGTAATAGCTTTATTTTAGCATAAAGGCGATGCGGATTTATATGAAAAGCGTAAGAATATTGGGAGAGAAATAGTAGTTATTCGTAGAGTTGTGTTTCTCTGCATATAAATAACCAAAAGAAAGCCCCCTCATTAAATGCTTCGAACAGCATAAAATGAGAGGGCTACACAGTCATTAGTAGTGATTAATGTGAGATTTTAAATGCGTTTTTTGAGCCGTCTTCGTGGTATATCTGTAGTAAGATTGTGCCTTTTGGCAGTGCCGAAAGGTTGATGCAATCTGTATAAAGCGTGTTTATTAAACTTCCATTTAGAGCGAATATACTAACTTTGCTTGTCTGCTTTAACACTATTTTTCCATTGTTTATTATGGGTTGTGAGTTGTTATTCACAGTTTGAATGCGCGTTACATTATATATTCGGGTAGGTAAGAATATAAGTTCTTTATCTTTCTGGCAAATATATCCGTCAATATCTCCAGTAGCTCCGTTAGTTGGACGTTCTGAAACGCCTTCTGAAACAAGTAACTTTAGTTCGTTTTCGTTATCGGTTATAAGCATTTCGTTTGTATTAGCCGATTTAAAGGTAATGCCTTTTAGACTAACTAAACGTGCTTCGAGAGTTTTTGCATTGTCTAAAAGCGATTTTAGTTCTACATTTTGTGCTGTAACCGTATTGTTAGACGAGAGAATAGAGAGATAGGTTGGTATAAAAAGCAACATTCCGTTGTCTTCTTTTACTAACTTTCCTTTTAGTTTACCAATCTTGTCGCCTGTTTTAACATTGTAGCCTGCAAGAGAGTGTGTATCTATAGCAATGCCAGCAGTATTATCTTCGAAGAAAGTATAATTAGGATTGTTGCCAGCTTGCCCAGTAACCAGCATTTCGTTTATAAGAGTATAGTTATAATCTACATTTGTTTTTGCATTACGCAAGGCAGCAATATCGTTTAGAATAGTGCTGTTTTTGTATCTAACTTTAAGTTCTTCTGAAATGCTCGCTTCTCTATCGTTATACAATGGCACAATTTGGAACGTATAAATACCATTAGGTAGCGACATTGCCGACCAACGACAAGTATCTGCAATGCCAGTTTCTATGCCATTCACTAATATTTTGTAACCCGTTAAATCTTTAATTCTTTCAGGTTCCTTCCATCGTAGAGTATCTTTCGTAAGAGTTAGCGATTTTGGCATACGAGTGAAGTGATATTCTTTCGATGCAACGAACTCTTCTGTAGATACATTTTTCCAATTATTGTTGCGGAAGTCATCGTGTGTAATGCGTGTTATACATTCTGTTTCTGTAGAATAGTTGTAGTTCTCGCGTTTGTTTGGCACAAGTTTTCCATTATTGCTACATTCTTCTATGCGTGTTTTTATCTCTCCTTTATTGCCGAAAGTTGTTTCTATACGTGCAATTAGCGGCGCCGTTATATCGGTTGAGGCGTAAACACTGTCTAACTGGTGCGAAAGATACTTACCATTAAATTCTAATGAGCTGTTTGTAAGTGCAGTTACAGTAGAATCTCCTTGTGCGTTAAACTTGTAAGCAACAGTTTGTATAGGATATTGGTAAGAAATGCTAGGGTCTGTAAAGTAGTATTCAGCATTATCTTTTACGAATATTTGCTTATCTTTATCGAAAACAAAAACTTGTTTAGCCGATAACGCACCAGCCGAATTGTACAGATATTGTGTTTTTTGATGTTTTTCCCAATTCTTCTTTGCAGGGTTATACAAATCAACTTCTTCCAATTCAGTCTTTGTAGAATACTTACGTATAGTAACTTTTGTGCGTTTTTTTAGGCTGACCGAAGGCATCGTATGCAATATAGAACGATAAAGTTTCGCCCATTGAAGTGCTTGTATAATAATATTTGTTGGTTTGTTTTATGTCGCCATCTTCGTTTTTTACAGTAGAATATTCGTTTTGCCAATGTGCAGTAACTTGTTCGGCAACATTAGTTAAGTCAATTTCGAATGTAAGTGGGTCCGATTCTCCTTCTTCGTAAATGGCATAAAGCTCTACTTTTACTTTTTCTTTATCGTAATATGCGAATGTACCAAAGAGTTGTTCCGGATTATCAGTTTTTCCTGTTGCTTGATGGCTCTTATTAGAAGCAACCCATCTATAACCTTTTAGTGTAAGATTTTTATATTTTGGTGCATCAAACTTAAATTTCACATTCCATTTGGTGTAATATTCCTTGTAAACCAATTCAGGATTTGTTGGAGCTGGTAAATTCAATTTTATTGTCTGCTGAATAATATCGCTGCAATTGCCAATATTATCTTTTTCGTATACAGGCACAACGCTATAGAAATGAATACCACGAGGCTGATTGTGTAGTGTGAAATGTGTATCGGTATATAATTCATCTTGTAAAGTGTAATCAGCAAGAACCTTATAACCTTTTAAACCTGTGGTATATTCGGGTGGTGTTATTTGGAAAATAACATCGCTTGGTGCGTCGGCTTGCGTTGTTATGCTTGCTTTTGGCGTTTGTTTTTCGCTATAAAGATGGTTCTGATAAACAAATTTGTAGGTTTGTAAGAACTCTTGCGAGGTTGTATTAAACCTAAATTCTTCTACTTCTGTTGGGATAGTATCCGAAAGAGTATATGTGTAATTATGTTTTTGATATAGGCGGAAAGCAGAAGTTCCATTTGGTTCATTCACCTTTTTATATAAAGTATCGCAAACCAAACGTTTTTGATTATCGTAAGCTAACACTTTTCTTTCTTGTATTTCCTCGCTTTTACTGGTAAATACAATTAGTTTTGTTTCGCTTAATAGCTTGTCTGCATTATAATAGAAAAGCGTTTGTCGTTGTTTTTTAGCTTCTGTTTTTCCATTACTATACGAGAAATAAGTAATGGTAGCACAATTTCCTTCGGTATTGTATGTGTATTGTTCTTCTGTTTTCTTTTCGTTTTTTGGCGAATAGTGTACAATTGTAGCCAATTTGTTTTGTTGGTTGTATGTATACGCAACAGAATCTATTCTATAAGGTACATTGGTTTTATAGCTATATTGTGTTGAATACGACATAAGTCCGCTACCATTATAATAGTAGCACGATTTTACTTTGTCTGTACTATCAGAAAGCAAACGCAATTGTGCGTCGTATATATAAATAGTATTTACAGGAGTTTGTAATTTTCCGTCTCTTGTATAATTATATTTACTGCTTTGTGCTAAAAGTCCCTGTTTGTTATAAAAGAAATGTTCTAATACTTTATCGTCTTCTGTTTTAACTAATGTACCATCGGGAGCTTGTTGAAATTTTATGCGGCGAGTTTTTATTTTCTCGTTTTTCAACATTGCTTGTGGTTGTGCCGATAGTAAGAGCACAGAAAAGGTAAAAAGAATTGTTAGCAGCTTTCTCATAGTTGTATATTCTATTTCTACATTTAGTTTTTCTTGTAAACTTTGGCTTTAATGGTTTGCCCATTAATTTGTGCTTTTACAATATAAATACCTTTAGCCAGACCATCTATATTGTAATTGGTTTGACTTAATGCAGAATTAAACACTTCTGTTCCTGCTAAATCGTAGATACTTACTTTTGTAGCCTTTTGAGAGCATACCAACATATTGTTGTTTATATATATAGAAGCCAACGATGGTGTATTAAGTGTCTGAATAATCTCGTTTACTATGGGAGTTTTAATGCAAATAACTTCTTTTTTCTCTAATTCTCCGTTAGAATCTACAGAACGATAAGAGGCAACAATTAAGTCGAGTCCGCTACCAACTGTTTGACAATCTAAATATTCTGTATTGCTTGGCAACTTATCGTATAAATTAAATCCGAACTTTTGTTTAAGATATTCAGAAAGTTCTATCTTTTCGTTGTTTTCGTGTAATAGTAGAATTATTTTATTTCCATCAGACGAAAGCATATCACCATCGTTAGATACTGCTATTGGCACAAAATTGGGAACAGTCTTTATTATTTCAACTTCTTTCGTAACAGTATTGTAGCGACATGGGTAAACTAATTGTCCTGTTCGTTCAATACTGGTAGCACCTTCTGTATACGAATACTGATTTATTACAACAGTTGGGGCAAGATACTTTCCGTTTTCGCTCATTATAACTGGTACCGATGTAAATTCTGGGCCTTTTTTCCAGGCTTTAAAGAATTCGTATTGCCATTTAGAATGTGCTCTTTGGTATGCTTTTACTTGTTCGCTATAATCTGCCTCTCCAGGATGCGCAGTTATAAAGTCTTTTGTTTGTGGTTCTTTGTCAGCCCATGTTTTATAAACGTCCATATTATAAGAAAGAGCAACAAAAGGAGTTTCAAAGTCCCATGTTCCGTTATCTTTTTTATGGTAAATTATGGGTTGAGAGTAGAAACCGTGTTGTTCCATCATTACACCAATAATGGTTTTACCGTCTGGCGAGATGGTACGAGGGGAAACAAATTGTGTTTTACCACCTAAAAAGTCTGTTTCTGGATTAGGTAGTGCAATATATTTATATTCGTTGTCGTCTTGTTTCTCCCATAATGCAGGAATTGTTTTATATGGGCTATTAGAGTTTCCTTTACCAATTAAATATCCTGTTATGTATTTTCCATCGCCTGTACATTGTGCGCACGTTCCATCTTTCCATTCTCCTTCCGGACATGGTAGTGCTTCCCAGCCAATTTCTCCATCTCTATAGATGGCTGGTTGTTTCTTATCGTTTTTTCCAACCAAAGTTCCATCGTCTGTAACGTCTAAAGCTGCCATATCCGAATATGAATCGGCAGCAGGAATTGTTATAAGTTTCTTTTCTTTTAGGTCAAAGCGGTAAGCTTCTTCGTACATACGTGCTCCGCATATATATCTTCCGTTGTTTGATATGCCTTTTACGTTAATAGAAGTGCCCGTAAAAATTATTTCTGTATTGTTTTCTGTTTGTGCTTGGACAGATAGTTGGAAAGAAAGTGCAGCACCAATTAACGAAAAGTAAAATTGATATTTCATAAATAGTATATATTTCGGTATTTGTTTGTTAGATTGTTGTTCGCAAAGATAGTAGTTCTTACCAGAAAAGTGTACTAATCGGGCACGTTTGATTGTTTAAATTCGTGAATTCAGACAAATTAGAAACTTAAAATGCTATTTAGCATTAGCATTTCTTTGGAAATCGAGCGGTGTAAGTCCTGTTATTTGTTTGAAAGCTGCAATAAACGATGAGCGCGATTTAAAGCCAACACTGTTGCCAATAGCCTCTAATGTATAGCCACTGTAGTGTTCTTTATCTTCTATTCGTTTGCAAGCTTCTTTAATTCTGTACTTATTAAGAAGGTTTGAGAAACTACATTGCATAAGTTCGTTAATTACTTGCGATATGTATTTGTAGTTTACTCCAACCTGGTTTGCTAGTTGATTGGCAGAAAAGTCGCAGCTAAATATACATTCATCGTTATCCATTAGCGAAAGAATTTTTTGTAGTAGCTCTTCTTTGCGTTCTTCGCTTAGCGTGCTCGATTTATATTTTCTTTCTACTTTCTCTTCTGCAAAATGTTCTTCTAAAGCTTTTCTACGCATTCGTTCTTTTTCTTCCGATTGGAAAAGCTCTATATTTTTTTGGAATAATGCTTTATTAGATTGATTTAATTTTTTATTTTTCGATGCAACTGCAAAAAGCGAAACAACTATGGTGCAACCTATAATCATAAATAGGCAAATAACCATTCGTTGCATTTCTTTTTCGTGTTCCAATTGTTTAAGATGAAAGGTTACATCTTTCATTTTGTTTTCAAACTCCATTTCGTTTACACTTGCAATAAGCCTATAGTTCAATAACGAGTCTTTTAGCAGAATATATTTGTTTTGATAAATTGCCGATTGTTTACTGTCGCCAATTTTTGCAAATGTTTTATACAACAGTTTGTATGCCTCCAGTTTAGTATCTTTTGTTTCGTACTGAATGCTAATATATTCTCCTTTTTTCAATTCTTGCAGAGCAGTTTTGTAGTTTTTTTGTAAGCTATATGCTTTTGCAAGGTTTATGTGTGCCAAATGTATGTAACGTGCATATTCGTGAGAAAGCTGTTTAAACAGCAACAATTGTTTGTTAAAACATTTTATGGCTGTTGGTGCATCTTTTTTATCTAATGCAACCATTCCAGAATAGAGTAGAGTATTGTAATTATATTCTGCAATATTGAAATTTTTAGGAATTTGTTTCAGCAAAGCCATTTCGTTTTGCATAGCATATAGTTTGTGTAGTTCGGCAGAAACCATAACTATGTTTCCAAAAGCATCTAACATTACCGCCCAATCGTTATGTCGGCGTGCCCCGTAATATGCTACTTTATAATGGCTAAGAGCTTTATTGTAGAGCGATTTTTCTGAACTTTGTTCAGCAATCATTTGATACATAAAACCAAAATCTAAGTAAACCCACGAACTGTTCAGATTACGTTCTTTGCATACATTTAAACTTTCTTTTAGAATTTCGTTTGCCTTTATATAATCGTAGTAATGAAAGAAGTAAATATACCATAAACCGCTGAGCGTTTTTGTTAATGTTGTGTCGTTTATAGTTTCTTTTGCATCAGCATATCTTTTGTACACAATGCTATAGCAAATTAAGGCACTATCTATATTGTTTTTTTGGCTAATATATGCCAATGCCTCTTTAAGCAATTTGCTATTAGAGTATGTTTTTAAATTTGTTATTAGGTTGTTAGCAGTATTCTTCTTGGTAGTAGGTGCACTTTTTTTGTTGGTTGTATTGTATTTCTCATTCAAGCAATTATCTTGCTTTTTTGTATTCGCCAATAAGTTTTGTGCACTTACAAATATTGCTATCAATAAGTAGACTACAAATAGTGTTCTCCGCCCCATGTATTGTTATTCTATTGTTTTGATGTTCTTATTTTGTTGCAATATTATAAATAATTTTTATATGTAGCAAGTTTTTTTTACGTTTTATATAGTCTACCCCCCAAACATTCAAAGCAAATTGTTTTATGTTGCTTCGGTTTAACTTAAGCTAAAAAGGCTATTAGGGTATTGAATAAATGGAAAATAAAAGAAGAGAAGAAATAATGCAATTATTTAAATAACAAGCTATTGCTGTTTTATAGTTTTTGGATAATTATTAGAGCGCAAGTTCAACATAGAACTGCAATCCCAAGTGTAGGTTTAGCTTAATAATCTATACCAGAAAACACCGAGGAGTTTAGGGGACGAGCAGCTCCCATAAGTGGAAAATCAACAAGCAATGCATAAAAAATAAAAAAGGGAGACCTCTGTCTCCCAAAGATTAACTAACTTTGCACTTGCTTTTTATTATTTTTTATACCTATACGTCAACATCTTTAGACTGCTCCAGCGTTATGTCATCGTCTAAATTTTTTCCGTTAATAACGGTCTTTGTATTTTCACCAAGCATATTATGTACAATATTATCAACAGCTTTTATATTTTTTATGTCCTTTGCGCTATTTATTTCAACTTTAGATATATCAGCATTTATATCACGTAAAGCAGCCATAATGTCCTTTGACGTTTTGGCGTCGGTTGAAAAGAATTTTTCAAAGTCAATATCTTTTGCATAATGAAAAGATATATTGTTTTTAAAATTTGACCTGTCAGTCGCTTTTATAATTTTATCAGATGTATTAATGTTATATGAAAACATAGACTGATTATAGCGTGACACATCAACACCGTTATCATATAGCGTATCAAGAACGCTGTCAAAGTCAATGCTGTTGTCAGTTATTTTGAAAGAGCCTGTTTTAATGGGGCGTTCTATTTTTCCAAATTTGACAGTTCCTTTTTCCAAGTCTAGTGTTAGGCTTTTATCCAGTATTTTTTCAATATTATGTTCGGCTACAGATACATCCATGTTTTTAAGATTAGACATAATTTTATCATAACTTGAATTATCCTGTCTTAAAAATTCTGCCACATTAAACATAGTTTCGTTAATGTCATTGTAATGACCTCTTTTAATATCCTTTGTATCAATGCTTATATTTAGTCTTGAACTCTCAGCTTTATTTATTGCAGATATGTGATTTTTACTTATTTCAAAATCCATATCTTTAGTATTTAATTCCGACAAGTCTATATTATAATCGTCACTCAGCTTTTTAAAAAGGTCTTTAGTGCTTATACTATCTGTGCTTGAGGGAATATATAAGTTTAAGAGCTGGGACTTGTCTTCTTTTTTATGCTCTATGTCAAATCTCACTATAGCACCTTTTACAAGGCATAAATTGTTTTGTGATATGTTTTCCATATTTTTACCTTCTTTCGTTAATCTATTATATCAGCTTCGTCCTTGTCAGCTTTATCAATATCGTCAAAGTCTTTTCCGCCGATTAGTCTTCCGTTTACCGTAATATTTATGTCAGGATTATCTTTTAAGAAAAAGTTTTTAACAGTGCTTTTTTCAGCTTCGCTAAATTCTTTTGCTGAATTTATTGATACGCTTTCGATGTCATTAGTTTTGGACATTTCTGTAAATATTTCTGACGTTTTTTTGTAGTCCTGCTTTATTATGTCAAACGTATTGTTTAAAGGCTCTTTTAATGTAAACTCTATATTGTTTTTAAAGTTGTCCCTTGATACAGCTTTTAATTTATTATTTTCTATTTCATAGGAAAAGAATTTTGTATCAATTGGAGATACATCAATATCTGTATTGTATGCAAGGTTATCTTCTGATATAGCCCCTTGCAGGTCATCTATGCTAAGAGGTTCTTTTAGGCTGTCTAAATTAATGTCTGTTATCTGACCTTTCGCTACATCAACTTTTATTTCGTTTGAGCATATTTTATAGGTTCTTGTCTTTTTGCTGTTATCAATATCATCATATTCTTTTTGAGCTGCTTCCAAGGTATTTTTTATATCTTGCGCTAAATCCTTTTGTGTAGGCGTATACTCAGGGTTTATGATGTAAGGCATATAGTCAGGGTCAATCCCCATACTTTGAGCAAGCCCTATTGTGTCAAGAATTGACAAAGACAGTTCCTTGTCAGATGACAGTTCCTGAATATAGTCAAGCCTTTGGGAAGGCTCAAAATCTTTAATGAACGCTCCAATTTCCTTAAGAGTTTCTCTTTTAACATTTTGCACAGCCCTGTTGGAATGAAGTTTTTCCTTGATGTCATTTATGACAAACTTTGCACCGCTCATTGTATTTTCCTCACCTAATGTTTTTATAACGGCTTTGCGTACGTTATCCTGCTTAACTACTGACTGATGATAGCAGCTGTCAAAGTCCTTATATCCCTCTGGAACTTTAAAGACTGTGCAGCTAATCCCCCTCTTTGTAATCTCATGTATGGCTGATACACAACCCCTCTTGCCAGCTTCGTCATTGTCAAGGCATAGAACTATTCTTGAAATAGGGAATTTTTCAATCTTGTCAAGCTGTTCAGACGTTATGTTAGACGTTCCAAGAGCTACTGGAGTAAAAGCCCTTCTGCCCTTAACTACGTCAATTGCTTTTTGCATGGCAAGAGCGTCAAGGTATCCTTCAGTAATAACAAGCGATTTCGTTGCTTTTGGGTTATTTATTATATTAAGCTCGGAAATCATGTCTTCATTGAAAAGCAGGTTCTTCTTTTCAAACACATCTTTAATCTGCATAGTGTTCTTATACTTGGGCGGTTTTTTTTCAATCAGGTATTTATATTCACTGTCGTAATGTTCAGGTGTTCTTGATGTGTAGCTTCCGTCAGGGCTTCGTTCTATTATCTTGTCAACTTGCCGTCCTGAAAAGCCTAGCACATTTCCTTTTATATCTTTAAAAGGAAATATCACTCTGTCTTGAAAAGGGCAGTATTCAAGCGTATTACCGTTATCATATTCTTTCTGTACTAAAAGATTGGCTTTTACAAGGTCATCTTTAGAAAATCCTTCCTTGTCCATAAATTCAATAAAGTCCTTAGTGCTGTCCTGACAGCCGTTAAGTCTTGGATTAGGCATATAGCCTATCTCATATTTTTTACACTCATCAAGAGTATAACCTCTTTCAAGCTCCATATATGCAGCACCTCTAGCCTGTTCAGGAAACTTTGTGTCAAGGCTCATCTGACTTTTAAAAAACTCTAAAGCCTTTGTCATAGTTTTAATTATATGTCTGCTTTCCTTCTGCTCTTTAGACATAGTATAATTTGTGTCCTTTGGCTTTACATTTTCAAGACCTAAATTAAGGTCATTGTTTATAATTGTGCAAATATCGTCAAAGTCTTTTTGAGTAGGATAGTATGTTCCTTTTTCAGCACATCCTACAACATTGAATATATCAAGGTTGCCGCCAATCTTTTTTGAGTTGTAGTCGTTTGCTTCTCCAAAATCCTTAATCATAACTGCATAAGTACCCTGCTTTATTGAAAAGCTGGGCGTTCTTTCACCCCGTGGCGCAAACCCCATAAAAGTTCCTCCCACACGCTTAAGCTGCAAGTCATACTTGTCATTCAAATAGTTTACAATATACTCAGCTTCGGTAATTCCTTGCTCGTTTGCCCTATCTTTTATAGCCTTTTTTATTAATTTTTTATCTACAGCCATTTTTAAAACACCTTCCTTGTAAATTAATTTGTGACTGCTTTTGCAATATTTTTAATGCTGTTTCGCTCAACTAGATACCATTTCATGTAAAGATTGTCCTTGTCTTTTTCGAGTATTACAGGAAACGGTACGCTTTGTATCATAAGACGCTCAGATATTTTCATATCGTAGTCATAGAACCATTTAAACTTGAAGTTCTTAGCATATTCCTTAACTTCGTCGTAAGGTGTTGTTGCTGAAAACACCACAACCACATCCATATCGCCTTTATTTAACATATACATATTATTTACAATAGGCAGAAGTTTTTGACAATACTTGCACCATTTTGCGGCGTATATGAAAAGCGTTCTTTTATGAGTTATTACATCTGACAGCTTTTCTTCTTTTTTGTTACTGTCTGTAACGCTTACATCTTTCAAGTTGTCTATCTCTCCGTCTGAAAAACTTATTTCCGAACGTATATTATATAGTGACGCCTTATTTGACTTTACGTTATTATGCGAGCTTACGACAAGCGCTGCGCTTGCACCAGTTAATATTAATATTGCTACGAGCCACTTCCATTTTATCATAAATGAGCTAAACTTTGCTAATAAGTTTTTCATATTAAAATCACATCCTTACTGTTATATTATTTACTAATTATAAAAGGTTTTTCTACTTCATATTTCTTATATTCGTATTCATTTTCGATAATTCCTTTTTTTACAGCTTTCACTTTTTCATTAAATATATGAATTTGTCTTAAAATTTCAAAAGCCTTTTCCCTGTCGTAGGGAACGAATGTTATTTTAACCCTTTTTTCATCAAAAGGCTTTTTAAAGTCATCAGGCAAGTTTTCCCTGAAACCGCTTTCCGTTGAGCTGTCAAACATTATTCCTTTCAAATCGTCAGCTCTTGAATATTCAGCTAAAAGCCCATACTCTTTTCTGTAGCACATCATATAGAAAAGCATTTGAACTTCATACTTATGAAACTGGTCGTCCTTGCCATTATTAGTCTTTATTTCTAGTATTCCATTTAATTTTTCGTCATATCCGTCAGTATTGGCTCTGAACCTGTCCGCCATAAGACAGGCTGGCGTGAAGTTAGTGCTATATACTTTATTCACATATTCTCTTATTTCAGGCTCTCTTAAATCGCCGTACTGTGCAAATACAGATGTTGTATATTTAAAAGGCTTAATTCCAGCTTTTTTACAGGCAAGCCCGAAGGCTGTGTCAAATCGTTTGTCAATCCCCATAATTATTGGTATGTCGCTTCCGCCTATGTAATTTTTCCTGTCAACAACAACAGTTTCCTTTCCTGTGTCGATAACGACGTCCTGTGGTCTAAACATACTGTTTTGCAACAGTTCATTGTTAAATTTTCTAAAATTCATATTTATTATCCTTTCTTATGTTCTCTGAACTCTTTTCTGCCGTCAAAGGTTCTAACATCTAGTCCATAAGTTTGCTGTATTTTAGTAATGAAGCTGTTCTTATGTGTAGCCTTTGAAATCCCTTCGTCTACGCAGTACGATGTATAATCTGTATACAAAGTATCAATTGAGTTAGAGAGTATTTTTTTAATAATTTTTTCATCATTTTTTTCACGCTGTGCATAGTCAACGTTTGCAATTTCAATTTCGCACTTGTCATATAAAAAGCCAAGAACTGTGTCTCTTTTAATCTTATACTGGAGATTTTCAACTTCTACGGCACTGCACTTAGGCGGAACTCCGTTATTTTCCCTTATGTATCTAAGCCCCTCTATAGCAAGGTTTAACCAAACGGTCTTTGCGTCTTCTGTACTTAGCTTATCAATAAGTCTAGGGTCTCTTTCTTTTTCAGGCACGGACTGCTTAAAAGGAATTATAACCATTCTTCTATCCATACCCCCTGAAACTTCCTTAAAGATAGGCATAATGTTACAGGAGCTTATCATTGTACAGTATGGCTTTACAACCATTGAATTATGGTAAAGCTGTCTGACAGATACGCTAGAACCAGCAGTAAAAGTCTTATACATATTTGCACTTTGAATGTAGCTTCCGTCAACGTCGTCAGCTAAGTTAGCAAGTTTTGACGCAGCAATGAACTTGTGACTATCTTCCTCAAGTTGCTCAAGTGAACTTGAATTTATGTTTTTTGCACCTAGAAATCTTGAAATTGCTTCAGTTAGCGTAGACTTACCGTTGGCACCTTTCTGACCTACTAGAAAATATCCAAGCTGAGGGACGTTTGTTGTAGCAAGGCAATGCCCAAGCATAAACTTTATAATTCCAAGACGCTCAGTGTCCTTTTCGGTAATAAAATCAAGAAAACTGCTGATTGTATCGTCTGACGTAATGTCAGGATTATAATTTGTATCTATCACATTTGTTGAAAATACAGAGTAGTCGTGGGCAATGCTTCCGTCCTGCTTTATGACATATCCATTTTTTGTAACAATTGGCATAGCCACATCGTTGTCAAGCGACTTGTCCTCGTCAATCATAAATATCAGCTTGTCATATATGTCCTTTTGGTCTGCCATTTTTAATATTATTTCAAGACGTCTATATATAATTTGTCCTAGCACGTGGTTCTGGTCGCTTCTGTCTGATTTTAGCCATAATACGCTTTCAAAACCTTTTTCGTGAAGATATAGAGTTTCCCTGTAGTAGTACAGGTCATATCTGCTTTGTATGTACTCTGCGATTTTTGTTATTATAATTTTACCTTTTTCGTCGTAGTAGTCGCTCTTGTCATCACTTAAGTCTGAACTTTCAGATATGCTTTGCCTTGCACTTTCCCTAATAGTCTCCTTTGAAAAGGCTCTATTTATTATAGCCCCAATTTCCTTGTCAAACTCGTCAGGCGACATAGGGTCTTGAATGTATTTATTTGTTTTTTCGCAAATCTTTTTGGCTGTTATCTCGTCTAAATAATATCCAAGCTCCTTGCAGTTGTCTACAGCCCTGTTTACAAGTTTGAAAAAGAAATCGTTTCTCCCACCTTCTGCGACCTGTGTAAAAGGTGTAGGCGTCTTGTAGGCATATTTCATAGGGTAAAGTTCAACTGGCAGTTCAGGAATGGGCATTAATGGATTATGACATTCCCTATCTATGTTTTCCGAACGTATTACAACCATTACTTTTTTTACTGTATTCTGCGCCGTCATTCCGCCAACTTTAATGTCACATATCATACCATTAGTCAGCATTACATTAACGCCGCTTGTAAACTTGCCTTTTAAAAATCTAGGCAACTTAAACCAAAAATGATAGCCGTGATTAGTCCTAAACCACGTAGTCATATTCATATATTCCTTAAGATAATGCTCCTGACCGCTTTGAAGGTCGTTGTCATCAGTATCAAAATCAAGGACTATATATCCGTCAGGAACGATGTAAGCGTAATCGTTAGGCTCATTCCCAATCGGCAAAATAGTATCATTGTTTATCTGTTTTAACGGTTGCTTAGTACCTAGCGCAAGTTCAACTATTCCAAGCAAACTGTCATCTATATTTAAAAATTTCCCACTTACAGCCATTTTTCAAACAATACTCCTTTCCTTAAAAATAATCCAAAAACTATCTTTTTTACAATTATAGCATATAAAAAAAGGCAAGTCAATTATTTTAACTTTGACTTGCTTTAATATATTTTTAACAACAGTTATAAATCCCACTCCGAATTTTCTTCTGAACTGCTAGGATATTCTGAATTACATACAGGCTTGTTATGCTCTATGTTATGCTCTAAACTATTATAATATATTTGTGAACTATCTTCTGACTTTTTAGGCAAATAGCTGTCAAGCTCCAAGTTAAGTGCAACCAAAGCCCCGCTGTCATTTGAAAACAGTCCTTTAATCATAAGCGAGTTTGACAGCATTTCATTTATTGTGTCGCTGTCTCCTAGAAAAGCTACTCCTATAATATCTTTAATCTGCTGCAAATTCTCGCTTATATTTCCACAGCTTATAAACGACTTGCTGTTCTTTTTAAGCTCCTCAAGCGCCTTAACTGGTATGCTTGCAAGATTTTTTATATCTGTATACATTGCATACGCCTTTTTGTTTTCAGCCTTAAACTCTGAACTTTTTATATCAATGTTTCGCATAGAATTAATTTGTGCTTCAAAAGTTTTAAGTTTGGAAGCAACCTGATTTAAAAGTTCAATCAGATAAAAAGTCTTCTTATCCTCAATCATATTATAAAGATTTAAGTTGCTGTCCTTTATAATATCTATTGACTGCTCTATGCTATCAGAATAGCCGTACGGTATTGACATAAAGTTTCCTTTATTTTGTGTGGCTTCTATAATGCTTACGGCATTTATGAAGTCATTTTCATAAGTTCCGATAAACCTTGCGATATTATCTAAAATATCGTTGCATTTATTGGATATGTCATCATATCCTAACGTTTCTATGGCGTTTGTCTTAAACATCTTTGATATTCCAATCTTTACTTTCTTGTAGTCAGATGTGACGGCGCTAGCTACTTCATAAAAACGCTTAAACATCATTTTTTCCATTAATATTACGCTTTTTGCAACAGTCGTTATTGTTGTATCTTCGTGTATTTGCCAAATATTAGAATAATTTTTTGTATCTCTTGGCGTAACAATGTTGCCGCTTAATGAAAAATCATTCTTAGATACCAAGTTCACGTAGTATTCAAAATCAATTTCAAGCTCGTCAATTTCTTCCTTTGTCAAGTTTCTTACGTCCTTATTTACAATCATGACATTTGGCGAAATATCAGGAATTAGGCTTGATGAATACGAATTATATACGAACTGACCTAATTCATTTAGAACTGGCTTTCCAGAGCTGTCTAATTTATAATCCTTTATTCCGCCTTTTATTCCAGCTTTCTGCTTAGACACCTGACCGTAAACACGCTTTTTAGTCATTATACCACGATTTACTTTTTGAAGCCTGTATTCAATTACATTTCTTTTATAAACGTCGTCCCTGTATTCCCTTACAAAGTCCGATGAATTTCTTATTTTCTCAATAAATTCTTTTTCATCTTGCGTTGCGTCATCATATAAGTATACTTTATGTATCATTGTGTCATAGGTGCTACCCTGAACGCAGAGTATCTGAAACGCCGTAATTTCCTTATACGCAAGATTTTTTAGAAAATACATATAGTCATAATCCATTTTGGCTATATTTTGAACCAGCACCTTCTTATTTCCGTTGTCATCAGCCATAAGGCTGCACATTTTTGTAAACTTGTCCTTTACGGCAAGGTCTATACAGCGCTTGTCATTTTTTTCAAAGTTTATAGCACCGATATTGGCATATCTTCCCTTTGACTTTATTTTTCCGTTGTCAAACTTCACTAAGTAGCTATTTACGTCCCTTTGGTAAATGTCTGTTATCCTGTCTTCCTCAAGGTTAAAGTTAAAGTCGTTCTCCCATTCGTGATATATTCTTCTAATTTCGTCCAAGTTTTCCTCTTTTGTGTCAATTATAATACCGTCCGTGTTGCTTTGAATTAATGTTGAAATATGGGATAATCTTAGTATCAGGTTAGCAAGTGCAAGCTGACCGTTTACGCAGACATTGTTTGACAGCACTGGGTCACACACAGGGCTTGTTTTTGCCTTTAATACACCATATAATGAATTTATTACGATTTTTAGTATCTGCTGCTGAGGGTCTTTTGCTCTTTTAAGCTCTACCCTTTTATTAATAATTCTTATAACTCTTTCAGGAAACAGTGTGTTTCTTGTAACCCAGTTATTATTTATCATCAAGTATGGATAATAACTTGTAACATCAAGAGATATTAGAACTCCGTGTCCTATATAATTCGGTATTGCTCCGTGAATACCTCCAAATTTAAGTTTATGCTCAACTCCAGCAATATCTACCGCCAGCTGCATTTTTTCATATTCCTTTACAAGATAGTCAAACTCCTCATTCAGCCTTTGCATTTCCTCTCGTGCGTTCTTGTAGTTTACAACTGTAAACTCCATTTGTTTTTTTCTAGTTTTAAACATATTCTCAATTTTTCTGTAAAATGAAATTATGTCATTGAACAGCTTAACTCTTTCAGAGTTGTCCGCATATTTACCGTAAATTTCATCATATCTTTTAACTGTCTCATCGCTTTTGTGATTTTTTAGAAAATCAATATAGTCAAACTCAAGCCTGTCATATCTTGCAAGTTTTTTCTTACATCCAAGAATTTCTCCAGTAAGTGCAGCCCTTGTCTTTGATACAAGGCTGTCATTTAGCTCAAACATCTCACAAAGCTCAAATAATGACTTAAAGTACACAAATCTTAAGTTTAACACCTTAATCGTAGTATTTACATCGTGGTTACAGTAAAACACTACTTTTTCTAGCTCCTCTTTTGTAAGTTTTCTACCTATTGTAAAAGGCACTGTGCTTTCCCTGATGTCAAGCCCAAGGTTCGCTTCAATTTTTTTAAGGGAAATTCCAAGTGCTAACTCATTTCTTGTATCAAGGCTCATATACGGCGTATATAAAAGCCTGTCTCCCGAAAATATGTTAGTGTCCTTTGAAATTAGCGCATTTGACAGCTGAAAAAGACCGCTGCTTCGACTAAAAAAGTTATCCATATCATTTAACCTGTCTATAACTGTGTAGTCTTTCAGGTCGTCAGCCTTGAAGTAGTTTACGCCTATATCAAAGTCTTCAGTATTGTCAATCCCTTCATCGTCTTCCGTTTCTTCCCTAAGTTTACCCTCGTGCTGGGATAGCCATTCTTCATATTCCTGACGCTTCACATCAGTATATGTAAAAGGATAAGGCTGTCCTAAATCGACCTTGTTGTCTGCAAATTCATAGGAATATATGATAGCATTTAATATATGGTTATCATAAAACTTGTTGTTAAACCCGACCACAACTTCCATTTCCTTTGACAGTTCTACAAGCCGCCTTGTGTCATTTATTATAGTATGCTCCTTTATAACTTCAAACTGGCTTTCGTCATTGATTGCTACTTCCTTTACAACAACAAGCCAGTCGTTCTTAAATATCTCAAAATCTAAAACGTGATATTTATAATCTTTCATCGACTTTGAGTAGTCCCTTGCAACACGTGTGTCCAGTGCTAGACCAGTTTTTTCAAGGTAGCTCCAAATAATGTCTTTTGAGTTTCCGTTTTTGCTTGTTTCATTTATAAAATCGTTAAAAAGGATATATTTTTCGTTTAATAGACCTTTTTTTATAAGATATTCATTTACTGATAAATAATCACTAGCCTTGTTTTTTAAATCCTCCCCTTTAAAATGTGAAAATGGAAGCAAGGTTGCAGTAAATTTATGGCTTCCATAATTATCCACGTTTCCAAAGAATACAACGCAGTTTTCAGGATATGCGTTAAGCTGTGAAAAAGTCCTTAAAATCTTTTTTAGGAAATCTTCAAGCACACCATGTGCGTCAGGGTCAAATTTATAATTTACATCCCTTATTATTTTTTTGTTATCGTTTATAAGCTGTATGGCTTCCATAAACAATTCATTTCTGTTAAATCCGTCCTGAGACAGTCTTATTATCTCATCTACGGCATTTGTAAGGGATAAAACTCCTTTTGATGTCTGATATGCGTAGTTATTCTTGTCAATGTAAAATTGCTTTATAATCTTAAATCCAAAAAAGTCAATCATTTCAAAATTGACAACGAACTGCTTTCCATTAAACCTGTCGGACAGGAAGCAGTCCCTGAAAAACATAGGTATTTGAAGCTCCCTGTAGTTAGGGAATGTCTCCTTGTCCCTGTTATCGTATATTTCACGTTTTAGCCTGTTTTGCCGTACCTGATTTTTAATATCTGTATACACGCTCATTAATTGATTGCCTGCCTTTCCTGTATTTTTCTTGCTTCAATTATAGCATATAAAAAAGAAAATGTCAAATTGACGCAAATAAAAAAGGCACATTTTAATGAAAATGCACCTGAAAAAAAGATAATAATCAGACTATTTTATAACGGGTGATTATGTCACCACATTAGTAATTGCTTGATTATGGTTGTTATTATTATATCACATTAATAAACCTAAGTCAAGTCGTATTAATGAAATTTATTAATCCAGCTTTTTTGGGTATCTTGTGTTTTTTACAACTATGTCAAAAATTTTAGGGTCGTCCTTAACAATAAGTTTTGCAACACCAATTATCATAAATGCGGGTATAATGTAAATAAGTCTGAACCCGTTAAAAGCCGCAAATAATGATACAATTGCAAAAATTGTGATTGTCAGCTTTTTAGGAAGTCCTAAAAACTCCTGTGTAGTAGATACCGACTTGAACACTTTGCTTGTGTCAAGCGGCTCAAAATATTCGTTGCTGTTATCTTCTGCCATTTTTTATCATCTCCTTGTAATTTTTTTATAAATTTTTAATCTGCTCGTCAAGAGATATGAGTTCTTTTAGCTCGTTGTCAATTTTCCCTTCTAGGTAGACAGTTCCTAAAAATTCATTTTTTCTCATTGCCATAGCAGTTTTTAAAGTTATGTTGTAAAACTGCAAACAGCCCATAAAAGGTTTTAAGTATCTAAGCACAGTATAAAGGCTGTTTAACAGCCTTGCGCTCGTTGGCACTAGATTTAGTTTTGAAACATTTTCATAGTTCTTCAGTTCAAAGTTAAAAAGCTCCTTATATGAAATCTTGTCATTGATAAGCCATTTGGTGTAAGGAATATCCTTATTGGAATATAAAAACTTGCCAAAAAGGCTGTTAAATGAATAAATTTCATTAAAATATACGAGCTTGCAATATTTTCTAGTGCTACTTGGCTTGTGCATTGGGTCTGCTGTCTTGCAGAATATATCAATCGCACTCTTAGTATAATTTAAAAGAGCCGAATAGTTAAAAATTTTAGAAAGCCTTGTACACACCATAAAGTTTAACAGGTCTACATTGACGCCATTGTCTTTATCTTCGCTATTCTTTTCTATCACAAATACTCCGTCCTTAGATAAAATTCCATATTTTCTATATCTTGCTGTCTGACATAGGACATCATCTATAGATATAAACGGTATTCTTTCAGACTTGATTTTAAACATCATGGGAGTTATATCTGAATTTTTTATTTTTCCTACGTATTTTAAAAGTTTTTTAAGATATTCTAGCCGCTTTGTCAAGTCATCATATTTTTTTGATGTAAACTGCTCTGTAATTTCACGTTCTTTTACATTTATAAGTTTTTTAAGCGCTGAATTTTTTATATAGTTGCGCTTAAAATGCTTAATCCTGTTTGAAATGTTTACTCCAATTCCTCCAAAAGTAGTCAGCAGTTTTTTTATGTCTTCGTCAGAATATTCTGACAGTATGAAGTTTTCTCTCACTTTGTCAAGGTCTAAGAACCTTAAAATCTTATCAGACGTAAGAGTTTCAATATCAAGATATTCTAAAATATCATCAATATCACAATATACATTTGCAGCATTTACTTTATAATCCATTGTATCTTTAGGCTTTATATTATTGGCGCTAGCCATTGTAATTTCATTATCATTTTTTGGCTGCGTAATAAACAATACACCGCCACTACTTACAGAATAAGGATTTTTTGTAAAGTATTCCGACAAGAATAAAAATCTCATATATTTATAGGCTTTCTTGCTGGGCTTATCCCTTTTTTTGTCTATAAGCTCTTTATTATATGTTTCAGTATATTCATTCTGCAAAGATGATAAAATATTTTCACACTCTGAAACAGAGTATGTGTCTTTTTCATAAGTCTTTACATTACTTGTTAAATTTTTGTTAAGGTCAATACTAATTTTTTTAAGTTCATCAGAATTAGTGCATTTACTGAACACATCATTTAAAATGCTGTTTATTCGGTCAAACTCAAGTTTTATATTCCGCAGTTTTAAAAATGTATTATAAAGCTGGTCTTTTTTTAGCGCTTCAAATTCCTTTAAAAACAGTTTCTTGTTTTCTACAGATATGTTTTCTGCCTGCTTTGCATACAGTTCAGCCTGCTTATCATAACTGTGGTACGGGTCTAAATATTTAATGTAATATTTTGAGTTTATTTGCAAATCGTCATTCTTGTCATCTAAAAACAGCCTGTCATTTACCTTTTTATCTTTGCAGTATGACAAATATTTATTATTGTTAAGCACTACATACAGTCTATAAGTTGAGCCAGTATTTTCAAGCAGTATTCCTTTTTTTAAAAGTTTTTTAAATAACCTGTTAAAGTTTTGCGTATCAGACAGGACTTCCTTTAATGCTAAATTCTTTTCAGTTATTAAAGCGTCCGTTGATATATATTTTTTTATTTTCTGGGCATATCTTGAATATATGTATATATCCATAGTGTTTTTGTCAAGTTCCAAAACCTTATCTTTGGTTCTTGACTGAACTCTATCTATGATTGATGTAATGCTTTCTTTTTCAGAGCTATAATACTTTTTAAAGTCTTCTGTCTTATTAAAGTCTTTAGTGTTAGTGGCACTAAGTATATAGTTTGCAAGGTCTACTGAATTTTTTAGCGTATTATATCTTTTATAGATGTTTTTACGAAAATTATTCCACTCATTTAGCAAATACGATGAATTATTTTTTGATAAAAGTTTAGCGTAATCCTTTTCACGTCTTAAGTATATTACATAAAGGCTGTTTATAATTTTGTCCCTTAATTTCTCATAAAGTTCTGTAACATCGTACTCATCTTCTGTATCATCAGTGACAGAAGATACTAAAGGGTACACATCAAACTCGTTTGCTATATGCCAAATTGTAAACTTTGCAGCGTCAGGATATACCTTTTTAAGTCTTTCTAAAACGTCAGTATCTTTAATTTTAATATCATAGAAGTCCTCTACAGTTATTTCACACAAAGGGTCTTCAATATATAGCCTGAATATTTGACTGGATAATTTATTTTCCATATTAATTACCCTCTTTCTTATACTTTACTGCAAGCTCTGTCATTTTTTTGATAACCTCATCTAATTTAGCTTTTTGAGAAATATCTACTTTAACGGTCGCAAACATATTTATTATTTGAATATTATAATCTGCCTTTTTCACCCATTCCCTCGCAAACGTTTTAACACCGATTGTATATTTTAACTGGTTCTGATTTAATTTTGCGATAAATTTATTGTGAAACTCTCGGCATAATGCAAAAACCTGTTGGTCGGGAATATCATCGCCTGCATTGCTTCCAAAGAAATCATCACCAGTGTTGACATTATCTTTGACTTCATTATCAGCTGTGAAGTTAGTGCTATTTGTATCATCTGTATTGTCTGTATCATTGTCTGCGTTAATATCTACAGGCGTAGCGCCTTGAGGTATTCGCACTGGAGAACTTTTTGCTTCGGTTGCAACTTTTTCAGTTGAAACATCACTTTTTGCATTATTTATATTATCATTATTTGATGTATCAGATATAGCACCTGTCTTATTATCTAAAGGCACATCATACGCATCAGCGTCTCTTAAAATTTTAGCAAAATCTGTACCTTTCAACGGCTGAACTGACGAATTTGACATAATTTTTACAACGTTCATCAGCTTTAAAAAAATATAATACTCACTTTTTCTCATCATGATTGATACTATATCATTATCCATAACAACTGGCTCTTTGATAGTCTCTTTTAGACTGTCCTGAGTAATGAGCGGGTTAATGTTTGTAAAATATTTTGTTACATCAAATTCAGGCAGTTTTTTAAAAAACTTGTCATAAAAGTTTTTAAAAGGGTCATCTTCAGCAAAGTCATATTCCTTGCCGTTAATGGTAGGGCATATTTCCTCTGCAATCTCGTCAGCCATATCAATTATGTTATGCTTTTGTGCGATTAGAGTATTAATTCTTTGTATGTCATCTATAAGCTCACCGCTTCCGTCTTTCATATAAAGATGAAACGCCAAGTTTTTAACATCGTCAATTCCAAACTTAATATCTTCTCTTTCAACAAGCTCTCTTAAAAAAAGCAAGTCCTTGAACTCTGTATTGGCGTTGTCTATTATATATTTTTTTCTCTCTACTACATTTTTTGAAATACTTTTTATTTCAGACTGTAAATCTAAGATTTTAGATGTTACTGTCTCAAGGTCTTGTGCAACTGAATTTTTTTTACTGGCATATTCAGCAATGCTTGCTTCAACCCTGATTTTTTCATCATCTGTGTTAAACTCATTTGTCTCAAGTTTTTGAGTTGCAGCTTTAATCAGATTATCTACTTTTTGCAGTTCATTTTCTAAAAGCGTCTTGCTGGCTTTGGCATTTTCTATATCTTTAGTATCAGCCTTTATTTTTTGCAAATCCTGCATAAATTCTTTATTTATTATGCAGCTTGAAACAATTGTCATTACTGAGGGTAATACGTCAAAAAGGTTTTCTAAAAAATCACCTTTGTACTCATCTGAATAAACATTTTTATTGTTTTCAGATAGTCTGTTTATAAGTTGCTTTACGTATTCTTTCAGTCGTCGCTCCAGTACATTCTGCTCGTTTATAGTCATTTTTCTTTTTATTCTGATACCTTTGTTAAAATTTGTTCTGTTCAAAAACTCTCACATCCTTTCGTTAATAATGGTTTACATATCTTTTTACAAGCTGGCACAGCTTGTCATTAGTTGTCTTTGCGTCATTAATTTCATAGCAGTAGCCTAAATCTGACCTTGATATGTAAAAAAGTGAATATCTTCCTTTTATATTTGAAATATTTTGAACGCCTTCGTCAACATATCTTCCGTCATAGCTTTGACTGCGCTTGGATAACGCAATATACTCACCTTGCTTTAATTTATAGTTGTCATATTTATTTTTAAACAGTGTTACATAGTCCTTACCTCCAAAATTAAAAATTTTTCCGTAATCCTCACTGTTCACATAAATATGGCTTCCTACAAGGTGAAGTGTATCTCCAGCTATTCCCGCTACAATCTTTAATTTTGAAATCTTTCCGTCCCTTATTACACCAAGTGCTTTTAACCGTTTTTCGTTATCCACTTTGACGCTTCCGTCAAAAGGAACTGTTTCAAGCACAACATCCCCCTTTTTCAAAGGTCTATTTGAAAAATCTCTTACATATAGACCTTTTTGTATGCTAGGCGTAACGTTATAAGTGAATATTGAATTTAAGATTTTTGCTGCTATAAGTATGGCAACCAGACTTATTATAAGTTTTGACTTTAGTATTTTTTTTACTAGCATTTATTAAATTACCGCTTCCTTTCCTGTGTAATGAAAAATTTTCACATTTTCATATTCTTATTATAACACATAAAAAAAATAAATCCAAATGAAAAAAAAAAGGCTCATAAAAAAGCCTTTATTTGAACTATTTTAGCATTTTTAATTTTTCATAGAAGTTTTTCCATTCCGTGCTGCTTACTATTTTCCAGTTTTTTATCTTTGAAAATCTGTTCCTAAATTCAGAGACAGTAAAGTAGTAAATCATAGCTTTGCTGTCTGTAGCAGTAATAATTTCTTCATCGTTATGTGTAAAAATTCCTGTGATTATAAGAGATTTCCAAGACCTAGCCTTAACTTTTTTTCCTTTTCTTAACTTATTTATACAAGTGTCCATTGTCATTTGTTATCAGTCCTTTCATATCTAAAATCTATTATTCCATAACTGCAAGGCATAAGTGATGAACCATACAACAGCGCCTATCATAAGTATGCCCATTAATAAATGAAATAAAAATTTTGCAATATTCCATAGCAAAGTTCCAAAAAGAACTAAACCTATTAATGCAAATGCCAGCATACCCAAATTCTGACCGAATGATGTTACAGTGTCGTTTACGCTTTCAGGCAGATAGCCGTTCATATACAGCATTATAAATCCTATTCCTAGAAATGCCAATATAATATAAAATATTTGTCTTGAAAAGCTGTCATATTTAACTTTTCTTATAATATTTTTAATATTGCTTGACATAGAGTTACTGCTTTGGCTAGCAGGACTATACGAATATTTAGTAAAGCTGTTCGGATTATAGCTTTCAGTATATTTTTGCTGTGGATTTTGCGTTCTAGTGTATTGCTTGGCAGGCTTAGCATATCTTTCTTTAGTGGCAGACGCATTATCAGCTTTACTATATGTATTAGCCGCATTACGTTCACTATGTGAAGATTTGGTATTTTCATTGCTAGCCAAATATTTTGAAATATCAGGCAATACTACATTTACTTCACTTGGCACGTCAACTACAGTATATCCTGCGTTTGTGTTAAGTTTACGGCTGACAACTGCGGCTCTGTATTTAGCAACATCCATAATTCTTTTAAGCTCGTCGTATTCACCTTTGCCTAATTTATCTTTTATATCCATTTTTATAATTGTTTTAACATCGTTATCTAAAAAGATTATATTCACTTTATCTTTAAAGAAGTTTAATCTATATCCTGTCATTTCTATTACCGCCTTTTATTTGTAATATAACGAGATAATCTCAAGAACCTAATCCTGAGAGTATCTCCTGTATTTAACTTTTTTCTTCATCTTCAACAGTATTATAGCATATAAAATGAATTAAGTCAACTGCTTTTTTAAAAAAAATATGAGATATTTATAAAAAATATCTCACATCACGAATATTAATCAACATCTATAACAGAGCTTGTCCCTATGCTTTTATCCATTGTCATAATTCTTACAAGCTCCCTTAGCTTCTTGTCGCTTGCGCTGACTGAATTGTCTGTAAAGCCGTTTTCATTTTCATACTCCATAACACTTTCCTTTTGGGTATAGTTTGCAAATTGAGGTGTAAGGAAGTAATACACCTTGTCGTTTACAGATTTTCTTGTTATGCCGTAGGCAACTCCTCTTACACTGGGATTTCCCCCAAGTGATACGCTGACGTTGCTTTTAGCAGGCACAGACATTAAAAACAGGCTCTTATATCTAGGCATTGAATTTTTATCAGCCGTATTAATAACGTTTATATTAATATGGTTTGCTTGCAGATTTTCAAATGACACGCTGTCAGATATATTTCTTGATATATTAGTTCTTAAAGTTATTGTGGCATTATTATTTACAATAGCGTTTTGAGTAAATATAATCTTGTTTGTGTCAAGTCCGTTTTCAAGCACCGTATTATTTAACTTTGTATTGTACGTATAAAGACCATTTGCTATAACTATGTCCTTATCCACATTTACAAATCCGTTGCCTGTATTTAATGCGTCAACATATTTTATAATAACTGTTTCGTCAATATCGCTTTTCTTGATATTGTTATATAGCTTCTTATCTATGTATGGTATTTTCCGAGCGTCATCCCATTTATAGTTTTTAATGCTTGTATAGTCCATTAAGGGAACTGTGTTTGTATTTTTGGCAAATGCAGTTAAGTTAGCCAGTGCAAAAATGCAAATGATTAATTTCTTATTCAACTAAATCACACCTTTCATTATTTATTATCGTTTCGTAAAACTTCAAAAACTTTTCTTATTAAGCTGCTTCGTACATATACACCATACATATTAATTATAGAGTTCTGCACGGTAAGAAGACTTATGGCATATATTACGTTATCTTCCGTTACTTTGTATATTGGACATTTTGCTGAGCATACATCTATTAAAATTCTTAACGGCAGTATGTTTCCAGTAACTTTATCAACTATAACCTTACAGTCTTCAAGTTTTTTAATGAAACTATATTTGTTAAAAATATCAATATCGTTAAAAGCTATCTCAGTTTCAACAGTAAAGCTCGTGTCAATATCAACATATTTTCCAAAAAGGCTTCCTATTTCTGTAAAGCTATTGTAGGGAAGCATTAAGTTGCCGCTTGTTATGTAATCTTTTTTATTCAATATGGCATATACATAGTCTTTATTGCTGTTCTTTACTTTAGCAACACACCTTATGTCACAGGAATATTCTTCATTGCCGACCTGACGTATGCTGCACTCTACAATCTTGGCATAGGACGTATCTATGTCGCTAAATACGAATGTCATATATTCAGTTGTTGCAAACTGCGTCTTTACTGTATTTTCAATAAAGTCTGTAAAATATGTAATATCGCCTACTATATTTTCAGATATGAAATAGTATATTTCACGTAAAGGGTTAATTGTAACCTCATCTCCTGAAAAATCTTCGATATTAATGTCAACAGGGCTTCCGTCAAGGCTTGTCACGTTATGCCTTTTAAGTTTTTCGATATGCTTTTGTGTAACATCATATTTTCTTAAGTTTTCGGCATACCAGTTTTCAAACGGAACTAATAAATTATCCGAATTTAGCACAAACACTCTCCATATATCGTTACAGAATGTAACTTTTAGACTAAGAATGTCGTTAGTAAACATATATTTATATAGTCCGTGAAAATGTACATCTAAGTTAAAAATCATTTCTTAAAAGTCCTTTCTCAATGATATATCATAGCAAGCTGTTAATGAAAGTTCTATCTATTGCTGGAACGTCCATTAATTTTACAAGCAGCTTGTTCAGTTTTATTATATCATAACTTGACTGAATATTTAAGGATATTTTTTTAGCATTACGTATATTCATATCTTCAATAAGTGCCGCATTTCTAAAAATGCCGTCGCAGTCGCCAAATTCCTGTATCAGTTTTGATACTGTGACTTTCCCTACTCCAGCAACACCTTTGATATTGTCTGAAACATCTCCTACGTAAACAAGGTGTGTATATATGTCTTTATAATTTTCAACCAAAAATTTTTCCTGCAAGAATGAGTTGTCATCTACAGTAACCTTTGTATATCCAGTTTTACCCCACAGTATCACAGACACATCTTTTTCAACTAACTGTAGCAAGTCCTTGTCCACAGTATATATCCATACATCATAGTCATCTTTTAAGTGTTTGGCTAAAGTATGCAAAATGTCGTCGCTCTCATATCCGTTTTTCATGATGTTAGGTATTTGAAACTTGTTTGATATGTGCATGGCAAACTGCGTCTTATGCTGATGTATGAAAATTTTTTCTTCAGGCTGATAATCACGTCTGTTCTGCTTGTAAGGAGGATATATTTGCTCTCTTAAAAGTTTTGCGTTTGCGTCCATTACTGAAATTACATTAGATACTGGAGTAATACCTGCCACTTCAAACTTAATTCTTTCGATTGCTTCCTCAAGATATTCATAAAAAGGCGCAAGGTCATTGAACGTCTTGACGTCTTCATAAGTGCTGTACGCACTTCTGTAAAATAGTGTGCTTGTATCTAGTAATAATATTTTAGGCTTAAGAGTATCTGTATCTATAATTTCCATTTAAAATCACTTCCTTTTTTAAAATTTTTTATTCATCTGGCGAGAAGGATATGTAAACCATATATCCCCACATCGTTTTGTAATATAGCAGTAAATCATAATCCAATTATCAAGAGACAATGCTTCCCTTGTAGGAAGGCTTAAGTCAACTTCGTCATTTTTTACTGAATTTACAGAGTATTCAAATATTCTTAACGGATTTTGGTTAAAAAATCCTGTAGTATTAGGCAAATACATAGAGTTTAATTCGTCATCGCTTCCAATAAGCCAAATAAGGCTAATTAAATTTGGAAACTTCATTATAAATTTTTCAAGCATGTCCGCTAGAGTAAACCTGTCTGTAATCCTGTCTATCGCCATTAAAATTCTATGCCCCTCATTTGAACCTACCACAGCATTATATGCTTTTTCATCAAAGTTAGGGTCATCTGATGATGTTGTAAAGTCCTTATAATATCTGAAATATTTTTTGGCATATTCTTTTTCCCTATTAAAAATCTCGGCGTCAGTTACAATTTCCCCGCTTTCATTTTCCTTTGCAAAAGGAACGACAACTGCATTTTTGGTAATATCCAGCAAACTGTTTATATTGACTTTTTTTAAATTTGTTTCATCAGTTGTTAATAATTTATACTGACCGTCCCAAAATTCTGAAAATTCATTTACGACACCTGCCGTATTTCCGTTCTTATCAATAAATTCACAGCTTAAAAGGTTATATCCGCTTTCAAATAAAGGGGTATCTGTATTAAAAACTCTTGCAAGTTTTCCAGACCTTTTTGAGCAAAGACCTGTTGAAAATTTCCATTTCTCAAGGTCAGGCGTTACAAACTCAGCTATCGAATTATCTATAAATTCAGCACTGCTTCCAGTCCATTTTTTAAGCTCCAAATTGATGTCTTTAGTATCTGTATCTTTTTTTACATCTTTAGATTTATCTTCTATGACATCTTTAGACTTTCCTATATTTGCGTCATTGTCTTGCGGCAGAATATCTGATTTAGAGGTGTCGCAAAACTCCTCGAAATCATCATCTATTGAAAACTGGACGTCATCTTGATTTAAAGAAGATGTGTCGGCTGCCATTGCATTTTCAGCCTGCGTATCACAGGCTGAATTATCATTAGTTTTATCTTGTGTATCTTGTGTATCTTCTATGCTTTCTATCTTATCTATGTTTTCTGCAATTTCAGCTGTATTTTCATCAGAAGCAGAATTGGTATCATTTCCTGAAGTTTTTAGAATTTTATCAGCTGAACTTTTAGCGTCCTGTGATATTTTTTCAGGAATATCACCTATGCACTCTAAGTCATTGCTGTCACTGTCATCAGAAGCAAGGCTTTGCTTAAAGGCGCTGCAAAGCTCCTTCCACATAGCCAGTTTAATATTGTCATCACTTATGCCAAGTGATGTTGCTGCAAGTGTTTCACACATTTTCTGTAAATCTTTTTTCATATTAAGGTCAGTCCTTTCTCAATCTAATATTTTTATTTATAACAAATTATAGCATATAAAATTGAAAAAGTCAACTTATAAGGTTGATTTTTTTTAAGAGTGGTGTTATAATAGGCTAAACAATAACGATAAGAAAGGACAACTATATGTTAATAAACGCAAACAGAATAATGCTATGGGGACTATACTTGGGATTTTTTTCAGGATTTGTCGGAATAATTACATTTATTCTAGCAATAGCTTTTAAGCAGCATAAAATTAAAAACAGGCTTATAGGAACATCCATAGTCATGGCTATAATTGTTGCCAGTATAGATATTATATTTTATTTTCATAACTGGCACAATGAAGCAATAATGTATACAAAAGGACACAGCTGGTATAATGTGCCTACATTAATATTAAATGCTGGAAAACTTCAAAATGGAGATGTACTGATAAAGTCCCGTGGTAAAGGGCTTGAAAATTCAGCTGGACATAGCTTCATATATTATAAAGGCAAATTTATATCGTTTAACAGACAGGGGGACTATAATACAGAAATTATGACATTTGAGCAAATGCTAGACTATTACGAAGCAAGAAAAAATGACAAAAAGCACCCAAAAATGACCAAGGCATGTCACCATAAAATTTCAGCACACCAGGGATAAAAAGAAAATCCTAAAAGTTTAAG
>ERZ773203.123-NODE-123-length-41334-cov-5.342765_pt1 | contig 41334 bp, 44 predicted proteins | sample MGYA00580529_ERZ773203 | MGnify/ENA primary metagenome ERZ773203 (study PRJEB29015, sample SAMEA2738176) | human oral metagenome | biome: human oral; feature: human-associated habitat; material: saliva | place: China | collected 2177 ... | reverse complement strand
GGCGGGTGGGGCAAATCGGAGGAAACATCCCCCCGGCCCCCTTCAAAGGGGGAGATGCGACGGGCAAGCATACACGAACAATATGATGTAAGGACAGGTGAGAGTGTGAGCCGCACGGACGATTATGGGACAAGTGGGATATTGTGCAAAAAACTTTGCTAAAAAGTTATAGTGGGTATTCTATAGTTTTTAGCAAAGTTTTTTCCGAAGTTCTTTATCAAAAAATATTTCTATATCTCTTTATTTCTTTAGTTATCTCTTTAGAATTTATTCAACGTGTAATAAATTAGAATGGGATTATCGCCTTTTTTGAAGGATTCGCTTTTCTTCTTGTTGGCTTCAGAAAGAAATGGCATCTCTTTTAGCACTTCGTAATCATTTTCCCCTGGATAATAATACTTGATAAGCTGATCATCATAAAAACTATCAGGGAAAGCTAAGAAAGGAAGTCCTTGTTTGCTTTGGGCGATGCTCCCTCCTACCATATTGCCACTGTGCTTGTCGCGGTAAACTACAATATTGCCTATTTTATTAGAAATAAAAAACACATTGTGATAAGTGGTTTCGATATAATCGCCTATACAATAGTTATAATTATGGTTGCGTATAGCCTCTTCAAAAACACTAAAATCTTTGCCATAAATATACGAACGTGGCAGTTTGTTGTCGTAATCTAAAATAAACTCTGCTGCCAATTTGTTATCCTTAGGGTTATATTGATAAATAGTGTCGGATATTTCGGCTGTTATCTTTACCAAATCGGCTACTCTATAAAGGTAACTTTTAGCCGAAAAGGCTTTGCTCTCTTTATCGGGTAGGGCTACCGCATTGAGCTTGAGGTCTTTATTTATAAACTGCAAACGATAGTTGCTTTTGTCGCCTAAGTTTGTATTTTGCCCTACAAGCGATTTTAGCACATATCCATCGGGGGTAGCTGCCATATTCAGAAAGCCTATAGGCAGGTATTTGAAACGAAGAAAATTGCCTTCTTTATCAAAAATAAGAAGAAAGGATTGTTTGTAAGCAATCAGTTCATTGGTTTGGGTATTAAAATCGATGTCATAAAGGCGATAGAGTTGTTCTGGCTTTTTGCCGTTAGGAATACGCTTTACGAATTTCCCTTGCCGAGTGAAAATGACTATGCCACACTCATTAAGGTCGTCCATAATATAGATGTGTTCGGCAGTGGTAACAACTTTGCGAATCTGCCCTAAACGGCTTTGTGCCGTGGTCTGTAAAGGTACAAAATTGATTTCTTTGAGTAGCTCTCCAAAATCAAATTCTTTGTCCTTTACTAAAAAAGGGTTTAGGTTTAAGTGCTGGGCTTGGGAGGTTTCTGCCGTTAGGACTTTGGTGTCAGCTAATTGTAGCACAGCCGTGTCGCGAAAAGGCTGTGCAAAGCTGGCTGTAATAGAGGCGGTAAGAAGCCCCAAAATGATTGGTAATTTCATACATTTTTAAAGTTTGTATTTAAGCAGGCAAATATAGTACTTTTTTTCTAACTATCCTAACTATTCAGCCATTTATTTTTTTTGATAGTCTTTCCTTTTCTGATAAGGTAGGCGTGGTAGGCGCTGGGGATATCGTTTTGCCAACGGGGGAGCAATAATATAATAAGAATGACATCGGTTTGGGATAATAGTCCCCAATAGATAGCTAACTGCAATGGGAAGCCACCATACCCAAAGCCTATAAGGGAGACAAAGGCTACGAGAAGGGTAAGTCCCCATATTTTAGAAAGGAATGCGTGGGTGCAGGTCTCTTTGCCAAAACGCAAAAAACTCAAGCCATAGCAGAGGGCTTCCATAACGAATAGGGTTATAATCTGATAGCGGTAGGCTGTAATTAGGGCGGGGTTAAGCCAATAGCAGGCTACCCCGACAGAAAGCCAGAAGACTAAATCGGTTTGGCTATCGAGGCGACGCATCTTTACGGTGCTAATGCCCCTATGGCGGGCTATGATGCCATCGAAGATGTCGGATAGGAGTCCTACTACTATTGCAATGACAATTGCGGGACGGGCTACGCTTTCGGGGGTGGCGTAGGCTATCCACAATATAGCAGGGGCTAATAAAAAGCGAAACAATATTAATATATAAGGTAGGGGCATTTGGTTTTTAGGTGTTAGGTTTTAGAATGTAATGCAAAAATCGTGCTAAAAGTGGGAGTGCGAGCCGCACTGGCGATTATAGGACAAGTGGGAGGCTTGGGAAGGCTAGGAAGGCTGGGAGGGCTGGGGCAAACGGGGGTATTAACATCCCCCCTGCCCCCTTCAAAGGGGGAGATGTGACGGGCAAGCATACACGAAAAATATGATTTTATTGAATAAAATAGGATACTTAATATAATGTAGAGATAGGTGGGAGTGTGAGTCGCACCGGCGATTGTGGGACAGGTGAGTGTAGTGCTTTTTTCTGTTTTGAGGTCAATTGTTGGACGTTTGTAGTTCGCTAATTGTTCGCTTATCCTTCGGTGTTCCTGTATCCTTCCTATATCGATTGTATAGGGGGTAGGCGTATTTAGAAAAATTTTCTAATGATGACCTATAACTTCACTTAAAATAATCGCTCCTGCCATCGCTACATTGAGGCTCTCGGTGCGTTGGTGTTGGCTAAAGCGGGGAATCGTAATCACCTCATTGGATAAGGCACGTACCTCTGAACTGATGCCATTGGCTTCATTCCCTAAAATAAGTATACAATCCTTAGGGAAAGTGGCTGTATAGAGATTTTCGCCCTCTAAGTCCATTGTATATACAGGGAGCGCTGTGGTGGTTAGAAAAGCGGCTAAATCGAGGTAATGCACCGCTACGCGGGTAAGCGAGCCCATAGAGGCTTGCACCACCTTGGGATTGTAGCAATCAACCGTTTGGGTGTTGCAGAGTAGGGTTTCGACTCCGAACCAATCGCATAGGCGGATGATAGTACCCAGATTGCCAGGGTCTTGTACATTGTCGAGCGCTACAATAACGCCCTCTTGCAAGATGCCTTTGTGCTTAGGCTGCTCAAAAACGGCTAAGCCCTCATCGGGGTTTTGGAGGGTGCTGACCTTGCGCAATTCGTCTTTGCTAACTGGTGTAATAAGATGCTGTGGCACGCTGGTAGTAAAGGCTTCAGTAGCGATAAGCAGCTGGGGGGTGTAGCCTGCTTGTAGAAATTCGTAGATACTTTTCTTGCCCTCTACTATGAAGAGGTTCAGCTCGTTACGATATTTTTTGTGGTGTAACTTCTGAATTAATTTTACTTGATTTTTGCTAAGCATAAATATATTATGTAATTTTGAGCCCTAAAAACAATTATTTGTGAGAAAGGCGTTTTTTCGATATTCGTTTGTCAGTGGGCTATGCGTTTTGCTCTGCTATTTGTCGGCTTGTGAGGCTACTAAACGGGTGGCTGCCGATGATTATTTGCTGCGCGAAAACAAGGTTTACGTGAATGGTACCCCTACTGATGATGCAAAGATAAACAATTTTATTTTTCAAAAGCCTAATTCGTATATTTTAGGGTTGCCGGTGAGTTTGTATATTTACAACTGGGCGAACCCTTATTCTGAAGAGGAATTTGTACAATGGCTTGACAATCACCCTCGTTGGCATCGATTTTTGAATGGCTTCCTCTCTAAAAAGCAGGTGGGGAGGTTGCAAGAATCTTTTTTGGTGTCGGGTATTGACCACCAGCTACAGAAGATTGGGGAAGCCCCTGTGATACTTGATACGGCACAAGTGCGGCGATCGACGAAGCAGCTGGCGGCTTACTACAGGAGTATTGGCTATTTTAACGCTAAGGTGGGCGATAGTATCCGAAAGCTGACGAAGACTGAAAAGCGCACAGCTATTGTAGATTACTACATACAGACGGGCGACCGCTATTATATAGACAGTCTGAAGACGGCTATCACATCGCCAGAGATAGATTCGGTGTACCGATTGCACCTTGATAAGACGCTGCTAAAACAGGGGGCTCCGTATCAGTTAGCGGACTTTGCTGGGGAGCGGACGCGCCTCTATACGCTTTTCCGTAACAAGGGTTTTTATACTTTTCAGCAGAGTTCTATCAATTTTGAGATAGTGCGCGACACGGTGCATAAGCAGAAAGACCGCAACCTACAGGTAACCACTAACATAGGCGACCTGATAGAGCGCGATGGTGATGTGGTGACTACTAAGAAGTATAAAGTGCATCATATCAATAAGATACGTATGTATACTGATTACGACAGTCAGACGGATAAATCGGCGCTTGATTCGATAACTTACCGCGACCTGATTATCTACTACAAGGATAAGCTGCACTACCGTCCGCGGGTGCTTTGGCGTGCTTCGGGCTTGCGCCAAGGGCAGCTATACAGCGATACTGATAGGGGGAATACTTATAAGCAGCTGAACAATTTGCGGGTATTTCGCTACCCGAATATGGAGTTTAAATATCCGGCTAAAGATACGCTAATGAACAAGTTAGACGCGAATATCTACCTGAGTCCGTTAGATAAATTTTCGCTTAGGCTGACCAATGAGATAAAGCGTTCGGAGATTGAGGCAATAGGTTTTGGACTGGGTACTGCTTTCTCGGCGCGCAACGTATTTAGAGGGGCTGAGACTTTAGAACTGAACCTACAGGGTACTTTTGCGTCGCAGCCTTCGCTGAACGACTCGCATTTTTTTAACACTTCTGAGATAAGCGGCGATGTGCGGTTTATCTTTCCCTCTATTCTGTTCCCTCTAAATGCGCACAAGCTGATTCCGTACTATATGGCCCCCCAGACGATATTGCAGGCGGGTATGAGTTATCAGACGAATATAGGCATTGACAAGCGCACCACGTCGGGGCTGTTGCGCTATGTATGGAACCCTCGTGAGCAGAAGAATAAGGTGATTTTTGACCTTATCAACGTGCAGTACGTTAATAATATCAATCCGCGGAACTTTTTTAGCATCTACCAAAGTACGTACGAACGGCTGAATGACATATCGAGAAAATATCACTTGGGGGCGGCTTATGTGGATAATAGGGGTAATCTGACCCCCAGAGAGGGTACTTTTAGGTTTTTAGGAGATATTTTCAACCGAACTATAACCATACAACCAGAAGATGCGGTGCCGCTGTTAGGTATTTTGGAGCGATACAACCGGATTACGAATAACGACTTTATCGTTTCGAGCAGTTATACGTATATTTTCAATAGTAAATCGCAGTTTTTTGAGCGTGACTTCTCGCAATTTCGTATAAAAGTAGAAGCTGCAGGCGGGTTGCTCAATACTTTGGCTTCTACTTATAATGTAGTGAAGACGGATAATAACAAGAATAAGATTTTTGGGGTTGAATACGCTCAGTTTGCTAAAGGAGAGCTGGATTTTATTAAGCATTTCCCGATAGGAAAGCAGAATTCGCTGGCTTTTCGTTCGTTTTTTGGTATAGCAATACCTTATGGCAACTCTGATAATATACCTTTTTCGCAGAGTTATTTTGCAGGAGGGACTACCGATAATAGAGGCTTCAAAGCCTATCGTTTAGGGCCAGGGGCAAGTCAGTCGGTATTTGATTATAACGAGGCGAATATGAAGCTGACGCTGAATTTGGAGTATCGTTTTCAGATGTTGGGGGCTTTTAAAGGGGCTCTCTTTACGGATGTGGGGAATATCTGGAACGTAGCTGACAATACGCCTATAGCTGATAATAAATTCGTGAATTTCTCTTCGCTAAAAGATGTGGGGGTGAGTACGGGCTTTGGGCTACGCTATGATTTTAACTTTTTTGTAATTCGCCTTGATATGGGCGTGCCGACTTACGACCCTGCCTACGAGGTTGGAGACCGGTGGATTAAGAAGTTTAAAATGAAAGATGTAGTGTTTAACTTTGGGATAAACTATCCGTTCTAAAGACGAAAGACACAAAAAAGAGGCTGTACAGAAGTTTTGTACAGCCTCTTTTTTTGTTTGTAGTTTATGTGTTAAGAAAGTCCGGAGATGATGCCCTCATCATCTATATCCATACCTTCTGCAGCGGGTACGCTAGGTAAGCCCGGCATACGAACGGTATCGCCTAAAATAGGGATTACAAAGCCTGCTCCTGAAGCAAACTCAAACTCGCGTACCGTTACCTCGAAATTAGTAGGGCGTGCGAGCTTTTTCTCGTCATCACTAAGTGATTTGGGCGTCTTGACGATACAAACCGGTAATTTATCAAAACCTAACTTGTTTATCTGCTTAAGTTGGCTAAGGGCTTTGCTGCTGTAATTCACCTTGCTTGCCCCATATATCTTAGTGGCTACGGTAGTTATCTTATCCTCTATGCTTGCCTCGTGAGAGTACAATGGCGCGAAATGGCTCTCGCCGCTTTCAGCAATGGCTACTACAGCACGAGCGAGTTCTTCAGTGCCTTTGCCTCCTTCACTAAAGCCTTTGCTGACCACTGCTTCTACTCCTTTTTTGGCACATACTTCTTTTACATAAGCAATCTCCTCCTCGCTATCGTGTGGGAAATAATTAATAGCTACTACTGCTTTAAGTCCGAAGTGTTGCACATTTTCGATGTGCTTTTCTAAATTAGCAATACCAAGTTTCACTTTTTGCAAGTCGGGAGTGTTGTATTCCTCTTTTTTAGCGCCTCCGTGATGACGCAACGCGCGGATAGTAGCTACTACTACCACTGCATCGGGGGCTAACCCTGCTGATACGCACTTAATATTGAGGAATTTCTCTGCCCCAAGGTCTGCCCCAAAGCCCGCTTCGGTAACTACATAATCGCCTAAGGAAAGTCCCATTTTGGTAGCCAATACCGTGTTTGTACCCTGCGCTATGCTAGCAAAAGGCCCGCCGTGAAGGATAGCGGGATTATTCTCAAGCGTTTGTACTAGGTTAGGTTTGATAGCTTCTTTGAGCAAGAGTGCCATAGCGCCTACTACCTTAAGGTCGCGTGCAAAAACAGGAGTGCCATCGAACTTCTTGCCTACATAGATATTGCCTATACGCCTTTTGAGGTCAGAAAAGTTCTCTGAAAGGCATAATATGGCCATAATCTCAGAAGCAGGCGTAATATTAAAGCCGTCTTCGCGAGGTATACCGTGAGTGCTGCCCCCTAAGCCAACCACTATATGGCGGAGAGCGCGGTCGTTCATATCCATTACGCGCTTCCAAACTACAGTGCGTGGGTCGATACCTATGCTGTGTGTTTTGCTTTGTATATTGTTATCAATAACGGCTGAAAGAAGATTATTAGCCTTCTCAATAGCCGAAAAGTCGCCTGTGAAGTGTAGATTGATGTCTTCCATAGGCACTACTTGCGAATAGCCACCGCCAGCGGCTCCGCCTTTGATACCAAATACAGGTCCTAACGAGGGTTCGCGCAGTACGGCTATAGCTTTTTTGCCTATCTTATTGAGTCCCTCAGTAAGCCCGATGCTCACTGTAGTTTTGCCCTCGCCTGCAGGGGTAGGAGTAATAGCAGTAACGAGTATTAACTTGCTGTTTTTCATCTTCTTAGCATTGATAAGATGCAGTGGTAGTTTCGCCTTATACTTGCCATAAGGGTCGAGGTCGTCCTCACTAATATTTAGCTTTTTGGCTACCTCTTTAATAGGAAGCATTTGTGCCTTTTGGGCGATTTCTAAGTCAGTCATAAACAATTGATAATTAATGATTTTATACGACAAAAGTAGTAGTTTTAGTTGGATTTTGCAAACAGAATACAAGTAGGTTTATCTACCTCAATTTCTTGTGAGGTTTCAGTAAGTTCTCCTGTTGTTTCATTGCGTTGAAAAACCTGAATCTTGTTGTTGTCGCGACAAGCAACCAAAAGGTATTTACCATTGGGAGTTATCGCAAAATTACGAGGGTGAACGCCCGTAAGTTGGTAACCTATTTTGGTTAAAGTAGCATTCTTAGCATTGATAGCAAAGATTGCAATGCCGTCTTTCTTCAAGCGGTGAGAGGTATATAAGAAGCGCCCATCGGGGCTGATATGTATATCAGCACTACCACGCCCGCCACCTTCATCAGCCTTTAAACGTTGTACTTCTTTCAGTTTGCCTTTGCGATAGCTAAGCACTACACATTCGCCCCCTAATTCGTTGATAAGATAAGCAAAACGACCGTCTTTACTAAAAGTAAGGTGACGAGGCCCTTGCCCATCGCTCACCTTATAAGCTACTTGTTGAGCTGTGAGTACCTCAGCATTTTTGCGAGCTTTCTTGTTATAATGAAAGCAATACACCCGGTCATTGCCTAAATCGGTTGCTAATATATACTTTTTATCAGGGGTGGGAATAATGTAGTGAATATGAGCTACGCGCTCAGGAGTGCGCCCTGCAAAAGCTATGTGTTGCACCTCTGCTTGCAATCTCCCTTCAGCATCTAATGAGAAAACACTGATATCGCCCCCTGTATAGTTAGCTGTGATGACATATTTGCCGTCACTTACGATATAACAAGGATCGGCACCTGCTCGTGGCAAGGCATCTTTAGAAGCCGTAGGTCGAAATACAGGATTGCTTAGCTTTGCTTTGTTTTCACTTAAATCAAACGAATACGCCCCTTGTCGCCCGTCGTTATACTCGCTTACTGCATATAGACGTTTTCCTTCAGGCGATAAGGTTACAAAGGAAGGATTGGCTGCTGTTGCAGTGTTTAGCAACTCAAAAGTACCATTCTCCTGATTGAAATTATAGGTGTAAATACCTTTAGAATTACCTCCTTCAGTATAAGTACCTACATACATCGTTAAGTTATTAACTTTTCCGTCTTGCGCAAAAGAGTAAAGACTAACGATTGCTCCTAACAAAGACAAAAGTACTTGCAATTTCTTCATAATTTCTAATTTTGTGTGCTATTAAAAAATTGTATTGTGTGTTCTATTTGTTTTTTAAGTGTAGTTGTGCTACCTTCTGCTGCTATAAAGTCAAGATAATCTTTAAATATAGAGGAATGATAACGAAGAGGTTTCTTTTTCCAAAGTGAAGTCGCTAAAATAAGTTCAATAGCAATGATTTGCATTACATTTTTGACTATTTGAGAACATTTGATAGCCGAACTACCGCCCATCCCCTTTATATCTATCGTTTTTTCAAAGAGTATAGGACTTTCTATGCTAGAAGGCGTAGAAAGACGGCGGTTTTCGTTGAGTATTCCCTCTATAATACGCTGAAAGATAGGGTAATCAATCTCTGTTTCTATATCTTTCCCCACATTAGAAAGCAAGTAAAACACACGGCGTTCAGAGATGTTGCCTAAGCTGGTGAGAGTGATACTGAGAAAGTCCATACTTAGGGAAAGGGGTAGCGTATGCGAGTTGCCCCCAAAGATAATTTCGCCTTGTTCAGGAAAGAGAATAGGGTTATCGGTTACGGAGTTTATTTCAGTTTTTACTACCTTGCGAATAGCAGCAATAGCCTCGCGTACGGCTCCGTGTATCTGAGGAATAGAACAGAAAGCTTCTGGCATACTCTGAAAATCTTCAGGACTATCTACTAATGTACTGTCTTTTAGCAGCGTGCGCAGGTGTTGTGCCGTCTCTACTAACCCTTTGTGAGGGCGTACTACCTGCATCAGCTCTGAGAAAGCCGATAGATTGCCACCAAACACTTGAGTAGAGACAGAAGCTACAAAATCCGCCCACTCTATAAGCTTAAGCGACTCAATAAGGTTATGCGCACTATAGGCTGTGGTAAGTTGCGTGCCGTTGAGCAAGGCATCTACCTCACGCTGACTAAGAGGTAAGGGTTCCCAACCATATTTAGAAGCTAACTCTTGAGCTGAATAGATTTTGTTTTGGATACATACCTCGCCTTCGCCTATCAGAGGTAGTGAGAGATGCGCTAAAGCAATGCGCTCGTCAGGAATATCTTTAGAATAAACCACAGGGTAAACCCCATTGTTGAAAAAGTCAATAAGACGCTGTACTAAAGCGAGACGTACCCCACTAAATCCGTACGAAAAAGATTGTACTTTCAGAAATAGCATTATCCTCACTAACTTGCAAGGCAGGCGCTCGCCTATTCCACAGGCATAATGCCTCAATTGGGTATAGTGCTGCTCCGTTGCCTCGGTCAATGAGCTATCTTTCACCTTTTCAGTGAAGAAAGTATGACATTTTTCGATGTTTAGCACCGCCTCTTCAGAAAGTTTGAGCTTCACATCAGTATTGATAATTGTATCTAACTGCTCCAAAAGGAGTACTTCATTAGAAATATAATGTACCATCTCTATAATAGCTTCTTAGTTCTTCGATAGTAACCCTCTGCGCTTTACTACAGCACTTAGAAAAATAAAAAATGCTAAGAAATACGCAATGCGGGCAAGGTAATCGCCCATACGCACGTAAAAAGTTACTTCTTCATTAAGGGCAATAGTGCCTTTCAGACTGCCCTGCACACCATAGGGTAGAGTTTGCAGTATCTCGCCACGCCCATTGATAAACGCCGAAATACCCGTATTGGCACTGCGCACTACACTGCGACGCGTTTCAATAGCACGCAAACGGGTATAGCTGAGCAGCTGTTTATGCCCCTGAGTATTGCGCCACCACGCATCATTGGTAAGAATAGCCAAAAAGTTAGCGCCTTTCTTGATATAATCGGTTACGAACTCTCCATAAATCGTCTCGTAGCAAATGATAGGTGCCGCTTTACCCTCAGTGCCTACCCCTACAAAAGCAGTACGCTCCGGCTGAGTAGTCTTAAGCGCCACAGTACCACCCAAATTGATAAGCGTCTCGCCTAATATAGGCTTTAACACTTGCTGATAAGGGAAATTCTCTACTGCGACCACCAACTTACTCTTGTGATACAAAGGCACTTCAGGACGACTATTAAGCAGAAAAGCCGAGTTGTAATCGTTGTACCATATATTATATTGGGGTAAGTAGTTGCTTTGCGAGGTAGTACGCGCCTTATCCGTAATGAACTCAATCATAGCAGTACCCCCTACCCAATTGAGCTGAGGATAACGATTTACCAAAGTGCGCAATATAGCCACCTCCTCAGTATAAGGCAGTTCTTGCAGCTTCACATTATCAGCAAACACAGTCTCAGGAGTAACGATAAAACTCACTTCTTTATCCATCTTTACCTCAGCCAATTGTACTAATAATTGCGCTACTTTAGCATTACTAAAGTCATATTTCTCTTGATAAGGGTCAATATTAGGCTGCAAAGCAATGGCTTTGATGGTAGTTTTACCCTCTTCGGAATAGTTTTGGTATTGAAAATACGAAATAAGCACCGGCACAGCAAATAGTAGCATCGCCCCCCCTACCCTTTTGGCAAGTAGCGGACGGTTTTTATCTGCAAGATAGTCCTTTATTCCTATAAAAAGCACTATATTCACCAACCAAACCCATAGCGTACCCCCAAAAGCACCTGTATATTCGTACCATTGTATCCACGTTATTTGTTCAGAAAAGACATTCCCTAAGTTAAGCCAAGGCCAAGAGACGTCCCACCACAGGTGAAACTTCTCAAAAGAGAGCCAAATGCAGACCAAAAAAACAAGCGATACTTTTGTTGAAAGCCTTTTAGCCACAAGGTGATACAACAAAAAGGTAATGGTCATCAGCAAGGTATTAGCCAAAATAGCAAAGACAGCCCCCATTGGGGTAGAATACCATATCCACCAAGTAGTAGGCACATTCCACACCAAAAAAGCCAAATAGCTAAGGGCAAATACCTTCCGCTTAGTGTGCTGATAGTGCGTTCTAACGCGAAATTCCATCAACAACAAAGGCACTAAAGCAATGAATATCAGAGCCGTAACACCATAAGTAACCCACGCCCCAGCAAGCAAGCCCCCAGACAATAAGGCTAATAAAATATTCTTTTTCATACGATTTAAAAATACGTGCCAAAAGTAAGCAATTATTAGTTAATGCGCAAATTTGTGTATTCTGTTTTAATTTATTATTTTTGTCGCATTAAAAAAACCAATTAGAGTTATGAACGATGAATTAGAAGAAATTGACATTGAAATTCAACGTCTAAAAAAGAAACTGTCCGACTATTTAAAGTTTATCAAAATTTTTGAGGAACACCCAGAAAAAACAGAAATACAAATTAATATAATGCTGGATGACCTACATAAATTATTAAAGAAAAGAAAAACAATAGAAGGTGATGAGTACTAATCTAAAACTGTCATTAACATGGATACACTGAAAAAAGATTTACAAAACCTAATGCTTCTTTCTGGAAGTAAAGACTTTGAAGACCGATTGTTACAACTAAAAAACACTTACACCACTGAGAAAGAACAGTCTTTTATTTACGAGTTTTTTCTTAATGATATGAAAGAAACACATCAGTCTATAAAAAAAGTATCAGAACGATTGAATGCTATAAAAATAGCAGAAGCTGTTTAATAATAAAAGCACCGCTTAACAATGTTAAGCGGTGCTTTGGTTTTAAGGTTATTATAGACTATTTAGCAGTTATATAACTCTGATAAGCTTTTTCAAAATATTACTCTAAGAAGATTTCCTACACTATTTCTTACCTCTATATGACCGTTTTTTAAGGTAACAAAAATATCATCTCCTTGAAAAACAGCTCTAACAGCATTTTCATGCACTATACATCTTTCCACAGTTCCAGCGGTAGAGTTGAGAATCTTTACTTTCCCATTTTTATATGTAGCCAAAACACGTTTTCCATCGCTGCTTAAAAAAGCGTCTACTACATCTGTTTCATACATTCTTTCTATTGTGCCGTTATCATAGCAGTATGCTATTTTACCATTTTTTACTCTTACAAACATCTTGTTACTAACTTTTTAAGGTTTTCAAATTCTTCTTCACTAAGCCCTTGTTTGTACAATTCATTTACCAACCAAAGACCACTTTCAGGTATACATTCTTTAGGAGAACTATTCCCCAACCAATTTTCAGAAGGCACAATCTCTCTTGCTTTGCCTGCATTAGAAAGGGTAGCTATTATCCTACTTTCCCAAAAAAGTCTTTCTTCTTTAGTTTTAACTTCAAATACTACAAACGATAAGTTTTGGTGAATATAGTCACTTATTCGTTTCTCTAAAGCCTTTTCAAAATCTATATCTAATAGCTTGCTGTATTTTTCTTTTCCTTCTCTCGAAGTGGTGTCGTATTCCCATTTTTCAGCGTAAGGATGCTGTTCTTTATGCAAGAAAGCACGACCTATATTTTTCCTAAAAATACTTCTATTCTTATTTTCTTTTACAAAATGCTGATTTAGGCGCGAATACAACTGATTGTCGCCTGTATGAGTACCAACCCTTACTATTCTATCAAGTCCTTGATAGGTTTCTCCTTTCTCAAACATTATGTAGATACCATTGGCGGGGATAGCGTTTTTCTTCTCCTCAAAAGGAAAAGTAATTCGCTCCTGCTCATTAAATAAGGTATGTAGTTTTAAAGCTAATGATTCTTTCATCTGATTTGTTATTTTAGTTTATTACTCAAGTATTGCAGACGCTCACCTATTTTTTTACCTTCTAAAGGAGTTTCAATGTGCTTCAATGCGCCTTGTAAGGGAGTTAAATAGTTTTGTCCTGCCAAAATAATAAATTTATCTTTTTTCACATCAGCTACTTGCTGCAGTTGTGCTATTACTTCTTTGCCCCAAGCAGTTCTTTCTTGCTTGTTCATTGTGTTTAGTGTGGTGTTATAAGGCTCTATCACCTTATCCAAAGATAACAAATGATGCTTAGCCGAAAGTATATAAATATTGTCTGGCTTAAGAGTTTTGGCGTATGCTAAACTTTTAACAAATAACGGACTTTCGTACAGTTCTTCAGCCTTTGCTTTTTGTGTTTTTTTCTTAGCAACACACGATATTAATACAATAGTTTTCATTATTTTGATATTAAAAATTATCTTCTTTTTTTTCTTTTCTTTTTACTACTACCAAAAAGCAAATCCAAAAAACTTGCTCCTATTTTTCTTTCAACACCATAGCGAGTAGTGGGCACTCCTATTTTCCGAGACACCTTAGTACGGGCTGCTGTAACCCCTAACAATCGCTTCCACGAAAACGAAAATCCTGTACCCTTTAACAAACCACCTAATAAACCCATAGTTTCAATAGTTAGGAAGGGCGTACTCAATACAAGCACGCCCCTTTAATATTTATTTAAGCATTTTAAGTAGTTTAGATACTACTCCTCCTTTTTTCTTTTCTCTGGCTTTGCGTGCCTTTTCCATTCTTTCAGCTATAGCTTTCCCTTCTTTAGTACGAAGGTCTACTTTACCATTTGCTTTTTTCTTTACACCACTGGTAGTAGTTGTAGCTGCTTTTTTGCTCGCTTTTTCTTTTTCTTTTTTAGCTGCTTCACGCGCTTTTTTAGCTCTTTCTACCATTTCTTTGTACTCAGTAGTTCTTTTATCTACCTTTCCACTTGCTGTTTTTTTAAGTGCCATTTTTCTTCTTTTTAAAAGGTTAGACCATCGGTTTATGCTTCTATTTCTAAGTCTTCAGTATTTTCTACATACTCGTCAAATATTTCGCTTGCTTTGTCGTCTGCTACACCGAGCACTTCAGCAAAAGCAAAATAGTTTTCTATTTCGTCCGATGTTATCACACTATCAGCTGCAAGAACATCTAAGGTAACGAGTAGTACTGCCTCTTTTTCTGAAGCCTTTACGCCTTTAGCTGCTTCTGCTAAGTAGTTATCAAAATCTTCATCTTCTAAAGATTCTATTTTCTTAAAAGCAACAGCTACTTCTTTTTCAAGGTCTTTTAGTTCAAGGTCTTCTGCCAACCCTGCTACTACTTCTTTTTCAAATTCGCTATACTCTCCTTCAACCGAAAATGCAGCGGCTACAAACGGAGCAATTGTTTTTGATGCAATTCCCATATTACTGTTATTTAAAAGTTATTAATTACTAATTTATTTAATTACGATAAATTCTACTCTTCTGTTTTCATCAGCTTCAGGATTAGCAGTATTCTTTAGCTGCGAACTACCCAACCCACTGTACGACAATCTACTACTGTCAATACCATTAGCTACTAAAAAGTCTACTGCGGCTTTCGCTCTGCTGGTTGATAATTTTTTATTGAAATTATCATCGCCCTCTGCACTAGTATGCCCTTCTATCTGTAGTTTCACTGACGGATTTTCGTTGAGTAGTTTTACCAAATCCATTAACACTGCTTTAGAAGCCTCACTCAGCTCAGCTTTTTTTTTCAAACTCAGCCGCGTTGAAGTGCTCTTTTATCTCATTTACTTTAGTTTCTACTACGGTTTGTACTTCCTCTACTTTAGGTTGTACTACAGCAGCTGGTTTTTCTTCTTCCTTATTACTTAAGAAAAAAAAAGCAGCCGCACCCAAAATTAACAAGGCTAAAAGCAACCATACCCAGAAAGGAATACCTTTTTTACCTCCTTCATAAGTAATGCTATAGCCTACTTTGTAGTTGTTATCACTTTTAGCAATGTCCCCTACTTGCGCACTGATACCATAGTTTTCTGCTTTTTTCTGTAGTTTAGCAAGGCTGGGGGCTGTCCACATTTTGCAAAAAGCCACCTTAGTACCTTTCACATTTAGCCATTCACCATCTTGGGTAAAGCAGGCTTGGTCTCTTTGAAACCATTCAATACCTGTTTTACTTTCTACCTCAATTTCTTTTTCAGTGTAGAAAAGCTCACTAATACCCGCATCAGGACATACTTCAGCCTTAGCAAAAGTTCGTTTTAGCTCACTTAAAGTAGTATTAGGATACATTTTAAGGTAAGCGGCAATAATACCAAGTGCTGTTCTATTTTGGGTTCTACCCGTTACAAATGCTTTTTGTGCCATTTTCTTTTATGTTTATTCTTTAATAAATGTAGGGGAGGAAAGTTTTTTATAGCCCCTCCCCTCAATTTTTAATTAGTGATAGCTTAGTAGCCCTTTTCTTTCAATGCATCAAGTACTTTTTTGCCGAATTGCTGAGTGTTCCAGCTATCTTCGTAAGCAATTTTGTACTTTTTAGCTACAGTGCGCAAGCCTTCTTTGGTACTACCATCAAATTTGCTTCCACAAACTACAGACCCCTTAGCATCAGTATATACACAGTACGTTTCGTCAGCTATAGCAGGGTTTCCTCCACCAAGAGCATCTATTAGTTTTTTACCAAACTGACGTGTATTCCAATTATCGTCATACTCAAATCCGTTTTCATCAGATATTTGGCGCAAAGCTCCTTTAGCATTTTCGTATCTGTCATACACATCAATTGATTTGTTGTCATAAAGAGCTACGATATACACATCAGTAGCTACCACATCTTTGTATTGCTTTACCATACTATAAAAAATTTAAAAAATTATATTACTAAAATGTTATTTCTTTCTTGCTTTTGCCAAGTTAGCTTTGGCGTTTTCTATTTGTCTCTTTAGGCTTTCTATCGCTCTATCGTGCGAGGCAGCTCTATCCACCTTACTTTTCCGATAAGTAGCTTTAGAAGAGGCAAGCGATGTATTTTTAATCATATTAGCATAGCGCTCATTATCCTTCTTTTTAGCCTCTTTTTCTTTATCTAACCTTGCTCTTAGGTCGATAATCTGTTTTTTGTAGTATTCTACCGACATAATTTATTTTTCATTTTTTAGTTAATCCTACGGCTGTTGGGTTACGCTAAAAAACCATTGCTAAGCAAAGGCTGAAGCGTTATCTTTCGGGGGCAAAATTAAAGTAGCTTCCAAAAATATAAAAGTCCAATATTTTCCAATTGAAGTGTAAAAGTTTTGTCCAAATTTGTACAAATAAAGTTTTTATTATATTTTTGCTGCCCAAAAAATTTTTCTTTTACCCCTTCCCTTTACATTAGATATAAGAACACTATAGGATGAGCGAAGGTTGAGCGAAGATTAAGCGAACGATAAGCGAAGATTAAGCAAAAGATAAACATCCAATCATTATATAAAAATCAGAAAAATATCCTATCAAAATGAATTACCAAGAGCATATTATACGACTACAAACAGAAGTAAATCGCACTTTTGGGCGCACCGTTACCTCTATGTTCGATTTTGAACTATTAGCCGAAAAAATACACCTTTCTACCCAAACGCTACGCCGTTTTTATGGCAAAATCGATAAGGACAAACAGCTGAGCGCCGCAAGCCTCAACCTAATTTGCCAGTACATAGGTTTTGCCGACTGGGAGAGTTTTTGTGCCCAACCCGATACCCCTAAGGTGAATGTTCACCAGCTTATCAACGCTTTCTACGATACCGTTGCTTACTCTGGGGCTGCTTTCTTCGACCCCAAGCTGCGCGACACCCACGAGGCGTATGCCGAGCTTATCATCAAAGACCTGCCTTATGCCTACTCTTTTTTAGAGCGTTATAAAGACTACCCTGTTATCACCCAATCGCTCTATCCGTGGTTCCCTTACTACGACCAAATGGCACAGCGCAGCTATGTCCAGCTTATCGAAGCCTACTTAGCTACGGAACCTTTAGAACACTTACGCGTTTGCCAGAACTCTTTCCTTGCATATGGGGCGTTTTGCGCCGCAAACGGAGGAAGAAAGCAAGTGCTTACTGAAGTAGAAAAATACGTCAAAAACGCCGATAAATACATAGATTCGATATATCGAGACTACCCCGACAGTTTCTTTCATTACCCCGAAACGCGCTATACTATTGCTAAGGTAGCGCAAGCGTATCTGCAAGGCAATGAACAAGAGGCTATTAGGGTTGCTGAAGCTGCCCTAAACCGCAACTTACGCGCTAAGCCACTGTACGTATTTGGCGAGTACTTTCAGACGCCCGACATATTAGTATCTAAGCTCTGCAATGCCCTTATATGGATGGGAAAAATAGATTTTGCTATAGAGATTTACAGTACTTTTAGCGAGGAACTTTTCCTAACGAAAGACCCAGTAGAGCATCAGTCGAAGAACTTTGTATACGAACGCGACACTAATTTTGCCGCACAGACTGTAGAGATGATGCACCTTTTTGATGAGAGTATTCCTCTTTTAGAATCGAAACGACAACCGCATTGGAAGACACAACATTATGAAGAAATACAGCAATGGCTTATAGCGCTAAAACGGACTGAGAAGCAGAAGTTTTCCGAGCGAAGAGCTATCAAAGAACATCTTTATAGTTTAGGGAAGAAGCTAAATTATGGAATAGTAGAAAGCTTAATTGAAAGATTTAGTTAATAAAAAAGCACCGCTTAGCTATCTAAGCGGTGCTTTTTTATCTATTAACGCAAGTTTATATAAGGTTTGTGATACCTTAAACCTTATAACTAAACACTAAAAGTCATAAGTACCTATTCCCCCTTTGGAGGGGGCAAGGGGGAGGTTTTATTACTCAAGGGCTACCTCCTACGAAGCGCTTTCTATTGCTTCAGCAATTCATTTAATCGGGCAATTTCATCGCGGTATTGGGCAGCTTTCAGAAAATCGAGGTCTTTGGCGGCAGTCTCCATAAGTTTGCGGGTCTCCTTAATTTTCTTCTCTATCTCTTTGGCTGTCATATATACCGCCTGAGCTTCAGCCGCTTGCCTGTGAGCAAACGAAGGGTCGTAATGAAACTCCGTAATCGGACTCTTGCTAAGGCTGTTCTCTATCTTCTTTTGTAGCGGTTGTGGGGTAATGCTGTGTGACTTGTTGTAGTTCATCTGCTTTTCACGGCGATAGTTAGTATCGTCAATAGTGCGCTGCATACTCTCGGTTATCTTGTCGGCATACATTATAGCCTTGCCATTTACATTGCGCGCTGCCCGTCCTACCGTTTGGGTAAGCGAACGCGTAGAGCGCAAAAAACCTTCTTTATCGGCATCGAGAATAGCCACAAGCGACACTTCAGGCAAGTCCAAACCCTCGCGGAGGAGGTTTACCCCTATGAGCACATCAAAAAGCCCTTTGCGGAGGTCTTGCATAATCTCCACTCGCTCCAAAGTATCAACATCGCTGTGTATATAACGGCAGCGCACCCCTATGCGGGTGAGATATTTGGTGAGTTCCTCAGCCATACGCTTGGTAAGGGTCGTTACGAGTATGCGCTCGTCTTTCTCTACGCGTACTTGTATTTCTTCCACAAGGTCGTCTATCTGATTTTGGCTTGGGCGGACTTCTATCTCGGGGTCGAGCAGCCCTGTAGGGCGTATCACTTGTTCTACATACACCCCTTGCGCTTTCTGTAGCTCGTAGTCGGCAGGGGTAGCACTCACGTATATCACTTGGTTTTGGAGGGCTTCAAACTCTTCAAACTTCAGCGGACGGTTGTCCATAGCTGCGGGCAACCTAAAGCCGTATTCTACTAAGTTTTCTTTTCTACTGCGGTCACCTCCATACATAGCGTGCACTTGGGGCATCGTAACGTGGCTTTCGTCTATTACCATCAAGAAATCATCAGGAAAATAGTCGATAAGACAGAACGGACGCGTACCTGCTTCACGACCGTCTAAGTAGCGCGAGTAGTTCTCAATACCTGAGCAATAGCCTAATTCGCGTATCATCTCGAGGTCGAACTCTGTGCGCTCTTTCAGCCGTTTCGCTTCCAAAGCTTTACCCGATGCTTCAAAAAACTCCACTTGCTTCATTAGGTCTTGCTGAATGTTCCATATCGCCTTCTGAAGTATATCCGGCGAGGTAACGAACATATTAGCAGGGTAGATATTGAGGCTCTCGTAGTGGTCTAATATATGATTGGTAGTGGGGTCGAATTGTTCTATTTCTTCAATTTCATCGCCAAAGAAGTGAATGCGGAAGGCGTTATCATCATACCCTGGGAAAACGTCTAATACATCGCCTTTGATGCGGAAATTGCCGTGCCTAAAGTCAGCCGTAGTGCGGGCATAGAGGCTCTGCACAAGGCGGTGCATCAGCTTAGTGCGTGGCAATATATCGCCCCGCTTGATAGTGATAACGTTCTTCTGAAATTCCACAGGGTTACCGATACCATACAGACACGACACTGAAGCAACCACCAGCACATCGCGCCTGCCCGATAGTAAGGCAGAAGTAGTACTAAGGCGCAGTTTTTCTATTTCATCATTAATAGAGAGGTCTTTTTCGATATAAGTACCTGTGGTAGGAATATAGGCTTCAGGCTGGTAGTAATCGTAGTACGACACGAAGTATTCCACTGCATTATTAGGGAAAAAGCCTTTCATTTCTTCGTAAAGCTGAGCGGCTAATGTCTTATTATGGCTCAAAATTAGCGTTGGCTTATTCACATTTGCTACTACATTGGCAATCGTAAAAGTCTTGCCCGAGCCTGTAACGCCCAATAGCACTTGGTATTTATCGTTTTTTTCAATCCCCTCTACAAGCTGTTGTATCGCTTGGGGCTGGTCGCCCATAGGGGCAAAATCGGAAACTATAGAGAATTTCATTTTTAGTCGTTAGGTATTAAATTAATAGCCGTATCGGTTGCCCCAATGTTTTTTCAGATACTCTCTCAGGGCATTTTCGCGAGGGTTATCAGAAGGCTCGTAGAAAGTCTCTCCTTGCAATTCGTCAGGTAGGTAATCCTGAAAAGCGAAATTGCCCTCGTAGTCGTGGGCGTATTGATAGTCTTTGCCATACCCCAGTTCTTTCATCAGCTTAGTGGGGGCATTGCGCAGGTGTATAGGCACTGATAGGTCGCCTGTTTGTTTTACCACCTGCTGTGCCTTGTTGATAGCCTTGTACGAAGCGTTGCTCTTAGGCGATGACGCCAAATAAATAGCACACTGACTCAATATAATGCGCGCCTCAGGATAGCCAATGGTCGTAACTGCCTGAAAAGTGTTGTTAGCCAAAATCATAGCCGTAGGATTGGCATTGCCTATATCTTCGGAAGCCAAAATGAGCATACGCCGCGCAATGAACTTCACATCTTCGCCTCCTTCTATCATCCGCGCTAACCAATAGACTGCTCCATTAGGGTCGCTACCGCGTATCGACTTGATAAACGCCGAAATAATATCATAATGCTGCTCGCCCGTTTTGTCGTATAGCACCGTGTTCTTCTGTACGAGGTGTAGTACACTATCGTTAGTTATTACTACGGGCTGTCCTTCAGGGGTAGCATTCACAATAAGCTCAAAGGTATTGAGCAACTTGCGCCCGTCACCCCCCGATAGTTTTAGCAGCGCTTCAGTTTCTTTTAGCTGTATATCTTTGGTCTTTAGCACGCTATCTTTGGTGATAGCGTTTTGTAGTAATTGCTCTAAATCCTTGCGCTCAAAAGCATTGAGTATATACACTTGGCAACGCGATAGCAGCGCAGGAATCACCTCAAAACTAGGGTTTTCGGTAGTAGCCCCGATAAGGGTTATCCAGCCTTTTTCTACCGCCTGCAGTAGTGAGTCTTGCTGGGTTTTATTAAAACGGTGAATTTCGTCTATAAAAACAATAGGATTTTGAGTGGTGAAGAGTCCTCCACTTTGTTTGCTTTGCTCAATGACCTCGCGCACCTCTTTAATGCCCGAACTGATAGCACTGAGGGTATAGAAAGCACGATTACTCTGATGAGCAATGATGTTTGCCAAAGTAGTTTTGCCGGTACCAGGAGGCCCCCAGAAGATAAGCGACGGCAAGAAGCCACGCGCTATCTGTTGGCGCAAAGCACCCTTCGTGCCTACCAAATGTTCTTGTCCCACATAGTCTTCAAGCGTAGTGGGACGCATACGTTCTGCAAGTGGCGTCATCTGATTAACAATTATTTAGTAGCCCCCACCCCTACTACTTCATCATAGAGAGCACCAGGAGCGCGATAATATACTAATATGATATACGTATTTTCGGTTTGATAGAAGTTGCCTCCTATCTCATTGAAGTCGATAGTGCGACCCTCTTTAGTAGCAAATTTATAGTTGTAAAAACCTTGTTTAAGCAGTACTTGCCCTTTGAAAAGACCGTCTTTTTCATCATAGGTAAGTTTGTATTCGTCTCGAAGCTCATAGTTGCTAAACTTGCCATATACATACACCTCTTTGCCCCAAAAAGTCGATTTGCCCTCTAAGGCAAAATGCACTTGAGTATAGTCAGCTTCGTTGGCAGGGTTAGCCCCATTGACAGTAGTGATAAGGAAGTCGCCATTGATGTCGGGGTAATAAGTATAGACACTATTAGCGCGACTGACATTAGTGAAAAGATAACTGCCTACAAGACGATCGCGGGTAAAACGCGCTATACCCGAAGCCGCTACGCGTATATCTTTGCTGTCGAAATAGAAATACTCATTACCTGCCCAGAAAGCCGTCTCGCGGTCGTAGCGATATACCAGCTCATTACCGATGATATATTGCGGTTTAAGCCCCGTGATAGCGGTATCCCAACGGTAATTTTGCAGCACAGCCACCTTTACGGCTACTTGCGGATTATCGAGTCTAAAATCTTTCTGATTGATAGTGAATTGTACCACCTGCTGCGTATCGTAGTATTTTAGGTCGCGAGCGCGCTTTACCTCAGCCGGCACGTTTACCTGAGGAGTATAGACCACAAACCGACGCGAAAAGAGTTCGGTGCCATAGCTGTCGGTTATAGAGAGCATATAGTTACCGCTGAGGGTCAGTTGGGTAAGTTCATTAGGAAAAGTAAGGCGGTAGTGCGAATAGCTCTGTAGGGTACCATAAGAGTTGCTTTCAGGCTGTATCGGCTGATTGTCAATCCCTTTTAGGTATTCGCTTTTCATCAGAGAAGAAGCCGACCAATCGGCATTGCAATGGGTAATTTTATAGTAATAGGTCTCCTCATTCCCTCCGAGGTCGTCAAACTGCAAGCTAAACGACTCATTGCGACGCACAATAGGAAATTGGTTCTTATCATTGCCATCGGCTTTAAAGATAATCGTTTTTATATAATCAGGGGGCGTTTTCTCTACTAACACCTCCTGCGACAGCATCGCCCAAGGAAATAAAAATATTAAAAGGAGTTTTTTCATAATGGATAGTGTTTATTTTCTGTCTTTTAAGATTAATTCAAGGAAAGGCAATTCGCCCCCCAGTTCTTCATATCGCAAGAACCAATCTTTCTGGTCACGGTATTCTTCGGGGACTTTTTTGAGAAGTTCCCCCTCTTTTCGTTCGGGATATTCACTTGGAGTTTTAGTCCGTATAAAGGTTTTGCCTTTGGTAGTGTAATCAGGATAGATATATTCTATATGTTCTGTTTTATCGCTTTTATCGCCTACCCATTTCATCTTGTACAAACCTGATATTCCTCCAAAACCAGCCTCTACTCCTCGTATGATTTTTTCTTTGGGGTAAAAAGTAGCGTTATCAAACTCGTAAGCAGTAGAAAATTTTTCGGTTTTAGGGTCAAACAGATAAATATAGATAATGCTAGAACCAAAAGCACCTGTTGTCCACCAATCTATATTAAAATCATTGATACCATCGCCGTTCGCATCGAAAACAGAATCGTGCACTGCATAAGTGAAGTCGTCTATATACGAGAGTTTCTTTCTAAAAGTGCGGTTTTTTTCTATTTTGTACACTTCTACTAATGATTCTATTATCCTATCATCAATATGAAGCACTACATAAGGTTGGTTGTTAAAGAACTTACCTGCTTTGATAGTAGTTTTGGCTATGCTGTCTTTAGAAAAGTAAGTATACTGCCAATTTTCTTCTCCTTTGTAAAGAGAATCGACCTTTTGCAGGGCATCTTTCACAATAGCAACAAGCTTAGGGTTAGGATCATCAGTTACCTCGTTTTCAAAATCGGAAGAGGTGAGCGTTTTAATGCTATCTTGCAGAATGGTAATGCCTTCTTTTTCTTGTTTATCCGTTGTGGAGGTATTTTTACAAGCGGATAAAGCTAAGAGAGTGAATGTTATGTAAAGGAGTTTTTTCATAATGTTTAATTTGTTATTTGAAAAGCACCAAAAGAGATTTACTTCATTTCATCGCAATAATAGACAGATATAAAATTACTTATAGTATCTTTTTTATCTTTACTACCCAAAATTTTCGTCTTTTCTTTTGATGATAAATATATCCAACCTCCTGCATTTACCTCATATTTATAAATATGATTTTTATATCGCAAATATCCTTTTACATTCGATTGAAAAGTGCCATAACACATATTCCATTCTTGTGTAGATATTTCAGGAAGTCTTTTTAAAAATGCTATTATAGTCTTTTTAGTCGGTACTTTCCAACCAAAATCTACTTCTTCCTTATCTTCATTAGGAACATAAGAAAGGATTTCATCTTTCCCTTTTGAATGCTGTGCATACCCTTTGTACCCAAATATAAATACTACTATAAATAGAAAAACAATTCTCTTTATATGATAGTGATTTTTCTTCATTAATTTACAAATTTGCTAATTGACAAATTGGCAAATCAGGTGCGTAGGCAGTCCCATTACGTTGTTATAAGACCCCTCAATAGAGGTTACCCCTATATGCCCAATCCATTCTTGTATGCCGTAAGCGCCTGCTTTATCAAAAGGCTTATATTTTTCAATATAGTGCGTTATTTCCTTATCGGTAAGCTCTCTAAAAGTTACTTTTGTAACGCAGTGATGCGTGCCCTGAGCGTCATTGGTAGTAAAACACACCGAGGTAATCACCTCGTGGGTCTTACCTGAGAGCGAACGCAACATCGCAAAGGCATCGGCAGCATCTTTGGGTTTGCCAAGAGCTTTGCCCTCGTGCCACACAAGGGTATCAGAGGTCAGCAGCACACAGTTAGGAGGTATTTCGCCTGCAAAAGGCGTTGCCTTTAGCTCTGCCAAATAATCAGTGATTTGCTCACGTTGCAAATGAGCGGGATAAGTCTCTTCTACCGGTTTAAGCACTACCTCATAGGGTATATCTAATTCTTTCAAAAACTGCTGACGACGCGGAGAGCCTGAGGCTAAGATTATTTTTTTCATTATTACTCTCTTTACTGGTTGATATAAAACTTCTGACCCAAATAAGGCTTTAGGTATTCGTGTTCGAGACTCTTTTCGAGCATTTGTCGCTCAAAATCGCAGCGATATACCTCTCCTTTTAAGTATTTCTCTATCATTAGCGAGGCAATAGGTCCTGCTACACGCGCTCCGTAATAACCATTTTCAACAAAAACCGCTATGGCTATCTTAGGGTCTTCTACAGGAGCCAAGGCTACAAATATAGAGTGGTCGGTTAGCTGCATACGCTTACCATTTACCCTGATAAAGTTCTCAGCCGTACCTGTTTTAGCCGCAATATTTATGCCATCTATCTGGGTACGCCGTGCCGTACCGGCTAAGTATGCCATATTCATTCCTCTGATGATAGGGTCAAAATGTTTAGGGTCGATGGTAGTATGTTTGGGCACGGTGTATTCCTTAAAAGGAGTTACCTTATTATCTATCTTCTTCACAATGTGAGGCGTGTAGTAATAGCCCTTGTTAGCTATGGCAGCCATCACATTGGCAAGCTGTATAGGGGTGGTGAGTATCTCACCCTGACCGATAGCGTTAGAGATATTGGTAGTACCACTCCACCGCCCTTTTCCGTATTGTTTGTTGTAGAGATTGATGTCGGGCACCTTCCCAGGGGTACCTGTAGGCAAATCAGAACCTAAGAAGTTACCGAGCCCAAAACTCTTCACGTGGGCAGTCCATTTTTCCATTCCCACTTCCGAAGAAGTTTTCATATCGATAGCCCGCTTATAAGTATTAGCAAAATAAGAATTGCACGATAGGGCAATACCGTATAGCAGGTCGTTCGAACCGCGCCCGCAGTGGCAACGCATTATATGCCCCCCATAGCGATAGCCCCCACCGCAACTGAAAACGCTCTGAGGAGTAATTACCCCCTCTTGCAGCCCTATAAGAGCATTGACCACCTTAAAAGGCGACCCAGGGGGGTACTGCGCCAATAGCGTGCGGTCGTATAAAGGCTTGCCTATAGAGTCGTTATAGAGCGCCGTGTAGTTCTTAGAGCGGTCGCGCCCTACCAACAGACTGGGGTCAAAAGAAGGCGCCGATACCAAAGCGAGTATCTCGCCCGTCTTAGGCTCGATAGCTACTATACCGCCGTGCTTGTGCTGCATCAGCAGTTCGCCATAAGCCTGTAGCCCTATATCTATGGTTAGCTGTAGCGGTTGCCCCATAATAGGCAAGGTATCGAGCGTACCATTTTTATAGCGCTCTATCGCCGCATTGTGTTTGTCTTTTTGGAAGTATTGTACCCCTTTTTTGCCGCGCAAAAACTCTTCGTACTGCTTCTCTACCCCACTGCGCCCTATGAGCTCTCCCGCCAGATAATAAGGGTTTTTCTTCAGTTCCCACTCGTTTACCTCGCTGATGTAGCCCAACACATTACCGGCATTATGGGTCAGATAGCTGCGCAGCATTCGCTTCTGTATATAAAAACCCTCGAATTTGCGCATCTTTTCTTGTAGCACTGCATAGTCGGTGTTAGAGAGCTGATGCACTATTACTGATGGTTTTTTGCGCGAATAATCTTTGGCTTTCTGTAGTTTTTCAGCGAAATCAGCTTTAGAGAGTTCTAATAAGCTGCAGAGTTCGAGGGTATCTAAGTTTTTCACTTCACTGGGTATCACCATCACGTCATAAGCAGGCTGATTAGAGACCAGCAATTCGCCATTGCGGTCGTATATATAGCCGCGTTCAGGATAGTCGTATACCGTTTCGATAGCGATATTGTCGATACCAGAAGTACTCTCATCGTGATAAACCACTTGCAAGAAGAACAGGCGCAAGATTATCACAATGGTTGTAAATAATATGATGAATGGCAACAGAAATTTTCTCATTTTTTACTTTTACTAAACAGATAAATGTATAGCAAACAAACAATGATGGTGAATACTGAGGCACAAATGATTTTTACAAGGGTAATCAGTACGTGATTAAAGTTGAAAATCTCTAAAAAATAGAATAATATGTGGTGTAACACCACCATCAGAGTGGTATAACTAAACACTTTGGTAAACGGATAGGCCAAAAGGTCTAACTCTTGGTACTCAAAATTCTTGCCAAACACAAGGTGCAAGATAGGCGAGCGCCAATAAGCTATAAACACACTACTGGCAGCGTGCAAGCCACCTGTATTAGAAAACATATCTATACAGAGCCCCAGCAAAAATGCCGTCAGCAGATAGGGTACCCTATTCTCTCTATAAGGAGCTGCCAATAGGTAAACGATGTAAATCATCGGGTTTACATACCCCCAATAAGCTACATTGTTAAAAATAAGCACCTGCAACAATACCAATACTACAAAGAGAAATGTATTTTTTACTATAGGGTGATTCATTTGCTGTCTTGTTTTTCAATTGCCTTTACGGCAGTACGGTCGGTATCTTCTATGATATATACGTAGTCGAGGTTAGACATATCGGTAAAAAGCTGTACATCGATAATGTAAGTATTATCATGCTGACTTTTCTGATAATGTACTATTTTGCCAATAGGTATCCCTTTAGGGAAGATGTTAGACATTCCCCCAGTTACTATAGTATCGCCGTATTGTATAGGCGCAATATTAGGCACTTCCAATAGTTGCACTTTATTGAGCGCTTGGGCATCCCAATGTAGCGAACCGAAATGGCGGGTGCGTTTTATCATCGCATTAAGGGCTGATTTAGTGTTTAGCACACTCTGCACGGTAGCAAATCGGCCAGAGGTATTCTCTACTATCCCCACTATCCCTTGTGGCGAGACTACCCCCATATCTTGCTTCACTCCGTCATTGCTACCTTTGTCTATAGTTAAATAGTTTTTGTGCAATCTAAAGCTATTCTTTATCACATTGGCAGTAAGCACCTTGAAGCGCAAAGTGTCAGCGTGAGCAAAGGTAAGCGAATCGGTATGAGATAAAGCGCTGACCTGCTGCTGTAGCTGTAATAACTCTTTGCGAAGGGTGCGATTTTCCTCGCTGAGCAACTCGTTTTGGCTTCTGAGGTTGAAATACTGCGCCCAATAGTTAGAAAAGCCGTACAGTTTGCCACTAATAGCATTAGCCGAATGCAAATAAGCACTCTGCGAATAGTAATTACTTTTGAACACTAAGCTAATAGACAGCCCAAAGAGTAGCAAAAACAGTAAGAAGTCCCTCGAACGAATAAAGAACTGTATGATTTGATTCACTATTTAAGCAATATACTCTTAAATTTATTAATATTCTTTAGGGTGATACCCGTACCGCGTACTACTGCGCGCAATGGGTCTTCGGCAACATATACAGGCAAATCCGTTTTAAGCGAAATACGCTTGTCTAAACCGCGTAGCATCGCGCCACCGCCTGCCATATAGATACCTGTATTATAGATGTCGGCAGCAAGCTCAGGAGGCGTTTGCGAAAGCGTTTCCATAATAGCGTCTTCTATACGCAAAATCGACTTGTCTAACGCCTTTACCATTTCGCGGTACGACACTTGTACCTGCTTAGGCTTACCGGTTAGCAGGTCGCGCCCTTGCACCATAATATCTTCAGGCGGTGCATCAAGGTCTTCGATGGCCGCCCCTACTGTTATTTTGATGTTTTCAGCCGTACTTTCGCCTACGTATAGGTTGTGCTGAGTACGCATATAATGCACTATATCAGAGCTGAATATATCTCCTGCAATCTTCACGGACTTATCGCAAACGATACCGCCAAGCGCAATAACAGCAATCTCGGTAGTACCCCCTCCTATGTCTATAATCATATTACCTTTAGGCTGCATAATGTCGAGCCCAATACCTATCGCGGCTGCCATAGGTTCGTGTACTAAGTAAATATCTTTTCCGTTTACGCGTTCGCACGACTCGCGTACCGCACGTGTTTCTACCTCAGTAATGCCCGAAGGAATACACACGACCATACGCAATGAAGGCGAAAAGAAGCGCTTTTTAAGAGCAGGAATACTCTTGATGAGCATACTAATCATCTGCTCAGAAGCATCGAAATCGGCGATAACACCGTCTTTTAGCGGACGAATAGTGCTAATGCTGGGGTGTGTTTTCCCCTGCATAAGGCGCGCTTCTTGCCCTACGGCTATAATTTTTTTAGTGTTTCTATCTAAAGCTACGATAGAAGGACTATCCACTACTACCCTATCATTATGGATAATTAGGGTGTTAGCAGTACCCAAGTCAATGGCTATTTCTTCAGTTAAGAAATCAAAAAAACCCATATTATGTACTTTCTATTAATGTATATATCTTGATAATCAGTTATTTAAGTGTTTTTAGGACACTATTCTTAGCGGGTGCAATTTTACGAATTTTTTTTGAGATGAGCAAAAAAGACATAAAATAATTTGCCAATTAGCCAATTTGTCAATTAGCAAATTTACTAATTCAGATTTTTTTTCTTTTGTACTTACCCTTTACAAAGGATATACCTACCCTTTAGGATGAACGAAGGGTGAGCGAAAGATAAGCGAAAAATAACTATCTAATAAATTGTGAAACACCAGAAAAATATTCTTTGAGGTATCAAAATAATTTCATATATTTGCACTCTGAGAATTAATGCATTATGAAATTATTTAAAGGACAAAGCCTCTTATAGTTTACAGAACGCTTTAAAACAGACTTAGATTGCGAAGAATATTTAGCTTCTTTAAAATTGGACGGATATTACTGTCGCAAATGTAGTCATAAAAAATATGAAATCGGAAAAGATTTTTCGCGTACTTGTAATATCTGTGGAGATTAGGAGAGAAAATTATGCAGGTAAAATTAGATAAAATTTCAGAGTGGACGACTACGGGATTCAAGCTAAGCAACGGTGCCTATCAATATGCTCCCATAAATGCAAAAAATCATTTTGCACGAGGAAAAGACGAATTTGTTATCTGGAGCAGCGACAATGACGGCAATAGCTACGGTATCATTTGGATAAAGGCGGGGCAATGGTCATTCATTCCGTCTCCCGCACAAAAGAAAAGCTGGAATAAGCCCGTTTTGTTGGATACAGGTTCCGATATTTTAATTATTAGCGGAGAAGACAAAAAAGTCTGGTGGGTGTCATCTCCCGAGCAGAAACCGTGCGAAGTAGTAAGTGAAAACTTGTGTGCTGCAGAGAATATCACGGAGATTTCCACACTTGGCGAAAACGGGGTTTATCCGATTATTTGCCGTGTCGACGGAGAGGTATTTGCCGCAAATAGTTTTACCTCTCTACACTATGACAATGAGACACATACGCTGCATTGGGACAAGCAACTCACCCCTGTGTTTACAAATGAAAAAGTCCGAAGCAATTTTATGCTATCCTTAGGACGGGCAGAGGGTATCTATCACAAAATGGATTTTAGTTACTCCTATCCCCAGATAGGTAGCCTTATGATAAAAGATAATTCGATTTATGCCTTCGTGGAAGCAGATACAATAAATCCTTGCAACTTATCACAATTCAAGTATTATTGGTACCTCGAACTCACCCAAGATGGTATCTACAAGAGGAAAATATGGGGAAAGGAAAAATTAGAAAAGCTTGCACAAAAACAAGGCTTGAGGGGAAAATTCAGCGCCCAAAAAGAATATCTAATCCTGTCTCCGATTTTTAAGACAGATGAATGGAAAGGGAAACAAAAACTGTTGAGATTGTCTGACCTAGAGCTTCTGGATATTACATTTCCAAGAGGATATTCCAAATTCAGAATTATGGATATTTGGGATAATCACGTATTTATCAGCGACGAGTCAGAGCGTATCACCCTCTGCAAAATGGTGGTATAGATGATTTTTAGAAAAGAAGTGGTTATGTATAAAAATATTTGCGACGGCATTTTGGTTACAGTGTCCTTTTACACAAGCAGTAAAACAGGCACTTAAAAAGCGAACAACTACAAGCCTCTTCCGAGCGGAGAGGCTTTTTTGTATTTATTAAATAATAGCAAAAGCTACTCATTTGCTGATTGACATATTTGCTAATTGGCAAATTATTCGTATCTTTGCCGTGTAGAATACGAGCGGTTTATTCAACCACCCTGATTTACAGTCACTAATTTATTAATTCAAATTTTAAAATTGATGAAAATCATTATCGCTATTGATGGCTATTCCTCTACAGGGAAAAGTACTACCGCCAAAGCAGTAGCCAAAGCATTAGGCTATGTGTATATTGATACAGGTGCGATGTACCGCGCCGTTACCTACCTCGCTCTCGAGAAAGGCTATGCCTCTACCTCGGGCATCGAGGTAAAACCGCTGATGAAAGCCCTCAGACAGTCAGAAATAAAATTCGTATACAACCCCGAAGTAGGCTTCGCAGAGCTATACCTCAACGGTAAAAATATAGAAAACGACATCCGCAGCATAGATGTAGCCAATTGGGTGAGCGAGATAGCCAAACAACCCGAAATACGCACTTACTTAGTAAACCTACAACGCAAGATGGGCGAACAAAAAGGCGTAGTAATGGACGGTCGGGATATTGGGACGGTAGTATTCCCCGATGCTGAACTAAAAATATTTATGACCGCCAGCGAACAAGTACGTGCCGAGCGCCGTTATAACGAACTGCAAAGCAAAGGCGACAACACCTCTTTTGCTGAAGTGCTTGCCAACATACAGCACCGCGACCATATCGATACCACGCGCAAAGAGTCACCCCTAAAGAAAGCCGATGATGCTATCGTTATCGACAACACCCACCTAACCATCGACCAACAAGTAGAAAAAATACTATCTTTGGTTAATAATAAATAAAAGACAAAATAAAAAAATATGTGTGAACACAATTGCTCTTGTGGCGGAGCGCGCCACAACTGGACAAAAGAAGAAATTATCGCTATCTATAACAAACCCCTAATGGACTTGCTCTACGAAGCAGCGACCGTACACCGCAAGTATCACGACCCTAATTCGGTGCAAGTCTCTACCCTACTCTCTATCAAGACAGGGGGCTGCTCAGAAGACTGTGCTTACTGTCCGCAGTCGGCACGCTACGAAACAGAGGTAAAAATAGACAACGCCGATATGATGAGCGTTACCCACGTGAAAGCACAAGCGCTGCGTGCTAAATCGGCAGGGGCTTCGCGCGTGTGTATGGGGGCAGCGTGGCGCAATGTAAAAGATGGTCCGGAATTTGAGCAAGTACTGGAAATGGTGCGTACTATCAACAAACTTGATATGGAAGTGTGCTGCACCCTAGGTATGCTGACCGAAAACCAAGCCAAACGCCTTGCCGAAGCTGGTTTGTACGCCTACAATCACAACCTCGACACCTCAGAAGAATACTACAAAGAGATTATCTCTACCCGTAGCTATGAAGACCGTTTGAAGACGATTGACAACGTGCGCAAAACCAACATCACCGTATGTAGTGGGGGTATTATAGGTATGGGCGAGTCGTTAGAAGACCGAGCTGGTATGTTAGTAGCCTTATCAACGCTCAATCCGCAGCCTGAGTCAGTGCCTATCAACGCTTTAGTACCCGTAGAAGGCACTCCTTTAGAAGATTGCAAGCCGGTAGATATATTCGAGATGGTGCGTATGGTGGCCACCGCGCGTATCGTGATGCCAGAATCGCAAGTACGCCTATCAGCCGGACGTACCCAGATGAGCCAAGAGGGACAAGCTTTGTGTTTCTTTGCAGGGGCTAACTCTATCTTTGCAGGCGATAAACTGCTAACGACCCCTAACCCTGACATCAATGAGGATATGCAAATGCTCGGCGTACTGGGTATGCGCATACAAAAGCCTTTCGAAACGCACCCACAACCACAGACCGTAGAAGCAGCTGACTCGCAGTACCATTCGTTAGGAGAAAACCCTAAATGGACGCGTCCTAACCACAAAATAGAGCGCAACGAAGAGAAGAAAAAAATGGTAAAATTAGCGTAAACTGATTTGCCAATGTAATGAAAGATTAGTATAAGAACCAATGAACCTACCACAATATGATATCATTCACAATGAAACGTCTTATATTTATCAATTCATAAGTGAAGGGAAAATAGGCTTTATAGAAAAGGTATCACAAGGTTTTTAAAACAAGCTTTAGAAGATTTTTATATCTACGGCTTAGTTTCAGAAGAAATAATGGAACCTTTCGACCCTAATGGTAATTATATAGGTTTTTTAGTTTATCGCAAAAAACGCCAATGATATGACAGCAGAAGAAAAAAGAGCTAAAGAAAAAGAGTATTTAGAGAAATATAACATCAGAGTAACATATAGTGACACTCCGATTTTGGATAATACACGAGTATATTTCTCTAAAAAATTAGAACGGGCAAATAAAATATTAAAAAAAAGTACACTTCCCTGAAGGATTTTTTAATGAACCTATTTGCCAATAAATTAGAAATAATGTATACTATCAATTTTCAAACCCCACAGTTTTTAACTAATAGCGAAGGAAATTCTTTTGCTTTAATACCCGCTGAAGAATACCGCGAGCTATTGAGTTTGGTAGAAATGTATGAGGAAATGGAAGATATTCGCGCCGCCAGAGAGGCACGAGAAAATCCAAGTCCTGCTGAACCTATTGATGTAGTATTTAAACGGATGGAAGAATACCGCAAAAAACATGGCATCAGTTAAAAAATACAATGTTCTGCTTGGTAGAAAAGCTGAAAAGTTCTTAAGACAACTTTCAGAGCCCTATTATTCTGCCCTTTTAAAGGCGATGAACGCTCTTGCTGATGATCCTCGTCCCTTTGGTTATATCAAACTGACAGGAGAAAGTTCATACCGAATACGTGTGGGCGATTATCGTATTATTTACAATATTTTTGAGGATATTATAACTGTAGAAGTTATAAATATCAATCACCGAAAAGAGGTGTATAAAAGAAAATAATATGAACTCTGAGATTCTAAAAGAAATCATCACTATCCCGATGCCTTATGGTAAATATAAGGGTGTTATGATAGCTGATTTGCCCTCTCATTATCTCGAGTGGTTTAGCACTCAAGGCTTCCCGAAAGGCAAATTGGGTATGCTTTTAGCTACTACTTTCGAGATAAAAACTAACGGACTACAAGAGATTATTGATAATCTGAAGTCGTTAGTGGTTAGTGATTAGTCGTTAGTCATTAGTCGCTAGTCGTTAGTCATTAGTCGTTAGTCGTTAGATAATTAAAAAATTATAATTCAAAAAAATGTTACTAAAGAAAGTAAATGGGAAGCAACCTACCTTTGGGGAAGGTTGCTTTTTTGCTGAAAACGCCACCCTTACAGGCGATGTACAATTAGGCGACCATTGCACCGTATGGTACAACGCCGTAGTGCGCGGTGATGTCAATAGCATTCGTATAGGCAACAATACTAATATTCAGGATGGAGTGGTTATCCACGCTACCTACCAAACGCACCCTACTACTATAGGTAACAATGTATCTATAGGGCATAATGCTATAGTACACGGCTGCACCATAGAAGACAATGTACTGATAGGAATGGGCAGCATAGTGATGGACGGCTGTGTGGTAGAAAGCGATAGCATTATAGCTGCGGGCGCTGTAGTGCCCCCCAATACTCATATAGAGCGAGGAAGTCTGTATGCTGGGATACCCGCCAAAAAGCTAAAAGATACGACCGAGGCGCAGAAAGCCCTCATACGCCGTACCGCCACTAACTACCCTAAATACGCTAGTTGGATAGATAAAGAAGAAAACACTAAAGACTGACAATGAGATAATTAGCTATATTGTTTAAAATTATTCTATATATTATTTTGACATATTCAAAATAATATATATCTTTGCCCCGTATTTAAACAGAAACATTATAGCAGTGTTTTTATATTTCGTTTGCAGTTCATCGTTTGGGGGGTATTTCTTTTTTTAGTGTTTTTTATAGTTGTTACCTACTCCTTCAAATTGTGAATTAGTTAGTTTTAAATAAAAAAGTCCGGCGCGATGCTGGACTTTTTGCTATTTAGTCACCACAAATTTGCTAATTAACAAATTAGTTGTATCTTTGCCATTATTTTTTAATTTAAAAAAGAACAATGAAAAGAATTATTTTAGCAGCAGTGCTATTGTTTTTCGCTGGTAAAACATTTGCACAAGACGATTTTCCTAAACACGAAGTAAATCTTAACATCTTGAATGTTATATGGTTATCTTCTGTAGAGTTAGGATATGAGCATTATATCGCCTTTAACCAATCAATAGAAGGTGAGATTTTTATCAATGACCGTTTCTCTTTCTTTCCTCGTAAAGAAGGGGAAAAATTTAATGCTACAAGTATCAAAGTAGGTTATAACTACTACTTCGATTTAGACGGCAACTCTGGTCCGTACATTAACCCTTTTATCAAACAACGTTTTGGAAATTTCAAATACGAAGATGGTACCAAAACAAGTCTTAACAGCTTTATATTGGGTATAGGGGCTGGTTATCAGTGGAATTACAACGATACTTTTATCATCGCACCCTATGCTAACATAGCACGTAACTTTGGTAAAGGAGTAAATGACGATAGCAAATTCTGGGCTATCGAACCTAACTTAGGTATCAAAATAGGCTATAAGTTTTAATAATCTTTTTTCTAATAATCATACAGGCAGTGAAGCTTTCGGCTCGCTGCCTGTTTTATTTTAGCGTGTATAAGAGGTGTTGGCTATACAATCAGCTGTATATCTACTACACAATCAGAGGGGATTAAGCATAAAAATTCGAGATAAAAGAATTTTTATTTTATACTGATAATGAGTGTTTTACAAATATTTATATAAAAGATTATGAGTTTGGCACGCTATTTTCTATATAGATAGCGTAACTGGCAGACGGGATGTTAGTTAGGTTACAGTAGTGCATTTTAAATATAATAAATGATAAACTAATATTGCTTGAAAAAACTGAATTAAACAAATTACTGAAATTGCTATAAGAAACATTGTTAGATAAAAATTAAATTACATCATTAAAACATTTATTTTTGGAAAATACTTAAACAAATCCTATCATCATTATATTCATTTCATTAAAACAAAGTATTGAAAAAAATTAAATTACTAAAAATCATTTATTAGAACTAAAGTATTAATTTTGGAGTTAGTAGTAGTATTTATATGCATTGTGAAAAAAGGCTCTCCTTAACAAAGGAGGGTCTTTTTTTATTAATTGCTAATTGTCAATTAATAATTATTTTGTACCTTTGCCGCATAATAAACTTAATAATATTTTCAGTTATGAAAAAAATCGTACTTAGTATGGCTATGATAGCTAGTATCGCTTTGGTAGGGTGTGAGAACACTAACTCTCAGCAAGGAGCCGATACCGCTTCTGCCACTACTGAACAAGCTGTAGAAACTCCTGAAGCTCAAGCTGCTTATGCTTATACAGTAGACCCTACCTCAGTAGTAGAATGGGTAGGCTCTAAGCCAGCAGGGAAACATCACGGTACTGTGAATGTAACTTCTGGTGGTGTAAACGTTGAAAACGGCGCTATCACTAAAGCTGAATTTGTACTTGATATGGGTACTATCACCGTACTAGACCTAAAAGCTGGCGATGGCAAAGAAGCCCTTGAAGCGCACCTAAAAGGTACTGACCCTGAGAAAGTAGACCACTTTTTCAACATAAAAGAGTATCCTACCGCTTCTTTTGTTTTTAAAAGTTTTGACGGTAAAAACCTTACTGGCGACCTTACTATCAAAGGTAAAACCAAAGAGATTTCTTTCCCTGCCACTGTAGCTGTTAGCGATAACGCAGTGGAGATTAGCTCTGAGCCTTTTAAAATTAACCGTGTAGACTTCGGTGTAAACTACGGTTCTAAATCAGTTTTTGATGACCTTAAAGATAAGTTCATCAATGACGATATAGAGTTAGTAGTAAAAGCTAAAGCTACTAAATAATGCAAACCTATAAAAGGCAGTGGTAGCTACTGCTGCCTTTTATTTAAATATATGATTGAACCAATATCCATAGTTATAATACTGACTACCCTTGTGCTGTCGGCTTTTTTTTCAGGGTTTGAGATTGCGTACGTATCTTCTAACAAAGTACACATCGAAATTCTAAAGAAGCAAGAGGGGCTGATAGCGAATATACTTACGCGACTGACTCATCGCCCATCTAAACTGCTGGCTACTATGCTCGTAGGCAATAATGTAGCCTTAGTAGTGTACGGTTTTGAAATGGGTAAGGTGATGACGCTACTTCTTCCTCCTTTTTTTCAGAATGTGGTATGGCATACTATTATTTCTACCCTGATTATCCTTATCACGGCAGAGTTTATGCCTAAAGTTTTCTTTCAAATCTACGCTAACCAATTGCTAAAACTCTTTGCGATACCTGCTTACTTTTTTTATCTCCTCTTTTATCCTTTTTCGAGTTTTATTATATGGATTTCAGACTTCGTACTGCGGGTGTTTTTTAAAACCAAAGGCGATTATGTGCCACTTTCATTTACCAAAGTAGAGTTAGTAGATTACATCTCAGAGCAAATGGGCAATGTACCTAAAAAAGAAGAGGTAGATGCTGAAGTACAGATGTTTCAGAATGCGCTGGAGTTTTCTGGAGTAAAGGCACGCGAGATTATGATACCGCGCACCGAGATAGTAGCGGTAGACCTAAATGAAACTATTGAGAACCTAATAGCCACTTTTGTTTCATCTGGGTTCTCTAAAATATTGATTTACAATGAAAACATAGATGATATAGTAGGGTATGTGCATTCTTTTGATATGTTTAAAAAACCTAAAACCATCAAAGAAGTGCTTATACCTATAGTAACGATTCCGGAGACGATACAGATAAATGAAGTCCTCAACCTGCTAATGCGCAAGCGCAAGAGTATGGCGGTGGTATTGGACGAGTATGGTGGTACTTCAGGCATCGTTACCTTAGAAGATATAGTTGAAGAGCTATTTGGCGAAATAGAAGACGAACACGACAAAGATAAATTTATAGAAGAAAAAATATCAGATGATGAATACCTATTTTCAGCGCGATTAGAGGTAGATTACATCAACGAAACTTATCATTTGAACTTGCCTGAGAGCGAAGAGTACGAAACGCTATCAGGACTTATTGTTTTGCATACTGAAGAGATACCTACACAAGGAGAAACGATAAGTCTGCCGCCTTTTGTGTTTTCGATAGAGGCTTGTTCGCAAACCAGAATAGAAACAGTAAGAATATTCATCAAGGAGAATGATGAATAAATGAAATAGCTAAATTAAACATTTTATATGGAACAAGTATATATTTTTATGCTTTTTGTCTTTGCAGTACTTGCTATCATCGATTTGACGGTAGGGGTAAGCAATGACGCAGGAAATTTCTTAAACTCGGCTGTGGGTTCGAAAGTAGCAACCCTACGCACTATTATGATAGTAGCCAGTGTAGGGGTAGCCATAGGGGCTATTTTCTCGAGTGGGATGATGGAAATTGCTAGGAAAGGGATATTCAACCCCTCTCAATTCTACTTTGATGAGGTAATGGTTATCTTTATGTCGGTCATTTTGGCTGATATACTGCTGCTTGACCTTTTCAACACCATTGGGCTGCCTACTTCTACCACTGTTTCTATCGTATTTGAGCTTTTAGGAGCGGCTATGTGCGTGGCTTTTATCAAAACCCTACAGGCAGATCAGCCTTTAAGCGATATTTATAACTATATCAATACGACTGAAGCAAGAAAAATTATTTTAGGTATCTTCGTTTCGGTAGCAATTGCCTTTGTGGTGGGGGCTATCGTGCAGTATTTTGCACGCTTGGTATTTTCGTTCCGCTATGAGAAAAGTATCAAATATATAGGAGGTGTATTCGGAGGTTTTTCGCTTACTGCCCTTTCTTATTTTATTATCTTCAAAGGACTTAAAGACGTTACTTTTATCCCTAAAACAGCCATAGAGTGGATGAATGATAATATAGGAATGCTGCTAATAGGTTGCTTAGTATTCTATAGCATACTCTCGCACATTCTTATACGTATGGGCGTAAATATATTTAGAATTATCATCCTCAGCGGTACGTTTGCCCTTTCGATGGCATTTGCAGGCAACGACTTGGTGAACTTTATAGGGGTACCTGTCGCCGCTTATCAGTCGTATGACATATGGCACGATAGCGGGGTAGCCCATAATGCTTTGGAGATGACAGCATTAGGCAGCGGACAGATGAGTACCCCTACAGCTATTTTGCTACTAACAGGGGCTATAATGATTCTGACGCTTTGGTTCTCGAAGAAAGCCCACCACGTAATACAAACAGGGGTAAATCTCTCGCGTCAGAGCGAAGGAGCTGAGCAGTTTTCGGCTAACTTCTTATCTCGTTTTTTGGTGCGCATCACAGTAGGTACCGCTAACTTTATAGAGTTTATAACCCCTAAGAGCATAAGCCGAAAGATAGACAAACGCTTCGAAAAACCTGCGCCTAACCCTGATATAAAAGAAGAAGACCTACCAGCATTCGACTTGGTAAGGGCTGCCATTAACTTGGTGGTATCGAGTAGCTTAATAGCGATTGGTACTTCGCTAAAGCAACCTCTTTCTACTACCTACGTTACCTTTATGGTGGCGATGGGGTCTTCATTAGCCGACAGAGCTTGGGGTCGCGATAGTGCCGTATATAGGGTTGCTGGGGTGCTAAACGTAGTAGGCGGCTGGTTTTTAACAGCTATAGTAGCTTGCATAGGAGCGTTTATCGTAGCAGGTATATTGTACTACGGCAGCGTTATAGGACTTATCGTGATGATTTTCGTAGTAGGCTTCTTGTTGATACGCAACGCAATAGCCTACCGAAACAAACAGCGTGCCCAGTCGCAAGGGCGACACTTCCATCGCGCTGACTTGGCTACCATAGGCGGGGTTATTAAAGAAAGTTCTACTTATGTATCAGACACTATTTCCCGCATAGACCAACTATATAGTAAAGTGGTGAAAAATCTTGGCACACAAGACCTCAGCAAGCTGACAAAGAACAAGAAGAACGCTAAGAAATTAGAGAAAGAGTTAGATGAGATGAAAGGGAATGTATACTACTTTATCAAGTCGCTGACAGAGAGTTCAGTAGCTTCGAGCAAGTTTTACATTCTTATCTTAGATTACTTGCAAGATATGGCGCAATGTATGACGGCTATCACGCTAAATTGTTATGAACACGTAAACAACAATCATAAGAACCTAAAGTTTAATCAGCTCCGCGACCTGAAGAGTATATCAGACAAGATGGAAGAGGTATTTAAGGCAGAGGCTGAAATATTTAAAGGGGAAGACTATTCTAAGTTGCACACTATCTTAGCCGATTGTCGTAATCTGAAAGATGAGGTGTCTAAAATGGTGCAAAAGCAGATAGACCGTATTCGTACTACTGAAACAAGTCAGAAGACTACTAAGCTGTACTTCAGTATCTTATTAGAGACCAATGCCCTTATCAGAGCGAATAACAACCTAATGATGCAGTTTGACGAGTACCAAAAACAGCAAGCACGCAAGAAGCGACCTCTAAACCTCAAAGAAGTACAATCAAACTACAATAAATAATATAAAAAAATAGGCTACCTTCTTTAGGCAGCCTATTTTTTTTATGGCGTTATAAATCTTATTTTTCTTGTTTTTTAAGCAAGCGACGAGCTGCTTCAGAAGCTGCTATAAGTCCTCCTGCCGACATAATAACATCTTTTAATACCAAACGTCCAGCTCCTGATAAGTAAGGGAAACCATAAGCTGGTGTAGGCATATCTCCACCTAAATTAGGTACATACACTTCAGGTGTAGTGATAAGGAATGAAAGAGTAACAATGCTCATACCAAAGGTAAGCAAACCTCCTATCACACCAATCTTAGGTGACCAGATACCTAATAGAGTAAGTAACCCAATAAGGCAGATAAAAGTTCCTAAACCGTAAGAAAAAACATAAGTACCGTTTTCTTTGTGCCACTCTATATTGGCTTTCACCATCTTACCTTCAGGGTTTTTGTGCAGCTTGTATTGAGCTACTTCTTTACCTTTGTTAGCTTCACCTGTTACGCCGTTTTCGTCTATGGCAGTTTTGCCAGAGTTAGCATAGAAAAAGCTCATAAAAGGGCTATTAGTTACAAATGGTACAATACCATCAGCTTCGTATTGGCATACTTTCAATCCGCCAATCCACGCCATTACAATAAAGATAGCGACTCTAATATAGTTTACAAAACAACGTTCGCTACCTGCTAAAAATGATAATAACTTTTGCATAATAATTACTGTTTTTTTAATTACTTATTTCGGGGGCAAAGGTACAACAATTTAAGTAGATAAGAATGGATAAAAAAGTCCATTACATAGACTTTTCTGCCACGATTGAAATACCTACGTGTTCGCGGAAGCTTTTAGGCGATACTCCTACGTGTTTTTTGAAGAATCTGCTGAAGTAAAAAGGATCGTCAAAATTAAGGTAGAAAGCTACCTCTTTAATAGATTTATAGGTGAGGTGCAACTGTTTTTTGGCTTCAAGCACCAAACGTTCTTGTAGCAACTGAGTAGGCGTCTTGCCAAGTTGCTTTTTTATTTTCTTGCTGAAACTATCTGGAGTGAGGTGCAACGCTTCTGCATAAAAAG
>ERZ773203.120-NODE-120-length-41706-cov-5.595400_pt1 | contig 41706 bp, 30 predicted proteins | sample MGYA00580529_ERZ773203 | MGnify/ENA primary metagenome ERZ773203 (study PRJEB29015, sample SAMEA2738176) | human oral metagenome | biome: human oral; feature: human-associated habitat; material: saliva | place: China | collected 2177 ... | reverse complement strand
TTACAATAATAACGGCAATTATAGCGGTAGACCTTCTTACCAAAATCAGCAATATAACAATAATCCGCCAACAGGTTATGAGACGAGAAGGGCCTACGAATCGAACTCTAACTATTCTGGTAGAAGTTCTAACTACAGCAATAGCAGCAGCTCTGGCGGCAATTATAGCAGTGGGTCTTCTAACAGCAGCAGTAGCAGCAGTGGAGGATACAGAAGTTCAAATCGCGATTAAAAAATATTAAGAAAAATGAGAAAAATCAATTATATATTATTTTTAGGATTTTCTTTAGCAGCTATGGGTACTCAAGCTCAGAATTATACTGATGCTTTGCGCTATAGCACTGAAGAACTGACAGGTACTGCCCGTTTTAAGGCTATGAGTGGAGCATTTGGTGCCTTAGGTGGCGACCCTTCAGCCATAAATATCAATCCGGCAGGGAGTGCTATTTTCAACGCAAGCGAAATTTCGTTTAGCCTTAATAACAACAGCCAAAAGAGAGATATTAACTTCTTAGACCGAAGTGATAAGAAAAATAACAATGATTTTAATTTCAATCATTTCGGGGTTGTGTTTGCTATTCCTGATGTGTCGCCTACTGTTAAGAAATTGAGTTTTGGGTTTAATTATCAGTTAAGCAAAACTCTTGACAATGACAAGTTTTCTTATTCGGCTTACAACACTACGGGCTTAGACGATTACTTTTTGGACTATGCTACCAAAGGTAATAATGGCAATCCTTTTAGCTTTGGTACTTTTGCAGGAGGATATAACTTAAACCAGCAAGAAAATATAGGAGAATACTACGCTACTTTAGGACGTAGAGAGGGCTATGCTGCCCAGATGGCTTATTTGGGGCTAAAGGCTGGTCTTATCAACCCTAGGACGCTTTCGGCAGATAATACGGAATATGACCTTAGTGGTGATAATCTGGAACGCTTGCAAACTTATAAAGTAGAGCGTTCGGGCTATGTAAATAAATACAATTTCAATTTTGCTTCGCAAATAGGGGATTTTATTTACTTAGGAATGAACTTAAATGCGCACAACATCAACGAAAAGGCGCTATATAGTGTAAAAGAGGATAACTTTAGAAGTTCAAACCCTTACCTACGCTATGCGAACCACAAGCAATACATCAATACAACAGGTGAAGGCTTTTCGCTACAGCTGGGAAGTATTATCAAAGTAACTGATGAATTGCGTTTAGGGGTAAGCTATCAGTCGCCTACGTGGTATAAGATGAAAGAAGAGTCGCGCCAAGTACTCTACGCTACTACAGGAGTGGCTACTACTACTTATGACCGTGATATAGAACTGGTGAATAGGTATGGCGACCCTATATGGTATGAACGCGAATACAAGTTCCGCACCCCCAGTGCGTGGACTGCCAGCGCTGCTTACCTGATAAAGAAAAGAGGTATCTTAAGCATTGATTACACCTACAGAGCCTACGATAATCTGAAATTCAGAAGTAATAATATGAAAGGCTATAACAGTGCTTTTGAAAACCAAATGGGTGATACCTCGACCCTACGCATAGGGGGCGAGTATAGAATACCTTTCAAATTGGTAAAAGAAGACCCTAAGAGCACTAACTTTGTGAGCTTGCGGGCAGGTTATAGATACGAACAAAGTCCGTATAGGAAAACAACTGCAGTAGTAGGTGATCTGACAGGCTATTCGTTTGGGGCTGGTGTGACCTTGGGCGGTATTAGATTAGACGCTTCGTATGATGTGGCTAAACAAACGAACCTGTACCAAATGTATGAGAATGTGCTGACAACTCCTGCACACATAAAATCTACTTATGGTAACTTCTTGTTTACCTTCACAGCGCAACTTTTTTAGTGCGAGCTGCACAAGCAAAGTGCGAGCTGCACAGGCAGATAACTAAGAGACGGTGATGAGAAAAGCACCGTCTCATTTTTAGTATAAAAGCAATATTCAAATTTAGTATAAAACAACATTCAAAAAAAGTATTTTGAAATTACACAGAAATTTAGTGGATGCGGTGATTGAGGGACTCGGTTTTATTTTTACCGAAAATCAGTATGCCGATAAGGTAGTGGAAAAACTGCTGAAAAAAGATAAGCGCTGGGGGGCTCGGGATAGGGCTTTTGTGGCTGAAACGATTTACGATATAGTGCGCTGGAAACGCCTTTATGCGGAAATAGCTGAAGTATATGAACCCTTCAGCATACATAACCTACGTCGCCTTTTTGCAGTATGGGCTACCCTGAAAGGTGTTGCACTGCCTGACTGGGGAAACTACTTTGAAGATACCCCTACCAGACGCATCAAAGGGAAGTTTGACGAGCTCTCTAAAATACGCAAATACCGCGAATCGGTGCCTGACTGGTTAGACGCTTTGGGAGAACAAGAACTGGGAGAGGCTCTCTGGACAGAAGAACTACACAGTCTGAATAGTTTAGCCCCTGTAGTATTGCGCGTAAATACCCTGAAAATAAGTCGTGATAGACTGCAGCAACTCCTCCGCGAGGAAGGAGTAGAAAGCTATCCGCTACAGCAATATCCTGATGCTTTGCAATTGGTAGAGCGCAGCAACATCTTCAAAAGTCAATCTTTTAAAGACGGATTGTTTGAGGTGCAAGATGCCTCTTCGCAGAAAGTAGCTCCGTTTATGCAAATAGACAATAGCGTAAAACGCATTATTGACACTTGTGCTGGGGCTGGTGGTAAAACGCTTCATCTGGCAACTCTCTTGCAAAACAAAGGTCAGATTATAGCGATGGACATTTATGAACAAAAGCTACAAGAACTCAAACGAAGAGCACGCCGCAATGGGGCTTTCAACATAGAAACTAAGCTGATAGACCCTAAGCAACTGAAGCGTATGCAAGGCAGTGCTGACCGCGTGCTGATAGATGCGCCTTGTAGTGGCTTAGGTGTACTGCGCCGCAACCCCGATGCTAAATGGAAATTGCAACCTGAGTTTTTAGACCAGATACGCACTACTCAGCAAGAAATATTGCAGCAGTACAGCAAACTGCTGAAAAAAGGTGGTAAGCTGGTATATGCGACTTGCTCGGTATTGCCTTCAGAAAACCACCAACAAGTAGTGACTTTCTTAGCTTCGGAAGCTGGCAAGGATTTTAAATTAGAGGCTGAAGAAGTGATTTTTGCGCATCAATCGGGTTACGATGGTTTCTATATGGCGAGGCTCATTAATAATGGTTAATAGAAACCTCCCCCCTTCACATACTCCGCTGCGCCAGCTCGCGGACTTCCTCCGAAGGGGGAGCTCATACACGAGCTTTATAATGGAAAAATACACTTTACATCGAAGTAACTTTAAAAATTGTACAAATCATTATTTTATTGTAATTTTGCACCCTTAAATATAACGAACGACCAATGAAAAAACTCATTACATTACTACTTATTGCTTTTGTTGCGATAGCAAAGGCACAAATTTACACCCCTGTAAAGTGGTCTACCAGCGTTGAGAAAATCAATGATACTGAATATTACTTGGTGGCTAAGGCTACTATAGAGGCTGGTTGGAAGCTGTACGGACAGAACATCCCGCCCAATGGACCTATTCCGACTACTTTTGAATTTGAAAAAAACGCTGACTTTGAGCTTGTAGGAAAGACCGAAGAATCGACCCCTATACTAAAGCACGACAAGGTGTTTAATATGGAGATTTCTTATTTCCACAACCAAGCGGTATTTAAACAACACATAAAACTGCTTAATAAGGCGGCGACAAGCATTAAAGGGAGCGTAGAATTTATGAGTTGTAATGACAACAACTGCTCGCCCCCTGATACGGTAGATTTGGTATTTGAACTAACCGATACTGCTGCTGCCCCCGCAGGTGTCAGTCCACAATTCACCTTTAACAATCCGCCAGCAGACAATAACGCAGCGCCTGCTACTACCGTAAGCGAAACTAAAACAGAGGCAATAAACGCTACCCCTATTCATAATCAGGGTATTTGGACAATATTCCTTTTATCGTTTTTAGCAGGGTTTGCAGCGCTACTGACCCCTTGCGTATTCCCGATGATACCGATGACGGTGAGCTACTTTACCAAACAAAGCAAAACAAAGGCTAAAGGCATCAGAAATGCGATAACTTACGGTATTTCTATTATCGTGATTTACGTATTATTAGGCACGGTAGTAACTGCTATCTTTGGAGCTGATGTGCTAAACGCATTTTCAAGTAGCTTTTTGTTTAACCTTATATTCTTCCTTATTTTAGTAGTTTTTTCTATCTCATTTTTAGGAGCTTTTGAAATCACCCTACCCAGCTCGTGGAGTACTAAGATTGATGCCCAAGCCGACCGCAGTGGTTTTGTAGGTATCTTCTTTATGGCACTGGCCTTAGCCATTGTATCTTTCTCGTGCACAGGGCCTATAGTAGGTTCTTTATTAGTACAAGCTGCCTCGCAAGGGGGTATCGCCCCTATTATGGGAATGTTTGGTTTTTCATTAGCTATAGCCTTGCCTTTTGCACTATTTGCGGCTTTCCCAGGGTGGTTGCAATCACTGCCAAAATCAGGTGGTTGGATGAACACTGTGAAAGTAGTATTGGGCTTTTTGGAATTGGCCTTAGCATTTAAATTCTTATCGAATGCTGACTTAGTGGTACAATATCACTGGATAGAACGCGAAGTATTTATCGCTATTTGGATAGCTATATTTGGTGCCCTTTCGTTATACTTATTTGGAAAAATACGTTTGCCACACGATGATGCTTCTGACCGCATATCAGTAGGGCGACTCATTTTGGGGCTGCTCACTTTGAGTTTCACTATCTATATGATACCAGGGTTATGGGGTGCCCCTCTGAACCTTATCAACGCTTTTCCGCCCCCACAACACTATAGCGAATCGCCATATGGAGTAGGTAAAGGAGCCGTTGGGGCAGAAGAAGGCGCGCTACCTGAAGGAGCCCACCTATTTAAGCCACATAATATCATAACCTTTGACGACTACGAGAAAGGATTGGCCTACGCTAAACAACAAAATAAGCCAGTACTATTAGATTTCACAGGCTGGTCATGCGTAAACTGCCGCCGTATGGAGCAAAACGTATGGCCTAAGCCGCAAGTGTTAGATATACTCAAAAACGAAGTAGTACTTATCTCGCTATACGTAGATGACAAACGTCCGCTACCAGAGAGTGAAGTGAAACCTTCGCAAATAAGAGAAGGCAAACTCATTAAGACTATAGGTCAGAAATGGAGTGAGTTTCAGACTCTGAAATACAAAGCCAACACACAGCCTTTTTATGTGCTGATGAACCACGAGGGCGAAAATTTAGTAGCCCCTATAGGGTATACCCCCGATACCGATGATGCTGATGAGTTTTACAAATGGCTCAGAAAAGGTATCACCGCCTTTGGCAAATAATAGCATTTAAATGAAAAACAAACTCTACATACTCCCCACACTTATCGGCATAACCTTGGCGATAGGGATTATTTTGGGACGGCAGTTAGCTAATTTTTACATTCCGAAACCACCACCCCCCCTCCCCTTCCCTATCAGCGATATAGACACCGTGCCCGAAAACCCCTATAAGGTAAAACTCGGACGGCTGATAGACTATATAGAGGAGGATTATGTGGATAATGTAAATACCGATAGTATAGTAGACCTGACCATCAATAGTATATTGCGAAAGTTAGACCCCCACTCTACCTACATCTCGAAAACAGATATACAAGAAGTAGCCGAGACAATGAGTGGCAAATTTGTAGGGGTGGGCATCAGTTTCTATATGTATAAAGATACGATAGCCGTTATCAGACCTATAGAAGGAAGTGATGCTATGAAGAAAGGTATCCGCTTTGGCGACCGCATACTGATGGCTAACAAAGATACTCTCTTTAAGAAACGGTTAAGCACCGATAAGATAAAGAATATACTGAAGGGAGAAATGGACTCGAGGGTAGACCTGACCATATACCGAAAGAGCAAAGACAGTATTTTCAGAATTCCTATTGAGCGGAAATTTATACCTATAAAAAGTATAGACTGCTTCTACAAGGTGAACGATACGCTGGGGTATATACGAATGAACCGATTTGCTGAGACTACCTACAACGAATTTTCGACTGCCCTTAAAGCTCTTGAAAAAGAAGGGGTAAACAGCCTTATACTTGACTTGCGCAACAATAGCGGAGGTTTCTTAAATGTAGGCATACAAATAGCTGATGAGTTTTTGCCTAAAAACAAAATGATAGTGTTTACCAAAAACAACCGCAAAGAGATAGAAGAGACCTACTCTACTGAAGGGGGGCTATTTGAAGATAAGCCCGTGTTTATATTGGTAAATGAAAACACTGCCTCAGCCAGCGAGATAGTAGCAGGAGCGCTACAAGACAACGACCGAGGCGTGATAGTAGGTAGACGCACCTTTGGAAAAGGATTAGTACAGAGCGAAATGCCCTTACCCGATGGGTCGGCAGTACGGCTAACCACTGCGCGCTATTACACCCCTACAGGGCGATCTATACAGAAGCCTTACGGTTTGGGACACCAGCGAGGGAGTTTTCAGATAGACAATGCTACAGTGCCTGACTCACTGAAATTTACGACCCCTAAAGGAAAAGTAGTATATGGCGGTGGCGGTATTTACCCCGATGTATATGTGCCTATAGATATGAAGCCCGAAAGCTATTTGGTAAATGAAGTGCTACGCTCGGGACTGACCAATTTCTTTCTGTTTGAGTATTTAGACAGTCACCCATCGCTAAATAGCAAGCCCCACAAGGCATACTTTATAACCGACTATAAAGTGCCGAAAGAGATGCTAATCGCCTTTGCTAAATTCTTAAGAAACAGGCGCATCAACCTAAATTTTGGTAAGAACAGCAATGAGATAGCTAAACACCTGAAGGCGAGCTTGGCTGAAATATGGTTTAACAACAATGTAGCGGGGCTTATTAGAAATCAGCACGATTTTTACATAGATGAATGCCTACACTACTACCACCACAAAAGCACCTCTGCTACTAAGAAAGCAGTGAAGAAGCAAGCAACAAAAACTAATAAAAAGAGTACAAAATAATATATGAGTAAGAATCTAACATCAAGAAGTGAAGACTATTCGAAATGGTATAACGAATTGGTAGTAAAAGCCGATTTGGCAGAGAGTTCTGGCGTGCGCGGCTGTATGGTAATTAAGCCTTACGGCTATGCTATATGGGAAAAAATGCAAGCCGAACTCGACAGAATGTTTAAAGAAACAGGGCATACTAATGCTTATTTCCCTATATTTATACCTAAAAGCTATTTTGAGGCAGAAGAAAAGAACGCTGAAGGTTTTGCTAAAGAATGTGCGGTAGTAACCCACTACCGACTAAAAACTGACCCTAATGAAAAAGGGAAGCTAATAGTAGACCCTGAAGCAAAATTGGAAGAGGAGCTAATAGTGCGTCCTACCTCAGAATCTATCATCTGGAGTACGTACAAAAACTGGATACAGTCATACCGCGACCTACCTATCCTTATCAACCAATGGGCAAACGTGGTGCGCTGGGAAATGCGCACGCGCCTATTCCTGCGCACAGCAGAATTTTTATGGCAAGAAGGACACACCGCACACGCTACTAAAGAAGAGGCTATAGAAGAATCGGAAAGAATGATGAATGTATATGCCAACTTTGTAGAAAACTTTATGGCTGTACCTGTAATCAGAGGGTTTAAAACAGAAACCGAGCGTTTTGCCGGTGCTGACGAAACCTATTGTATAGAAGCGATGATGCAAGACGGCAAAGCCCTACAAGCCGGCACTTCGCACTTCTTAGGACAAAACTTCGCTAAGGCTTTTGATGTGAAATACGCTACCAAAGACGGTAAGCAAGAGTACGTATGGGCAAGCTCTTGGGGAGTATCGACCCGCCTTATGGGTGCCCTGATTATGACCCACAGCGATGACAACGGTTTAGTATTGCCTCCTAATTTAGCCCCTATACAGGTAGTAATCGTACCTATCTACAAAGGAGCAGCCCAATTAGAAAGCGTAAGAGAGCGCATCAGTCCGCTAATGGAGGCTCTCAGAAAGCAAGGTATTAGTGTGAAGTTTGACGACCGCGATACTCAATCGCCAGGGTTTAAGTTTCACGAATACGAACTAAAAGGTGTACCCGTACGCTTAGCGGTAGGGCAACGCGATTTAGAAAATAACACCTTTGAAGTAGCAAGACGCGACACCCTAACCAAAGAGACTGTAAGTGGAGATGACATCATAGCACATATAGCTCAATTATTGAAGGATATACAAGAGAATTTGTACAAAAGAGCTTTAGCCTACCGCGACAGCCACATAACAGAAGTGAATTCGTACGAAGAGTTTAAAGAACTGTTAGAAACCAAAGGCGGCTTTTTTGCAGCTCACTGGGACGGCACTGCTGAAACAGAAGCTAAAATAAAAGAAGAAACTAAGGCTACTATCAGATGTATTCCTTTAGATGCCAAAGAAGAAAGCGGTGTGTGTATGTACTCTGGAAAGCCTTCAAACAAAAGAGTTTTGTTTGCGAAAGCCTATTAAAAGAGAAAAAAAATACTGAAAAAATTTGGTGGTTATGCTAAAAAAGTATACCTTTGCCTTATAATAATTAAAAAAAACATAATTACGATGAAAAAAATCATTTTATCATTAGTAGCAGTTTTTGCTTTTGGTGCTGTATCAGCACAAAATTTAGTATCTTCTAAAGGAGAACAATATCTTCCAAAACAAGGAGATTGGTCTATTGGATTCAATGCAGGTAATGCTTTGGACTTTATTGGCAATGCTTTTAATGCTAACACTCGTAACAGTTCTGCAGATCTTTTTGAAGGACAAAACGTTCTTAACTTTGGGCAAGGAGTATTTTCTTCTACTGCTTCAGTAATTACTTTTGTAGGTAAAAAGTTTGATACTGACAACACTGCAACTCGCTACACAGCAAGCTTTAACTTCAACTTCGAAAAACAAAAAGATGTTGATGGTACTTCTCAATTTGGTTTAGTAGCTGGCTATGGTAAAGAGTGGAGAAAAGGTACTACCCGCCTACAAGGTTACTACGGTGTAGATGGTTTAGTAGGTTTAGTTTCTCCTGCTAAAAAACAATTCGGATTTGGAATTGGTGCACAAGGTTTTGCAGGAGTTGAATACTTTATCTTCCCTAAAGTAGCTCTTGGTGCTCAATACACTTATGGTGTAGGTTTAGAATATGCTAGCAACGACAGCAACAATAGAATAAACTTTAACATTGGAAATGCAAATGGTTTTGGAGTTATTTCTGCAACTCTTAACGCATACTTCTAATAGATACTGTCTGTTAGACTTTAAAAAAATTAGGGCTGAGTCTTTATAGATTCAGCCTTTATCTTTATAAATAAAAAAATATGATTTGGGAAAAACTACTTTCGCTTAATAAATATGGCGATACTGCTACAAGACTACGTATTAATGAAGATGAAACGCGCTTGAGCTTTGATATGGACTACGACCGCGTGGTCTTTTCGAGTGCCTTTAGGAGTCTGCAAGACAAAACACAGGTAATTCCGCTTTCTAAAACAGGCTTTGTACACACACGTCTGACCCATAGTATAGAGGTATCGGTAGTAGGGCGCAGCTTAGGGCGTGCCGTAGGAAAGCACCTGTTAACGAAGTACCCTCATCTGCGTGATTTAGGCTACCAAACTAATGATTTTGGGGCTATCATAGCAGCAGCTTCGGTAGCACACGACATCGGGAATCCGCCCTTTGGACATAGTGGTGAAAAGGCTATAGGTGAGTTCTTTCAGTTCAAAAAAGGCACCGCTATTAAACATCTGCTCACAGAGGCTGAGTATGCCGACCTATGCAATTTTGAGGGTAATGCCAATGGTTTTAGAATTGTAAACGAGTCGCGGTTAGGGGTTGAAGGAGGACTGCGCCTGACCTATGCTACACTGGGGGCTTTTACCAAATATCCTAAAGAATCGCTACCTATCCGACCTACTAAAAATATAGCTGACAAGAAATACGGCTTTTTTCAGGGTGATAAAGCATTTTTTAAGGAAGTAGCCGATACTTTAGGGCTTATCTCTAACAGCCAACAAGGTGAATTGCGATATGCACGTCACCCGCTGGCTTTCTTAGTAGAGGCTGCCGATGATATATGCTATACCATTATCGATTTTGAAGATGGTATCAATCTAGGACTTATCAGCGAAGAGGTAGCCTTAGAATATATGGGGGGCATCATATCGGATAGAATACACCGCGACAAATACGCTAAACTACAGACCAAAGAAGAGCGCATAGCCTATCTGAGAGCTGTGGCTATCGGTGCTTTAGTGCAAGATGCTACCGAGATTTTTATAGAAAATGAGGGAGCTATACTAAACGGCAACTTCCACCAATCGCTATTGAAGCTCAGTAAATACCGCCACCAAATAACCGATGTGATAGACTGTAGTGTGGAGCATATCTATCAATCGGACGAGGTAGTAGAGAAAGAAGTGCAAGGTTATGTGATTTTGCAGCATCTTTTAGACATCTTTTTTACAGCTATTATCAACTTCGAAAACGGTAGAGAGACCTCTTTTGATAAATTATTGCTAAAAAAATTGCCTGAAAAGTATCAGAAAAAAGGCAGTATTTACGACAAAGTGATGGGCATCACCTGCTATATAGCGAGTCTGACAGACAGTAAAGCGGTAGAATTGCACCTAAAAACGGCAAGTAGCGCTAAAAATATATAATTTATAAAACACTGATAATCAGAATTAATAAAATAAAATTAAAAAAAAGTTGTAATTTTTTTGCCGAAAAATTTGCAGGTAATAAAAATTGTTGTACTTTTGCAACCGCAATGAAGAAATGAATTGCACATCACTAAAGGTCTGGTAGTTCAGTTGGTTAGAATACATGCCTGTCACGCATGGGGTCGCGGGTTCGAGTCCCGTCCAGACCGCTTCATAAGATTTAGTTGTGTTGTTTTGTGTAAATATTTTTACACGGGTTTATAGTAAACCAATGAAAGCTTTCCTTTGTAAGGAGAGCTTTTATTTTTTGTGCTAATTATAAATTGAGAATTAGCAAATTATCCGTACCTTTGTCGCCCGAATCATTACGATGACAATGAAGAGTAAAGAAATACTTATAAAAGGAGCCAAACTACATAACCTTAAAGATATAACGGTAGGTATCCCTCGCAACCAATTGGTAGTAATAACAGGACTATCGGGGTCTGGCAAATCGAGCTTAGCTTTTGATACCCTCTACGCTGAAGGGCAACGCCGCTATGTAGAAAGCCTATCATCATACGCACGTCAGTTTTTAGGACGGCTTGACAAACCTAAAGTAGATAATATCATCGGGATTGCACCCGCTATCGCTATTGAGCAAAAAGTCAATACTTCTAACCCACGCTCTACGGTAGGTACTTCAACAGAAATATACGACTACCTAAAATTACTCTTTGCTCGTATCGGTAAGACCTACTCCCCCATATCGGGCAAGGAAGTAAAAAAACACACTGTAACTGATGTGGTAGAGGCCGCCCTCGCCTACCCCGACGGCACTAAGCTGCTGCTATTAGCCCCTATTAGTATCCCTAAAGACCGCACTGTAGAACAAGTACTAAAATTGCTACTACAGCAGGGCTACGCGCGCATATTGCACCAAGGAGAAGTGATACGATTGGAGGAAGACAATCTACCTAAGAAATTAGGTAAATTTCAGTTGGTAGTCGACCGGATAGTGGTGCAGCACAATGAGGATTTTCAGCACCGATTGGCAGATGCTGTAGAAACCGCTTTCTTTGAAGGAAAAGGCGAATGTATGCTACAAGAAGTGGAATCGGAAGTACTAAAACACTTCAGCAACCGCTTTGAGATGGACGGCATCACTTTCTTAGAACCGAATGTGCATCTTTTTAGCTTCAACAATCCTTACGGGGCTTGTCCGGAGTGCGATGGCTATGGTGATACGATAGGGCTAGACGAAGACCTTATCGTACCCAACACAGGGCTATCGGTATACGAAAACGCCATCTACCCTTGGCGTGGTGAAACAATGAGTTGGTTTCGCGACCAGTTGGTAAACAACGCTTACAAATTCGACTTCCCGATACACAAGCCTTGGTATGAACTCAGTGCCGAACAACGACAATTAGTATGGGACGGCAATAAATACTTCACAGGGCTGACAGATTTTTTTAAAGAATTAGAAGAAAAGAGCTACAAGATACAAAACCGAGTATTATTAGCGCGCTATCGCGGAAAAACACGTTGCCACAGTTGCCACGGCAGACGACTTCGGAAGGAGGCTAACTACGTGAAAATACAAGGAAAAAGCATCTCGGATTTGGTAGAAATTTCTATAGAAAAGCTACAAGCGTTTTTTAGAGAATTAACCCTTTCGCCCTACGAGCAAGAGGTAGCTAAACGGCTACTGATAGAAATCAACAGCAGGCTACAGTTCTTAAGCGATGTAGGCTTGGGGTACTTAACGCTAAACCGCAAATCGAACACGCTATCGGGTGGCGAGAGTCAGCGTATTAACTTAGCGACCTCATTGGGCAGTAGTTTGGTCGGCTCGATGTACATACTCGACGAACCGAGTATAGGGCTACACCCACGCGACACTCATAGGCTTATAAAAGTGCTGAAATCGCTGCGCGACTTAGGCAATACGGTGATAGTAGTGGAGCACGATGCTGACATAATGAAAGCCGCTGACTACATTATAGACATAGGGCCTGAAGCCGGCACCCACGGAGGGGAAGTAGTAGCTGCTGGCACTTATGAACAACTGCTAAAAGCTGACACCCTAACAGGGAAATACCTCAGCGGACGCTTAAGCATTGAGCCTCCTAAAAAAAGGCGCACCTCGCCCCACTACATCAGTTTAATCGGTTGTCGCGAAAACAACTTGAAGAATATAGATGTGAGTTTTCCGCTCGATATGCTGACTGTAGTAACGGGTGTATCGGGTAGTGGTAAATCGACCTTGATAAAGAAGTTGCTTTATCCTGCTATGCAAAAAGAACTAAATGCCAGCAACGAAAAGATAGGGCAATTCACCCGCATAGAAGGCAAATACAAGCAACTGCAAAGCGTAGAGTTCGTAGACCAAAACCCTATAGGCAAATCGAGTCGCTCTAACCCTATCACCTACCTAAAAGTATATGACGACATTCGCAACCTTTACGCTAACCAAAAATTGGCTAAGATGCGTAACTTTTCGGCTAAGCATTTTTCTTTCAACGTAGATGGAGGACGTTGCGAGGTGTGCAAAGGCGAAGGAGAGGTGACCATAGAAATGCAGTTTATGGCAGATGTGCACCTAACTTGCGAAGCCTGTGGCGGTAAGCGTTTCAAAAAAGAAGTGTTAGAAATAACCTACGAAGGGAAAAACATAGATGACCTGCTGAACACTACTATTGACGATGCAGTGGCTTTCTTTGCCGCTCATAAGCAAACAAAAATAGCAGAAAAACTCAAACCTCTACAAGATGTAGGTTTGGGGTACGTTACTTTAGGGCAATCATCTTCTACCTTATCGGGTGGAGAGGCACAGCGCATTAAATTAGCCTCGTTTTTATCAAAATCGGAGAGCAAAGAAAAGGTGCTTTTTATCTTTGACGAACCTACTACGGGCTTGCATTTTCACGATATACGCAAGCTCTTAGACTCGCTACAAGCACTGATAGAAAAAGGGCATTCGGTAATAGTGATTGAGCACAACTTAGAGATGATAAAATGTGCCGACTACGTAATAGATTTGGGCTTAGAAGGAGGCGAAAAAGGAGGTTCTATAATAGCAAAAGGCACCCCCCAAGAGATAGCCAAATGCAAAGAAAGCTATACAGGTAGCGCCTTAGCTAATGACAAATGACAAATGTTTGTTGCTAATTGACAATTATTTTGTACTTTTGCCGCGAGAATGAATATTATCTAAATTTTTAGAATGATGAATACCATAACAAAAACTAACTTTAAATTTCCCAAACAAAAATCAGTATACAGAGGGAAAGTACGCGATGTGTATCAGCTGAAAGATGATACCCTCATAATGATTGCTACCGACCGTATTTCAGCTTTTGACGTTATCCTTCCTAAAGGGATACCTTACAAAGGACAAATACTCAACCAAATGGCTGTACGCTTCTTAGAGCAAACTGAAGATATAGTACCCAACTGGCTAACTGCTTCGCCCGACCCTAACGTATCTATTGGGCAGGTATGCGAACCCCTAAAAGTGGAAATGGTAATACGTGGCTACTTGGCCGGACACGCTGCTCGTCTGTACAAAAACGGCAAGCGTATGCTATCAGGGGTAGCGCTACCTGAAGGATTGAGAGAGTTTGATATTTTCCCTCAGCATCCTATCATCACCCCTGCTACTAAGGCAGAACAAGGACTACACGATGAAGATATATCGCGCGAGGAGATTATCAGGAGAGGTATCGTAAGTGAAGAAGACTATCGCTTAATGGAGAAATACACTTATGCGCTCTTTGCTCGTGGCACCGAAATAGCGTCAAAACACGGACTTATATTAGTAGATACTAAATACGAATTTGGAAAAACTCGCGATGGCGAAATAGTGCTTATAGACGAAATTCACACTCCGGATTCTTCTCGCTACTTCTACAAAGAAGGATATGACGAACGCCAAGAAAAAGGAGAACCCCAAATACAACTATCAAAAGAATTTGTACGCCAGTGGCTTATCTCGCAAGGTTTCCAAGGTGAAAAAGGACAAAAAGTGCCTGAAATGAGTGATGCTTATGTGCAATCGGTTTCAGACCGCTATATAGAGCTCTACGAGAATATAATGGGCGAGAAGTTTATCCCTGGGGATACTTCTGATATAGAAGGACGTATCTACGAAAATGTAGAGAAATATTTGAAGAGTTAGTTTTTTGAATCACGATATATACATATCATTGGGGAGCAATCTGGGGAACCGGAAAGCATACTTGCAGCAGGCTATTGAAGGAATTGCCATGCGAGTGGGTACTATCGTTGATATTGCCCCTATTTACGAAACTCCTTCGTGGGGTTTTGCAGGCGAGGCATTCTTAAATACTTGTTTGTTATGTAAGTCCTTTCTGTCGCCAGAGGAAGTGTTATCGCAATTACTGCAGATAGAACACGAGTTAGGAAGAGAGCGCGTACCCAACCAAAAGGGGTATCAATCACGCACTATTGACCTTGATATATTGTTTTATGACGATAAGGTCATCAATAGTGAACTACTGACAATACCACACCCTCTGCTACACAGACGCAAGTTCGTACTGCGCCCCTTAGCAGCCCTCGATGAACAGAAAGTACACCCTATACTACAGAAAACAATAGGTGAACTGCTACGCACTACCGATGACCCATCGCCTGTGCAACGCCTATCTGACCAACTGACATTCCCTGCTCAGAAATCACCTTTTCTGAACTATAAATACATAGCTATAGAAGGGAATATAGGCTCTGGGAAGACTACATTGGCAACTAAGATAGCTGAAGACTTTAATGCAAAACTCATCTTAGAGCAGTTTTCTGACAATCCTTTCTTGCCTAAATTCTACGAAAATCCTAAACAATACGGTTTTACCTTAGAAATGTCGTTCTTAACAGAGCGCTACCAACAGATGCGAGAGCAGCTTGCCCAAATGGATTTATTTAAGGAGTTTGTAGTATCAGATTACGATATTTTTAAATCGCTTATTTTTTCTAAAGTTACTCTTAGCGAAGATGAGTTTGTACTATACCGAAAGCTCTTCTACCTACTCTACAACCAAATTATCAAGCCTGATTTGTACGTATTCTTATACCAGAACACTGACCGCCTGATTGAGAACATCAAAAAACGCGGAAGAGCGTATGAACAGAATATATCGCCTGATTATCTGAAGAAAATACATTACGGATATTTAGATTTCATACAGAAGAATACCGCTATCAACTCACTCATTATCGATGTTACTGACCTCGATTTTGTAAAGCATTATAACCATTATGAACTTATCATAGAGAAGATAAGAGAGTGTAATTAATTTTATAAAAACATAAGAAAATGTCAGCTGTTAGAAAAGAATACAAACGTGTAACTACCAAATCGGTAGTAGAAATGAAAGCCAATGGCGAGAAGATATCAATGCTTACTGCCTACGATTATACTTTTGCTAAATTATTAGACAGTGCAGGTATTGATGTGTTATTAGTAGGTGACTCTGCCAGCAACGTAATGGCAGGACACGAAACTACCCTACCTATCACTTTAGACCAGATGATTTATCACGCTTCTTCTGTGATAAGAGGCGTTACACGTGCTTTGGTAGTAGTAGATTTGCCTTTTGGTACTTATCAGTCTGACCCTAAGAAAGCATTGCGTTCAGCTACTCGCATAATGAAAGAAAGTGGGGCTCACGCTATCAAATTAGAAGGGGGTAAAGAGGAAGCAGAGAGCATCAGACGAATAGTAAATGCTGGCATACCCGTAATGGGACACTTAGGACTCACTCCGCAATCCATACACCAATTTGGTGGGTTTGGTCTGCGCGCAAAAGAAGAAGCTGAAGCTCAAAAACTAAAAGAAGATGCTAAACTATTAGAGCAGTTAGGTTGTTTCGCAATAGTATTAGAGAAAATACCTGCTGCTTTAGCTGAAGAGGTAGCTAAGAGCGTACGCATACCTATCATAGGTATCGGGGCTGGGAATGGTGTTGATGGACAAGTATTAGTAATGCACGATATGCTGGGAATGAGCAATGAGTTTCACCCTAAGTTCTTGCGCAAATACGCTAACCTACAAGAAGTTATCAACGAAGCAGTAACCCACTATATAGCCGATGTTAAAAGCGTTGACTTTCCTAATGAAAACGAAAGTTATTAGAATGCAGAAAAATGTTTAGACATCAAGGGAAAAGTCGGACTGCCAAACATAATTTACAAATAGCCGTAGTGCTCTCATTCGTTGCAGGAATGGTGAACGTTACCGGCTTTTTGTTTATGGGTAAACTGACCACCAATGTTACTGGGCATTTTGCTTACTTCATCTACGATGTATCTGTAGCCGAGTTTTGGAAAGGGCTTATCTACTTCCTTTATATCTTTGCTTTCTTAGCTGGTTCTTTCTGCTCTGGACTACTGATAGAGTACGCTAATTATCACCGCAAACACAATAAATACCTCGCCCCTACCCTATTAGAATGCTTTTTATTGCTATTAGTATGGGGGTTAAATACTTTCGCAATAGGTGGTATACCTCAAAATATAACTGCTTGTATGCTACTCTTCGCTATGGGGTTGCAAAATGCCTTCGTTACCAAAATATCTAATTCGGTAGTGCGTACTACCCATCTAACAGGGCTTTTTACCGACCTTGGTATCGAACTATCGCAACTGCTTTACCTTCACAAAAATCACTATGAAACATATTTGATAGAACTACGCAACCGCATACGGCTGCGGTTGTTTATCATTACCTTTTTCTTCTTAGGAGGCTTCTGCGCAGGCTATTTCTACATAGCCCAACAATGGCAACTCTATACTTTACTACTCTCTGTTGCTATCTTATTATTAGGGCTCTTCTATGACGGAATGCGCTTCTTTTACTTTAGAAATAAACGACATTATGAAACTTATCACAAACGCCGAAAACGTAGACGTGCTATACGAAGACAATCACGTAATAGGCATAAACAAGCGCGTGGGTGACATCGTGCAGGGCGACAAAACCGGCGATATCCCCCTTAGCGAACACCTAAAGGCTTACCTGAAAAAGAAATACAACAAACCTGGTGAAGCATACCTCGGTGTAGTACATCGGTTGGACCGTCCTACTACTGGGGTAGTTCTTTTTGCTAAAACCTCCAAAGCCCTCAGTAGGCTAAATGCTATGTTCGCCGACAAAGCGCAGGTACAGAAAACCTATTGGGCATTAGTAGATGCAATGCCTCCTGCTACAGAAGGCACTCTCACCCACTGGTTAGTGCGCAATGAAAAACAAAACAAATCAGTGGCGCATAATAAAGAAGTGCAGCACAGCAAAAAAGCTATACTGCACTATAAATTATTAAAGTCTTTTGACCATTATCACCTATTAGAAATAGACCTTATCACAGGTAGGCATCACCAGATAAGAGCGCAATTAGCCGCTATAGGACTACACATAAAAGGCGACCTAAAATACGGCGCTAAACGCTCTAACCCCGATGGGGGCATCTGTTTGCACGCCTATAAGCTCACTTTTGAGCACCCCGTGAAGAAAGAAGTCATCAGTATTGAAGCAGCCCCTAATTGGCAATTAGGCAAATAGCTGATTAGCGATACATCGCTTCTATCTCGCGACTGTAATTAGCATAAATCACCTTGCGGCGAAGCTTAAGCGTAGGAGTAATCTCATTGCGCTCTATAGAAAAAGCAGTAGGCAGTAGGGTGAATTTTTTTATCTGCTCATAATCAGGTAAATCGCTTTGAAACTTCTGCAATTGCTTGCCTATATACTCTATTACTTGACTGTGCTTAATGAGGTCTGCTGTATTTTTATACTTGATATTGAGGTCTTTGAATGCCTGAGAAAGCATCTCATAATTAGGCACTATCAAAGCTGATACAAACTTCTTACCATCGGCTATCACCGCTATTTGCTCAATAAGATTATACTTGCCCACCTTACCTTCTATCAGCTGAGGGGCTATGTATTTTCCGTTAGAAGTCTTCATCAACTCTTTAATGCGCTCAGTGATGAAAAGATTATTATTCTCGTCTATTTTACCTGCATCACCTGTGCGCAAAAAGCCATCAGGAGTAAAAGCCTTAGCCGTTTCTTCAGGGTTCTTATAATACCCCTTCATCACCATACCGCCTTTTACTAATATCTCATTCTCCTCGCCTATGCGTACTTGCACATTGGGCATTAGTGTACCTACTGACTGTAAATTGAAACGATTATCACCCCAGCAAGATACTGTAGCCGTAGTTTCGGTCATTCCGTAGCCCAATTTCACATTGATGCCTATCGATTGGAAAAAACGCCCTATACTCGGCTCAAGATTAGCCCCCCCGCAAGGCATAAACTTAATACGCCCGCCCAAAACCGCTTTGAGCTTGGTATAGACCATTTTATCAAAAAAGTTATACGCCTTCTTCAACAAAAAAGAAGGCTTGCGGTTTTGCTCTTTGAGGGTTAATACCCTGCGGCCTGTTTTGACCGCCAATTTGAAGAGCATTCGCTTTCCAAATGAAGCTGCATCGGCCTTATCGTGCACGGTAGCGAATATTTTCTCATAAAAGCGCGGCACAGCACACATCAGCGTAGGACGTACCTCAGCAAGAGCTTCGCGCACCAAATTAGTGTCTTCTAAATAATAAACCACAATGGCTTTGTAGAGACAGAAGAACGTCCAAGCGCGCTCATACACGTGCGTTAGTGGTAAGAACGACAGCGAAGAATCGGTATCATCTACGTCAAGCCTTTGCGAGTGACCGAGCATCTGATAAGCCAGATTTTCGTAAGTAAGCATCACCCCCTTAGGCTCGCCTGTAGTACCCGAAGTGTAGATAACCGTAAAGAGGTCAGATAAATCTCTGTTATCAATGCGCTGCTGTAGCGCATCATCTAACACATCATTATTGCCTAAAGCCAAAAAGTCCGTCCAGTGGATAGAGTATTTTTGTTCTTTTAGCGGTATATGGTCATCAAAAAGGATTATTTTCTGTAGAGAAGGGCATTGGTCGGCTACTTCTAAAGCCTTGAGATATTGTTTTTCATCTCCTACAAAGAGGAATTTTATCTCAGCGTGATTCATCACGTAGAGGGCTTGTTCAGCAGTGTTAGAAGTGTAGATAGGTACGGTTACGGCGCGTATTTGCAAACACGCAAGGTCGGTAAGCGTCCATTGGGGGGTATTCTGAGAGAGGATACCCACCGTTTGCTGAGGGACAACCCCTTGCTGTAGCAATGCCTTAGAAAGCTGAGTAGTGATGGTGCCCAATTTTTCCCAAGAAATCGGTTGCCAATGAGCGTCAATTTTCCTCATAAGAGCCTCTTTCTTAGGGTACTTGTGAATGTTCTCACGAAAGAGAGAAACATAATGGTAGGCTGTTAAATCCATTTGTTAGTGAATTAATTAGTGGGGCAAAGGTATAAATTATTTATCAATTAGCAAATTATTTACTTTAATAGGAAGGACTGGAGTTCGCTTATCCTTCGCTTATCCTTCGTCACATACTCGGCTGTGCCAGCTCGCCGACTTTCCTTCGCTCATCCTAAAGGGTACGTATATCAAAAGTAAAAGGAAGATAGGTATAAAAGATTTTTCTTCTTCTTTTATTTGTTTTCTAAAAATTATTTATTACTTTTGTACTCTGAAATCGAAAGCGAACATTCCGCTTCAATCAAGAAACCTATGCGCATAGATAAAGATTTAGATACCTTAATCGACAAAGTAGACAACGTAGTAGATAGACAATACGACTTTATCAAAGAAGTAAAAGGCATCAAAGAAACTATATGGAAAATGAAAGCTGAAATGGCTGCAATGCCTACCGCTTCAGAAACCGTAGTTGAACCTATTGTTGAAAAGGCTACTGTTGAACCTGTAGTTGAAGAAGTTACTACTGAACCTATAGTTGAGGAGACCACAACTGAACCTATAGCTGATGCTGCTGCTGAAGCTATTGTTGAAGAAGTTGTTGAGCCTATTACTGAGGAAGTAGCATCTGTAGCCGAGCCTATAGCTGAAGAGGCTCAGGCGCCTGCTGCTCCTGTTGCTGAAGCTGCTCCTACCGCTTCTTTTTATGATAAAAAGGAAAAAGAGCCAGCATTTGAAAAATCATTTAGCGACTCTTTGAAAAAGAAGAAAAACACGGATTGGGAACGCTTTATCGGAGAGAATTTATTTAGCAAAATAGGGATTGGTATTATCCTAATTGGGGTATTTATAGGGGTGAAATATTCTATTGACCACAACCTTATCAGCCCTGCTATGCGTTTAGTTTTGGGGTACCTAACAGGGGTATCGCTGTTTGTAGCTGGAGCTGTGCTCAAGAAGAAATACGAGAGTTTTAGTGCAGTGCTGGTGAGCGGTGCTATGGCTATTTTCTATTTCGTTACGTTTATAGCCTATTCAGTCTTCAACTTTTTCCCGCAGTCGCTCACCTTTATACTGATGTTCCTCTTTACCGCCTTTACGGTATTGGCATCGCTTAGCTATAATCAGGTGGTGATAGCCCTTATTGGCTTAGTGGGCAGCTATGCTGTGCCTTTCTTGCTGAGCAATAACTCTGGGCGGGTAGATATTCTCTTTGCCTACACGGCTATCATCAATATAGGGGTGCTGGTGCTATCGTTCTACAAGCGGTGGAATTCCTTGCTCATCTCTGCATTCTTATTCACGTGGGTATTACTGCTTTCGACTTGGGAACTAGCTGATAACGAAGTGTATTTCAGTGCTTTCCTAACCTTTAATTTTGTTACTTTTGCTACTTTCTACCTCTCGTTTATAGCGCAGAAGTTGCACCAAGAGCCTGAACTTAGCACAGTAGATGTAGCGCTATTCCTTATCAACAGCTTAGCGTTCTATGGCTTAGGGGCTTGGCTCATCAACAACCATTACCACGACAATACGTGGGTAGCTCTTTTCACCTTGTGCAATGCGTTGTTGCACTTTGGCGTAGCGGCTTATTTCCATCTGAAAAAAGTACCTTCTACGCAACTGAAATATTTGGTGTTAGTATCAGCGCTTTCGTTCGCCACCTTAGTAATCCCTATACAATTTAAAGGTTCGTGGATTACGCTATTCTGGAGTGCTGAAGCGGCTCTATTATTCTGGTTAGGGCGCACCAAAGCCTTGGCAGTGTATGAGCGCATCAGCTACGGGGTATTGGTGTTGGCTACCGGAAGCCTATTAATAGACTGGTATAAAGGTTCTTACAACATCTACCTACTCTCTACTGCCGATTACGTTACTCCGTTTGCCAATTCATTATTTGTAAACGCCCTATTGTATGCTGCTGCCACCTCTTTTATGGCTTATATACATCAGAAAGTGAAAGGCGGAGGAGAGTATGCCGATTCGATTACTTTATTTTTGAATATATTCTCAGTAGGTTCGCTGTTTTATACCTTCTTCCGTGAAATTATCGTGTTATGCGATATGCGCATTTTGCAATACCCTAATGCGTTAGACAATGCTATGCTAATGGAAGATTTATCGCTGTTCAAAAATATCTGGCTACTTATCTACTGCTTGCTATTTGCATCGGGCTACAGTATGCTGAACCTCAAATACAACAAACAAAAAACGCTGGCTGAAGTACAAATGGGCATCAATTTTATTCTGGGGGCCTTATTTATGACCATAGGCTTGTACTACTTTAGCGAGTTGCGCGAACGCTATATAAGCGAGGCGGCTAAGGGCTATCAGCTTTCGTTGTGGTTCTTAAACATCAGATATTTGGGTATAATAGCATTTGCTGCTTTGTGTTATACTATCTGGCAATTGCAAAAGTTCCTCAACTTATCGGCAAAATCTAAGCTAAAATTAGAGTTATTGCTACATTTAGTAGCCTTGTGGGTAAGCAGCAGTGAGCTATTGCATTGGACGGAATTGTATGAATCGAGCTCTAACTACAAATTAGGACTTACCATACTATGGGGAGCCTATGCGGTACTATTGTTAGTATTAGGGCTTTTCAAAAAGAAGAAATACCTACGCGTTTCGGGTATTGTACTTATCAGTTTTAGTGTGTTGAAATTATTTTTCTACGACATTACCCACTTAGATACGCTGCGCAAAACGATAGTATTCGTATCGTTGGGGGTATTGATGCTAATAGCTTCTTTCTTGTACAACAAGTACACCAAAGAAATTGATGAGGATAAAGAAGAAAAAACAGAGGAAAAACCTGAAGAAGAGCCTTCTGTAGAAGAGAAATCAAACAACTGATAATCAACTTTATAAAAGAAGAAAAAAGTCAGTATTAAAACTTTTATGAAAAGTTTATGATAAAAAAGTATGGCTTTATTAATAAAAAGATTTATCTTTGTGCGATAATAACCAAAATAAAATTTTGCAATGATTAGAGATTATAGAGACATTGAGCTCACCGTAGAACGCCCTACCCCTATTGATAAAGAAGTGGTATGGGATAAATCAAAAGTAATTATCAGCGAAACCGATATTTACGGGCGCATTACTAACGTAAATGACGTATTTTGCACCGTTTGTGGTTATACAGCTGCTGAAATGATTGGGCAGCCCCACAGCATTATCCGTCACCCTGATATGCCTAAAATCACTTTTAAACTCCTTTGGGATAACCTTAAATTAGGGAATAACTTTGCTGGGGTAGTGAAAAACTTGGCTAAATCAGGAGAGTATTATTGGGTAATCACCGACTTTGAAATGCGTCGCGACAGTGCAGGCAACATCACTCACTACATCGCTCGCCGTAAGTCAGTGCCTAAAGGGGTAATCGATAATTACGTAGCTCCTCTTTACCAAACCCTCGTAAAACTTGAAAAAGTAGGAGGTATGGACCTAAGTGCTCGTTTCTTCAAAAACTATTTGGATAAACAAGGTAAAGACTACATCGACTTTATCATCGATGTGATGAACGAAAATCGTGAAAACGTAGCCTTCCAAGATATACCTATGGCTCCAATGGATTCTAACAAAGTAATATCAGATGACATCGTAACGGTAAGCGATGCTATGAACGAAAAACGCAAGAGTTTCTTTGGCAGATTGTTTTCATAATCAGGCGATGGAACTATAAATAATAATCATTAAAAAAAATAAACAGTATGTCAGATTTTACAAATCCTATCCCTACTATTGAAAGACCTACCCCTATTGACCGCGAAGTACAATGGGACAAGACTAAAACCCTTATTAGCGAAACAGACGTAAAAGGTACTATTACCAATGTAAACGATGTATTCTGCGCTGTAGCTCACTACTCTGCAAGCGAACTTATCGGGCAGCCTCATAACCTTATACGCCACCCCGATATGCCTAAACTTATTTTCAAACTCCTTTGGGATAACTTAAAAGTAGGCAATAACTTCGTTGGTGTGATTAAAAACTTAGCTAAAACAGGTGAATACTACTGGGTAGTAACCGATTTTGAAATGCGCCGCGATGCTATGGGCAACATCACTCACTACATCGGCAGACGTAAATCTGTACCTGAAGCTGCTATCAATAATTATTTGGCTCCTTTTTACGAATCTCTTTTGAAAATGGAGAAAATAGGGGGCGTTGAGCTTAGTAGCCGCTTCTTCAAAAACTATTTGACAAAACAAGGTAAAGACTATATCGACTTTGTGATTAGCATTATGTCTGAGAACCAAAATGCTTTCACAGCAGAAACTGTTAATTCTATTGATAATAACAATGTAAGCGTTTCTGACAATATCTACCACGTAGATCAATCAATGAACGAAAAACGTAAAAACTTCTTTGAGCGTTTATTCTCATAAAGTTTAATGTTCTTATTTCATAGTTTAAAATCCCTGTATATCTGAATATGCAGGGATTTTTACACAATAATACTTTGCCTATTATATGTTTCTTTTCATCGATTTCACTTTTCACCCTATTATAGAGCTTGTGCTGCCCAACGCTTATATTGCCGAACAGCGCAATGGCTACTGCGTATTTTACAAAAAAGCTTCTGATGAAGTATTGCGCAGTTTGCCCAACTGGAAGCTCACCTCGGCTGAAAAGGAAGCGCTTTCAATTATTAATAGCCTACAACCTAACGAATTATACCAAAAATACCTAAAAAAAGGTGATACTTTCTCTAAAATATACCAAAACGCACAAACTAAGAAGCATATTCAGGAGCAAATAGAGGATAAAACAGACAAACTACTAACGCTTATCTGTAAGAATGATCTTTTTATCACTACCAATTACACGCATAAAGACGAATTAGTAAAGAAACAAGTCCTCACTACCACTCAGGTACTCGAACCTATATTAGAATTGAAAAAAACAGAAGAGGGCATACGCTACCGACTGCTATTAGACGATGGCAAGCAAACCTTATTGCCCTGCCAGAGCCATATAGAGTTTCTGAACAACCATCACGCTTGGGTTATCTTAAACAAGAAAGTGGTGAGAATAGCCCATATTAAAACATCGCACCTTACCCCTTTCTTAAACAAAGAAACGACTATTATACCAGAGAGAAGTTTCCCTGAGTATTTTGAGAAATTCCTTAAGAAAATACTTCGCAATGCAAAAGTATTGCCTATAGGCTTTGACATCATCGAGAGGAATGAACTGACTGATACCGCTATAGAAATCTTTTTCGATTTTTTTGCTAATCATTATAAAATACACCTGCTATTCCACTATAATGACTATGCTTTTAGCAGTCATCAGCATAAAACTATACAATCTGACCTGCAAATAGATGATAATAACCGTATTTTTATCTATAATTACCGAAGAAATACTACTGAAGAAGCTAAAAAATACGCTATTTTAGAGCAAATGGGCTTTACTAACCAATCAGGTACTTTCTTTTTAGAGAGTACAGACCCTTTTGCTTCTTATTTTCATCTATTGCACCACCGAGAATCGCTCATTGCAGCAGGTTTTAGCTTTCAGCCTTTCGTAATAGACGGAGGAAAAGAGGTAAGTATAGCCCCGCCAGAACTGATTTTCAACCATACACACACTGAAAATGACTGGTTTGACCTATCCATAAAAGTAAAACAAGGCGATTCTTTATTTGATTTTAAAGATTTAATCAAAAATATCAAAGAAAATAACCCTATATACCCACTCCCTAACGGTAAAATATTCATTATACCCCAAGAATGGTTCAGCAAATTTCAATCTATCGCCAAATATGCTAAGGTACAAAAAGAAAAACTGCAGCTTGCTAAGAGTAATTACGCTTTATTAGAGGCTATACCCGAAATAAAACCCCAGTCGTTAGTAGAAAAAGTGAGTTACACTCCTTCTGATAAGCTAAAAGCAACGCTACGCCCCTACCAAATAGAGGGAGTAGAATGGCTACTACAGCACTATCACAACGGGGTAGGCGCTTGCTTGGCTGATGATATGGGGCTCGGGAAAACCCTGCAGACGATAGCCCTGTTAGTAAATATACACGATAGCCTACCTGAAAAATCTATTGACAGCAGCGACCTATTTTCGGGAGTAGAGGTGCAAAAAGAAGCCCTAAAGGTACTCGTTATTCTGCCTTCATCGCTTATTTTCAATTGGTATGATGAAGCTAAACGCTTTGCCCCTCACCTAAAGTGCACCCAATATGTTGGCACGGGCATAGAGCGCAAGCGAAAAGTAAGGCGGCTGACTAATTACGACCTCGTTTTTACCAGCTACCCCATCGTAGAGCGCGACATCAAAGAATTACAGCAGCTCGATTTTCGGTATATTATCCTTGATGAAAGTCAGCGTATAAAGAACAAAAACTCTAAAACTTTTAAGGCTATTAACAGTCTGAAAGCACCCCATCGCATAGCACTAAGTGGTACCCCTATAGAAAATTCTCTCAGCGATTTATGGTCGCAAATGCAGTTTATCAACCCCAATATACTGAAGAGTTACCCTTCTTTTCACAAAAACTACGAGATAGAAATCAGCAAGAAGAAAAACCTTCAGGCATTAGAAGAGCTCAAAACTATTATCAGTCCTTTCTTGCTCAGGCGTACCAAAGAGCAGGTACTTGATGACTTGCCCGAAATGGAAGCCCAAATAATCTATTGCCCTCTTACCGAAGAACAGGCTAAGTGGTATGAGAGTGAAAAATCAAAAGTGCGCAACCAATTGCTACAGATTGCCGCTCCTATCACAGAGTTTAACGCACTGAATATGCTTACCAAACTCCGACAAATCAGCAATCACCCTATGTTGGCAGATAAAGACAGCCTTATTCCTTCAGGAAAATACGAAGAAGTCGTAAATTGTATGCAAGAATTGGTACAAGCATCGCACAAAGCTCTTATTTTTAGCAGTTTTGTGTCTCACTTAAGCATTTATGAGCAATGGTGTAAAGAAAACGGAGTGAAATATGCCAAACTTACCGGTAGTACCCCTACTGCCGAGCGCAAAAATGAAGTAGAGGCTTTTCAGCAAAACCCTGAGGTCTCGTTCTTTTTTATATCGCTTAAAGCAGGCGAGGTAGGGCTTAACCTCACGCAGGCATCGTACGTGCTACTGTTAGACCCTTGGTGGAATCCGTTTTCTGAAAAGCAGGCCATTGCAAGGGCACACCGCTTAGGACAGAAAAACAAAGTAAATGTAGTGTGCTTCGTCAGCAAAGATACTGTTGAAGAAAAAATCATTCGGCTGCAAAAAGCTAAAACTGACCTTGCTGACAATATCATAGGCGAACAGAATTTTATCAAAGAAGTTATTTCGAATATGAATACTCTTTTGGAATAATTTTTGCAACTTGTTACTTGCTAATTATTATTTATTTATTATCTTTGCAGATTATGAAGCTAAAGTTATTTCGATTACCTAAAAACAAACGTTTTAATTATACCCCTCGCTATTATGAGGGGAAAGAAGAAGGCAACGCTTTCGAGATGGGGTCGCGCATTCGCAAAGACCGCGAAACCGTTTCTAACCATTTTACTGAGCAATGGCGCAGTATCCGCAGCGAAAGTAGGAATAAGAAAAACGCACAATTCAATAAAACTTTCTGGATTGTACTAGTTATCTTAGTGTTATTATCACTCTATTTCCTTGATTTCGACCTTTCTATATTCCTGCGGAAATAACACAAAAAAATTGTTAAACCAAAATAAACGCTCATTATGAAGATAAATAAGTTATTTATATTGCCCGCACTACTCGTAGCAATGAGCGTCTGTGGGCAACCCGCTTTTGATAGATTAGAAGCTAATAATGACATCACTACATTAGTGGTCTCGCAAAAGATGTTTCAAATGCTTTCTAAAATCGATAGTAAGGATGCTGATGCCAAAGAGTTTATGGATATTGCTAATAAACTCAAGAGTATGAAGGTATTCTCTACCGAGAATGCTAAAGCTGCTTCGGTGATGAAAACTGAAGTGCAACAATATGTTAAAAGTGCAGCTCTCTCTGAACTGATGCGCGTAAAAGACAAAAACCAAAACGTGAAGTTCTATACCAAAGGCGGTAAAGATGCTAACAAAGTATCTGAACTGCTAATGGTGGTAGAACCCTCTACAAACACTACGCAAATGGTCGTCCTCTCGCTTACCGGCGACATCGACCTTAGCAAATTAGGTGTTTTAACTAAGAATATGAACCTTCCACAAGAAATAAAAGATATAAAGTAGTACAGAAATGGCAAGATACGAATTGAAATTACCCTCTATGGGTGAAAGTGTGGCTGAAGCTGTGGTTACCAACTGGCTCAAAAAGGTAGGCGACCCTATTGAAGCCGAAGAAGCTATTGTAGAAGTCGCTACTGACAAAGTAGACTCAGAAGTGCCCAGCGAAGTAAGTGGCATAGTTTCTGAAATCCTCTTCAAAGTAGATGAGGTAGTAAAAATAGGTCAGGTGATGGCTATCATCGAAACCCAAGAGTCAGCAGACGCCTCGGCTCCTCCTCAACAAACTGCTGAAATACTGATGCAAAACATAAGCGATATAAAAGAGACTACCCTTAGCCCTCAAATAGACTTTAGTGGTGCTGAGCGTTTCTACTCTCCTTTGGTGAAGAATATCGCTAAGCAAGAAGGCATTAGCCTTGATGAATTGGCACATATAGAAGGCACCGGACTAAACAACAGGGTAACTAAAGATGATATCCTAGCTTATATAGCCCACAGAACCCAGCCTAAGGCTACTACCGTAGCTCCTACTCCAGCAGCCCCTGCAACAGCAACCTCTATTGATCAGAGAAGCTATACTAAGCACGGCGAGGAACGCATAGAGATGAGCCGTATGGGCAAGATTATAGCTGAGCATATGACCCTCAGCAAGCAAACATCTGCACACGTACAAAGCTTTACTGAAGTAGATGTAACCCGTATATGGCAATGGCGCAATAAGGTGAAGAAAGCATTTGAGGCTAATGAAGGCGAGAAATTTACTTTTACTCCTATCTTTATGGAAGCTGTAGCTAAAGCCCTTATAGACTTCCCAATGATGAATATATCAGTAGAAGGAACCACTATTATTAAGAAGAAAAACATCAATATAGGAATGGCTACTGCTCTACCTGACGGCAACTTAATAGTACCTGTTATCAAAAATGCTGATGAGCTTAACCTAAGAGGTATGGCTAAGGTAGTAAATGACCTTGCTAAGCGCGCTCGTGCTAACCAGCTAAAACCCGATGAGGTAAAAGATGGTACTTATACGGTTACTAATATAGGTTCTTTTGGCAACGTATTTGGTACACCTATTATTAATCAGCCGCAAGTGGGTATCTTGGCAATAGGGGCTATACAGAAAGTACCTGCTGTTATAGAAACACCTGAAGGTGATGTAATTGGTATCCGCTATAAAATGATGCTCTCGCACAGCTATGACCACCGTGTGGTAAATGGTGCTTTAGGCGGTATGTTCGTACAACGCGTAGCTCAATATCTAGAAAAATGGGATATGAACCGCAGCCTTTAAAATAAAGAGAAAACAAAAAAGGCTGTCTGTTATACAGACAGCTTTTTTTGTTTTCTATTATCAAAAAGATACAATTGTTAATCTACATTATCGTGTAGGTACGAATTGTTTTTTCGTATCTGAAACTCTCCTGAAGAGTCCTTTCCTACTGTAGTACGCGATTGAGCGTTAGCTGACGAACTAAATTTGTAGTTATAATCTTGCAAACGATTAGAACGTTTGTTCATTACATCTGAAATTCGCGCATCCATAGGGGTTAGCTTTATTTCAGTTTCTTCATCTTCAAACATTCTCATTTGTACAGGAGTATTATTAGGCTTTGCAGGTGCTACCATCTTCTCTTCTGTATTATATAGTACAAACTCATTCTTATTCACCGTTTTATCTTCTACAAACGAGGTCGGTTTGGCATCGCGAAAGGTGCGCTCTAACTCAGTATATTCCTCTAAAGTATAACGTATTTCACCTGCTTCATTCACTATAGGAGCTGAAGTATAACGGTTTTTAGGCTGCGATGGTTGTGGTTCATAATCTTCCTCACGCAATTGGTGTACAATAGGTGCAGCTACTTCAGCAGCAGCATAGACTTTTTGCTGGCGAGGCACTTCTTGCACTACCTCTTCTTTCTTAGGTTTTTCCCACTTAGGAGCTGTTTTATCTACTATTATAAAACTATCTTCTGTAGTTACCAATTCGCAGTCTGTCCAGATATTGAGTAGGTCAGTAAGTGCAGGTTCTTTTTTTACCTCAGGTACTGATGGCACAGGGTAAACCTCTGTAGCATTAATAGCAGTATTGACTACCACCCCTTTAGGCTCTGTTAAATCGCGAGTAACAGTTTGATTGTCATCAAGGACGTGTATTACACGGCGTGGCTCAGCATTTACGATTTCTTTTTGCTGCTCTACATCAAAACCTGTAGCTACTACTACTACCGAAATAGCCTCACCTAACGACTCGTCTTCACCAATACCATAGATAAGGTCAGCCATATTGTCGCCTGCTTGCTCCTGAATGTAGTTATTAATTTCAGTCACTTCGCGCTGAGTAGCCTCTTTAGAGCCGTAAGTAATCAATACCAAGACATTTTTAGCTCCTACTATTTTGTTATCGTTTAGCAGTGGAGAGTTTAATGCACCTGTTACGGCATCGCTTGCTCTGTTTTCACCCTCACCTATTGCTGACCCCATAATAGCAGTACCTCCGTTTTCGAGTACGGTACGGGCATCGCGCAAGTCGATGTTTACCATATAGTGCTTACTGATTACCTCAGCCATTCCTTTGGCAGCTTTTAGCAATATCTCATTGGCTTTGCCAAAACTTTCGCTGATAGTCAGTTCGCCATACATTTCGTTTATCTTATTGTTATTGATAACGATAAGCGAATCTACAGAATCGCGGAGTTTTTTAATACCCGCTTGTGCCTGACGACTGCGTTTTAAGCCTTCGAAGTTGAACGGAGTGGTAACGATAGCTACCGTTAATATGCCCATCTCTTTAGCCTTTTTAGCTATGATAGGCACTGCCCCTGTACCGGTACCGCCCCCCATACCCGCTGTGATAAATATCATTTGGGTATTCCCTTCAAGGGCTTTCTGGATGTTGTTTTCACTCTCTATAGCTGCTTTCTCTCCTATTTCAGGATTATTCCCTGCTCCTAACCCCTCGGTAAGTGTCACCCCTAACTGTATTTTGTTAGGAATATTGCTGCTCTCAAGTGCTTGTGCATCAGTGTTGCAAATTAGGTAATCTACCCCATTGATGCCATTATCGTACATAAAATTGACGGCGTTGCCCCCTCCTCCGCCTACTCCAATAACTTTTATATAATTACTGTTATTTTTTGGAAAATTAAATTGGACATCTTGTGTTTGTTCCATTATCTAAATCATAATTATTTGTTCTATACTTCTTCTTCAGTCTCGCCTATGAAATTTTTTATTTTCTTGCTGACTTTTTCCCAAAACCCTTTGCTACTCTTAGGTTCTTCCTCATCATCTTCTTCTATCTTTCGGCTAACCGCAGCAGCTGAGTCGTCTATAATAGTAGTTATTACTTTTTGTGTTTTATTAACAGGCTGTTCAGCAGGGATTTCTGCTTGGTGATCAGCCTCAGTTACTTCTTGTGCTTTAAGCTCTTCTAAACGTTTTTTGAACTGCTCTTCAGCCTGATTTTCTATAGCATTCATCACCAATCCTATAGCGGTAGCATATATAGGTGACGTAAGCTTAGGATCTGAATTGTCAGCTAAATGCTCATCGGGGTAACCTATACGGGTGTCCATACCGGTAATGTATTCTACCAACTGCACTATGTGCTTTAGTTGGCTGCCCCCTCCTGTAAGTACGATACCTGCAAAAAGTTTCTTCTTAGCCTCTTGGTAACCGTAGTTTTCTATCACCTTAAGCACCAAATTGATAATCTCGCTCACACGAGAATGGATAATCTTTGAAAGGTTTTTAAGGGTTATTTCTTTAGGTTCTTTTCCTTTTATCCCAGGTATAGAAACTATTTCATTATCGCGGTTTTCACCAGGCCAAGCCGACCCATATTGCACTTTTAGCATCTCGGCCTGACGTGCCAAAATACCACAGCCATTTTTAATATCGTCTGTGATGATATTCCCTCCTAAAGGTACTACAGCTGTATGTCTGATAATGCCATCTTTGAAGATAGCCACATCGGTAGTACCGCCCCCTATATCGACTAATACTACCCCTGCATCTTTCTCTTCTTCGCTTAACACTGCTTCAGCCGAAGCGATAGGTTCGAGCGTTAGCCCTACAGGTTTTAGATTAGCGGTCTGTATGCAGCGGGTGATACCCTTAATAGCATTTACCTGACCGATTACCAAATGAAAAGTAGCGTCTAAACGCTTGCCCATCATACCTATAGGCTCTTTTATTTCGCCTACATTATCTACTTTATAATCTTGTGGAAGGGCGTGAATGATTTTTTCACCAGGAGCCAAAGAAATAGAGAACACTTGCTCTTTCAAGCGTTCTAAGTCTTCAAAATCTATCAGTTTTTCAGGGTCGGTTCTGGTAATATAGTCGCTGTGCGAACGGCTTTTTATGTTTTGCCCCGCAATACCTGCTACTACATTTTCTATGTCGAGACCGGTTTTCTCTTTAGCATCTTGAATAGCATTCATAATCGACTGGGTAGCCTGCGCTATGTTATTCACTACTCCCTTATTGATGCCTTCACTCTTAGCCTGACCGTATCCTAAAATTTTTATCTTCCCGTATTCGTTTTTCGTCCCTACCATAGTTACAATCTTGGTAGTACCGATATCTAACCCTACGAAGTATTCCTTATATTTCATTTTTTTACACGTTTCTCTACTTCTTACAGATGTAGCCTCTCTTTTTTATTTATTTTATAACAATATTCTTAAAGAATTAGGTAGTTTTATGTATAGTGTGTATTTCAGTGCTGTATTGGACGTAGCAAAGATAATAAAAAAATAAAATCTTTCAGTATTTTTTTATCAAGAAGTTATCAACAATTTTATAAACTATTGATTGTCACACTAAAGCAAAAAAAATATTTTTTATTTTTTTGTGTACCCCTCTTTTTAGCTCCCTTTTTTCGAGAGTCGTATCCGTGCTTTTTCCAAATCATCGGGAGTATCAATCCCTATAGTGGGTATATTTGTTAACGCTAAGCGTATTTTATATCCATTTTCTAAGTAACGCAATTGTTCCAACTTCTCTGTTTCTTCTAAAAGAGAAGGGGGCAACTCGGTGAAGCGTTGTAGGGCTGCTTTCCGATAGGCATAGATACCGATGTGCTTGTAATAAGGAGCTCCTACATCGGCACGTTGATAAGGAATTACTGACCTCGAAAAGTAAAGCGCTTCATTCTGGCGGTTTACCACTACCTTTACATTATTAGGATTGGCTATCTCTTCAGGCTCAGTGATTACCTCCATTAGGCTCGCTACATCTACAGTTTTATCAATATCTTTAGCGAAAATATCGATTACCTTTTCCAGATTTTCTTTATTGGTGAAAGGTTCATCGCCCTGCACATTCACGATAATATCGACTGGCAGGTCTTGTGAAGCCTCTGCTAAACGGTCGCTACCACTGTTGTGTTCTTTTTTACTTCTGATAACCCTACCTCCTACTTCGCTGATAGCTTTTTCAATACGGTCATCGTCAGTTACTACATACACCTCATCAAATAGTTGCGTATCCTTAACGCGCTGGTAAGTATGCACAATCACTGGTTTACCGCAGAGGTCTTGCATCAGTTTGGCAGGAAAACGTGTCGCACCATAACGCGCTGGTATCATTGCTATTACTTTCATATTTTTCGATTTAACAATTAACCAATAACAAGGGACTATTAAAAAAACAACGTTTTTTTTGAATAGTCCCTTTATATTAATCCTTCATTATTCTCCCGCTTGGGGTTTCATCTTAAAATCTTCCATAAACTTAGTGGTGTAATTGCCCGCCAAATAATCGGGATCATCCATCAACTGCAAATGGAATGGTATCGTGGTCTTTACACCCTCTACCACAAACTCATCTAACGCACGGCGCATCTTGGCTATCGCCTCTTCGCGCGTTTGCGCTGTGGTGATGAGCTTCGCTATCATAGAGTCGTAGTTAGGCGGAATGACATAACCGCTATACACGTGGGTATCGAGACGCACTCCGTGTCCGCCCGGTGCGTGTAGGGTAGTGATTTTGCCTGGTGAGGGTCTGAAGTCGTTATAAGGGTCTTCAGCATTGATACGACACTCTATGGCGTGTAGTTTAGGGGTGTAGTTCTTGCCAGAAATCGGCACTCCCGCAGCCACTAATATTTGTTCTCTAATAAGGTCGTAATCAATTACTTGCTCAGTAATAGGGTGTTCTACTTGTATACGGGTGTTCATCTCCATAAAGTAGAAATTGCGGTCTTTGTCTACCAAAAACTCTACCGTACCAGCTCCCTCGTACTTGATGTACTCGGCTGCTTTTACGGCTGCCTCGCCCATACGCTTGCGAAGGTCTTCGGTCATAAAAGGCGAAGGTGTTTCTTCGGTTAGCTTCTGGTGGCGGCGCTGGATAGAGCAGTCGCGCTCTGATAGGTGGCAAGCCTTACCGTATTGGTCGCCTACTATCTGAATTTCGATGTGGCGAGGGTCTACGATAAGTTTTTCCATATACATAGCATCGTTGCCAAAGGCAGCTCCGGCTTCTTGCATTGCGCTATCGAGGGCTTTTTCGAGGTCTTCCTCTTTCCACACATCGCGCATACCACGCCCCCCGCCTCCGGCAGTAGCCTTCAGCATTACAGGGTAGCCTATCTCGGCAGCTATTTTCTTAGCGTGCTCGAGCGATTGTACTAATCCGTCAGAACCAGGCACTGTAGGTACGCCCGCCTCTTTCATAGTAGCTTTGGCTGAAGCCTTGTCGCCCATACGCTCTATCATTTCAGGTGATGCCCCAATAAATTTGATACCGTGTTCGGCACAAATTTTTGAAAACTTAGCATTTTCTGAAAGAAACCCATATCCTGGGTGGATAGCATCGGCATTGGTGATTTCGGCAGCTGCTATAATATTAGGTATTTTTAAGTATGAATCTTTGCTCGCTGGAGGGCCTATACACACGGCTTCGTCAGCAAAACGAACGTGCAAACTATCAGCATCGGCAGTAGAATATACCGCTACCGACTTGATACCCATTTCCCTACAAGTACGTATTACTCGCAAGGCTATCTCTCCGCGGTTAGCTATTAATATTTTTTTAAACATAGTATTCCTTTTTAAAAATAAAGGTTTTGGGTCTCATCTATGAGGGGTCTACCAAATATAATGGCTGATCGAACTCTACAGGAGAAGAGTCGTCTACCAATATTTTTACGATTTTACCAGATACTTCTGATTCAATCTCGTTGAAGAGTTTCATCGCTTCGATGATACAGATAACGCTTCCTTTAGAAATAGTTGAACCTACTTCGACAAACAAAGGTTTATCTGGACCAGGGCGGCGATAGAAAGTGCCTATCATCGGTGATTTGATAGTGATATATTTGCTATCTTCACTAGGTGCAGGTTTGTTTTCAGTAGCCTCTGGTGCCGCCACCGGAAGGGTCTGGGTAGGTAGGGGTTGCTGAATAGGCAACTGAGGGAGCTGCTGTGCTACAGGTAGTTGCTGCACATAGACTTGCTCTCTGCCACTCTCATCGGGATTGGTTTTGATGGTGATTTTTACATCCTCCATCTCCAATTTTACCTCACTTGCGCCCGACTTGGCAACAAATTTAATTAAGTTTTGAATGTCTCTTAAATCCATACGAATATATGTTTGCTCAATTGTTGTTTATTTTTTTACTTGGGCGCCGTCGTATGCCCATTTTAGGTATATAGCCCCCCAAGTGAAACCACCACCAAAGGCTGCCAATACTATGTTATCGCCTTTTTTGAGCTGTTGCTCGTAGTCATTAAGGGCGAGAATGATAGTAGCTGAAGTGGTATTGCCGTACTTGTGAATGTTTAGCATCACTTTTTCGGCAGGTAGCCCCATACGCTCGGCAGTGGCATCGATGATGCGCTTGTTAGCCTGATGCGGGGTTAGCCATTGTACATCATTATTAGTTAGGTTGTTGCGTTTTAGCACTTCTTCAGCCACATCGGCCATACCGGTTACTGCGTATTTGAAAACGGTCTTACCATCTTGAAACACAAAGTGTTGCTTTTCGGCTACTGTTTGAGCGGTGGTAGGACAAAGAGAACCTCCTGCCTTGATATACAGGTGGTTGCGCCCTATACCATCACTTTTCAGTATTTCGTCTTTGACCCCTAATCCTTCGTAGTTAGGCTCGAAAAGCGCTGCCCCTCCTCCATCGCCAAAGAGGATACAAGTAGCGCGGTCGGTATAATCAATAATAGACGACATTTTGTCGGCACCTACTAACAATACTTTTTTATAACGCCCTGACTCTATGTATTTGGCAGCGACTGACACGCCAAATAAGAAACTTGAGCAAGCTGCTTGTAGGTCGAAAGCAAAGGCATTGGTTGCCCCTATTTGCGAAGCTACATAAGGCCCTGTAAGTGCTACAGGCATATCGGGAGTAGCTGTAGCAAGGATAAGCAGGTCTATCTCTTTAGGATCTAAACCTTTCTTATTGAGGAGGTCTTTAGCAGCCTCTATAGCCAAGAAAGAGGTACCTTTTTGAGGGTCTTTCAAGATACGGCGTTCTCTGATACCTGTACGAGTGTAAATCCACTCATCATTTGTTTCTACCATTTTCTCGAGCATAGCATTGCTGAGTACATCCTCTGGTACATAGCCACCGATAGCGGTAATGGCAGCAGATATTTTCTCCATTGTAAATGTCAAGTTATTGTTATTCAATTATTGTGTTTTAGTATAGCACACAAATTTGGGGCAAAAATACATAATTATTTTGTTTTATCGCAAAAAAAGTTTAAAAAAATATTGGCTATAGTAAAATTATAATGAAATTTACTCAGTTATAGCTCACTAATTTTTCGCTTATCCTTCGCTTATCCTTCGCTCATCCTGTATTGTTCCTATATCGTTTGTATAGGATAAGTAGGAAAAGATTTTTTTTCTGCTAATTGGTAAATTTGCTAATTGGCAAATTATGCACTACCTTTGTGCCCTCATTAAGTTTAAAATGGATATCGAATTTAACAGCAACGAAGATTTTAATAAATTAGCTCTGAGCGAATTGCGCAAACGCCTGAAAAAAGTAAAAGAAGGTGGCGGAGCTAAAAACTTAGAAAAACTACACGCTCAAGGTAAGCTCTCTGCCCGTGAGCGCATAGATTATTTATTAGACAAAAACACTCCCTCTATAGAAATCGGTGCTTTTGCCGGCGATGGTATGTATGCCAAACACGGAGGTTGCCCTTCAGCAGGTGTGGTAGTAGTAATAGGCTATGTGTCTGGAAAACAGTGCATAATAGTAGCTAATGACGCTACCGTAAAAGCAGGGGCTTGGTTCCCCATTACTGCCAAAAAAAACCTACGCGCCCAAGAAATAGCTATCGAAAATAATTTACCTATCATCTATTTAGTGGATAGTGCAGGCGTTTTCTTGCCCTTGCAAGATGAGATTTTCCCTGATAAAGAGCATTTTGGACGTATTTTCAGAAATAATGCCCTGATGAGTAGCAAAGGCATCACCCAAATAGCTGTAGTGATGGGTAGTTGTGTGGCTGGAGGTGCTTATCTGCCTATTATGAGCGATGAAGCCCTAATCGTAGATAAAACTGGCTCTATCTTCTTGGCTGGCAGCTACTTAGTAAAAGCTGCTATAGGTGAAAATATCGACAATGAAACATTAGGCGGGGCTACGACTCACTGTGAAATTAGTGGGGTAACCGATTACAAAGCTACTGACGACCGTGATGCCTTAGACCGCGTACGCCGCACTATGGCAAAACTGGCTGACTACGAAAAGGCTGGCTTTAATCGCTCTGAACCTCACGCTCCTATAAAAGACCCGAACGAAATATACGGTATTCTGCCCAAACTGCGCAGCGAGCCGTATGATATGAGGGAAATTATCCTCCGCTTAGTTGATAATTCAGAATTTGACGAGTATAAAGAGGGCTATGGACAGACGCTCCTCACCGGCTATGCGCGCATAGATGGCTGGGCAGTGGGCATTGTTGCCAACCAACGCAAGGTAGTGAAAAGCAAGAAAGGAGAAATGCAGTTTGGAGGGGTTATCTACTCTGATAGTGCTGACAAGGCTACGCGCTTCATTGCTAATTGCAACCAAAAGAAAATTCCGCTCGTATTTCTGCAAGATGTTACCGGTTTTATGGTGGGCTCAAAATCAGAACACGGAGGTATTATAAAAGACGGTGCTAAATTAGTAAATGCGGTTGCTAACTCGGTAGTGCCTAAGTTTACCGTAGTAGTAGGAAACTCTTATGGGGCAGGCAATTACGCTATGTGCGGCAAAGCCTATGACCCTCGCCTTATCGTTTCTTGGCATAGTGGCAATATAGCCGTAATGGGGGGAGCTCAGGCTGCTAAAGTACTCCTACAGATAGAAACTGCTACTCTAAAGAAGAAAGGAGAGGAGATAACAGCTGAAAAAGAAGCGGCACTGTTTAAGCACATCAAAGATAAATATGACGAGCAGATTTCGCCTTACTATGCGGCTGCCCATCTATGGACAGATGCTATTATCGACCCTCTACAAACCCGCCAATGGATTTCGATGGGTATAGAAGCGGCGAACCACGCGTCTATAGAAAAACCTTTTAACTTAGGTGTAATACAAGTATAACCCATAATACAACACAAAAAAAACTTTGCCAAAGTACTGATTTAGTACTTTGGCAAAGTTTTTTTGTAATCTACAATATAATTTATTCGAAGTTCATCATCGATAGTTGATAGCTACGCCCTAAGTGTTTGTAGGCTAACTCTGTAACCTCGCGCCCACGAGGGGTACGCACTATAAAGCCTTGTTGGATAAGGAAAGGCTCATACACCTCTTCTATAGTTTCAGCACTTTCAGAGACAGCAGTAGCAAGGGTTGTAATCCCAACAGGGCCTCCTTTAAACTTATCGATGAGGGTACTGAGTATTCTGTTGTCCATCTCATCTAAGCCGTGTGCATCGACATTTAGGGCTTTGAGTCCAAATCTGGTGATTTCAATATCTATCTTGCCATTACCTTTTATCTGAGCAAAATCGCGGATGCGGCGCAAAAGGGCATTGGCAATACGCGGAGTACCTCTGCTCCTGCTTGCTAACTCGATAGCTGCTTCCATAGAGATGGGCATCTTTAGGATAGAAGCACTGCGCTGTATAATGTCAGCCAAAAGCTCAGTAGAATAATACTGTAGTCGGCTTTGTATACCGAAACGCGCCCGCATAGGGGCTGTGAGCAAACCAGAACGGGTTGTGGCTCCTATCAGTGTAAAAGGGTTTAGATTGATTTGTACCGTACGGGCATTAGGGCCAGACTCTATCATTATATCAATCTTATAGTCTTCCATAGCTGAATAGAGATACTCTTCTACCACTGGACTCAAGCGGTGTATTTCGTCTATAAAAAGTACATCGCGCTCCTGAAGATTTGTGAGCAATCCTGCCAAATCACCAGGTTTATCGAGCACAGGGCCTGAGGTTATCTTAATACCTACCCCCAACTCATTAGCCAAGATGTGAGCCAATGTAGTTTTACCCAAGCCTGGGGGACCGTGAAAAAGGGTATGGTCTAGGGCTTCGTTGCGCATATTAGCGGCTTTTACGAATACTTTGAGATTCTCTAATACCGCTTCTTGTCCTGCAAAATCATCAAAAGACAAAGGGCGCAGGGCTCGCTCAATATCAAGCTCCTGCGCCGAGTAATTTTCTTTATTAGGGTTTAAGTTCTTATTCATTACAAATTTGCTAATGGCTAATTATCTCATATTTCTAAGATTAATAACCTCTTGCTGTGTGAGTCTGCGCCAATGTCCGCGAGGCAAGTCTTTTTTAGTAAGCCCCGCAAATACTACACGATCAAGTTTATCTACCTGATAGCCCAAGTGCTCAAAGATACGGCGCACTATACGGTTTCTACCACTATGTATCTTTATTCCGATTTCGTTTTTAGGCTTTTGATCTACATAACTTATTTCATCTACCTGAATAAACCCGTCTTCTAACTCTAAGCCTTGTTCGATAGCTATAAAGTCTTTATACTCAAGCTTGCGGTCAAGGATTACGTGGTATATCTTGCGCACTCCGTGAGTAGGGTGAGTTAGCTTCTTAGTCAGCTCTCCGTCATTTGTTAAGAGTAGCAAACCTGTAGTGGCTCTGTCTAAGCGCCCTACTGGCAAGATGCGCGCATTAGTAGCGTTAACAACTAAGTCCATTACTGTTTTGCGCCCTTTTTCATCATTGGTAGTAGTGATAAAACCTTTAGGTTTGTTTAGCAAGATGTATTCTTTCTTTTCTGAAGAAAGTAGCTTACCATCAAAACGCACCTCGTCTGTAGGCTTTACTCTATAGCCCAAAGTGGTCATTACCTCGCCATTTACAGTTACATTGCCCGCTGAAATATACATATCAGCATTGCGGCGTGAACAGATACCTGCATCGGCTATATACTTGTTTAAGCGTATCTCTGTAGCAGGAGTAGGCGCGTATTCTACTGAAGGGGTATTGCTTTGGTAGTTGCCATAAGGCTTTTTGTAAGGTTTTCTATAGCCTTCATTTCTGTTGAAGCGCTCATTTCTACTGAAATTATCATTCCTGTTAAAGCCTTCATTGCGCTTGTACCCATTATCCTTTTTAAATCCGTCATTCTTTTTAAAATCATCATTGCGCTTGTAGCCTTCATTTCGTTTAAAACCTTCCTCACTTCTAAAGTTGTCATTTCTTTTAAAGTTAGGGGTATATGATTTTCTGTTTTCTGAGGAAGAGTCGTTTTGGTCTCTATTGCTATTGTTATAGCGATTATTACTATAGCGATTAGGGGTATAAGCACCTCTCTCGTTTTTTTCAGAATAATCTTCTTTCGTCTTCTAGAATATCCTTTTTATCGTCTTCACGCAATGTCATAAGAACACCGGCAAAGCGGTCGCGACCACAGCGACATTGGAAGCTAACAGGCTCATTATATACCTCATTAACAGTTAGACCATCTAATACGCGTTCCATAAGACCTTTACCATCTGGATGTGCTTTCAAATATTCTGTAACAGGACCTAGTTCATTAATATTTTTCTCTACTTGCGCTAATGCTTCATCAGTAGCATCAGGCAAAGCTTGTACGATAAAACCACCTGCTACAACCGTATGGTAATCTGGATCCACCAGTACGCCAAGGCTGATGGTAGACGGTACTTGCTCAGAGGCATATAAATAGTATGCTAAATCCTCTGCAACTTCCCCACTTTGAATCGGGCTTGTAGAGGTATAGTCTTGGGCCAACTGTGTAAATCTCGTAACTTGTACTTCCCCATTATGACCTACTGCAGCGCCTACATCAAGCTTGCCAGCATGTTTCAAAGGTACGTCAACATGTGGCTCATCTACGTAGCCACGAACCGTATTATCAGAAAAAGCATCTACGTGAACTACGCCTAGAGGACCATCACCTTTAATGCGAAGGCTTACATTTTCATGGTTTTTAAAATCACCAGCT
>ERZ773203.115-NODE-115-length-42163-cov-18.808635_pt1 | contig 42163 bp, 20 predicted proteins | sample MGYA00580529_ERZ773203 | MGnify/ENA primary metagenome ERZ773203 (study PRJEB29015, sample SAMEA2738176) | human oral metagenome | biome: human oral; feature: human-associated habitat; material: saliva | place: China | collected 2177 ... | reverse complement strand
AGGAAAGAAAAATATATTAATTAAGAAAATTTCCCCACCTTTTTTCTACTGAGCCGTAATTATAATTATGACGTACTGATGAGCACATGATTTCTCCCGATTACGTATGAAACGAAGAGCTTTGCAATAAGCATTTACATAATTAGGGGAATTCGTAGTCGGTTAAAGTTTGCGTGGATAATGGTTTGAAAAAATATGACACAAAATCGGGTAAAAGACCTATAAACAAAGGAAAAAACACGTGTAAAGTCCCAGTTTGTAAACGTCAGTAAATCAATTCATTATGATGTAGTGCAGGAATAGGTGCTTAATTGTGTTTCAAAAGGGCGTTAATAAGACGCCAAAAGGGCATCTATTGCAAGTCAATTAGGCGTCTTTTAGAGGCTAAAAAGGCATGTATTAGCTTTGAATTAAGTAAAAAAAGTTTATAAATCCATTCCTCTTTTACCTTTGAACTATTACCTTTGAACTTTGAGCATTGAGCTTTGAACTTTATGATATGGGTAGTTGACGAGTTGACAAGTTTACGAGTTTACAAGTTGCTTGTAGCGATAAACTTCAGTTAACAGTAGTAATCATAATTATGAATTGTGAATTATGAATTATGAATTAACAGAGGATTTTGAATTAAAATAGTAATCATAATTATGAATTTTGAATTATGAATTCTGAATTAAAGTTGGGGTATATATAAAAAGAAACGGCAGAGCAATTGCTCTTCCGTTATCTCCGAATAACCACCGTCTCACGACGATAATATTTCTACAATCTTTACCTAAAATATAACTAAAAACCTAAATCTATTACTAACCTAAACAAATCTTCTTTTTCAATAATAATCCTGAGCAATCTTAAATACCTGTAAAGTCTAAAACCTTGTAATCAGATATGTTTCTCTTGAATTACAATGCAAAGGTATGGATAATATTCAGATTATCAAAATTAAACGATGAAAAATATCATTCTATCGGTTGTTTCTTGATATATATCAAATACGATGATTAGTGTAAAGTTGACCTTTTGAGGGTATGTTTTCTTTATGTAATGTGCTTGAATACCGCAAGAATCCTATTGTTTTCGTGAATAGAGTCGGGTGGAGCGATAGGCAAGCAAATGCGAGGGGGCTTTGTTAGTGGAAGCTGATTATTGGTTCTTCATACTTTTGAAATGATAAGGAAACGCCTAAGTTTAGGGCTTTAATGAAATGTCACACGGAGTTACGGAGGGAACGGAGGATTATATAAGACGTTTAGTTTCACACTTCATATTTCGGAAGTGGCTTATTATTTTGGGTCTTCAGGTTTTTGGAGTGATAAGGTTTGCCACTTGTGTTTAGGGTTTGAAGCAATGTCACACGGAGAAAAGGAGAGGACGGAGGATTATTAAAACAAAACAATGGAAGTCACGGAGGCACCGATGGTGCATAGAGCAACGGAGCTTGTTAGCCAATTTTATTAGCAATCTATATACAAAGCGTTTACCCCAAAATAGTTATTAAGAATCTGTACGCTATACCTCTGTTGCTCTTTGTGCCGTCGGCACCTCCGTAATATTGCGTTTATCTCCGTCCCCTCCGTAACTCTGTGTGCCTAATATATAAGACTTTTAGTTGCACACTCCATATTCGGAAGACCCTTATATAAGACGTTTAGTTTCACACTCCATATTTTGGAAGCGGCTTATTATTTTCATATAAATGTGTTTGTCTTTATAAGAAATATTGTACTTTTGCACTTGTAATAGGCAAATCCTTTTGCCCTTTCCATCTTCCTGAAAGGTATTAGGACTTTGTTATGACAGATTGGAGAGTACTTGCAGGCTGTGAAGCGGAGCATAATCGTTTTGAAGAACAGTACTACAGTGCGTTCCTTTGTGCAAAAGAATATTCTATGTAGGAAACAAAAACGGCTTAAAATACAGGAAGTAGGATTGAGAAGGATATCATTTTTTGTTCTTAGATACAATCGACGGATTGTCACTTTATGCGTAGAACCTTTATATTCTTATAGGTGAAAGAAGTCATCCGCTTATTATGATAGGAAGTAACAACCCACTTCCCATGTTTATATCTAAGGAATAAGATAGTGGGACAAAAGCCCGAAAAAAGAATTAGAGATACAGAAATCATCTATAGAAGGATGTCTATAGATAATAATAATTGCTTTCATTTAATAGAAAAGAAACAATGAGCAAGCAAGTTTTTCAGACAGACTCCCGTCAGCGCTGGAGTTATTTTAAGTGGACCTTACGCGTCATTCTTACGATTCTCTCATTGTTAGGAATCGTTTTCTTGGCAATGTTTGCCTTGGAAGGAAGTCCTCAGATGCCTTTCCGTCACGATTATCGGAATGCAGTAACAGCATCATCACCTTATACCAAGGATAACAAGACGGCAAAGCTTTATAAGTCGTTCCGCGACTTCTTCAAGGAGAAGAAGATGCACAATAACTATGCGAAGGCTACGATTAAGAAACAACGATTTATTGGAAAGGCAGATAGTCTGACACAGAAATACTTTCGAGAGTGGGATGATCCACGAATAGGTGTGCGTTCGGCATGGTATGTAAACTGGGATAAGCATGCTTATATCTCTCTGAAGAACAATATCAAGCATTTGAATATGGTTTTGCCAGAGTGGTTTTTTATCAATCCTAAGACCGACAAGGTGGAGTATCGGATTGATAAGCAAGCACTGCGGTTGATGCGTCGAACAGGTATTCCGGTTCTTCCTATGCTCACCAATAACTACAACTCCGACTTCCATCCAGAGGCGATAGGGCGTATCATGCGTGATGCGAAGAAGCGTATGGCACTCATCAACGAGATGGTCAGGACGTGTCGGCGCTATGGATTTGCAGGAATCAACCTCGACTTAGAGGAACTTAATATTCAAGATAACGACCTTCTTGTCGAATTGCTCAAAGACTTCTCACGTGTTTTCCATGCGAATGGGCTTTATGTAACACAAGCCGTAGCCCCTTTCAATGAGGATTATAACATGCAGGAGCTGGCGAAGTATAACGACTATCTCTTCCTCATGGCTTATGATGAACATAATATTGAGAGTCAGCCGGGAGCGGTTAGTTCGCAGCGATGGGTAGAAAAGGCCACCGACTGGGCTGCAAAGAATGTTCCGAATGATAAGATTGTCCTCGGTATGGCTACCTATGGATATGATTGGGCAAACGGAGAAGGCGGTACGACTGTGTCATTCGACCAGACAATGGCTATTGCACAAGATGCAGATGCAAAGGTAAAGTTCGATGATGATACCTATAACGTGAACTTCTCTTATCAGAATACCGATGATAAAAAGGTTCATCACGTGTTCTTCACCGATGCTGCCACCACGTTTAACATCATGCGTTTTGGTGCAGAATATCATCTTGCAGGCTTTGGCTTATGGCGTTTGGGAACTGAAGACAATCGTATATGGCGTTTCTATGGCAAAGATATGTCATGGGAGAGTGTGGCAAGGATGTCTGTTGCGAGGCTGATGCAACTCAACGGCACCGATGATGTCAACTTTGTTGGCTCAGGTGAAGTGCTCCAAGTGACAACAGAACCTCACCCTGGAGACATCTCGATAAGGATAGATAAGGACAATCGCCTTATCTCGGAAGAGTATTATCGCGCCCTGCCTTCTACTTATACCATCCAACGATTAGGTGAATGTAAGGATAAGCAGCTTGTTATTACCTTCGATGACGGACCAGACAGCCGCTGGACTCCTACCGTACTAAGTACGCTGAAGAAGTATAATGTCCCTGCAGCGTTCTTCATGGTGGGACTACAGATGGAGAAGAATCTGCCATTGGTAAAGCAAGTATATGAGGATGGACACACCATTGGTAACCACACCTTCACCCACCATAACATGATTGAGAACTCCGACCGCCGCTCTTATGCAGAGTTGAAGTTGACAAGAATGTTGATAGAGAGTGTGACAGGACATAGTACTATCCTCTTCCGTGCGCCTTATAATGCTGATGCCGACCCAACGGAACATGAAGAGATATGGCCAATGATTGTGGCAAGTCGAAGGAATTACCTCTTTGTGGGAGAGTCTATCGACCCTAACGACTGGCAGGCAAATGTTACAGCCGACCAGATCTATCAGCGTGTCATTGATGGTGTACACCATGAAGACGGACATATCATCTTGTTGCACGATGCGGGTGGTAGTTCTCGAAAGCCTACCCTTGATGCGCTCCCACGTATCATAGAAACCTTGCAGCATGAGGGTTATCAGTTCATCTCCCTCGAACAATACTTGGGTATGGGCAAACAAACACTGATGCCTGAGATTAATAAAGGTAAGGCATACTATGCCATGCAGACCAACCTTTGGTTAGCAGAGATGATCTATCATGTCTCAGACTTCCTCACAGCTCTTTTCCTTGTATTCCTTGCCTTGGGAATGATGCGCCTGATATTTATGTATGTACTGATGATAAGAGAGAAGCGGGCGGAGAACCGACGTAATTATGCTCCTATTGATGCTGCCACAGCACCAACAGTTTCTATCATCGTACCGGGTTATAACGAGGAAGTAAACATCGTCCGTACCATCACTACGCTTAAGCAACAAGACTATCCTAACCTACATATCTACTTCGTTGATGATGGTAGTAAGGACCATACACTTGAACGTGTACATGAGGCTTTCGACAATGATGATACGGTTACGGTGCTTGCTAAGAAGAATGGTGGAAAGGCTTCAGCTCTCAACTATGGTATTGCTGCCTGCCGTTCAGAGTATGTCGTTTGTATTGATGCCGACACCCAGTTGAAGAATGATGCGGTAAGTAGATTGATGAAACACTTCATCGCTGACAAGGAGAAGCGTGTCGGTGCGGTGGCTGGTAATGTGAAGGTGGGTAATCAACGGAATATGCTTACCTACTGGCAGGCGATTGAATATACGAGTAGTCAGAACTTCGACCGTATGGCTTACTCTAATATCAATGCTGTCACCGTTGTGCCTGGAGCTATCGGCGCCTTCCGAAAGGAAGTGATTGAAGCCGTGGGAGGCTTTACAACTGATACCTTAGCAGAAGACTGCGACCTGACGATGAGTATCAATGAACATGGATACATCATCGAGAACGAGAACTATGCTGTGGCACTTACCGAAGCACCAGAGACACTCCGCCAGTTTGTGAAGCAACGTATCCGTTGGTGCTTTGGTGTGATGCAAGCCTTTTGGAAGCATCGTTCCTCACTCTTTGCACCTTCAAAGAAAGGTTTTGGTCTATGGGCTATGCCTAATATGCTTATCTTCCAGTATATCATTCCAACCTTCTCACCATTGGCTGATGTACTGATGCTCATCGGACTCTTTACGGGTAATGCCCTTCAGATATTCTTCTATTACCTCATCTTCCTTGTCATCGATGCCAGTGTGTCTATCATGGCTTATATCTTCGAGGGCGAGCGTCTGTGGGTTCTTCTGTGGGTTATCCCTCAACGATTCTTCTATCGCTGGATAATGTATTACGTCCTCTTCAAGAGTTACCTCAAGGCGATAAAGGGTGAGCTGCAGACATGGGGCGTGCTGAAGAGGACAGGGCATGTACAATAGCCCCACCCACACAAAAACCTCACCCCCCAGCCCCCTCTCCGAAAGGAGAGGGGGAGTGCTGGCAACAATTTGCTAAAGAATGACTAAAAGTTCTCCCTAACCAATAGGGGTATCTCGCATTTCACTCCCCTCCCTATGGGGGAGGGGTAAGGGGGTGGGGCTGCTATCTCTCTCGCATTTCACTCCCCCTCTCTCTCGGAGAGGGGGTTGGGGGGTGAGGTTTCCTTATCTCCAACCTCATCGGGTCCTGTATATTTGCCTTACTGATCAGTTGCAAGTAGCGTTCGCGGAGCGGACCGACCCTTACATTCTTTCGAGCGCGCACAGAGGAGATGACCGATGAGGGGTTACACGGTTCGCGCACATGAAGCACTCTACAGATATGATGTACGATGGTTTGGAAGTCCATTGGCCTACCGCATTTATCCATCAGTCGCCCCGTTTCCCATACCATGTGAGCCAAGTCGATGAGGTCACACTTCAATCCCGTCCAATACAATCCTTCCTTCTCGCTTCTATTGATTAGGTCACAGAAGTTATCAACAATCCTCGCCGTCAGTCGGTCTTCCTCCTCTTGAGTCCAGAGGTGGTTAGCCTTCATTACTATGTTAACTTTCTTCATCATTGTTCTTAGTGTTTTTTTGTTATAGAATAATGGTTTTAATCATCTACCACCTTCTTTATTCGTGACGCAGTGTAGGTCAGTAGGAGAAGTCGTCGGGTGGCATTCGCATCGTCCCCCTATGGAAACAGCCTACTGGGGAGAAGACTGTTTCGTGAGGTTGCTGCAAAGGTAAAAGCCTAAAGTGCAGTATATGTTCAATACCAAAAAATTTTTCATTAAATAAAACTAACAAAACGACCACTAATCTGATTGGGAATAACAAGACTGGAAATCTGCCTTAAAAGTTAGGCGTTGGTCTATAAAAAATCTGCTTACCCTCAATTGAGGATAAGCAGATTTAATGTATCTAATAAAAATCTATTCTCTTAGCCGTTTAGTACTTACGACCGTTAACATCAATAATATTACTGAATGGTGCAAACTTAGCTGCATCAGTAACTGGTGGAGTGCCTGTGATGTCTGGACCAACATAGATTGGGCGGATAGCACAAGCCTGCTGCTTCTGTGGCGGTGTTATTCCATAGTTAAGAGAACCAAAGAACAAACCCGTACAAGTACTTACTGCCGTTGCATAATCAGCATAATAGAAACCCATGAAATTACTATTCTCAGCAACATGACGATAGACGGTAGTGCTAACATTGCCTTCACGACGTCCTGTTACAGGCAAGAACAGACCTCGGTTAGCAAGTACAAGGCCAGTTACGTCTTCATACTTCCAAAGCTTTTTACCTGTAGGGAACTTAGCATGCTGACCAGTCAGTGGGTAATCGCTATAGTAGATACCATAAATCTTATTACCCTTATCGGTATAACAGAATGCTGGCACCTTCGTGACACTATTCTTCTGCAAGTTTTTGAGTTGGTCTAAGGTAGGATACTTATAATAATAACTACGTCCTGTCTTCTCTGTATAATATTTTACGATATCACCAAACTTTGCTTGACTCTTATTTACTGGGTCATTACCAAAGAATCCTGGAGTGGCATCTCTCTTATAAAATCTTCCATTCATACTAAATGCTGTTCCATTAAGATAAGCATTGCTATTCAAATTCAATGCCTCTGCAATATCTCCCCATCTAAAGAGGTCTAAGTCGTCAGAAGTCTGAGTGTAACGTCCATTATGGTTATCAATATACCAGTTCTGTGATCCTAATCCATTCTTTTCTATATTTTTGTTATCCACTCTGTTGGCAAGTGTTGGATTATCTCCATAGTTACTAATCCACCACTGTGCTGGTGCGATACCCCAGTACTCCTGTGAACCCTTCTTATAGTGTATGAAGTTACCTGTAGCCCATTTTACGCCGTTTACTGTAACGTATGGCTTAGGAGTAATATTCTTGACAGTAATGGTTGAGCGGTAGTCGTAGCCAGTGTTAAAGAGCTTTGCAGCACTCTTTGTGTAGACACCACTTTGTGTATAAACAGTTAGTGTGAAGTTGGTTAAGGCATTCTCAGCCAAGAAAGCCACCCACACGTAGCCGTTTTTCAACTGAATCTTAGACTTGTCTTTGTTGGCTACAGTAATCATATACTCCTTCTCATCAGAAGTACCTACAAAGTTTCCATCCTTGAGATTAAGTACATCGTATGAACGAAGACCATTGATTTTTACGCTATCAATGTCCTCAATGAAACCAGTACTACTTGGACCGTTAACTACCTTGAACTTCATACCCCAGATAGCAACCTTACGATCCAGTGTTACCTTTGTCTTGGCAATCTTCTGTCCGTTGTCGTTCTTAACCACCTCTGTAGGCTTAGCTTTACCCCAGTTGTAATCAAACTTCTGGTCGATAGTTGTTAATGTACCATCCTGCTTTTTCATGTCAAGAGAAACAGTACTGCGGATACCATATTTCTTATTGTTAGTTGGGTTTTCTGAAGTATGATACTTTAAATCTACACCACCATCGGTTTCGTGATGAGGTGTTGGACCTACCTGCTCAACAGTTTTCTCTCCCTCAACAGCTGTACCAGGATAGAAGAAAGCAAGGTCGTCCGTAGCCTTCATAGGCTTTACGCTTTTAACTTCACCGGTGAAGTCAGCTTTCTTCTTGTTGCTGTTGTTAGCAGCCATGGTCACTAAGCTATAGTTAGCTTCGGTACTGTTATCATTATCAGCGATGTCATAGATAAACATCTTATCACCGTTTTTCCACTCTGACAAAATGTTGTTATTCGCATCAGGGGTAAGTGCGCGTGTTCCTGCCTGCGCAGCATCACCTGTAGCTGCTGTTACCTGAATTGTTGTGGTATAACCCTCTTGCTGTGTGTCATCACCTGCCACATCGTTTGTATCGCTGCAGGCTGCAAGTCCCATCATAGCAATTGCGCCATAAAGGAATTGTAAACTCTGTTTTTTCATTTTACGTTTAATTTCTTTAGTTTTAATCTTCCCATCCTTTCACTCCAGAATTCTCGTCATCACCAAAAGGATTTGACTTAGAGAGATTGTCCTCTCCACCATGATTCGGATCATTCTTAGTTACCCCGTTATCACTTCCTGCAAGTAGTGACATCTCTACCATAGTCTTAACAATCCCACATGTGGGACGCTCATAACTTCTCTTCATAATCGTCAAATATTTAATTTAATAGGTGCAAATCAAGACTTCAAATCAGTTTTGAACAAGGCTGTTAATGTCTATAAAGTAGATTCTTTAACAACTTGTATCTTAATAAATCTTGATGTAGTTTCTCTTTTGTTATCCAAATATCAAATATGTCAAAATGGATATAATTAAATCCGTTTGCAAAGTTAAACATAAATTTCGAAAGAAACAATAAATCCATATAAAAAAAAGATAGAATGACATAGAGAAACTTTCACCTTTGAAGTTTGAACTTTGAACTTTATGATTAGAACTACGAATTACCCGAATTTCTCGAATAATGTTTGCGATAATGATTCGTGTCATTCGTGCAATTCGCAGTCTTGTCGCTTTTGTCTTCGTGCAAAAATATGTCATTGAAGTATATGTCTCTATGTCATTCTGTTTTCTTATCTCATTCTGTCTGTCAAATGTTTTCACAATCAGCAAGTCAGTCGGGCACAAATAGCGTGCGAATAAACGGCTTTTTGGCTTGCAAAAGGTGCCCTTTAAGGCGCTTACTAACGCCCTTTTGAAGTCCTATTAAGCACCTTTTGAAATCTGTTTTTGCAACTACTTGATAGCAAAAGACTTACAGGGACGCAGAAATAACTTGTTTTTACCCCCTTTCACTTACTTTTCCACAATCGAAATGTAAAGAAAACCTCCCCCAACCCCTCCAAAGGAGGGGAGTGCCTAACGGATAGATATGGTTCTTTAAAATTAAAATACTTTGAACTTTGAACTACGAATTTCTCGAATGACACGAGTAATTATAGTTGACAAGTTGACGAGTAGACAAGTGAACAAGTTAATTGCAGCGATAAATTACAGTAGACAAGTTGACGAGTAGTCAAGTGAACAAGTTACTTGCAGCGATAAACCACAGCTAACAACGGTAATCATAATTATGAATTATGAATTATGAATTATGAATTAACAAAGGATTATGAATTCTGAATTATCAATTATGAATTTTACAAAAAGCAGTCTTTTTGTGTTTATTTTTGTTAAATACTTGATATGTGATAAGTATTGTTTGCGTATAATATGTTATCTTTGTATTAAGAACCTACAAAAAAACGGATGGGAATGTGAGAAAGCATGGATAACTTTTGAACATCTATTTGATATAGGGACCTACATTTTTAATATAGAGACCTACATTTCATATAGGACACACCTATTATATATATAAGGCTGCCCCACATCTGTTTTTGGGCAGACCTAAGTCAGAATAAGATTATTATCAAATATAAAATAACTAATGAGAAAAGGAAAGATTCTACCAGTAAGTGTTTTCCTATCTTGCTGCTCTTTGACCGCTTTTGCCAGCAGTCATGTCACTTCGGCTGACAACTTTGGCAAGAACGTAGTCGTTGCTGCAACTAAGGCAAATACCGCAAAGGTATTGGGAACACAGCAATCAAGTGGTGACGTAAAAGTTACCGGAACTATCGTAGACAATGCTGGCGACCCAGTTATCGGTGCTACTATCCGCGTGAAGGATTCGCAGCATGGTACGACCACCGACCTCGATGGTAAGTTTGAGATTATGACACATAAGGGTGCTACGCTTATTGTCAGCTATATCGGTATGAACACTGAGGAGGTGAAGGTTAGCGGTGATGCCCCATTGAACATCACTTTGAAGGCTGAGGCTCATCAGATTGAGGAGGTTGTGGTAACCGCTTTGGGTATCAAGCGTTCAGAGAAGGCGTTGAGCTATAACGTTCAGAAGGTAGGCGGTGAGAACCTTACAACGGTTAAGAACCCTAACTTCATGAACTCACTCTCTGGTAAGGTAGCCGGTGTGAACATCAATGCTTCTTCTGCTGGTATGGGTGGTGCAGCCCGCGTTGTGATGCGTGGTCCTAAGTCAATCACCCGTAGCAATCAGGCTTTGTATGTAATCGACGGTGTGCCAATCAACAACACCAGTCAGGGTGAGATTTCAGGTGGTGCGTTCAGTTCACAGCCGGGTTCAGAAGGTATTGCCGATATCAACCCAGAGGATATCGAGTCAATCAGCGTCCTCAGTGGTCCTGCTGCTGCTGCCCTCTACGGTTCAGCTGCTGCGCAGGGTGTCATCATGATTACCACGAAGAAGGGTAAGGAGGGTAAGGTAAGTGTGACTGTAAGTAACAGTACACAGTTTGCTAATCCATTCATCATGCCAGAGTTCCAGAACTCTTACGTAAACCGTGCAGGCGACGTGAAGTCATGGGGTGCAAAGACTCCATCAGTCTATGGTAACTATGAGCCAAAGGACTTCTTCAATACAGGTACGAACGTTCAGAACAACGTAGCTCTGACAGCAGGTACGGACAAGAACCAGACCTATATCTCAGTAGGTACGACGAATGCAAAGGGTATCATTCCTAATAACAGCTACGACCGTTATAACTTTGCATTCCGCAATACAACAACGTTCTTGCACGACAAGATGACCTTTGACTTCAACTTCAATTACATCAAGGAGCATGATAAGAACTTGACAGCTCAGGGTCAGTACTTCAACCCATTGACCGCTGTTTATCTCTTCCCACGTGGTGAGAGCTTTGACGCTGTTCGTACATACGAACTTTACGATGTGACAAGAGGTATCAATGTTCAGAACTGGAACTTCGGTGATGCGTTGAGTATGCAGAACCCATATTGGGTAGCCAACCGCATGGTTCGTTCAAACAACCGCAGCCGTTACATGATCAGTGCAAGTCTTAAGTATAAGATTTTCGACTGGATGGACGTTGTGGGTCGTTTGCGTTGGGACGATGCAGGTACAAAGCAGGAAGACAAGCGTTACGCTTCAACAACCAACCTCTTTGCACATTCAAAGTATGGTTTCTATGGATATGACAAGGTGAATGACCGTTCACTCTATGGCGACTTGATGTTCAATATCAACAAGACATTGAACGACTTCTCAGTATCAGCCAACCTCGGTGGTTCGTTCACACGTAACAAGTATAACGTAACAGGTTTCCAAGGCGGTTTGAAGGCACCTTCTAACTTGTTCACTCCAAACGCAATCGACTACGGTTCAGCAACCGCTGACAACCGTCCAATCTTCACAGACCATGCACACAAGATTAACTCACTCTTCGCTAACGTAGAGTTGGGCTGGCGCAGTATGCTGTTTATGACTGTAACAGGTCGTAACGATTGGGACTCAGCTTTGGACGGTACCGACAATGTATCTTTCTTCTATCCATCAGTGGGTATGTCAGCAGTTATCTCTCAGATGGCAACACTCCCATCATGGATTAGCTACATGAAGGTGCGTGGTTCATGGGCATCAGTAGGTTCAGCTATCTCTCCAAACATCACCTCACCATGGCGTTATCAGTATAACCCAGCGTCAGGTACTTATAGCACCGTAACTTATAAGTTCCCATCAAACTTCCGTCCAGAGCGTACGAACTCTTGGGAAGCAGGTTTGACATCACGTTTCTTCAATAATGCACTTACTTTGGATGTTACAGTTTATCAGTCTAACACCCGCAACCAGACCTTCCTTCGTCCTATCACAGGTAGTCAGGGATTCTCTTCTGAGTATGTACAGACCGGTAACGTAAGAAACCGTGGTATTGAGCTTGCATTGGGTTACAGCCATACATGGGGCAACTTCGCATGGAACACTAACTTCACCTACAGTGCTAACCGCAACAAGATTGTTGAGTTGCTCGACGATCCTAACGAGGTTATCAACCAAGGTGGTTTGAATGGTGCTAACATCATCCTTAAGAAGGGCGGTACGATGGGCGACCTCTATATGACCAGTGACTTCAAGCGTGACGCAGAAGGCAATATTGCTATCAAGGATGGTAACGTATCACAGGTGAACCTTACCAACCCATCTTATCGTGGTTCAGTACTTCCAAAGGGTAACATTGGTTTCTCTAACGACTTCTCTTGGAAGGGCTTTAACTTCGGATTCGTTGTAACTGCACGTTTCGGTGGTATCGTAATGTCACAGACACAGGCGTTGATGGATGCTTACGGTGTATCAAAGGCATCTGCTGATGCACGCGACAAGGGCGGTATCGCAGTAAACAATGGTTTGGTATCAGCTGAAAACTACTATGCCGTAGTAGGTGGTGAGAACCCAATCTGGTCAGAGTATATCTACAGTGCAACCAACGCACGTATCCAGGAGGCACACCTCGCTTACACCTTCCCACGTCGAATGTTGGGCGGTATGGAGCTGACACTCGGTTTGACAGCTAACAACCTCCTCATGCTTTACAACAAGGCACCATTCGATCCAGAGGCAACAGCATCAACAGGTACCTACTATCAGGGCTTCGACTACCTCATGCAGCCAAGCCTTCGCACACTTGGTTTCAACGTGAAGCTGAAATTCTAAACATTTAACCACTCATTTAATCGAAATATAAATGAAAAAGATTAATATATATAAGGCGGTCACAGCTTGTACATTCGCAAGTGTGCTGCTATGCTCAATGTCGTCTTGTACAGACGGATTCCAAGAGGCAAACCGTCCTGGAACGGGTGCTTCTCTCGAAGACTTGTCGCGCGACAACTATCAAACCTCTTCTTTCCTCGTACAGATGGAGAACGAGGCTTTCCCTGAGCAGGAGAATGCTTACCAGATGAACGAAGACCTTATTGGTAACTACTTAGGTCGTTACATGACCTATGCTAACAATGGTTTCGCTGAGAAGAACTTTGCTCGTCTCAATGCTCCTAATGGTTGGGTACGCTATCCGTTTAAGGATTCTATGACAAAGACGGTGTCTGCTTTCAAGGCAATTGACAATGTGACAAAGGGCGAAGGACCAGTTTATGCTTGGGCATTGATTCTCCGTGCACAGTCGTTCATGCGTCTTACAGATATGTACGGACCACTTCCTATCGGTGCTGATGCTACTGACGGTAATGCTTACTCTTCTCAAGAGGATGTTTACAAGAGCATTATCGCTGACCTCAACAAGGCTACAGACGTCATCAAACCATTGGTTGCTTCTAACCCTAATGTTACTATTGCTGAAGAGTTAGACAAGGTTTATCAGGGTAAGATGGCTAAATGGTTGAAGTATGCGAACTCTTTGAAGCTCCGTATTGCTATCCGCATCCGTTATGTTGAGCCAACATTGGCAAAACAGTTGGGCGAACAGGCAGTACAGGACGGTGTCATCACAAGCAATGACGACAACTGCGCTATTGCTTATACACCAAACGGACAGTATAAGACATCTGTAGAGTGGGGTGATAGCCGTGCTTGTGCCGACCTTGAGAGCTTCCTCACAGGTTACAACGACCCACGTCTGACGAAGTTCTTTACCCCAGTAGAGGGCGGTATTCGTCCAGTAATCGGTTGTCGTGCCGCTGCGAAGATTGGTAATAAGACCACAGCAGGTAAGGCTTACTCAGCTGCAAACATCAAGATAGACAGCAAGGGCGTATGGCTCACAGCTTCTGAGATGGCTTTCTGTCGTGCAGAAGGTGCGTTGGCAGGCTGGAGTAATATGGGCGGAAGCGCTAAGGACCTCTATGAAGATGGTGTGAAACTCTCCTTCGAGCAGTGGGGTGCAGGTTCTGCAACAGCCTACTTGGCAGATAACACATCAACCGAGAAGAATTATGTTGACCCAATCAGCGAGTACGGTGGAGATGTTAGTGCTGTCAGCAATATCACTATCAAGTGGGACGACTCAGCTACTGACGAGCAGAAGATGGAGCGTCTGATTACTCAGAAGTGGATTGCAATGTTCCCTAACGGACAGGAAGGCTGGAGCGAAATTCGTCGTACAGGCTATCCAAAGGTGTTCCCTCTGGCACAGTCAACAGATTATAGCATCCAGGTTGCTAACCGTATCCCATTTGATATTGATGAGGCTACCAATAACAAGGCAAACTATATTAAGGCTGTACAGCTGTTAAAGGGTAATGACGACTATGCAACCAAGATGTGGTGGCAGCGTTAAACGATATCTATCATACAATAAACATTCGATAAAAAATGAAGAATTTAATAAAGATATTCTTGCTTTCAGCCTGCGCTGCAACGGCTTTCACTGCCTGCAGCGACTGGACTGAGACAGAGGCAAAGGACGGAGCTGACCTTACTCACACAAATAAGTCTGAGGCTTACTATGCTCAACTTCGCGACTATAAGAAGACTGACCACTCTGTAGCTTTCGGTTGGTTCGGTAACTGGACGGGTACTGGTGTTACACATGAGAACTCTTTGGCGGGTCTTCCTGATAGTACAGACTTCGTTTCTCTTTGGGGAAACTGGAAGAATCCAACAGAGGCTATGCTGAAGGATCTCCGCTTTGTTCAGAAGACAAAGGGTACAAAGGTGCTCATCAGTTGCCTTGTATTTGACATTGGTGACCAGATTACTCCAACCAATACTGACTCTACCCTTACATGGAAAGAGTGGCGTCATAAGTTCTGGGGATGGGGCAGCGATGAGGCTTCACAGATTGCAGCTACTGAGAAGTATGCAAATGCTATCTGCGACACTATCGCTAAGTATGGTTATGATGGTTTCGACCTCGATGCTGAACCTTCATATGCTCAGCCTTTCCAGACCGATAAGGAGCTTTGGCAGAACGCTAAGGTGATGGAGGCTTTCGTAAAGACAATGGGCAAGCGCATCGGTCCTAAGTCTGGTACTGATAAGATGTTCGTTATCGATGGTGAGCCTGACGCTATGGCTGCTCAGTATGGCGAATACTTCAATTACTTCATCCTTCAGGCTTATAACTCTTCTGGTAACAGTGATTTGAACAGTCGCTTTACTGCTCAGGCTACTCACTTCCAGCAGTATCTCACACCAGAGCAGGTGGCTAATAAGCTCATCGTCTGCGAGAACTTCGAGAACTATGCTGGTAAGGGTGGTGTAGACTTCCGTTTAGACAATGGTCAGACCCTTCCTTCACTCTTAGGTATGGCTTACTGGAACCCTGTTTACAATGGCGTAACCTATCGTAAGGGTGGTGTAGGAACCTATCACATGGAGTACGAGTATACAGTATCTGGACAGACAGGCAACTATCCTTTCTTGCGCAAGGCTATCCAGATTATGAATCCATCAATCCAATAATCAAGACATTCAAATTATGAAATACAATATTTCTAAGCTTTTCATCGGAGCCGTAGCTATGGCTTCTCTGACAATGCTGGCTTCTTGTGAGAATGCTGAATATTCGCCTCTTTCTAATCAGGCGTATATCGCACAGACCAATACTAATGGTAACTCAAGTCAGAATATTACTATCGGTACGTCGGCTGTCACTTCTTCTGTGAACGTGCGTCTCTCTGACCTTGCTACACAGGACTACACCTTCGAGGTGGTAAGTGACACAACGGCACTCGCTGAATACAACCAGCGTAACGAGACTTCTTACAAGCCACTGCCTGCAACTCTCTACTCACTCTCTTCTAACGAGGTGAAGATTGAGAAGGGTAAGTCGGTTTCTTCTGATGTGACACTGACGATTAACCCATTGACACAGGCACTGAAGGACAGCGGTCAGAAGTATGCTGTTGCCCTCCGTCTGAAGAGTAAAGATGGCAAGTATGACGTCCTGAACTCTGGTAGTTCAATGGTTTACATCCTCGATCAGGTTGTTTATCAGGCTGTGCCAATCATTAACGCTACACATAACATCCACTTCGCAATGCGTCAGACCTATGACCTTTCACAGTGGACTGTCGAGATGAACGTGAACATGAGCAAGCTCGGTAAGGGTCTTGGCGAACTTAACAACCAGACACTCTTCGGTGCATGGGGTAACGATGGTGGCGAGATTTATACTCGTTTCGGTGATGCTCCTATCGAGGGTAACCGTCTGCAGATTAAGACGCAGGGTACGCAGATGAACAGTAAGCAGCTCTTTAACGAGAACCAGTGGTATCACCTCGCATTCGTTTGTACAGGTACAAAACTCTACCTCTATGTTAACGGTGCACTTGATAACTCTATGGACCTCCCTGGTAAGGCTACTAACCTCAGCAACCGCTTCAACTTCGGTAACACTGATTATCTGAAGGCAAACGTGAAGGTGAGCGAGTTACGCTTCTGGACCGTGGCTCGTACACAGGCTCAGATTGCTAACAATATGTACGCTTGCGATGCTAAGAGCACTGGCTTGGAGGCATACTGGAAGCTCAACGAGGGTCAGGGCGATACCTTCAAGGATGCAACAGACCACGGCAACACCGGTAAGTGTGTAGCTGTTCCAACCTGGGAGCAGAACGTAAGAATCGATGGTAAATAAGTCAAAAGGAAACTCAAATATGAAAATAAACGTATTCAAGTCAGTGCTGGCAGCCTCTTTGGTTGCTGCCACACTGGCATCTTGTCAGAGCGAGCCAGAAGTTGGTAGCACGCTCTACCCAACTGCAGAAGAGAACTACTCTGCAAAGGCTTACCTCTATACTGGTACCAGTGACGGCAACAAGTTGTTGCTCGCTGGTGAGAAGTCTGCATCAGCTGTTACCTTGGCTGGCGATAGCGCAAAGTTCTATGTTCGTCTCTCTTCTCCAGCAGAGAAGGATGTAACAGTAACATTGGCTGCTACATCTGATGGTGTTGAGGCAAATAGTAGCGAAGAGGTGATGAGCACTGACGCTATCAGCCTTAGCAAGACATCTGTAACCTTCACTAAGGGTCAGCAGGTATCTGAACCAATCGTCGTTAAGTTGGTGAATGGTGATGCCCTCAAGAACTTGGCTATGTTGAAGAACGGTGTGACATCTGTTGTTATGAAGAGTGTTGATGGAGCTGAAACAGCAAAGACAAACACGAAGGTATTGGTTACAACTAACTTCACCTTCAATAACATCAATGCATCTGGTACGCTCAATGCAGACAAGCAGATTGCCTTGAACGAATATCAGATGTCAACTACACTCAGCAGTTCTAATGCAGCAAAGTTGAATGATGGCGATAACAACACCTATGTGTATTCATATACCTATTATGAACCAGAGTTTACAATGGCATTCAATAGCACAAAGGAACTGATTGGTGTTGGTATCCTTTGCAACTACACAAGCTACGGATATGGTGTGAAGAAGGTGGCTGTAGCTACCAGCTTAGACGGTAAGACATGGACAAACATGGGTACTGCCACTGCAGCCTCAACCTATGATGATGATACTCCATTCCCAATTGTATTTAATACTCCAGTAACATGTAAGTTTGTTAAGCTGACAATCCTCCAGAGCTTTGACGAAAGTGAGAACCCACGTTTCTTGATTGGTGAGATTGGTGCTTACGAGTATCTTGATTGGAACTTATAAGTAAGCGTTAACTTCTATCCGCTCATAGTAGCGCATACAGATTTAGCCTCCGAAGTATCTCTTACTTCGGGGGCTTTTTTGTTTAATTCATAATCCTTTATTAATCCATAATCCTTTATTAATTCATAATTCATAATTCACAATTCATAATTATGATTACCGATGTTAACTGTGGTTTATTGCTGCAAATAACTTGTCAACTCGTAAACTTGTCAACTCGTAAACTCCCACTCATGATTACCGATGTTAACTGTGGTTTACGCGAATGACACGAATTCTTTAGCAATAAGGATTCGTGCAATTAGAGAAATTCGTAGTTCATTAATGGTACATATCATAAAGTTCAATGTTCAAACCTCAAAGTTCAAAGGATAAAAGGTTCAAATTATAAAGTTCAAAGGATAAAAATCATTAGCGTAATTAGTGAAATTCGTCGTTGTTATGACTTTGCAATAATGATTAGAAAAATTCGTAATATGTATTCGAATTTCTTTTACATTTTAGTTGATGAAAGGGTAGGGGAAAGGGTTAAAAATGTATTATTTCGGAGTCTCTGTAAGTATTTTATTCTCAATTAGTTGTGATGATGTGTTTTTAAAGGTGCTTAGTAAGGTTTCAAAAGGGCGTTAGTAAGGGTCTTAAAGGGCATCTTTTGCAAGCCCAAAGGGCGTTAATCCGAACGTAATTTGTGCCCTTTACAAAAACTGATTGTAAAAAAAATAGACAAAAAGGTGAGCCTTCCATAAGGCGGGAAGTAATCACCGAGCCCCCTGTAAAAACATTTGTTTATTGTGTACATTTTGTCTTAGTGTGTCTGTTCTTTAACTTGCAATTCGTGTCATTTGTAGTTCTTTCAATCTAAATGTGTTTATTCTGTTTAAAACTTGATTATTCTGTCTTCTTCGATTGATCAAATGAATATTCTGTCTTTCAATTGTTAATCTAATGTTATACGTCATCAAATAAAGTATATCTTAAAGTTGCTACTACTTAACGAATAAGAAAAGTATTATTGTGGCACAATAATGTCTATTTTTCTTGGAGTTGTATTATGAAATGCTTAATTTTGTAGTTAATACTTTTGGCAGAATGTTCTATAAATGGAAATGATAATTCTAATTTAATTCTTTTTAGAGTAAAAATGATTCTTCGGATATAACTACTTAAATGGATTGCATAGAGTGCATAATGTTATATTGGTGCTCAAATAAGTACAACCACTTTTGATAGTTTTATCAAGTTTACTGGAGTATAGTAAGTGGAAAATCATGATTTATAAAGCCTACATTAAGTAAGAATGCTATGGGTAAGTTCAATGAGAATATAAATAAAGGTTATGGTAATAAAAGAAGAAGTTCTTGAACTCTTGCAAAGCACAGAGACTTATAGAATAGAACGTACGAGTTCAACAGGTGATATGGATAAGTTTCAGGAGGCTATTTGTGCTTTTTCAAACGATTTGCCAAATTCCCGAAAGAAAGGTTATCTTATTTTGGGTGCTTATGACAATGGGACTTTATCTGGACTAAGAGTTGATGATGCCTTGATGAAACGAATAGCGGGGATTCGCTCTGATGGCAATATCTTACCATTACCGATTATGTCAGTAGAAAGGTTTGAGCTTGAAGGTGGTGATTTACTCGTCGTAGAGGTCTCACCAGCTTTGGTTCCACCAGTTCGATATCGTGGTCGTACCTTTATTCGTATAGGACCTCGTCGGGACATTGCAACAGAGTCAGAAGAAAGAGTCCTTTTGGAGAAGAGAACATCTTATATGGCTACTTTTGATGCCACTCCTTGTTTTGGATCATCATTAAAGGATATTGACACTCAGTTTATAAAATATGAATATCTTCCACAGGTAATAGATGCTGATATTCTTAAGACGGATAAACGCTCTTTGCAAGAGCAATTGGCAGCAATCCATCTTTATGACATAGTTCATGACTGTCCTACGAATGCAGCCATTGTGCTTTTTGGGATAAATGCCTCTTTCTTTCTTCATGGCTGTTATGTTCAGTATGTGCATTTCGCAGGAGAAGATACAGGAAGCGAAATTCTTAACGAAAGGCAGATGCGGGGAAGTCTATGTTCGATACTACCTAAGTTGGAGAGTTTTGTAAAAGATGCTATTGTCACTTCACGTCCAATGCCTGTGAGTATGCTACGAGAACAGATTGTGTTTAACTACCCAGAACTCGCACTTAGAGAGCTACTGATGAATGCTTGTATGCATCGTGATTATCAATCAAATATGCCTATAAGAATTTATCAATTTAGCAATCGTATAGAGATTCTCAATGCTGGAGGCTTATATGGGGAGGCTCGTCCAGAAAACTTCCCTACGGTAAATGATTATCGTAATCCTATTATTGCAGAGGCTATGCGTGGTATGAAGTATGTTAATATGTTTAACCGTGGTATTCAGCGTGTTAAAAATATGCTAAGGGAGAATGGAAATCCAGACCCCATCTTCAATGTCGGTAAAGTAACTGCTTTCGAGGTGACAATACAGCCATCTTTGTCACTTAACTTAGTCACTGATGGAGAAAAAGTGACTAAGTCTGTGACTAAGTCGGCAGAGGTAATGAATGAGGTTATTGCCTTATGCCAACAGCCTAAAAGTCTTACTGAAATTATAACCCATTTGGGACTAAAACATCGTAACAATGCTAAAAGTCGCTATATTGACCCATTGATAAAAGGTGGATTTCTTGAGATGACAATACCTGATAAACCCAATAGTAGGAATCAGAAGTATATAAGTGTATTATCTTAGTCACTTAACTTAGTCACTGATGGAAAAAATGACTAAGTCAGCTGAGATCTTAGAAAGCCCACTTAGCTTAATCTGCCCCCCTTAGTGAGAGTCAAAATGTAAATACTGTTTTCGAATTTCTTTTCAGGTAGACAAGTGAACGAGTTGCTTGTGAAGTAGACATGGTAATATGGTTGACAAGTTGACAAGTTGACAAGTTGACAAGTAGACAAGTGAACGAGTTGCTTGTGAAGTAGACATGGTAACATGGGAACAAATTTCTTCTTTATTACAAGTAACTTGTCTAACTCCTCCACTTACCTTGTTACTCTGTCTTTTTCGCAAGCAACTTGTTTACTTGTCTACTCGTTCACTTGTCCACTTATTATGTTACTTTGTCTTTGATACAATCAACTCGTTCACCCGTCTACTCGTTCACTTGTCCACTTACTATGTTACTCTGTCTTTTGCAAGCAACTTGTTTACTCGTTCACTTGTCAACTCGTCAACTTACCTTGTTACTCTGTCTTTTTCGCAAGTAACTTGTCCACTCGTCTACTCGTTCACTTGTCTACTAACTGTTTATAAATGTTAAATATTAAAGTTAACATAAGTATTATTAGCATTTGAGTTGTTTGAAGTATAGGTGTCATTAGACCAATCTTAAAGAAGGAATACGAAGAAAGGCGTAAATGACTGTTTGTTAAAGAGTTGTGGGAAAGAGAATGTGAAACCTCCGACCACAGCAAGACAGTTATAGCCTAAAAACCTAAGTAAAGCGAACAAGAAGTCCCAAATAACCTATGCCTTACTATATAATAAGGTGTAACAAGATGGAATATTGACAATACCTAAAATCAATTGAAACAAAATTAGGAAAATAAATAAATAAAAGTTTAAAACCTAAACCTGATGAGAATCTTTAAAGAATCAAAGCAGAAGCATCTGTACTTCTCGGCTGCCTTTGCTCTATCATTAGCATTGGCACCAACAGGTGTCTACGCGGGTACAAACACCAGCACTGCAGTACAGGCAGTACAGCAGAATGGTAATCACAAAGTGACCGGTCGTGTCGTTGACTCAACCGGCGAACCGCTCATTGGTGCTACTATCCTTGTTGAGGGTACCACTAATGGCACAGTAACGGATATTGATGGTAACTATACCCTCAATACCACTGCTAACGCGAAGCTCGTCTTCTCTTACATCGGTTATGCTGCACAGACCATCCCTGTTGGTGGTAAGGGTACAATCAATGTAACGTTGAAAGAAGAAGCTAACACCATGAATGAGGTTGTTGTTACCGCCATGGGTATTATGCGTAAGGAGAAATCTCTTACCTATGCTACCCAGCAGGTGAAGGCAGAGGACCTCATGAAGGTGCAGGATCCTAATGCTGCTAACTCACTCGAAGGTAAGGTAGCTGGTATCACTATTACGCCAAGTGCTGGTGGTGCTGGTGGTGCTTCAAAGATTGTTCTTCGTGGTAACCGTTCTATCCTCGGTAACAGTTCTCCACTCATCGTTGTTGACGGTGTACCAATGAGTAATGGTATTCGTGGTCAGCAGGGTATGGGCGCAGAGGGTTTCGGCTCAACTGGAACTTCTGAGGGTTCTGACCCATTGTCATTGATCAACCCAGACGATATCGAGTCAATCAATGTCCTCAAGGGTGCTAACGCTGCTGCGCTTTACGGTTCACGTGCTGCCAATGGTGTTGTGATGATTACCACCAAGCGTGGTCGTGAGGGTAAGGTTGATATTAACGTAACCTCAAACATCACTTTCGATTCTCCATTGTTGACACCAAAGATTCAGAAGACTTATGGTGCAGCTTATGACAAGACAACAGGTGCATTGTCATTGAACAACTGGGGCGGTAAGCTCGCAGACCGTGCAGATAACGACCTCGTAGTACGCACTCCATTAGACGAGCGTTGGGTAGGTTATCCAGAGGAGCAGATTGGTACAGACGCAAATGGCAATCCAATCATGGCACGTCGTCATAATGTTTATCTCCGCAATCGTGCAGGTAACGATGTAGACAACTTCTTCCGTACGGGTGTTACAACAAATAACTCAATCTCACTTTCTGGTGGTACAGAGATAGCACGTACCTATGTGTCAGTGGCAAACAGCCATGCAACAGGTATGATGCGTAACAACTCATACAACCGTAACTCTATTAGCTTCCGTCAGACTTATAACTTCTTCAAGCGTTTGCATATTGATGCATCGATGAACTATACAGAGTCAAAGACAAAGAATCGTCCTGGTGGTGGTACGGTGGGTAACCCTCTCTATCATCTCTATACCGCACCTCAGAACATTGATATGGATTACTATCGTGACCATTACATGAATGCTGAGGGTAAGTGGTTGTCAAATCCAGGTTCATATTACAAGCTCAATGGTTCAAACTTTGCTTGGGCAGCTGGTCAGCGCACAACTCTGACTGGTCCACAGCAGGAGTGGGCATACCTCTCTCATCCTAACAACAACCCATATTGGTTGATCAATTCGGGTAACAGTCAGCAGAAGGAGAGCCGCCTCTTTGGTACCTTGCAAGCAAATGTTGACATCTACGACGGTTTGACTTTCCAAGCACGTGTCAACTACAGCCAGATTCGTTTCAAGAATCATGCAACTCGCTTTGCTACTACCTTCCTTCCTGCATCAATGGAAGACTACGGTCGTCTTTGGGATTCAGACGAGAAGACAACAGAGTTCTATACCGACTACCTCTTGTCATATAACAAGACCTTCGGTGACTACTCAGTATCAGCAACAGCAGGTTATGTAGGTCATACTATCAAGGGCGAGTCAAAGGGTACAGATGCCGTTGCAACTTACTACGACCGTCTTATGCGTAAGCTCCCAACAATGGTTAACTACTTCGAGACCAGCGCAGGTGGCTATGGCGTAACAAGCACTTCAAAGAGTTCAAACTGGGACCGTTCATACCTCTTCACAGCACAGTTAGGTTGGAAAGAAACCGTTTACTTCGATGCTTCTTATCGTCGCGACTGGTATCGTCCATTCCGTTACTTCAAGGAGTTGGGTAAGATTGATACCGATAACTACGGTTACTTCGGTGTTGGTGCCAATGCTATCGTAAGTCAGTTGGTGAAGTTGCCAGACTGGTTTAACTTCTTGAAATATCGTGTTTCTTACTCATCAGTAGGTAACTCTATCCCTAATAAGGCATACGGTGCGATGAGCCGTAACCTCCAGACAGGTGCATTGTCAGGTAACAAGTTGCTCGACTTCTCACCAGTACCAGAGGAGACAGGTTCATTCGAGACAGGTATCGAGTCATTGTTCTTGAACAACCGTTTGAGCTTCGACTTCACCTTCTATAACACTATCGTTCGTCACCTCTACATGGAGCTTGGCTCATTGGGTGGTAACACCGAGTTGCTGAACTCTGCAAAGGTACGTAACACTGGTTTCGAGACAACTGTTGGCTACGACTTCAAGTTCGGTAAGGACCTCCGTTGGCGTACATCTTATAACCTCTCATACAACGACAACAAGATTCTTGAGACAGGTTATGATAAGGACGGAACATCACGTAAGTATCAGCAGACTGTAGGTGAGGCAAAGGTAATCTACCAGAAGGGTGGTGCTATTGGTGACATCTATGCAGGCGACTTCATGCGCGATGCAAATGGTCATATCGTATTGACAGCTAAGGGTGAGCCAACATTCGACAAAACAGGTTCAAACGACCGCTTCCTCGGTAACATGAACTCTAAGTGGCAGATGGGTTGGACCAATACCTTTAACTATAAGGAGTTCCAGCTTTCATTCCTCATCAACGGTCGTATCGGTGGTAAGGTACTCTCATTGACAGAGTCATATCTTGACTATATCGGTGCTTCAGAGCGTACAGAGGCAGCTCGTCTCAGCGCAGAGCGTAACAACATCGTTGCAACCAACTATGGTAACGTACCGGGTATGGAACTCAATGATGGTAGCGGTCGCATCGTTCCTATCCAGTCATATTATCAGGCATTGGGCGCATCAAGCAACCCATCAACCTATCTCTACAACGGAACAAACTTCCGTCTTCGTGAGCTTTCATTGGGTTACACCTTCCGTGACCTCTTTGGTATGAATCGTAACTTGACCCTCTCATTCATCGCTCGTAACCTGTTCTTCATCTATAAGGATGCACCAACAGACCCAGACGTATCTCTGTCTACACAGAATGGTCTCGGCGCATTTGAGAGCTTCAATATGCCATCTTCACGTTCATTCGGTTTCTCATTGAAGGCTAACTTCTAAGAGAAAAGGAGTGAAAAAGGAGTGAAGAGAGTGAAAGGGAGTGAGAAACAAATGTAATGTTTGACGTCTTGCTCCCCACGTAACACAACCGTTACTACACATCTTTAGCTCCGAATAAGCTTAAACAATACAATAATATTCAAAAGATAAACAACAATGAAAAGTAAACATATAATCGTACTCATGGCGATGGCATTGCCAACACTGGGTCTACAGTCATGTCTTGACTATGACAACCCTGGTGATGAGTTCAACTCAACAACCAAGAATGTTGAGAAGGTGACAAGCCGTGGTGACGTGGATAAGATTCCTTTCCGTCAGGCTACAGACGCTGCAGCAGCAGATGAGGCACTCAATGCAATGCAAGACTTGCTCGATGCTGGTGTTGGTGGACAGTTCTCTATGCGTGGTGGTAAGAACGGTGAGAACCCTGGTCCACATGCTTATCAGTATCAGTATTCTCTCGGTGTTGATAACTATGCTGAGTACACGGTTGTTCCTCATACTTTCTTCCAGTATTCAAAGATTCGTTTGGCATCGTCTTATGCTATCGACCAGAAGTGTTATGGTGGTGCATGGGGCTCATTCACAGAGATGAAGACCTCACTTGTGCCTATCTTGAATAATGAGAAGGTAAATGCTGTTCCAGAGTTGAAGGCAGCTTATTTGACTCTTTTCAACCAGCAGGCTGTTGAGGTAGCTGACGTTTATGGTCCAATGCCTTACCGTGAGTTGAAGACTAACTTGCAGGTAGGTCCTTATACTTATAACAAGGTTGAGGATGTCTACAACGATGCTGTTGCCAACCTCGACACAGCCATTGCTTGTTTCCACTACTTCGATCAGAAGCCAGCTGCCTACAAGCAGAAGATTAAGAGTGCGTTTGTTGACCGTTTCGTTGTCATGACCGATGGTGGTGCTGCTGACGGAACGTTGAAGGCATGGGCACGTTATGCCAACTCATTGAAGTTGCGTATCGCTATGCACATGGTAAAGAGCGACCCTGTTCGTGCACAGAAATTGGCCGAAGAGGCTGTTGCTGATGGCGTTATTGAGAACGAGGCACAGAGCGTTTCAATCCGTCCAGGTGTGATGGGCTTTAGTCATCCATTGCCAGGCGTTGAGAGTTGGGGTGATGCTCGTATGAGTGCAACAATGGAAATCACATTGAAGACCTTCAATCACCCTTGGTTGAAATATCTCTTCAAGAAGAATGACAACGTTATTAAGAACAATAAGACAGGCGAGACAACACCTGCTGATAGCCGTATCTGTGGTATCCGTACCGGTACACATCCAGGTGAAGGTCAGGGATATGATGAGAACCAGTACATCGCATTCAGTAAGCTGAACGAGCAGTACTTCAACTCTGCACCACTTTATTTGATGAAGTATGCTGAGGTTTGTTTCCTCCGTGCAGAGGGTGCACTCCGTGGTTGGAACATGGGCGGTTCGGCTCAGCACTTCTATGAGGAGGGTATTCGTCATGGTAACTGTGAGGATCCTGAGATGAAGTCTATGGACGGTGAGAGTCCTAACGGACAGCAGAATGTAAACTGGTATGACTCTTGGATTGACACCTACATGGCACAGGAGAACCCAGTAGCTTATGTTTATAAGGATCCAACTGGTGATACTCCAGACGCTGCTTCACCAATCCATGTTGGTGTAAAGTGGAACGACAGCGACTCACAAGAGACAAAGCTCGAGAAGATTATCACTCAGAAGTACCTCGCTACTTATCCTAATGGCTTCGAGGCATGGGTTGACCTCCGTCGTACAGGCTTCCCACGTATGTTGCCAGTATTGAACATCGATGAGGCTGATGGTAGTTTAGTTCCTGGTGATATCATGCGTCGTCTGCCATTCCCTGGCACAAGCGACATCGCAACAAAGCAGGATGTTGACAACACAGGTATCCCAGCATTGGGCGGTCCAGACAAGATGGCAACTCGTCTCTTCTGGGATAAGACCACTTCTAACTTCTAAATGAAACTCTGAATTGAAACAATAGCCCAGTAGGGTGGTATAAATGTCACTCTACTGGGATATAAATCTATCAAGTACTAATTACAAAACCTAAATCATATGAATAAAAAATCTACTCTTAGTGCATGGATCATCGCAGCTATGATGGCTATGGCTCCTGTCGGTGTGACTGCACAAACATATTCTTCAACAGCTTCAACACAGGTGTTCGACCTGTCAAAGTTGGGCGATCAGACCCTTCTTGAGCATTTTGCAGAACTTCTTGATAACGGCAAGAAATATCCTACAGATGCCGACCTTACTGCATGGGGCATCAAAGACGAGGTAGAGTTTATCCGCTCACACGTCAGAAAGCGTGCTATTGAGTCACGTGCTGACCGTCTTCTCCAAGATACTTACGAGAATCGTAACCTCTTTATGAATATCCCTGGTGGTGCTGGAAAGAACCTCGGTGGCTATCCTTCAAAGACATTTGCTAACGATAACTTCTCAATGTGGAACTATACCAACCTGTTTGGTGCCTGGAACTACGGACTTTTCCAAGCACCAGGTTCATGGGCTGATGCTGCTCACCGCAATGGTACAAGCATCTTCGCTGGTATTAAGTTCTTCGATCATACAACGGGTGGAGCTGCTAACAGTTGGGCAAGCTTTATCATGACACGCAATACAGATGGTAGTTTCCGTTATACGCATCCTATCATTAACTGCATGCGTTTCCTTGGTTTCGATGGTATCAACTATAACTGGGAAAGCACCAACAAGTATCAAGATGCAGATAACATAGCCTTCCATAAGGAACTTTACAAGATTGCGAAGTCTGAAGGTTTCAACGACTTCAAGATTATGTATTATACGACGAGCTCAAGTCTGACATCATATAGCTCAAGATATATGTGGGGTCAAGATAAGGACAATCGTATCTGTGAGGTGATGTTGAATTATGACAACAGTGACTTCAGTTGGAACATGGGCAGTTCTGTAAAAGAGGCAGAACGCACTATGGGCTCAGCCGATGGTTTATACGCTGGTGTATGGATTGTAAGCATGGACAGACGATGGAATAGCCTTAACAACCAAGATGCTAAGCGTTGCGGTATTTGTCTGTGGGGTGAGCATGCAGAGAGTCGTTTCTGGAGTTATAACACTGGTGGCGACGCTATGTCTCGTATGTCTAACTATCAGGAGTATCTTGAACGTGCTTTCTCTGGTGGCAACCGTAATCCTTTGTATCGTCCAGAGATTAGCAATAGGGGTAATAATGTTGAGGCACAGGGTGCCACACCTCCTTTGGCACGTTTCGCAGGTCTTGCTTCTTGGATTCCAGAGCGCACAGCTATCTCAGGCAACCTTCCTTTCGCTACCCACTTTAACACAGGTAATGGCGAACGCTATAACTATAAGGGTAAGAAGACTGCAGGCTCATGGTATAATATGAGTAGCCAAGATGTCGTGCCTACTTATCGTTGGATGGTTGTTAAGCCAGAGACTGAAGTAGCCAGCACAGACGTACAGCCTTCATTCACCAATGAGGATGCTTACACTGGTGGTGCAGCACTTCGCTTGAAGGGTGTTAACAATGCAACTGCTACAGACGTTGTTCTCTTCAAGACTAACCTCACTCCTTCTAAGGGTAAGGTAGTTGCTAAGGTAGCTATCAAGACTGGCAAAGAAGGCAATAACGACTCAAAACTTTCTCTCATCGTACGTGTGAATGGTGCTTGGAAGGCTTATGCTTTGGGTAACACCGAGAACGCAAACTGGACAGAGAAGAAGGTTGAGTTGAATGATATTACTGCTGGTCAGAAGATTGAGCGTATCGGTCTGCGTGTGAAGGATTCAGATGCTGACTATAATGTACTTGTTGGTAAACTCGAACTCAACGACGACGTGACAGCAACACCAGCTAACGTGAAGGATTTGACCGTTCAGGTGAAGGAGGAAACAAAGAATTCTCTTTCTGTTAAGGCGGTATGGGGAATTGATAAGGACCCAGGACAGAATCCAACCGTTTATAACGATGAGGCAAATATCGACCACTTCGAGATTCTCTATAAGAACGGTGAGAATGGTAAGGTGTCTGAGGTAGGACGTACATCACAGTGGGCTACACTCGTTCCTAACATCCAGTTCACAAGTGTTGACGACAAACCTTTCATCGGTGTTCGCTCAGTAAGTACTGACCTTAAGACCTACTCAAAGACACTGTGGATTGCTGTGCCACGTGCTCAGCAGTCTGAACTCCCAGAGGCACAGGAAGAGGGCTACGGAACAGTTGAACTCGACAATGCTGCTGCTGGTGCAGAAACAGCTCGTAAGATTCGTTATGTTCAGAAGTTCCAGACAGAGGGTGGTACAAAGAATATCGACTATACCGCTAATGGTCCTGCAGGAAACGAGACCAACTATGTGGATGCTACGAGTCAAGAGCTCGAAGTGGCACAGGGTGCGACAGTGAAAGTGAAGATTAAGGGCTATGAGGCAACTCAGATGAAGGACCAGAGCAATGACGACCTCCGCTATTGTATGGGTAAGGCTTGGATGGATTTCAATGGCGACAAGCAGTTCAACCCAGAGAATCTCTCTGAGAATCCTAACGAGGGTGAGTGTGTTGTATTCTTTGGTCAGGTTCGCAAGGGCGTTCCTGCACAGGTACAGCAGTTGAATGAGTACACCTTCAAGGTTCCTGAAGATGCTAAGCCAGGTCAGAGCCGTCTCCGCCTTGTCTTCTGTGACGCATGGTTCCAGGGCGGTTTGACACCAACTGGTAAGTTCAATAAGGGCTTCGCTATCGACTTCAAGGTGACTATCACTGGTTCTAATGCTGCTCGTGGTGCTAAGGCTGACACCCATGATAAGGGTGTTGCTGACGAGCCAGAGTTGCTCGAGGGTGGTTCTACTAACATCATCTCTGCTAACGTAGGTGGTGCTTCACAGCTCACTGTTGTTGGCGGTAAGGTAGTATTCGAGAATGTTGAACGTGCATGGGTATTCTCTACTGACGGTCAGACTGTAAAGAGTTTGGTTAATCCAAAGTCTTTCAATACAAATGAGTTGCCAGCAGGTGTTTACCTCGTTAAGATGCAGAACAACAATGTTATCCGTACACAAAAGATTACGATTAAGTAATAGGTGATATAAAATGAGGTTATCTGACTTGATTCTATCGAGTCGGGTAGCCTTGTTTTGTTTGGTAGGTAAGCTTTCTGATAATAAAAATGTCCGATAAAACGTGGCTTTTGTTAGGGTAGTGCAACCCTCGTCTTATGAACAGCGGAATGTTCCTTTAGCATCTTTTTTAATGGTGCGGAGCATCCGCACAAGTGGTGTTAAGCCTTCGCACACGATGTGCTAAGCATGAATACGACGATTGGAAATGAGAGACGTGAGGCACAGTTGACACCTATAAAGCTATCAAATGACAGGTAAAGTCTACTAAGCGATACCAACGAAGGATACTATTCTCGGGCAACGTCTGTTCTCCTAACGAGTGGAGGCAGATCTAAACGGTAATAAGATTTATAATTATTCAATAACATTAAAACCCAAATCAATTATGAGAAGAATTAATTTACTTCTTTTTGGTTGCTGCCTAATTCCATCAACCTTGATGGCACAGGAACTTAAGAGCAACTACATTCAGTGGGGCTTTGACTCTCATCAGTTCCCAGGCAAACTGCAGAGCTGGTCAAAGTCGAACCCTAAAATCAATGACGATGATAACTTCTTCATCTCTCGTGTAAAACCAAAGGCTCGCTTCCGTTACGAAGGAACACAGGTTCGTACAGACCTTACAGAGACAAACGACAAGAAGCTCCTTGCTTGGTTGCCATGGAACGTGCCAAGTAAGAACGCCCTCCCTGATGGCGTCTTCGACTCTGAGGTGTTCTCAATGTGGCCATACGTTACACACTGGGGCGACTGGAGCTGTGGTTTAGGTCGTATTCCAGCAGCTTTGTTGGACGCAGCACATAAGAATGGTGTGCCTGTATCTTCTGTTGCTGGTATTCCTTGGGGTGGTCTCAAGGGCGACTGGAGAACAACTTTGAACAACCTCTCTACAGCAAATGTTCAGAATGCAGCTGACTTCATGAACTACTTCGGTTACGATGGTCTCGGCTATAACTCTGAGTTCTCTGACTATTTCGGTAGTGGTCGTTTGGTTCGTGCTCTTAAAGATTTCCATGTTAACCTCAATAAGGCAATCAAGCCTCACAACCCAATTTACGAGAATCTTTGGTATGATGGTACCAATGAGAAAGGTAATATTGCTTTCGATCAGGGGCTTAACGATAATAACAAGAATCTCTTTGGTGCAAAAGGCAGCGAGGCTGCTAACCTCTTCTTCAACTACAACTGGAACTCAGATTGGTTGTTGCAGGAGTCTGTAGATAAGGCAGCGGAAATTGAACGTAGCCCATTGGATCTCTACGCTGGTATTAATATGCAGGGTGGTGAGCCAAGAAGCGGTTCACGTTGGACTTTGTTGAAGAAGTATCCTATCTCTATCGGTCTTTGGGGTGCTCACTCACAGAACATGTTCTTTGAGAGTCGTGGTGAGAAGGGTAGTGACCCAGAGACACAGCAGCGCACTTATATGTTGCGTACTGAGCGTTGGTTCTCAAGCGGTTCACGTAACCCGGTTAACTCTCTCCAAATCAATAACAGCTTGAACTACAATGCTGATAATACAGACTTCGCTGGTATGTCAGCGATGATGACCGCACGTAGTTCTATGTCTTGGGATTTGACACAGGAGCCATTGATTACTTACTTCAACCTCGGTAACGGTAAGTTCTTCAACTACGGTGGTGTACGTAAGAACGATCGTCCATGGGCTAACGTAGGTGTACAGGATTACTTGCCAACATGGCGTTGGTGGTTTGCAAGCAAGTTGCTCGGTCGTACCGCAGCTGATGTTCCTGCAACTGGTCTTGATGCAGAGTTCGTATGGGACGATGCTTACATGGGTGGTTCTACTGTTCGTGTACATGGTTCTACTTCTAAGGAGTATCTCCACCTCTTCAAGACAAAGTATGCTTTGAAGACAGGCGACGTTATCACCTTCCGTTATAAGGTTAAGGGTGGTAAGGCTGATGCTTCTTTGGTATTCGCTACAGAAGATAATGTAAACGCAGAGAAGGCTTATCCAGTACTTGCTTCTACTGATGAGGCTGATGAGGATAAGTGGGTTGAGAAGACTATCACTGTTGGTGGCGACTTGAACGGTAAGACACTTGCACTCGTTGCGCTCAAGATGGAGAATGCTGCCGACTTGAATCTCTACCTCGGTGAGTTCTCAATCGTTCGTGGTAGCTTCGATGCTCCAGCACAGCCAATCGATGTAAAGACAACCTTGTTGCACGCTGCAAAGAATGGCGTTGACGCTAAGATTATCTTCAACATGCCTAACACTAAGGGTCAGGGCGAGCCTTGCTACAACACAGACGTGAAGACTTCTCTCTTCAAGCTCTGGGCTAAGCAGGAGGGTAAGGACCCAATCCTCATGGGTGTAACCACCTCATGGGCAGGTATGTTCTATTCTGTTCCTGTAGACCTTAAGGGTCAGGGCAAGGTGAAGTTTGGTGTATCTGCAGTATCTCTCGATATGAAGAAGGAGAGTGCTATCGCTTGGGGCGAGGATCACGAAATCTTCAATAGCTACGAATATAGCGACGAAATCAAGGCAGACAAGTCTGTTATCAAACCAAACGAGGCTTTCACTATCGCTTATGTTGACCCACGTCACGAGGCAGGTAACTGGAAGATTGAGCACAATGGTGCAACTGTAGCAAGCAGCAACAATGCTAATGAAATCAAGGTTGAGAATGGTTTGAGCCAGACAGGCTTCTACGATCTCGTTCTTACAGGTGCAGTTAATGAGAATGGTGCACGCGTTAATAAGGAAGTAAGATACGCAAACTACATTCAGATTACTTCTGATGCAGTAGGTGCTGTTCCTCATATCAACAAGCTCACAGCTAACAACAGCGAGACTTCTATCGAGGTTGTTGCTAACAGCGAAGTAACAATGAAGTACGAGGGTAAGAAGGCTGACGGTTCTGGTTCAAGAGGTATCAAGACTCTCGAGAAGCCTGTAGGCGTTAAGGTTTCTGAACTTGGCTTGACGAATAACAATCAGGCATGGACACTCGCATTCTGGGTTAAGTTCAATGGCTTTACAGGTAATACTCAGATTATCGATATGCGTGACCCAGGTACAGGCTGGCCACAGAACAACTGGGGTACAATGTGGTCTACATACGATCCTAACACTGGTATCTATGAGTTGACACTCCGTGCTAAGAACGGCGGTGGCTCTCCAGAGTACAAGCAGCGTTGGAAGGTTGACTTCATCCCAGGTGCTTGGACACACTTCACTTTGGCTATGGATGGTAATGGTTCTGATACCAAGCCTATGCTCTATATCAATGGTAAGGAAGCTAAGGCATACAACTGGAGCTATGGCACTGATGGTGAAGGTCTGAACTCTCAGAGATTCGCAAACAATGGTTGGTGGGCTGATAATGTTCTCGGTATCAGTCTTGGTCGTCACAGCACTGCAGCGATGAACGCTACTGTTGACGATGTTAAGTTCTTCAACAAGGCGCTCACAGCAGCAGAGGCTGCTCACACAATGATGTCTACCGATGCTAATGAGGCTGGTTTGAAGGCTTATTGGGACTTCGAGTCTGACGCTGCTTCTGACAACTACTTCGCAAGCAAGGTGGGTACTGCTAAGTTGGCTCACGGTGAGTTGAAGGTAGGTACTGGTGAGGGCGTAGCAAGTCTTGTACCAGACGTTCCAACTTACGATGCTGGTAGCCCATTCGTATCTGGTAACTATCAGGTGAAGACTACAGCAGAGTGGACAGCTAAGAAGGCTACTATCGTTTCACAGGATGGTACTGATATGGCTGGTACTGCTAAGTTGAAGTATGCTAAGGCAGGTGACTATGAGGTTACATTGACATTGAAGAACGCACATGGTTCTGACACTCGTACCTTCCAGGTAATCAAGGTGAAGGCTGATCCAACAGGTATCAACGGCACTGAGACTGCTGACATGAAGGTTTACGCTATCGATCGTGATGTCCTCTTCGACGTTGAGACACCAGGTAACTACCTCGTTCAGGTATTCTCTACCAATGGTCAGATGGTAGCAAGCAAGGCTCTTTCAGTCAATGGTGCAGAGTCTGTACGTCTCCATCTTGGTGCTCAGGGCGTTTACGTTGTGAATGTCAAGAAGGACGGTAAGACCCTCCGTACAGTTAAGTTTATCTGTAAGTAAATAATTCTTTAAGTGCTGGAAGGAGCTAATCTCCTTCTGGCACTTTTTGTTTTATCCTTTTATCTATTAAGAACATTTAATCTTTAAACCCGAAAGCATAAATAAATAGCATAATTGCTAAACAGAGACAAACCTTATATAGTTATATGCTTATAGCTGTATAAACCTAAAATTATTTATAAACTAAACATTTATTATTCATGAAAAGGATTACTTTATTTGCATCCTTGGCATTGGCAAGCTGCCTCACTGTGAGTGCACAGCGTACGCCAACACATCCATTGGACATCCAGGATGCTAAGTTTGAGAACCTGCCAAACTACCTTGAAGCGTGGTTGAAAGGCGAGATGAAGCAGCCACAGGGCGTCAGCGAGATTGACGACCAGTTCTTTATCTCTCGTGTTCGTCCGCTCGAGCGTATTAAGGACGGTGACTATCAGGTTCATTCAAATGTGAAGCGCGATCGTAAGATGTGTCTGTGGACACCGCTTGACGACCCTACCGCTCAGTGGAAGGCGCTTCCTCGTTATTGCTTTGAGGGCGATAACTTTAGTTTGTGGTCATACATTGACATCCACGGAAACTGGACTTCACCATGGATTCGTTCTACCGCGGGTCTGACTGACGTTGCTCATAAGAACGGTGTTAGTGTAGGCTGTGTGATGTCTATCGGCTATGGTGCATATATTTATCTTAATCAATGGAGACCAGATACCTATAGTAAGACCCTTTATAAACTAACAAAGAAGGAGGGTGGAAAGTTCGTTTATGCTGCTCCATTGGTTCGCATGATGAAGTATTATGGTGTGAATGGTATCGGCTTTAACTCTGAGTTCCGTACTTCTTCTGATGTAATGGCAACGCTGACAGACTTCTTCGTAGCTTGCCATAAGGAAGCAGAGAAAATCAACTGGAAGTTTGAAGTACATTGGTATGATGGTACTGGTGATGACGGTAGTATTCACTTTGATGGTGGTTTGGGTAGTCATAACCAAAATATCTTTGGTGATAAGGACCACATTGCGACCGATATGCTCTTTGCTAACTACAACTGGGGACCAAGTCATCTGAGAGGTTCTGTAAGTACAGCACAGCGTTTAGGCCGTAGCAGCTTCGACTATTATGCAGGCTTTGATATTCAAGGTCGTGGTTTGAGACAGCCAAGTTGGAGCGCACTGTTGAATAACGATATCTCTATCGGCTTCTGGGGTGCTCACTCACAGAGTCTTATCCACCAGAGTGCAACAGACAATGGAACATCAGACATTGCCATTCAGAAGACTTATCTGAAGAAGCAGGAGCTTATGTTTAGTGGTGGTTATAACAACCCAGCCTTGTTGCCAGCTATCAATACTGATTGTAATTTGGCTAATGCAAGTTTGAAGAACTTCCACGGTCTTGCTACCTTCCTTTCAGCAAAGTCTACTATTCAGCAGGTTCCATTCGTATCACGCTTTAACCTTGGTAATGGTTTGAGCTTCCGCAAGGATGGTGAGGTTGTTTTCAACCACAAGTGGTATAACCTCAATACACAGGACTATATGCCAACATGGCGTTGGTGGATTACTGACCGTGCAGACCAAGTAAACACTGGTAATATCAATAGTCTTGCTAAGGCAGAACTTAGCTTTGATGATGCTTACTGGGGTGGTTCATGTTTGTCTATCTCTGGGCAGACAGACTTCTCACGTGTGAAACTCTTTAAGACAATGCTTGAGGTAAAGCCAGACTATGAGTTCTCTGTTACCTATAAGACTATCGCAGGCAAGGACACACATGCTAAGTTCTTTGTTGCTTTGAAAGACCATGTTACCGAGTATAAAGAGGTAGCATTGCCAGCCGTTGAGGCTGAAGGCAAGTGGAATACCTTTACAGTAAAGGCTTCTGAACTCGGTTTGGCTGCTGGTGATAAGGTAGCTATGATGGGTCTTGTTGTTGAGAACACTCCTGCTAACTATGAGTTGCGTGTTGGTGAGATGGCACTCCGCGACAATGCAAAGGACTTCGCTACTGCCACTCCAACAATCAAGAAGGTTGAGATTCTCCGTGGTCGTTACAACGCTTGTGACTTCAAGATGCAGTATGCTTCTAAGGAAGAATCAGGTTGGGAGAAGACTTATAACGACGAGGTAGGTACATGGTATTATGAAATCTACTTCCAACAGAAAGACCAGCCAGTGCAGTTGCTTACCGCTACTACTTCATGGGCTGCCTATGTTGTTGATGCGCCAATGGTATCAGGTGCTGACAAGCGCGAGTGCCGTTTCGGTGTACGTGCCGTTTCTCCTGATGGTAAGAAGGGTTCTGAGATTGTTTGGTCAGACTATCAGACTGTGGCTTACGACCAGCCATTGAGCGATGTCGTTGCTGACCGTCCTGTGATTAAGCCAAACGAGGAATTCACACTCAAATATCTTGATGAAATGGTTCCTGCTGCACAAGCATGGAAACTTCAAGACGCTGTTACAGGACAGGTTGTTGCACAGGGCGAAAGCGGTACAAGTGCTAAGTTTACTGTTGCAAAAGAAGGTACATACGACCTTGTTGTTGTCGATAATAACGGCAAGGAAAGTGTCGTACGTGGTAAGGTGAAGATTACTCCAGAAGCAACGGGTGCTGTTCCACAGATTAACAGCATCACCTCTGACAAGACTACCGAAGTAACAGGCAAGAACGTAACCTATACTTACGATGCTCGTCTCGGAGAGGGTAAGGCGTCACGTGGTCTTGAGATTACCGACCCTAAGATGTTCCGCATCCCTGGTGATGTGCAGCAGGGTAAGTCTTATTCATACGCACTCTGGTTCAAGGCTGACAAGTTCAACCATGACAAGCAGGGTACAAACCTTATCAATAAGAACTCTATCTACGACAGCTGGCCTCATAACAACTGGGGTGACCTTTGGGTTACTATTCGTCCAGAGTGGCAGGGCTCACGTGCTTTACATGCTGCTAATGAGATTTCATTCAACACAATGGGTTGGACAGCTCACGACAATCCTTACGAGGACGTGATGACAACTGGCTACAGCGTAACTCCTGGTGTATGGAACCATATCGTGGTAACACACACCGATGGTAATATCCAGAAGATTTACTTCAATGGTCGTCAGGTAGCAAGCCACAGTTTCGCTGCTTCTTCACGTCGTGAGGATTATGGCGACCGTCGTATCAATGCGAGCAAGGTAGCCGACATCTTCATCGGTGGTGGTGGTGTTTACAAGAGTGGATTCAATGGTGTCATTGATGAGGTTCAGGTATGGAGCAAGCCACTCTCTGACGACGAAGTACTGCGCGCTATGAAGGGTTACAAGGAAGGCGAGGTTCCTGCTGATTTGAAGGCTTACTTCACTTTCGAAGATGTTGACGGTATGAAGTTTAAGAACATCGGTTCTGCAGGTAGAACCTATGATGGTTCTGTTGTCGTTGTTGCTGGTAGCGGTGGCGAGAACACATCAAGTGCCGCCTACGTTGACCAGCAGCCTAACAACAATGTATTGGGCTTCCCAGGTGTTGTAGGTACATACGAGATTAAGACTGTTCCTACTTGGACTTTGGGTGATGGTGTTATCTCTTCATCTACTGATAAGACAGCTGTCGTTACCTATGCTGCTCCTGGTAAGAAGAATGTAACCCTGAAGTTGAAGAACGGTTGGGGCGAGGCTGAGAAGACTGTAGAGGAGATTGTTGAGATTACCTCTGAGGCTAACGCTATCGATGCAGTTGATGCTCAACTTGGCTTCTCTGTTTATCCTAACCCATTCGTTGAGAGCGTAAATCTTCGCTTTGCTGACAATGGTCGCTACACTGTTAACGTGCTCGGTACTACTGGCGCACTCCTCCAGAGCAATAGCTTTGAGGCTGCACAGGGTCAGGTCGTTAACGTAGCTATCACTGGCGCAAAGGGTATGTACCTCGTTCAGGTGCTTAAGAATGGTAAGGTTTACAAGACCGTGAAGGTTGTGAAGAAGTAGAATAGCCAATCACAACTGGCCGACTGGCCGATTGACCGATTGACCGACTGGCCCCTCCCCCTTGCCCCTCCCCCATAGGGAGGGGAGTGAAATGCGAGATACCCCAATAAAAAGGGTTTGTACGTTTAAGAAATCTCCTTTTGTCTGCATCCTCATGTAGGGATATCTCGGTAATTATTCCCCTAACTTCACCCTCAGCTCTCTCTCGTGCAGAGAAGGAGAGTACAGGTAATAGTTTGCTTATGAATAGCAGAAAGACATTTCCTAACTAATAGGGGTATCACGCATTCTACTCCCCTCCCTTTGGGGGAGGGGTTGGGGGAGGGGCCTGTTGTTGTTTTTTTATTTTATTATTATGACCACACTCCCACAATCATCCTACAAGACTACCACATGGAAGGGTGGTGTCACACGTCAGATTTTTATCTCACCTGCTGACGGCGACTTGTCAGTACGGCAATTTGATGTGCGTATCTCGTCGGCTATTATCGATGATGTACAGAGCGATTTCTCTGATTTTTCGGGCTTCACACGTTATATCCTGCCCTTGGAAGGAGAGATAACACTAATCAAAGAGGGACGACGTATCGCTTTGTCACACAATGCTTTGTATGAGTTTGAAGGTGACGAGAAAGTAAGTTCGGAGAATACGCAGGGAGCTGTAGATTTTAATATCATCGTTCGACACGGCATAAGTGTTGAGGTGGGGATAATGGAAGATGCAGCGTTCACGGACAGCCGTCGAACGATTGTTTTTGCCCTCGAAGATTGTTGCATTAAAGGGAAGACAGTTCGCAGACACGATACGGCACTCCTTGATGAGCCTTTCAGCCTAAAAGGGAAAGCCGTCATTGCTCGATTCATGGAATAACGGATGGTCAGAACGCTTGTTTCTGACCATCCGTTTTGTAAATATAAACTCACGTCTTAAAACGTAAAGACGCCCAATAGCGATTGAATTAACGCTCTTTTGGCTTGCAAAAGGTGCCCTTTAAGCCCCTTACTAACGCCCTTTTGAAGTCCAATTAAGCACCTTTTAAACTATACATCCACAACTGTCTGATAACAAAAAACTTACGAAGGTACTGTAACCAGGTATAAGTGACAAAAAGAGACCTAAAATCTCTTGTAATCCCTTTATTTACTATAGTTTTGAGCAAAAACTTTTCGATGACAAAAAATGCCTTTATTGCGGTTCTCATCGCACCATTAAAAAAGTAAGGAGAATGGTTATCAGCGTTGGTTTTGCAAAGACAGTAAACGCTATTTTATAGGACATCATCGATTGACAAGTAACTATACCCTATCTTGATAAACAAAAAAATATAAGAGAAAATGGCTTCAATAAAGAAATAAAGATTATATTTGCAGAAACAAAGAAATATAACAATGCAGAAGAAAAACCTAATACTCATCCTACTATTAGTTACATCTTTCCAATTAACGCACGCAAAAGATGACAATTGTATGAGATACGATTACAGCCGTTTATTGCTGAATAACAATACTATTGGCTGCATCGGTAATGGGCAACGACTATACATACACTTTGATACCATTTACAAGGATAAGAAGATAGCTGAACTTTATCATGTTATTGGCAAAAGCCGCGTAAAAGATAACGTATGCTTCTTTACGGGTAATATTCATATCAGCAGATTTAAGCAGCTTGATGCCGAAATCTATCCTATCAAACGCTATAAAATGTTTGCAAAGTATGAATTTAAAGAAGATACTAAACAATATGGTGCAGGGTTATTCTCTGGTCAGTTAGAGTCTGACTTCTTCATATATAAAGACTCTGTCTATATGGATGAAATATATAGTGAAATGGATGGTTATTATAATAATCAGTATGAAGGAGTGTGGAAATCGTATAAAACTAATGCTATAAAAAAAGCAAATTTTGGTATTGGGCGCATTCCAAATGATAATGGATTAGATATTGGAAGTAGTGAGTTTATGGTTGACCCCTCAAAACAACATCTTGGATGGGATTCCTATATGAACATAATGAATCCAGATAACAAAATCTATCAGAGAGCTACTGCTGAAGAGCAACGGGAATGGTGGAGAAAAAATAAAGAGAAAGTAGTTACTTGGGAAATCAAAACGGTAAAAGAAAAATACTTTGCTAACATCTATGTCAATCATAAGTACCTCCAATCAGTACAGCTTACAAAGTCACAATTATACACAATTGAACAAAAAGATTACAACTTTGACGGACAACGTGACATCTGTTTCTATCCACAGCAAGATTCTAAACCAATTATCTATCTATGGTCTACTGCTCAAGGTAAATACATAAAAGCAAAGTCTGATAGCATTAATAGCTATCCTATTATTGTTTCAGACTTAAAATTTCTTATTACACAACAAAGTGATGATAACCAAAACTGTTATACATGGAAGATGTATCAATACACCAACAATAAGTTTGTTTTATACTCCAAACTCATAAGAGACTATACAAAAGGAATCTACCTCCTCGAAGAAACATTTGCGCCAAATGGTACCACACTCCACACGAAGCACAACCCTACTTATGAACAACTAAATAAAAAATGGCAAAAATACTGCTTCTATGATTATCTTGACGACCTCTACAACGAGAAAGCAGGCTACAGTAAATAATTCTTTCCTTAACAGAAAAGAAACCAAATAAGAAAATAAAAGACTTCAGAAAAATACTATTAAAGAATATATTCCTCAAATTAGCCCTATTATGCCAATTAGCCTCATGAACCCAATAAACTTTATGGCTCAGTAAATTAAAGTTTCTTTCTTTTTAGCCTTGCTAAAATATATGTCTATAGCCATATCAGGCACATCAGCCTTAATAAAAAAGCATTAGCCATATTAGCCTTTGATCGCTATTAGCCATATCAGCCCTATAAGCCTTATTAACCCAATTAGCCCAATATAATATTGTAGCTTCTGTCCTACCAACACTCCATCAACACCTAACACCCATCACCCATCACCCAACACCCATCACCCAACAAAAAAAGAGCCTTGAAGATTTCTCTTCAAGGCTCTCGTAAAAGGAGGCGGCCACCTACTCTCCCGCATTGCATTGCAGTACCATCGGCGCAAACGGGCTTAACTTCTCTGTTCGGAATGGGAAGAGGTGGGACCCCGCCGCAATAACCACCTGATATTTCTCTCGGTTGACTAGTTCACAGTTGACAAGTTGACTAGTTATTTGTCTTTATCCTTGTCTTCTTTCTGTCTTCTTATCAGTAGATTCGTTGTTAAACATTGTCCATAGAACTAATAACTTGTTTACTCGTTATCTTGTCAACTTGTCTACTGACTTGTCAGCCGTATAAGGTGACGTATTTCCACAAGCAAAACATATAGAACTTTTCTTCTTCCCGTAGAAGAATACACAGCTCAAAGTCTGAGTCACTGGTCCCCGCACTCCAAACTCTGGAGGCGGGAGACCCGAAGAAAGTTTCGGGCAATTAGTAGTGCTCGGCTTTGACGTCACCGTCTTTACACCTACACCCTATCAACGTCATCGTCTATGACGACCCTTATGAGGAGTTCTCATCTTGCGGCTGGCTTCGCACTTAGATGCTTTCAGCGCTTATCCAATCCAGACTCAGATACCCAGCGGTGCACCTGGCGGCACAACTGGTAAACCGGAGGTCTGTCCAACACGGTCCTCTCGTACTAGTGTCAGCACCACGCAAAACTCCAACGCCCACGATAGATAGAGACCGAACTGTCTCACGACGTTCTGAACCCAGCTCGCGTGCCAC
>ERZ773203.111-NODE-111-length-42789-cov-12.177634_pt1 | contig 42789 bp, 39 predicted proteins | sample MGYA00580529_ERZ773203 | MGnify/ENA primary metagenome ERZ773203 (study PRJEB29015, sample SAMEA2738176) | human oral metagenome | biome: human oral; feature: human-associated habitat; material: saliva | place: China | collected 2177 ... | reverse complement strand
ACCGGGTGCGCAGGTTCGAATCCTGCTAGGCGCACCAAATAAAAGGCTTCTCGAAATTTCGAGAAGCCTTTTTTGTATAATTATACATACTAAATTAAAGAGGGGGGGGGTTATAATATAATAAGTAATTAAGTTTTATATAATATAATTTATATAAATATCAGCAATATTTGTAAACTTAACAAAAGGTTTATTAATTTTCACACACATTTTGAGACTTGTATTTTGTTGCGGAAATAAATGTTATAATAGATAAAACTCAGATATTTTATCGGTAGTAGATTGATTTATATTTATTGGGGAAATATATGTTAACACATAATGATCAAAAACGAGCTGCAAAAACATTTAAAGATAAATGGATTGCTATTTTAGATAATAAGCATAATGAAGTACAGTTAAAGGATACATTTTGGATAGATTTATTAACTAATGTTTTTGGAGTATCTGATGCCGTTAATTATATAAATTTTGAGAAACCTATAGAGCTTGATAAAATGCTTTCATCTATAGCAGCAGGAGATAAATCTTATAAAGGAAGAATTGATGCATATATTAAGTCCACAAAAGTCCTAATTGAACAAAAAGGGCCAAATGTAGATTTGAATAAAGGTATAATTCAATCTGATGGGCAAAGATTGCGTCCTATAGATCAAGCTAAAAGATATGCATATTCATTAGGTATTGATGAGATGCCATCAAAAATAGTTGTTTCAAATTTTAAAGAGTTCCATGTTTATGATATGCGAACTCCAAATGCAGAACCTCATATTATAAAATTAGAGCATCTTGATACCGAATTTACCAGATTAGGATTTCTAACTTGTGTAGATAACACTCATTTAGAAAGAGAAATGCAGATTTCTATGGCTGCTGGTGAGATTGTAGGGAAAATATATGATTTACTTTATGCACAATATGAAAATCCTGAACTAACATCATCATTACATGCAATAAATCAGTTATGTGTACGTATTGTATTTTGTCTTTATGCAGAAGATGCGGGAATATTTGGCTCTAAATCAATGTTTCATGATTATTTAGCACAATTTGAAGTAAAGCACATCAGAAGCGCACTTATTGATTTATTTAATGTCTTAAATACGCCAGTAGAAGAGAGAGATCATTATTTGAATGATGATTTAGCTGCTTTTCCTTATGTAAATGGTGGGATGTTTGAGGATAATCAAATGGAGATTCCCCAATTTACTGATGAGTTACGTGTACTAATCCTAGATAGTGCTAGTGCAAGTTTTGATTGGTCACAAATAAGTCCTACAATTTTTGGAGCAGTATTTGAAAGCACGCTTAATCCTGAAACACGAAGAGAAGGGGGGATGCATTATACTTCTATTGAAAATATACATAAGGTTATCGACCCATTATTTTTGGATGCTTTAAGATTAGAGCTAAATGAAATTAATTTGATAAAACAACCAGCAGCTCAGAAACGTAAGGCATTAATATTTCAAGAGAAGTTAGCATCTTTAACTTTTTTAGACCCTGCATGCGGTTCAGGGAATTTTTTAACAGAAACATATATATCTCTACGTAATCTTGAGAATGAAGCAATCAGTCTTATATATGGTAAACAAAGTATGCTATCAGTTATGACTGATAGTATTATTAAAGTTAGTATTCAACAAATGTTTGGAATTGAATTAAATGACTTTGCTGTATCAGTAGCAAAAACAGCACTGTGGATTGCTGAAAGTCAATTAATGGAGAAGACTAAAGAAATTATTTATAGTAATGATACATATCTTCCCTTAAAAGCATATAATAATATAGTAGAAGGGGATGCATTAAAACTTGACTGGAACACTATAATTTCGAATAAAGATTTAAAGTATATTATTGGTAATCCACCTTTTAGAGGTCGATCTAAACAATCTCAAGAGCAAAAAAATAGTTCAGAGTATGTATTTGGTGCAAACTTTAAGTATGGTCAACTAGATTTTGTTGCATCTTGGTTTGTAAAAGCTGCAAAATATGTTTTTAATACTGATATCCAAGTTTCATTTGTAGCAACGAATAGTATTGTTCAAGGTGAACAAGTCAGTACTTTATGGACTGAAATGAATAAATATAATGCTGAGATAATATATGCCTACCAACCTTTTAAGTGGGATAGCGAATCATCAAAAAAAGCTGCTGTAACAGTAGTTATAATTGGGTTTCAATGCAAGAGTTCTAAATCTATACAGAAAAAGTATTTATATTCTGATAAACAAACTTATCAAGAAGTTAAAAATATTAATGCATATTTACTTAATGCGCCCAATATTTTAATGAGGCGTGTTGCGAAACCGTTATCTGGTCAAGCTAAGATCCTTTATGGAAGCAAGCCAAATGATGGTGGAAACTTTATTTTAACCAGTGATGAGAAAGATGAGTTATTGAAGCAATATCCAGAAGTAGAGTCTTTGATTAAAGAATTTATTGGTGGCAAGGAATTATTAAAGGGGACAAAACGATATGTAATATGGTTAAAAGATGCTGATCCCAATTTATATCTTAATTGTCCACCAATTTTAAATCGGATACATGCAGTAAAATCTTATAGATTGTTAAAGGCAAAAAATAAAACAAGTAATGCTAGCTCGATAGTAGAGAAACCTACGTTATTTGCAAGTATAGCTTCAATTAAAGGTAGTCATTATATTGCTATACCGGAATATTCTTCAGAGAGTCGAAAATATATTCCAATGCTTTATTTGGATAAAGAGGTTATTGCATCTAATAAACTTTATATGGTTGATGATGGTTCATTATATGAGTTTGGTGTATTAGAATCTAATGTTCATATGGCTTGGATGAAAACATTTGGTGGAAAGCTTGAATCAAGATATGCTTATTCTAGTGGATTTGTATATAATACCTTTCCTTGGCCTAAGCCCACAGTATTACAAAAAACAAAAATTGAGAAAACAGCTAAAGCAATTTTAGATACTAGGGCTAAATATAAATGTATTAGTTTGGGGGATTTATATTCTCCTAAAAGAATGCAAGTACTTTATGATCTGACTAAAGCACATCAAGATAATGATAAAGCTGTAATGGAGGCTTATGGTATGGATCTTTCTATTATAAAAACAGAAAGCCAAGCAGTAGAATTTTTAATACCATTATATGAGAAATTGTTATCTAATAATATGGAAAAATCTAATAAATAAATTCTTATTTTAGATAGTATGAATAAAAGTGTGGCTTAAATTAGTAAAGGTAGAAGTGAGGAAAGGGATAATATTCATTTTCGTGTAATGCTTCAAGCTTGCTAGGTGCACCAAATAAGGCTTCTCGAATTCTCGAGAAGCCTTATTTGGTAATAGCGATGAATATGAAGCGTAGATATGAGCATTGTGTAGTCTTCTTATATACATGTAGTAGTTACTTATGAAAATATAATTTTAGAGAATATTAGAATCGATTGAGCATTTAGATTTTAGTATTGAAAATAATAAAGTTTTATGACTTTGAAAAATGATTGTTCTGTTAAAGAAGATAATTATCAGCTATTAAATTTCTTTGATTTTCCTCTCTAATTGTTATTGATTAATTATACTAAAGACTTATCTGAGGCTCTTATAGCTAATAATCGATTTATTTTAGATCATATGAATTAAAAACTAATATTATATAAGTAGAATTTATTTCCTATTTGATAAAGCTTTATAAAGAGGTATTCAATTATGAAAGGGAATAGAATAATAGAAAGAGATTCTTTGCTTGTTTTAAAAAATCAATTAACTTTATGTAAGGATATAGATTATGATATTCCCGAACAAGATAAAGGACAATCATGGGATGGTAATATATTTTTATATGAGCAGGGATCGGAAGATTTAATAAAATGTAAATTAATAGGCCCAATACCTATTCAAGTAAAGGGCACGACACTCCTGAAGATTGGTAAAGAATCCTTTCGCATGGAACGTGATGATTTAGATAATTATAGAAGGAATGGCGGGGCAGTTCTTTTCGTAATAGATGATAATAGGAAAATTGTATTTTATAAATCGTTATTACCAGTATTTATACAGAATTTATTTGATAAAGGTAAAAAAGGTCAAAAGTCATATTCTATAAAGTTAGAGAGGTTCCATACAAGTAAAGAGTTTATTTATAGTTCTTTATTCTCGTTTTATCAAGAGAGTAAATGGCAAATTGGACTAAATGGGCGGGCAAAAAGCTTTATTGATTTTAAAAATATTGATGGTCAGTTTTTTTGTAAGGTATCATTAAAAAAGTCATTAAATTCAATTATATTAAATGATGAACTTGTCCAACCATATCATAAAGATAAGTTTGGTATGATTACACCAGTATCAATGATAAAACCAGGTGAATTATCCATTCCCTTTGATTTTGAACTAAATTTTAGTGGTAGAAAAAAGAGTATAGTTACTCAAGGGAGAGTTAATTTTACTACTCAAGAGTCTGATCAATTTATAGAGTTAAATAAACAAATAAAAATTTTCCCTTATAGGTCAGCACAGAATTTTTCTTATGATTTAAGCACTGGTACTATAACTCAATCTTTAATTACGTTAGAGATATTAAAGAACTTTTATGAGGGACGTACTTGTTATTGGAATAAGAAAAATTGGGCAGTAGTAGAGAAAAATGAAGTTGCACTGAGTGAAATAAAAACTATAATTAGTATGCTGGATAATATAAAAAAATTAGAGGGGATTTTAGATATTGATATAAGGAATAGACCATTTACAGAAAAAGAAATTCATGAACTATCTTATTTATATATTCAACTTTCTGATTGTAAAAAAACTACTGTAAAGTCTTCTTCTGTTTTGAGCCCACAATTACTTCAGATAGGATCTCTACAATTAGGTTTACTAATTGAACAGGATGTGTCTGAACCGTGTTTTTTTGATTTATTTAATTCAAGAATAGAGTATGGTGAAGAGGGAAAACAACGGCTACCTGCATTTGTTCTTGCTACTTGTAGTATTCTTATAAATGCGATGAATTTATCACTTCCCAAAATAGAGTGTACACTTAAAAAGTTGTCAAGCTATATACTATTATCACATTGTAATGTATTGAGGCCGTTTATTTGTGAGTTAGTTCACGCATATCTTAATAGTAATAATATTGAATTTTTAAATATTGCATACTATATATGTGGAATTTTATCCCAAAATAATTCTAGTGAAATAGATTTATTAAACTTATTAATGATAAAGTATTTACAGGAGAAAATATCAAGTAACGATACTAAGCAACTTATAAGGTTATTAGATATTTCTACTGATATTAATATTAAATGGGGTGCATGTGTTTTAATGAAATCATATGAAGAGGCAAATACTTATTTCAATCAAATACCAGAACAGAGACAAATGGAATTAAAAATATATCCTTTATATGAAATTTATGAAAAGTCTAATAGAAGAACTGATTGAGTTTTGTAAGCTTGTTGATTTAATTAATCAAATATATTTTTAGATGTTAATAGATTATGTATTTTATCTGTATTCGAATAATCTATATTTATGGATAGCTATAAAATTCCGATACTAGTTCTACAGATACAAATTCTATTAGATTTGCCTATAAAAAGGCTTCTCGAAAATTCGAGAAGCCTTTTTTGTTTACTATCTTACTATCTATATTTATTACACTGTATTCCTCGTGATTGAAATTCATTCATCAGTAAGTCTATTGCTTTATCAATGATTTCTTCATTAGTTATATATACCATCTTTTTGTAATAGACAGTACCATCAAATTCTATCCAACGACTTGTTTTACCATTTATTTTGCAAATCTTCATTCTCCCGGCCCAACTTCCCATGCTGCGAAATTTTTTGCCTTTAGAGAAACGCACTTCGCGAATATCTTTTAATTTATATGTTCTTCTTACTAATCCAATGCCTATAGAGACTTGATCATCTTTAAAATAGAGAAGTTTATAACGTTCTTCAGGCGACATGGATTTAATCATAGATAAGTTATAAGTAGCAAATGCCACGGCAATAGCAACTAATACAAACATTAGGATTAGTATATAGGTTCCCATACTTTCAAGTCCTCCTTTTCTTTATTATAATAAATATAAGTGGTGTACGAAATAATTTTTATCGTTAACATTGAAGCGATATTTGTATGTATTAATAGGAGAGAAATGAATGGACACACATGCACGAACCGCAAAATGGAGCAAAGGCGTACCTGAGATGGATGTATTGTCCTTGGCGGAGCAGGAAATGGTTTGTAATAAGGTGGCTAAACAATTATTCGCTATCTGTGTTACTGTAGTTACTTTAATACTGATTGCTATTATAGCTGGTATGTTTGAATATCCATGGCTTTTAGAGTTTATGCCGGATACGGCGAATACAACAAATCAAAATCTAAGTACTGCTCATTCGCAAGCAGGGCGAGCAGGTGGTACAATGGCTAGTTTGCCCCGCATGATACTAGTGTTAGCGGCTATGTTGATCCCTACAATGGCAGTATTCTACATTATTAAAAAGCCTTTACTCAAAAGAGAAACTAAAAAATTACTAGAAGAGAAATTAGCGGCTACTCCTAGTACTGATGATGTACTGACATCAGTGTATTGGGAATTTTCTAATCAAGAGTATATGAGTAATGATGCTTTCACCTTGGATATCATCAATTATATCGAGGATAATAAAGCGAATTGGAATCCTAATGGCATCGCTATTAATAGTCGTAAGGTATGCATCGTTTATGAAGCTTTTATTACTGGGATTGAGCAGCTTAGAAGCAATGAAACTGTTATAGATATGAGTTATTTAGACGAAGAATGTCGTATTGATGAAGTGTTTCAAACTGATATTAAAGCGTATCTAACTGCAGATAATGGAAAATACTTTACCAATGTTGAATTATTAAGAAAGATTCACAATCAACTTGCTTATAAAGATTTAGGAAATAATGAATTTTTAGAGGGTTTAGAATATATTGAAACTGATGGCGGAACTTCAATATATCGGCTTATGACAGGTTCATAAAATGTATTCTATAGTTTGCACTTCATGAATGAAATTTCATATCAGTTATATATTTGATATGGTATAATGTTGCCAAATTATTCATGTTGTTCATGTTAGTTTGGTTTTCATTATAGTATTACAGATATGGAGAGAGGATTATATGAGTTCATTAATATTTCTGCTGATATTAGCATTGGTAATTTTCTTTATTAAGCAATATAATACATTGCAAAAATTAACTGTAGAGATTAAAGAAGCTCGCGCTAATATTATCGTAGCCTATGAGAAAAAGGTAGCTATTATCAATCAATACTCTGGTTTAGTTGATGAATATGGCGATTATGAGAAATCTATTCAATTAAAGGTGTCTGATAATTTCTTGGAAATGGCACGTGCAACGGCTAAGGCTGTTCAAAATATTACGGCATTAGCTAATCAATTTCCAGAATTAAAAGCAGATAGTCAATATGGTAAATTTTTAGAAGCGATTAGTGCTAATGAAACTTTTATTTCTGATAAACGTGAAATTTATAACTTCCAAGTAAAAGAATACAACAGTGCTATTGCACAAATTCCAATGGTATTTGTAGCCGCTATGTTGGGCTTTAAACAAGCGCCATTCTTTGATCCTAAGAATGAAGAGGCTCTTGCAGAATTTAGTGGTGCAGATCCTGAAGCTATTAAAAACTTAGCTAAAGAAGGCACTGATAAACTTAGAGATACATTTGATAAGAAACCTGCTGAATTTAAACCTCAAGAAAAACCTGAACAATCTGAACAACCAACTAGTGTAGAAGAATTAGAACAACAAGTTTTAAAACAAAATGAGCTTGGTAAATCTGTAGATACAGAAGAAACTAAGCAAGATGATAAAAAATAAATTATCTAACTATAAGGGACTATACCTTATGCAAATATATTGCATGTGGGTATAGTCCCTTTTGATGATTATTGGGAAATAATGAAATAAATTGTTTTCTAATCATTAAAATAGTACAATGTGATTAGATTAGATTAGATTAGATTAGATTAGAAAGGAGGATTTTATGTATAAAGAATCGGAAATAATAGAATTAAAAAGAGAATATACAGCGGATATTCGTAAGGAGATTATTGCCTTTGCTAATACTAATGGTGGTACTATTTATGTTGGTATTGATGATAATGGCGATATTGTAGGTATAGATGATTGTGATGCTCTTATGTTGAAAATAGGCAATTTAGTGCGAGGTTCCATTAAGCCAGATATTACTGCGTTTATTCACTATGACAATTTAGTAGAACATGATAGAAATATATTAAAAATTACAGTCCAACGTGGCACGTTAAGACCTTATTATATTCATAGTAAGGGATTAAAACCTAGTGGTGTATATGTGCGACAAGGTTTCGCTTCTGTGCCAGCTAGTGATATGTTAATTAAGGATATGATTCGCGATACTGACGGAGATAGTTACGAAAGTGCTAGATCCTTACAACAAAAATTAACATTTAAACGGTTAAAACATGAATTTGATGGTAAAACTCTAGCCTTTAATGATCCGCAAAAAAGAACCTTAGGAATTACTGAATTTGATGATATTTATACCAATCTGGGGTTACTATTGTCTGATCAATGTCCTCATGAGTTGAAAATTGCAGTATTTCAGGGAACCGATGGATATATTTTTAGAGATAGGCGTGAAATCAGAGGGGCCTTATTAGATCAATTATATGAAGCGTACGAGTATATAGATAATCGAAATGCAGTTAAAGCCACTATAGAAGGGCTTCATAGAAAGGATAAACGAGATTATCCACAGATTGCTATTCGTGAAGCATTATTAAATATGCTAGTTCATAGAGATTATTCGTATATGGCTAGTCCAACCATAGGCATATATGATAATCGTATTGAGTTTACATCTCTTGGCGGTTTGCCACCTAGAACTAGTTTAGACGATATTTTATTAGATGGGTTTTCATTGTGCCGGAATCCCAAATTAGCTAATGTATTTTATCGGTTAGAATTAATTGAAGCCTATGGGACAGGCTTACAAAAAATTATGGATGCCTATAAAAATAAAACAGTTAAACCTCAAATTATTGTGACTACTAATGCATTTAAATTAATATTACCAAATTGCAATATTGATGAGTCTATATCTGAACATAATGTACCTAAAATTAGCTATCAGCAAGAAGAACAGATCATTAATCTAGTTCGTGATTGTGGAAGCATCAAACGGAGTGATGTTGATACAGAATTAAAAGTAGCACAGGCCACGAGCGGTAGAGTGTTACGACGATTAGTGGAGAAGGGGCGACTTAAACAGATTGGCAAGGGACGTTCTATACGATATATTTTATCCGATACAATGTAAAAATATAGAATAGGATATTCGATACTTTAGATAATATATGTAAATGTGACTATAGTAACACAAAAATTATTGAGAATAATATACAATAAATATAGTATCCATATAAAAATCTGAACTGCCCATTTGGACCGATGGAGTTATATGGATATTGTGTTAACTATATTTACAGTCACATATACAGTATCATAGTAGGGGATATAATATGAATAATACAATACAAGAAGTATCCGTTGATTTCCATGATTGGCGCGATGAACAAGCGGCCTGGAATAATCGATCTAAATTATTCGTAGAACTACATAATCGAGCAGATCGTAAGGCACAGGTAACTGACTTTCTCTCATTTTTAAAGGACGAACATCTATTACCTCCAAATGGTGGGACTGCCCTCGATATTGGTTGTGGTGTCGGCGATTACGCACTTGGATTAGCTAGAGAAGGCTATAAAACTACGGGCATTGATTTATCCGATGGTATGATTCATGGTGCAAAACAACTGGCGGATACAGAAGGCCTTGATGTAAGTCTATATATTGCACCATGGTCTGAAGAAACTAGGCAGACATTAGGCTGGGATAAAACGTTTGATTTGGCATATAGTATTTTTTGTCCTATTATGTTTGATGTAGAGAATATACGTTCCATGCATGATGCAAGCCATGATACATGTCTATGGATTGCGTTTAGTGAACGTATGGATGAAACGGTAGATATGTTGTCAGAGCATTTCTTCGGACGAGATTCATTTCCGTGGGCTGGTAAACTGAAAGAATGTTTAGATGTCATTCATGAGATAGGTCATAATGTGAAAGTTACCTACAAAACAGTTCCTGAAACAGAGGTTATGAGCCTTGATAAAGCGGTAGATTATTTCACAATGCGCCTTCACAATAATGAGTGGGGCATCATGGAAGATATGAAGCGAGAAATTAGACAACTCATTGAACCATGTGCTATTGATGGCGAAATTCATAATAAAACAGTGGATACGGTTGCATGGGTATCGTGGTCGGTTAAATAGGAGGCATTATGACAGTAGAAGAGAAGCGTCAATTAGAACTAAAAACGATGCGTCAAATCATTGGCATCTATTGTCATGATAAACATCATACGCCGAAGGGCCAACTATGCGAAGATTGTGAACAGGTATGGCAGTATGCACAGCATCGTATCGATGTATGCCCACATATGGAGCATAAGACGTTCTGTAGCGTATGCAAAACACATTGTTATGCGCCGACCTACCGAGAAAAAATCCGTGAAATCATGCGCTATGGTGGACCGAGGATGTTATTGCATTCACCTATTCAGGTTATTCGTCATATGTATTTAGAGTGGAAGGATAAGAAAAACATTAACACTAATGCATAATAAAATGCACCCCTAACATTAGATTGTATGTTAGAGGTGCATTTTTATTAGTTATATAGTTTTTATGCAAGCGCTTTGTCGAATACAGCCTTGATGTATGCCTTAGTTTGGTCATAGCTTTCACCAGGTTGTGCTTCGTATTGTTTATCAGTACCGAACCAAAGGTTAGGGTAGTATTCATATGGATGCGTTTTGAATAATTCGTGAGCATCTTGATCCTCAACCCAGTCGATTTTGATATTTTTATATGCAGGATTTTCTGCTTGTAATTCTTCGATTGCACGGAATGCGTTATGGCAATAAGGGCAACCGTTTAAGTGGAAACCTAAAATTTCTTTCATAGTATTCAGTCCTTTCAGAAAATACGGCTAAATTTAGTGATTTATTGAGTTATTTCATACTCACATCAACTAAGATGTGTTATATTAAAAAGTATATCATAAATAATAACAATATTCAATTTTTTAGATATAATCTACTAACATTTGTAGGTTGTTATATAGGAGGATGGCTATGATTTCAGGTGCCGCATACGTGGTGAAGGCATTGCAAGAGGAGAATGTTGAGATTTTATTCAACTATCCTGGGGCAGCAACCATCGATATTATGGATGAATTATACAAACAAGATCAGGTGAAAGTAATTTTACCTCGCCATGAGCAAGCATTGGCACATGCTGCTGATGGTTATGCACGCAGTACTGGTAAGGTTGGCGTTTGCATGGTTACTTCTGGCCCAGGTGCGACAAATCTTGTTACCGGTATTGCTACAGCCTACTCAGATAGTGTACCTATGGTGTGTATTACAGGCCAAGTTGATTTGGCGTTGATGGGGAATGATGCATTCCAAGAAGTAGATACGGTCGGCATTGTTCGTAATGTAAGTAAATATGCTGTTACCGTTCGTGATCGCAAGGATTTGGGGCGTATTTTGAAAGAAGCTTTTTACATTGCTCGTACCGGCCGCCCAGGTCCTGTTGTCGTAGATATACCTAAGAATATTCAAAAAGCGATGGGGTCTGATGTATACCCTGATGAAGTTAACATCCGTGGTTATAAGCCAAATACGACAGTTCACATTGGTCAGGTAAAAAAAGCGTGCTCCGTTATTGCTAAGGCTAAACGTCCTTTATTCTTATTAGGTGGTGGTATTAGCATCAGTGGTGCTAATGAATTGATGGCACAGCTGGTAGATAAAACGGGTATTCCTGTAGTCACTACCTTGATGGGGAAAGGTGCTATTAGTTCACGTCATCCATTGTACTTAGGCAATGTAGGCATTCACGGTGGCTATGCACCGAATGTGGCCATTACCGATTGTGATGTGATGATCTCCATTGGTACTCGTTTCAATGACCGTATTACCGGCAAATTGAGTACATTTGCACAAAACTGCAAAATTGTACATATTGACGTAGATGCTGCATCCATTTCTAAAAATATTAAAGTAGATATTCCAATCGTGGCGGATGCAAAACTAGCGATTGAAGCTCTATTAGAATATATTGAACCACACGACTTAGGCGATTGGCCCGCTCAATTACAACAGTTAAAAGAAGAGCGTCCTGTTACGCAAGCTGGTGAAGAAGGCCTTACGCCACAAAATATTATCGACTACATTAATAATCATTATGATCGTCCAGTGGTGGCAACCGATGTAGGTCAAAACCAATTGTGGACTACGCAATTCCTCGAAATTGAAGGCAACCATCAATTGTTGACATCTGGCGGTTTAGGTACGATGGGTTATGGATTCCCTGCGGCTATTGGTGCTCAATTTGGCAATCCTACAAAACGTGTATTCGCCATTTGTGGGGATGGGGGCGTGCAAATGAATATTCAAGAATTTGCAACAGCTATGCATTACCATTTGCCTGTGACCTTGGTTGTCATCAACAATGGCTATCTTGGCAATGTACGTCAGTGGCAACAATTATTCTACGATAAACGCTATGCATGTACTAACTTATTGATGGATGAAAGCGCTATTGTCACTCGTGATATGATTGATAACGATGAATTTGAATACGTACCAGACTTTGTGAAATTAGCAGAAGCCTATGGTGCACAAGGTATACGTGTTACAAAAGTTGAAGAACTAGAAGCGGCCTTTACAACAGCGGATGCTTTCAAAAAAGGACCAACACTTATTGAATGTATCGTTCCAACAGAGTTAAATGTATTGCCAATGGTACCAGCAGGTAAATCGTTGAGCGACATGTTATTAAAGGATAAAAAATAGGAGGGGCTATGGAATTACATTTAGAAAAACGCTGCATTTCAGCATATGTAGAAAACCAAATCGGCGTATTGGCCAAAATTTCAGGCCTCTTCGCTGGTAAAAATTATAATCTAGATACATTGACCGTAGGCGAAACAGAAGACCCTACCATGTCACGTATGACCATTGAACTCACCTGCGACGATTTGACATACGAACAAATCATTAAGCAACTTAACCGCAGTGTTGAGGTTATTAAGGTCATCGACTTTACAGACATGCCTATTACAAAAAAAGAATTACTATTCATCAAGATTAATAGCTGTAAAGAATCGGACAAACAAGAAATATTCCGCATTGCAGAAACCTTTGACCTTAAGGTTATCGACTACAATCGAAAATCCGTACTTGTACAATGCGTAAAGACCGTGTCTAAGAACAATGATATGATTGCCTTGTTTAAAGATATGTTCGTTAATCGCATCGAAGTCGTTCGCGGTGGTAGTGTCGCAATAGAGGCATTGGCGACTCCGGATAGATAATTTTAGTAGATGTAAAAAGAGAGTACATACTAGCACAGCGACTTTAGTAGGTCGAGGCCCTAGGCCGAAGACCGTTAAGCTAGCTGGAGCGAGCAAGTATGTACTCTCTTTTGGCAACGTAGAAAATAATGTATTGGAGGAAACATGAGTTTATTAGATGATATTTTGAAACATAATAAGGAATATGTAGAGGATCAAAATACAGGATATGTTGATGTAGATACAAAATGCAGTAAGATGCCGAGCCGTCAGATGGCGATTGTAACGTGTATGGATACGCGCCTTGTGAATTTCTTAGAGGATTCCATGGATATTGGTCGTGGTGAGGCTAAGATTGTTAAGACTGCAGGTAACTGTATTACAGGGCCTTTTGATGGTGTTGTTCGTAGTTTGTTGGTTTGCATTTATGAGTTAGGTGTTAATGAAATCTTTATCATCGGTCATCATGAATGCGGTATGGCTAAAACAACAGCTAAAAACTTAACAGAAAAAATGTTAGCTCGTGGTATTGCACCAGAAGCGATTCATATGGTGAAAAAGGAAATGGAACACTGGGCGGATGGGTTTACACATCCTGCTGAAAATGTAGAGGAAACAGTGGACGAATTGCGTATGAATCCGTTGATTCCAAAAGACGTACCTGTTCATGGTCTTATTTTCCATCCTAGAACTGGTGAAATTGAGGTCATCGTCAATGGCTATACACAAATGAAACAATATTACGAAAAATAAATGGAGCTGTAGTAGTATGCGTTACATCAACGCATGCTATTACAGCTTTTTTTATACTTAGAAATTCATATAATTTATAGCTTATAGTTCTATGATTAAAATTAATGCATAGCATAACAAATAAAAATACAAAATATATGTATAAAACTTGAATAATATAAGTGATAGTATTATAATACGTACATAGGTTATAAAAATACACATTAAATATATAAAATATACATACTGTGTATAAAGGAGATAACGTCATGAATACATTACAAGATTTAATAAAAAAATATGCAGCACAATATAAAGAACAAGTTATAGCATGGCGTCGACATATTCATAGTCATCCAGAATTATCTGGTCAAGAAAAAGAAACATCTTTATTCATTCAAAAGACTCTTGGAGAACTAGGGATTCCATTTGTCAATGATGTTTCAGATTATGCAGTTATCGGTGAAATACAGGGCGCTCACACAGGCCCTGTTATTGCATTACGGGCCGATATTGATGCATTGCCAATCCATGAAGAGACGGGTCTACCTTTTGCATCACAAAACGAAGGTGTTATGCATGCTTGCGGACACGATGGACATATATCGATTTTGCTTGGTGCGGCAGCTGTGTTGCAATCTATTAAAGATGAATTGCACGGTACCGTTAAACTCGTATTCCAACCTTCTGAAGAAGAGGCGTTATTTCCTGGTGCACAAGGCATTGTGGACAGCGGTATCCTTGACGATGTAGATGAAATCTTTGGCCTTCACGTATGGCCTCAATTGCCGGTAGGCACGGTAGGCCTTAAGAAAGGTCATCTTATGGCGGCATCTGATCATTTTCTCGTTCATATTCACGGTAAATCTACGCATGGTGCAGAACCTCACAATGGTATCGATGCCATCGTGGCTGCGGCCAACTGGATTGTTAATGTAGAATCCATGGTGGCCCGTGAGACGAATCCAATGGAAAATCTCGTATGCACCATCGGAGTAATCAATGGTGGCGACCGTTATAATGTAGGCTGCGGTGATGTATACCTCGAAGGGACTTGTCGTACCTACGAACCAGCGAAACGTGACTATATTGAACGTCGTTTAGGTGAAAGCTTACAAGCTTTGGATATGATGTACAAAACAAAGAGTACCTTAGATTATAAACGCGGCCACGGAGCGACAACGAATGACCCAGATGCCATCGACTATGCTACATCCATCGTAGAAAAATACCTCGGCAAGGACGCCGTAGTACATCCAGAACATCCGTCTATGGCGGCAGAAGATTTTTCTGCATACTTACACAAAATCAAAGGCGCTTTTCTTTGGTTGGGAACTGGTTTTGAAGGCAATCCAGCACTTCATAATGCAGGATTTACCATTGATGAAAAGATTTTAGAATCCGGTATTACCATGATGGCTGCACTAGCTGCAGAATATTTACAACTAAAACAATAGCTTTCACAAAATGACACATACTAAAATCATTTGAAATATATACCGTATAGATTGAAGGAGTTATCATGAAAAGTTTACATAATAAATCGTTTAAAACAATGCTAGATTACACACCAGAAGAAATTAAATATTACTTAGATCTAGCTGCTAAATTAAAGGCAGATAAAAAAGCGGGCACAGAAATCAAAACGATGGAAGGCAAAAATTTCGTACTCATCTTTGAAAAGGATTCTACGAGAACACGGTGTGCCTTTGAAGTAGGGGCGGCAGACCAAGGGGCGCATACGACATACCTTGGACCTACAGGCTCTCAAATGAATAAAAAAGAATCCTTAAAGGATACGGCGCGTGTTCTTGGTTCCATGTATGATGCCATTGAATTCCGTGGCTTTGACCAAGAAGACGTGGATACATTGGAACAATATTCAGGCGTGCCTGTATGGAATGGCCTAACCGATATGGATCATCCTACACAAACATTGGCTAATTTTCTTACATTGCAAGAAAATATCGATAAACCATTGAACGAAATTTCCTATGCCTATGTAGGCCATGGTCAATCCAATATGTGTAACGCTTTGATGAGCGGTGCCGTAAAAATGGGTATGGATTTCCGCCTCATCGGTCCTAAACAATTCTGGCCAGCTGGTCCGTTCTACGAAGAATGCTTAAAGGTAGCAAAGAAAACAGGCGCTACGATTACATGCACAGATAATGTGGCGGAAGGCGTGAAAGGCCTTGATGTAATTTATACCGGCGTATGGGTAACGATGGGCGATACTTACGATATGTGGGAAGAACGGATTAACCTATTTAAACCATTCCAAATCAACGCAGACATGATGGCTTTAACAGGCAATCCAAATACAAAATTCTGTCACTGCTTGCCAGCATTCCACAATACGGAAACGCAAGTTGGTAAAGATATCTTTGAACGATTTGGCATGAATGGTATCGAAGTAACAGAGGACGTATTTGAAGGTCCAAACTCCTTGGCATTCCAAGAAGCAGAAAATCGCTTGCACACCATTAAGGCGGTTATGGTTGCTACATTTGGCGATTATCCAATGAAATAATAGTTAGAATATAGATGACGGGAGAGGTCATCTAGCACGTATAGTAAAGAAGGTTATCATATGAATCCATATAAGGTATTTATCGTAGGTCACGAAGGAACGACGGGCCTTAGAATTCACGAACGGCTGTCCGGTCGGAAGGATATTACATTATTATCCATTTCCGATGAGGATCGTAAAAATATTGATGTTATTGCGAGCATTGCAAAGGACGCGGATATCGTATTCTTGTGCTTGCCTGATGCGGCCTCCAAAGAGGTGGTGGCTGCTATTGGCGATTATCCTTGCAAGATTATCGACACATCCACGGCGTTTAGAACGGCTGATGATTGGGCCTATGGCTTTCCCGAACTTGGTGAAAGCTATAAAAACGATATTAAAACGAAACAACATATTGCCAATCCTGGCTGTCATGCAAGCGGCATGATTGCTTGCATTGCACCTCTTGTGAAAGCAGGCATTGCTCCAGCAGATTATCCTTTCACCATTACATCCCTCACTGGTTATAGTGGTGGCGGTAAGAAGATGATCGGTCAATACGAATCGGAGCCAAAGGATTATTTCCTTTACGCACCACGTCAATATGGCCTTAGTCAACAACATAAACATTTGCCAGAAGTAACCCATGTATGTGGCCTTACAGAAGCGCCAATATTCATGCCTATCGTAGACGATTACTACAGCGGTATGGAAGTCAGTGTTGGCCTACATACACGTCTATTAGCAAAACCTGTTACTGTAGAAGATGTGCATGCTGCACTCGTAGATTTCTACAAGGATAGCACCATCGTCAAGGTAGCACCACTTAACTTAGAAGAAGACAATAAACAATTGTTAAATGCTAATAAACTAAGCAATACAGATGGTATGCTCATTTCTGTGACAGGCAATAATGACCGCATGGTCGTTCACGCTATTTTTGATAATTTAGGTAAGGGCGCTTCTGGTGCAGCCGTACAATGTATGAACATCGCACTTGGATTGCCAGAAGAAACGGGGCTTTCACTATGAACAGTGTAACAAATGCAATGCGGGCGCACATCTTAACGGCGGCCGTTCCATATATTAAACAATATACAGATAAATACGTAGTCGTAAAATACGGCGGCAATGCCATGACGGATCCGGAACTTAAAAAATCTGTTATGAATGATTTGCTACTACTCCAATTAGTGGGGGTGAAAGTAGTCCTCGTTCACGGCGGTGGACCAGATATTAATAGCACCTTGGAGGCTATGAATATTGAATCGAAATTCAGCAATGGCTTGCGTGTTACCGACAAAGAAACGATGAATGTAGTCCAAATGGTGCTTGCTGGCAAGGTCAATAAAGGCCTCGTAGCAGACCTCATCGGCTTTGGTGGCCGTGCTATCGGCCTTTGTGGCGTCGATGGTGAACTCATTCAAGTACACAAGAAAAATGAAGAACTTGGCTATGTGGGGGAAGTAGATAAAATCGATCCAAAGATTATCGACGATGTCATCAGTAAGGGCTATATTCCGGTTATTTCTTCCGTTGGTTGTGACGCAGAAGGCAATGTATACAATGTCAATGCTGATACTGCGGCTGCAAAGATTGCAGGTGCCCTCAATGCGGAAACCATGGTGGCCATGACGAATATCGATGGCGTACTACGAGATGTAAACGATCCTAATTCCCTTATTTCAAAGATTACTCTTGCTGAAGCGGAACAGTTGAAAAAAGAGGGCGTCATCGCTGGTGGCATGATACCAAAGGTAGACTGTTGCTTGGAGGCTATCAATGCAGGGGCCCAAAAGGTTTTCATCATCAATGGTGAAATACCACACGCCATCCTCATCGAACTATTAACCGATGAAGGTCTTGGCACAATGTTTGTAAAGTAATATAGTAGATATAATGATGGTAACATCATTTGCCATCGTTACATTGCATATAGATTGACGGCGGCTAGGCCGTACGTTTGGAGGATATGATGAGTAAGACACAAGATTTTGAACAACAAGATAAAGAGTATATAGCCAATACGTATGGCCGGTTTAACGTTTGCTTTGAAAAAGGTAAAGGTTCTTTGTTATGGGATGTAGAAGGAAAAGAATACATCGATCTTGGTTCTGGCATTGGCGTTACAGCATTTGGTGTAGACGATGATGAATGGTCCAAGGCAGTGATTGCACAAACTCATGCATTAAATCATATTTCAAATTTATATTATTCCGTACCACAAATTAAATTGGCTGAAATGTTATGTAAACAGACAGGTATGAAAAAGGTGTTCTTCTGTAACTCTGGTGCTGAATCTAATGAATGTGCTATCAAGGCAGCTCGTAAGTATAGCCATGACAAATATGGCGATGGCCGTAATGTCATCGTTACGCTCGTAAATAGCTTCCATGGTCGTACAGTAACAACCTTGTCCGCTACAGGTCAAGATGTGTTCCATCAACATTTCTTCCCATTCACAGAAGGATTCGTTCATACGCCTGCTAATGATATTGATGCGGCTTTGAAAGTCCTTGCTAATCCAGCAGTTTGCGCTATCATGATGGAGCCAATTCAAGGTGAAGGCGGCGTTATGCCTCTCGATAAGGAATTCGTTCAAGCAGTTACAAAATACGCGCATGAACACGATCAACTCGTGCTTATCGACGAAGTGCAAACTGGTAATGGTCGGACAGGTAGTCTGTATGCATATGAACAATTTGGTATCGAACCAGATATCGTATCTACGGCTAAGGGCTTAGCAGGTGGCTTGCCTATGGGCGCAACCTTATTCAATGAAAAAACGCAATTCGTATTAACCGCAGGTGCGCATGCTACTACATTTGGCGGTAACCCAATCTGTGCGGCTGCAGGTTGCACTATCATTGAACGGTTAACACCAGAATTTTTGGCTACTGTGAAAGCTAAAGGTGATTACGTAAAACACGCCTTAGAAGGTAAACCGGGCGTTGTTGGTGTTAGTGGTATGGGCCTCATGATTGGTATCGAAACAACTGTAGATCCTAAAGACGTCATCGCTAAATGTCTAGAAAAAGGCGTAGTATGTTTATCTGCTAAAAATAAGGTTCGTTTGTTGCCAGCTCTTAACATTCCTCAAGAACAACTAGAAAAAGCAATTACCATCTTGGCTGATGTAATTGGTGAATTGGCTAGCAAATAGTCTTAGATTGATAGATTCATTCGTTTTGTATGAACAATTGATAAATATATAGATAAAATCCGATGAATATGTAGACTTTATATTCTATTCGTGATAACCTAGAATAAATAGTCTATATTGGAGGAGTAAATATGAATACAGAATCCTTACGTAATGATGTATTGGTTCCTGCTGTTGCTAAAACATTAGACATTGCAGCAAAAGTAAAACCAACAAAAGATGAGCTCTGCACAACTGCAAAAATTACAGCAGCTGTAGCGGTAGCAACTGCTGTTGTATCCTTGGCGGTACAAGCGGTATTGCGCAATCGATAAGAGAAGCATAAAGAAAACGACATGGCATTGCCTGTCGTTTTCTTTTACATTTACCCTGTTATTCCCATAAATATGGGGATTTCTAGTATATTTTGTTAATCTGTGCTGAAAGCTAAGGAGGCGATATCATGCATAGTCGCGATTTAATTGAACAATATAAAACCTATGTACAAGATTGGCGTAGGTACTTTCATAAACATCCAGAACTCAGTAATGAAGAGTTTGAAACAACAAAAACTCTAGCCAAAGAATTAGAGTCCATGGGCGTAGAGGTTCATGTAGATACGGAACGTGGAACAGGACTTATCGGCATTATTCATGGCGCTAAGCCTGGTAAAGCGATTGCCCTTCGTGCAGATATTGATGCCTTGCCTGTACAGGAACATAATACATTTGATTTTAAATCCGATGTAGATGGCAAGATGCATGCCTGTGGTCATGACGGCCATATGGCGATATTACTCGGTGCGGCTAAGATGCTTACTGCTATGAAAGACCGTATCGAAGGTGACGTATACATTGCCTTCCAACCAGCCGAAGAAACTGGTGCGGGCGCCCCTGATTTTATGAAGTTTGACAATTGGTTTGAAAAAATTGATGCTATCTTTGGCGGTCATGTATGGATTGACTTACCGGCTGGTCTCATTTCCGTTGAAGAAGGGCCACGCATGGCGGCTAGCAGTAAAATTACAATCCGCGTAAAAGGCAAACAAGGTCATGGCGCTCAACCGCATCAAGCCATTGATGCGGTTGTCGTAGCCAGTGCCATCGTTATGAATCTGCAAACCGTAGTATCTCGCAATGTGAGTGCCTTGGATTCTCTTGTGCTTACCATTGGCAATATTCACTCTGGTTCAGAATGGAACGTTATCCCAGGCGAAGCACAAATGGGTGGTACCATCCGTTTCTTTGATCCTGCACAAGAGGACCATTATGTAGAATCTATACGCCGCGTAGTAGAACATACAGCATTAGCTTATGGTGCTACGGCCGAATTGATTTATGAAAAGAAAGTGCCTCCAACCATTAATGACGCAGCAGCCAGTGAACTGGCTGAACGCGTTGTTATCGATACACTTGGTAAGGAAAAACTGTCCAAGATGCGCAAGGTGATGCCAGGCGAAGACTTTGCTTGGTACTTACAAGAAAAACCAGGCTGCTTTGCCTTTATCGGTATCCAAAACCCAGAGGTAGGCGCCACCTTTGATCACCATAACAATCGATTCACTATGGACGATACTGTCTTATCTGCTGCATCGGCTGTATATGCGGAATATGCCATTGCGTGGTTAAAAGAGCATAAGTAATAGTATTACTGTATAAAAACTATAGAGCACCATCATCGTAGCTGATGATGGTGCTTTTATCATGTATTTTATCATGTATTTTTATTTGTACTTTGTGTATACTATAAATATATAATACAAGAATTGTTATATAAGAGGTATTTATGAATATACTTATATGTCTCATCATTATTGCTATTACCGGTATATTACTGATGAAGCGCTATCAACCGCAGCCTATTTTAATTGGTATGGGCATCCTGATGATGTATATCGCCTATGAAGGTAACTGGATTAATGCCATATTGGATGAATCTCAGTCTACAGGCGTTTTGGTGTTTGATGCGATGGATATTGTGCGGATTACAACATCAGAGAATATAGTGAGCTTAGGACTCATGATCATGACCTGTGCTGGTTATGCCAAATACATGGAACACATTGGGGCCGGGACGAGGCTAGCTCATATATTTATAAAACCCTTGTATCGTCTTAATAGGCCATACATAGTGCTAGCTCTTATGTTTCTACTCAATATGGGGTTATCTATATGTGTACCGAATCCGTTGAGCCTTGCCTTACTTATGATGGTCACCATCTATCCCGTGTTGTTGCGGTTAGGTGTAAGTCCTGTCGGCGCTGCTGCGGTTATTGCTACAGGACATTTGATGGATGTTGGGCCTGGTGCCGTTTCGACATTGCTCATAGCCAAGACACTTAATATACCGGTCCCAAACTATTTCGTAGGTTACCAGTTACGCCTCTATTTCTTGGTGGCTGTTGTGACGGCGGTAGCACATTTTTTGTGGCAACGATATCGCGATCGATTAGATGGTCCTATGGACGTAGGTGGCTGTGAAAGCATCCCTGAGGCACCAGTTGGACCTAAGCTATACATGATATTTCCATTATTACCACTATGTTTCATCTTGGGCTTTAGCCAATATGGCTTGCCTGGTGTAAAGATGAATGTAACCCTTGCCATGATGCTTGCCTTTGGTATTACTTTATTGGCAGAACTTATCCGTCATCGTAATTTAAGGACCGTCCTTAAAAGTACTACTGTATTTTTTGAAGGAATGGGGAATCAGTTTTCCTATGCGGTAACCCTTATTATAGGCGGTCAGGTCTTTGCACAAGGTTTGGTGAGCTTAGGCCTTATTGATTCGTTAGTTAGTGTACTTCAAACACTGTCTCTTAACTCTGTGGGACTAACCTCTGTTATGGGGGGCGGTATGCTAGGCCTTAGTATGGTAACAGGTAGTAATATAGCACCTTTATTTACATTAGTGCCACTCGTGCCTAATATTGTATCTAATCTCGGACTAGATCCGATTACGACCATGCTAGGCATGCAAAATGGGGCTAGTTTAGGTTTGTTCTTGAGCCCTATCAGTCCTGTTATGGTCGGTGTAGCAGGGGTAGCACATATTAAGTCGGTAGATTTACTGAAGCGAACCTCTGTGCCTGTACTTGTAGCACTAATTACGAGCTGTTTGGGAATATGGATGCTCTATTAATACTGATGAATAATATAATAACGAATATTATTTTATAAAACAAAACGCCCCCTTCATAGCAACCATTTAAGGCTGCCAATGAAGAGGGCGTTTTGCATTGTAGTAAGAAAGTTAGTAAACATTTAGACGGAATCTAAATGTATGTATATAAGGCCATACAGCTTACGCTAAGAGGGGGAAGTAGCATCCTATTGGAGTAGTATTGCATAAAAAGGGGAAATATATTAGGATGCATCTCTCATAGATATGTAAGGGATATACAGGGGAGATATCTATGGTTGTACAACTATATGGCCGTATATAACGGTATGTAGTATAAATTAGAATTTGTGCGTGAATCCAGCGTTTACACCCCAGTCAGCTTGGTAATCGCCAGATAGACCGGTGGTAACGTCCGCATATACGCTGTTGTTCGTATTGAAACCATAACGGCCGCCGAATGCGAGTTCAGTCCAAGTGCCTTTGAGGTCTTGTTCTGTCAATTTTATGGCATTACCGCTAGCATAGGTAGTTTTCACATTGCCTGTGAAAGCATGACCTGCAGCAAAGCGTGTATATAGGTTACCATTTCCAAATTGTTTGCCTATTTCGAGACCTAGTTTGCCAGATGTGCTATTTACACCAGCTTGGTTAACGGATACATTGCCTGCTGTAAAGTCACGACCACCGAAGTGTGTATAGTTTAATTGTGCTTGTGGTTCTACATAGAAACCATTAGCAGATTTTATAGTTTTGCCGTAGCGAACGCCGAAGCTATACGCATTGGATTTTACATCGCCAGATTTAGCTTGGCCGATTTCATTACGCGCTGTAAATTCATTAGAGATACGACCTACTTGAGATTCTACATGTACGTATTGATCCTTACCAAGGTCTTTCAATCCATAAGCGCCAACAGCATAGGATTTTACCTTGCCAGAACCATTGAATACATAATCTTCAGAACCGCGTAGGTAAGAAACTTGACCGCCTACGGTCCAGTCACGTCTAGTTTTAGTATCATAGCCACCTTGGATGCTTGTGTAATCAGTAGCTGTATTGATACCGTCATTAGCATAGTTATATCGACCGCCACCAATACGAGCCCAAATACCTGTTGGTGCACCTTGTTGTAATTGGTTAGCACGATTCATATCGCTCGTCATTGTACGCCATGCGTTGATATTACCAACTACAGCAGAACGAATGCCGCGCATTTGTGGTGTATCGTAAGCGCCAGGCGTTACTACAGGGCTTGGTGTTACAGGAGTAGGTGCTGGAGTAACAGGAGTTACAGGTGTCACAGGGTTAGGTGCTGGAGTTACCGGAGTAACAGGAGTAACAGGAGTAACAGGAGAAGGTGTTGGCGTAACTGGAGTAACAGGGCTAGGAGCCGGAGTAACTGGAGTTACAGGGGTAGGTGTTGGAGTAGGAGCCGCATAGGAACCTTGACCATTACCATTTTGCCATGTAATAGCACCTTCTTTTTGGTCTGTAGTTAACGCTTTTTGGAAGCTTGACACGATGCCATTAGAAGCGATGGATACAGTACCAGAAAGGTTTCTTTCACCATTCATATAATTTTCGTAATAGAATTTATGCGCCAAGTTATCTAGAATCTTGTTTACATTGCTTTCAGAGGACGTATCGAGATGATCGCCTGTTACATAGCCATGTACACCAGACCCTGTTGTAGCGGATTTTACGATGAAGTTACCGCCTTCGATGTCAGATGCATCAAGGCCTGTTTTTTGAGCGGCTGGTTTAGCGAAGTTCAAACCAGTACCAGCGCTCATGTCGTAAATGACATTGATGTGGCCGTCCAAATTATTAACGTGGATGTCGCTGCGAGAATCTTGGGAAATACGGCTGAATCCTTCACGTGTGCGAGTGCCTTTGAGTGTATTGATACTGCTGCGCGCTTCGTTGCCTTTAATTTGGAATGCTTCCAAGCCACCCATGTTATCGTGGCTCCACATGCCACCATCAAAGGTCATGTTGATTTCGCCACCCTTATCCTCTAATGTGTTCACAGCCTTGCCGGTAAATTGGTTAGGGCTATTGTGCGCACGGCCTAGGCCAATATTAATCACGGATGGTTGCTGTTGTTGGTATGGAGGCATCGTTTTATCAGATACAAGTATATTACCTTGCATATTAAATACTTTATGTTTTACAGTACCTGCATCATCGATACCAAGATTAATTTTACTGTTATAGGCAAATGCTAGTGGATAGGGTGCGTCCCATGGGGCCGTATTCACGTTCATAACCCCGCCATCCACTTGAATGGAACTATTATCTAGCATGCCTGTAATGAAAGCTGGTTGGCGATGGCGCTTAGGCAATTGGTTTTGATTAGGCGTATCCAAGGATGCAATAGTCACTTGACCGCCGTTTGATGCAATGACACCTGTTGCCGTCGTATCGCCAGTGCTTTCAAATTTACTTTCAGAACCTACTGCAAACACATTGCCATTAGAACCAAGGCCTGCTGCCGCCCACGTGCTAGGGAGGGCCACTGTAGATGACAACATGGTCATCATTACAGCGGACAATAACATCTTATTTCTCGCTCTCATTCTCTTACACCTCAACTATATTACTTAATTTGTAATTTATTTTTATATTGTGAAAGACTCTTCATAAATGAATATATATCTATTGGTTGATTTAATACTCTCTTATATAATAAAAGATAGATATATACTCACTTTATAAAGACTTTGTGTCAGACACATTTAAAATATATTTAAAATAATATAACATTTTTCGTGAATTGTAAATGAATTTTCACAATTTTATTTTAAAAATATTTAAATTATTAATAGATGAGTTACATATTAGGGGCAGTGAATACGATGTATGATATTCTTTACAAACCTAGCGAGCATGGGTATTATTGTATATATAATGCGATTTCTAGTAACAGGCTAGTTGTAGTATAGAAAGGAGCATTCATGAAAGTCACTTGTTCCTGGCCCACAACGCCATTGTATCAGGCGTATCACGATGATGAATGGGGGCGTCCTATTCATGATGAGCAACACCAATTTGAACATTTATGTTTGGAGAGCCTACAATGCGGTCTGAGTTGGCTTACGATTTTAAATAAACGAGACGTTATACGTCAGTGTTTTGACTATTTTGATGTTGATGCAGTAGCTAAATATACGGAAACAGATATAGAGCGTATTATGAGTACAGAGGGAATGTTAAAATCCCGCAAGAAGATTGAGGCCATCATCAATAATGCACAGGCGTTCCAACGCATTCAAGACGAATTTGGATCCTTTTGCAAATATATATGGGCTTTCACCAATCATAAGACTCTTATTTATGAAGGCCATTCTGAGGGAAGGGTGCCTGCTAAAAATGAATTATCTACGCGCATTAGCAAAGACCTTAAGAAACGAGGGTTCAAATTTGTAGGACCTGTGACCATCTATTCCCATTTACAAGCTAGTGGTCTCATCAACGATCACGGTAAGGATTGCCCTTGTTTTAATGAGATTAATGAGGCTAATCCTGTGGTTTATATGACGATAGATGATTAATATAAATAGAACCGTATCTACTGAAACATAGATACGGTTCTTTTGTGATATTTTATATTGATTATTATCGATGTAGTTGTTATACTACTTTCATAATAACTTTCAGAAGTAAGGGAAAGGATATAAGTATGATTGGGTTAGGAACGGCCATCAATATGGGGCTCATTATCGGTGGTAGTATTATTGGGCTCACGTGCGGCCGATTTATGAAGGACAATTTAAAACAAACCCTTATGGTAGTATGTGGTATCATCGTGCTGTTACTAGGGATGAGCGGGGCCATGCAATTTATGCTGGTTATCGTTAATGGTTCCTTGCAAACTACTGGACCTTTGTTGATGATTATCAGCATGGTAGTTGGTGCTGTGATTGGTGAAATCATTGATTTAGACCGATGGATTACGGTCTTTGGTGACTGGGTGAAAGATAAAACCGGTAATACAGGGGACCCTAAGTTTACGCAAGCGTTTATCACTGCATCACTTACGTTTACTGTTGGTGCGATGGGCGTGCTCGGTTCAATTCAAGATGGATTGACAGGAGATTACCAAACCTTGCTACTCAAAGGAATTCTTGATGGTGTTATTGTTATGGTTATGACCTCATCCATGGGGAAGGGCGCATTGTTTTCCTTCATTCCTGTAGGTATCACGCAGTGGTTGATCACGGCCTTAGCGCATGTTGCGGCGCCACTTATGACACAGCAGGCTATCGACAATTTATCCTATGTAGGATCCATCTTAATTTTCTGTGTAGGCATTAATATGATTTGGCCTAATAAGATTCGTTTAGCTAATTTATTACCTGCTATTTTTATCGCTATGGGCCTTACGTTTTTAATTTAAATTTAAATTTTAAGAACCCTCTTTACATTATGTGTAAAGAGGGTTACTATATTCTCAATATAATTTTCTTGTAGTTAAAATGGTTTCCCCTAGAAACGCATGTTATCGCAGTCTAGCGGATACAAAAGGGCCTTTCTTCGCCGAACGGTTCTAGAAACCAGAAAGGACATGATGAGCGAACAAGTTTCTGTTTCAAAATCTAATATTCGTGGTGCATTTGGTGCATTTTTTATCCCTGGTATGTACACTGCCTTATGGGCTGGGTTTGTACCATATTTAAAAGCAAAACTTAGCATCGGTGAGGATGTGTTAGGTTCCATGATTTTGTTGCTCGGTGTAGGTTCTTGTTTATCCATGGCTATAGCTGGTAAGCTTGTAGAGAGTTTTGGGTGTAAGAGAGTCGTTTTATTGGCTAGTTTTATCGGCATGTTGTCTCTGGCTATTGTTACCATGTGTTCTACAATTGTGACAACCACAATAGCATTATTTTTCTTTGGCATTGGCGTAGGCCTTAGTGGTGCTTCTGCTAATTTGCAAGCTATTTTAACGGAAAAGGTAAGTAAAAAGCATTTAATGGGGGCTTATCACGGTGGGTGGAGCTTAGGTGGCTTTGCAGGTGCCGGTGTATTGCTTGCTCTTTTAAAAATATTATCATTACCTGTTAATGAAAGTATTTGGGGACTTCTTATCATACTCTTTATTGCGATGATTGCAGTTAGTCAATTTATGTTAACCTTTGGTCGTGATCCAAATGCAAAGGTTATGAAGAAGTCTAAAAGTCCGTTATCATTCCATCCAATTGCCATCATTTTTGGTCTATTATCCTTTGTCTCCTATTTGGTAGAAGGTGCGGTAGGGGACTGGAGTGCACTTTACTTATTTGAAGATAAAGGTATTGTTATTCAAGAAGCTGTAATGGGCGTTATGCTGTTTAATGGGACTATGTGTATTGGTCGCCTTCTTGGTAATACAATTGGTAAACATGTAACATCTAAACAAGTTGTTGTAGGTGGTTATCTACTAGGTGCTATTGCAATGGCACTCATCGTATTCCTACCTGGCCATGCGTCTATGTATACGTACTTATTATTAGGTATCTCATTAGCCATGGTTGTGCCAAATCTATTCTCTGCGATGGGGGAACAAAATGTAATTCCTATGACACAAGCAGTGGCTACATCTACCATGCTCGGTTATATGGGGATTTTGATGGGACCTGCATTGATTGGATTCATTGCTCATGGTACGAGTCTTACCATTGCATTCATCGTCTTGACTGTATTGCTTGTTATCAGTGCCGGTATCGGTAAATATGCATATTATTTAATGAATAAAAATTGTGGCGTAGAAGAATAGTTTCTTCGTTTAAATGCTGCAAATAAAAAGAAGAGGGGCTACGATTCGTATGAATCGTAGCCCCTCTTGGTATGTTAGTAACCGATTAGCGGTCGCCGTTAAAGATGGAGTTTTTAACAAGAACGTAGTCTACTTTGCGGATAGCTTGTAGAGTGGTACCACCAGCGTAGGAGATAGCGGATTGTAAATCTTGTTCCATTTCGATTAATGTATCGAAGATAGAGCCTTTGGAAGGAATGAAGATTTTTTTGCCTTCTACGTTTTTACGTTCCCCTTTTTGGAACTCAGAAGCGGAACCGAAGTATTCTTTTACAGCTTGGCCGTCCACAATTTTTTCTTCCCCTGGAGATTCTTGGTGACCAGCAAATAGGGAACCAATCATAACCATAGTAGCGCCAAAGCGAATGGATTTAGCGATGTCGCCGTGATCGCGAATGCCGCCGTCAGCGATGATAGGTTTTGTAGCTGCTTTTGCACACCAACGTACAGCCGCCAATTGCCAACCGCCAGTACCAAAGCCAGTTTTTAATTTTGTGATACAAACCTTACCAGGACCGATACCTACTTTTGTAGCATCAGCACCAGCATTTTCAAGTTCACGAACTGCTTCAGGAGTACCTACGTTACCAGCAATAACAAATGTTGTTGGTAAATTCTTTTTAATGTATTGAATCATGTCGATAACAGCATTAGAGTGACCATGTGCGATATCGATTGTGATATAATCAGGAATAAGGTTAGCTTTCGCTAATTCATCAACTAATGCGAATTCTTCTTCCTTTACGCCGATGGAAATAGAAGAATATAAGTTTTTTTCTTGCATGCGTTTTACAAAGTCGAGACGGCGTTCAGGTTGGAAACGATGCATGATATAGAAATAGCCTTTTTCTGCTAGTTTTTCAGCTAACTCTTCATCAATGATAGTTTGCATGTTTGCAGGAACTACAGGCAATTTAAATGTACGATTACCTAGTTTAACATGCGTATCACATTCGCTACGGCTGTTTACGATACATTTATTAGGAATCAGTTGTACGTCTTCATAATCGAAGATGTTAGTTGTATTAATCATAGTTTCTATATCTCCTTTGAGGTATAATAAATTGAACCTGTACCATTATACTGAATTTGTTTTCAATTTTCAATACATTCCGAATATTAAAAACACTCATATAGTTATTATACAATTTTATAGGTAGCTTGTCTGTACATTTTCTCTATGTTCAGCCCATTATATAAACATTATATTAATAGGAGGTTATTTTAATGGAGCATTCCAAGACACGCATGATAGCAGAAGCTGGTGTAGCTATTGCTATTGCACAAGTATTATCTTTTATTACACTTTTTCATATGCCACAAGGCGGTTCCATTAAGGCCGCATCCATGGTACCTCTCATGATTTTTGCATATCGCTGGGGTGGTACACGCGGTATTTGGGCTGGCATTGTATATGGCATACTTCATTTCTTGCTCGGTTTTAAATCATCTATCCATTATCTAAGCATCATCCTAGACTATCTTGTTGCTTACGGTGTTATTGGTGTGTGCGGGTATTTCAAGGACAATATGACAGGTCTTGTTAGCGGATCTATTGTTGCTATTGCGCTTCGTTGGTTTGCGTCCGTAACAAGTGGTGCTGTTGTGTTTGCTAGCTATGCGCCGCAAGGTCAAAATCCATGGATCTACTCTATGATTTATAATGCATCTTATATGGTGCCGGATGGAATTCTTAATATTATTGTGTTGTTGTTTATTTACCAAGGGGTAAAAAGAGGGTTGAAACGCGGTGCTTAATTTAGGCGTAATTATTTTGGCCGGTGGCCTAAGTTCACGCATGGGATATCCTAAGGCTTTATTGCCTTGGACGAATGGTGAAAGCCTCATTTCTCATGCGTTGCGCAATGCATTAGAACATGATGCTAATGACATTCTCATTTCTATCGGTGACGATGAAAGTCTAGGCCAAGCCATTCAGGCTAATATTATCGACACATTGTCGAATAAAGAGAAAGAAAAAGTTTCTATCGTTCGGGATTCTGTACCTCGAAGTGGTCCATTAGGCGGATTATATAGCACATTGGCCGTAGGCAAGAGTCATGCTTATGCGGTGTTAGCTGTAGATATGCCGTTTATGGATTTTAATTTATATTATGATTGGCTCTACCAAGTAGAAGGCGATGACTGGCGTGTTATTGTGCCTATTGGTGAAAGTGGACGCTATGAGCCTATGGCGGGGATATATAAGCCATCCATTGCTCCATTATTGCAAACCACTTTAGCAGGAGAGGATGTATCTTTGCAGCATGCATTAGATGTTGTAGGACCTGTGGTAACCATTGATGCAGGTGATTACGGTCATCATTTACGCAATGTGAATCATATAGAGGATTATAAGTGGGCCCGCGCAGAGGCTGTTAATGCGAATCGTCATGTTCCACTTATCAGCGTAGTTGCTGAAAAACGTAAGACTGGTAAAACTACGGTGGTAACGCGACTAATTAAGGAATTAGAACAAATTGGTTTCTCTGTAGGCGTTGTAAAAAGCGATAAACATGGCTTTCACATGGATTATGAAGGAACTGATACGGATCTTGCTATGAAAGCAGGCGCCACGGCCGTAGCCATTGCAGGCCCAACGGAAACGGCCATACGCATTCGCACAGAAAAACAATCTAATCTGTATGATTTGGTACAGCAATTACCTGTAGATATTGCTATACTAGAAACGAGATCTCAAGGTATATTTCCGATTGTAGAGGTAACTAGAGAGGGGTATACAGAATCACTGATATCCAGTGATATAGAACGCGTAGAGACCATAGAGGTTACTAAATTAGATCAATGCATACCAACTTTGGTATGTCGAATACAAAGTATGATGAGGAATTTAGATGATAGCCGTTACTGTTGATGAAGCGCTTCATTTGTGGAATGAGGCTTTACGAGAACAACATCATAGCATCGAATCCATTGCCGTTGGCGACGCAAAAGGATGTGTGTTGTCCGAAGATGTTTTGGCACCTACCGATGTACCCGCTTTTCATAAATCCGCAATGGATGGGTATGCCTTAGCATATGATCCTAATTGTGATACCTATATCGTCGATGGCATCATCGGCGCTGGTGTTGTATGGGATAAGCCTGTAACGACTGGTCATGCCGTACGTATCATGACAGGTGCTCCTGTACCAAGTACTTGTGATACAGTTATCATGCAAGAACAGGTGAAAGGTACTGGTGAAGTAGGGGCTACAATTACTATACAAGGTACGCAACAAAAGGGTAGCCATATTATCCCTCGTGGTGAAGAATGTTCCGCAGGGACCGTTGTCATACCAAAGGGCACAGAAATAACCTCTACGGTGCAGACAATTTTGACCGGCCTTGGTTGCATCGATGTGTCTGTGTATGCGATGCCACGTATACTGGTTCTTACATCAGGCCATGAAGTTATTGAGCCGGGCGAACTCTTAACTGCAGGAAAAATTTACAATTCAAATCGCATGATGATTTGTAGTTTACTTGCTGATTTAGGTTTTAGGTGCGTTACCCATTATCATGTGAGCGATGCACCGGATAGACTAGACGCAGAAATTGAACGCGTCCTTGAACTCAGTGAACAAGCAGATATCATCATCAGCTCAGGCGGAGTATCTGTAGGTATGTTTGATACAATGCCTCTTATATATGAAAAATTAGGAGCTAAAACCTTATACGGTCGTATCCAAATGCGTCCGGGGGCGGCCTCCTATGGGGCCGTTACGCCTAAAGGACAACTTATCTTTGGTTTATCAGGCAATCCCGGTGCAGCCTTTAATGGTTGGCACCTATTAGTGGTTCCTACCTTGCGTAGATATAAAGGTATTAAAAATTGGTCCACCCCAGTACTTAATTGTGTAATGGATTGCGATCTATCTAAACGTAATGCCTTTGACCGCTACGTGCAAGGCAAGGTCATATTTGGTGATGGACAACCTCGTTTTGTGGCAAATCGTCACTTTAACAGTAGCAGCATGCTTGGATTATATACCGTTAATGCCTTAGCCTGCATTCCGCAAGGCGTACATGAGGTACATGAAGGAGATATATTTAAGGTATATTTGCTAGGCCTCTTACCAACAATATAATAAATTGCAAGGGACTCATGTATGAGTCCCTTTTTTAATTAGTACAGGCCTGTTCTGATTTTGGAACCATATGTATAGGTCTGCTGCAAATAGAACAGGCCTGTACTAATTCTAGGACCATATGTATAGGTTAGTTGCAAATAGAACAGGCGTGTACTAATTTTGGAACCATATGTATAGGCTCGTTACAAATAGAACAGGCCTGTACTAATTCTAGGACTACATGTATAGGCTCATCGCGAATAGAACAGGCGTGTACTAATTCTAGGACCATATGTATAGCTCGTTGCAAATAGAACAGGTCTGTACTAATTTTGGGAACAGTATGTATCGGAATCGATATTAAAAAATAAAGATGATATTGACCGTAATTGAATGAATATATCATAATAAATGCATCCCTTGGATTTATTAGGGATGCATTTTTATGTTAGAAGATGAGGTAATTATGGATTACTTTTACTATACATATAAACATAATCATATAGATTTCAGTAGCCATATTTATAAGATTAGTACTTATCATTACAACTGGCATGGAGAAACGGAAATTCTTATTTTGCTAAAGGGCCGTATTGAGATGAGCTGTAATAGTGAGGTTTTCACGATGGAACCTCTCGACTCTATCATTATTTCCCCTCAAGTGGGGCACGCTACGTTGGCATTAGAGCAGGATACGACGGCATTGGTTATTCATGTAGGTAAGGATTTCTTTCAACAATTTGATCCGAACTTTGGAATGTATCAATTTGTAGTACGTTCAGATGAAACGAATCGCCACAATTCATTTTTTACATCCTTGCGTCATCATGCAGCCATGATGATGTTGATTAAGTCTAATGGTGAAAGCCCTATTAATCAGATGTGGTTAGAACATCACTATTTAGCATTAGCCAGTGAGGTATATAATGAAATTGATGCGGTTAAGTCTATTCATGTACATTCTAAGCCTGTTGATATGACGGTGGCTACCTTTGATAAGATGATTGCCTATATAGATAAAAATTATCAGCAAAAGATTGAATTAGAAGATATTGCCCAAATTGGTGGCTATAATGTGAACTATACATCGCAGTTCTTTAAACGCCAATTAGGCGTTTCCTTTTTAGAGTATCTCTTGCGGATGAGGCTAAGGGAGGCTACAGTTCGTTTAGCTAATTCTGATGATGGGGTTGCTCATATTGCAAGTAGTTGTGGCTTTGCAGATATTAAAGCCTTTAATGTTGCTTTTAAAAAGCACTTTCATACGACACCATCAGAATATCGTAAGCAAGCAAAAGAGTTAGGGCGTAAGACCAAATTACATGATTGGAAAGAGATTATATCTACACAAGAGGAAGATATTGTAGAACTACTACAATCTTGTTTGCCTTATGAACATGATTCTAGTTATAAGTTAAAGCTAGAGGAAGCAAATCAAAAATTACAAGTTGTTAGAGAACAGCTTGAGTCTGTTGTTAAAAAATTACAATCCTAATCTTAATTATTACAGCCATTGTAAATTGTTATAATTTTATGGTTTTGCGTTTTAAATTTAGGGAGATATACAATCATTAGGTATAGGTAATTTTGTATATACTAAAAATCCCAGTTCTTAAATATAAAAAGAGCACTGCTTTTCAATAAGTAGTGCTCTTTTTCGTGTTTATAGGTAGGTAAAATTGTATATTTTATATGCGTTAAAATTTACTTGTATAGGTGATTCATTATGATTTTATAGGGGGCTCACTCTCAAAAATCAACTTGTATATTGGATAGTTATATCCTGAAAAAAGAGTACAATGAAATCATCGAAAGGAGCTAAGGTTCCGATACAAAATAAATGCTAAGTTTTAAATAATGAAGTCCTGTTGGAGGTTTACGATGAGTACGAAAGAACAACAAGTACAAGAGATGACAAATGTCATTGCCAAGTTCATTGCTTATATGGCCAAGAAATTACCTGATGATGTGGAATCTAAGATTAAAGAATTAGCAGCGGATGAAAAAAATCCATTAGCTAAAACAATTTATGAAACGATGCATAAAAATATGGACCTTGCGTATGAATTGAATCGTCCTTCTTGCCAAGATACAGGAGTATTGCAATTCTGGGTGAAGGTTGGTTCTAATTATCCATTAATTGGTGAACTCGAAGAAATCTTGCGCAATGCCACATATCAAGCTACGCAAGATGCGCCACTTCGTCATAACTGTGTAGAAACATTTGATGAATTCAATACTGGTAAAAATATTGGTCGCACTGCACCTTACATTACATGGGATATCGTACCTGATCGTGATGATGTAGAAATTTTCCCATATATGGCCGGTGGCGGTTGCTCCTTGCCAGGATCTGGTAAAACATTGATGCCAGGCGAAGGTTATGAAGGGGTAGCTAAATTCGTATTGGACTTGATGACAAGTTATGGTTTGAATGCATGTCCTCCATTATTGGTTGGTGTAGGTATTGCTACATCTATCGATACAGCAGCAACTATGTCTAAAAAAGCGTTGATGCGCCCTGTATCCTCCAAAGCAGATAATGAAAAAGCAGCGTACATGGAACAATTACTTGAAGACGGTATTAACGCATTGCACCTTGGACCTCAAGGTATGGGTGGTGACAAATCCGTAATGGGCGTAAATATCGAACATGGTTCTCGTCATCCATCTGTAATTTCCGTAGCTGTAAACGTTGGTTGTTGGAACCATCGTCGCGGTCATGTAGTATTTGATAAAGACGGTAAGTACGAAATTTTATCTCATAAAGGAGTGACATTCTAATGGCTAAACATATTTTGACCACACCAATTCAAGCATCTGATCTTAAAGGAATTAAAGCAGGGGATATTATTTACTTAAATGGTCATATCACAACATGCCGTGATGTTGCTCATCGTCGTCTCGTCGAATATGGACGGGAGTTACCAGTAGATGTTCGCAACGGTGCTATCCTACATGCAGGTCCAATCGTACGCGATCATGGTGATGATAAATTTGAAATGATTTCCGTAGGTCCTACTACATCTATGCGTATGGAAAAATTCGAGTACGAATTTGTAAAACAAACTGGTGTACGCCTTATCGTTGGTAAAGGTGGCATGGGTCCTGAAACAACTCGTGCATGTAAAGATTTTGGAGCTCTTCACTGTGTATTCCCAGCAGGTAATGCCGTACTTGCTGCTACAGAAGTAGAAGAAATCGAATCTGCGAACTGGCGTGAACTCGGTATGCCTGAAACCTTGTGGACTTGCCGTGTAAAAGAATTTGGTCCGCTCATCGTATCCATCGATGCGGAAGGGAATAACTACTTTGAAAATAAAAAAGTAGAATACAATGCGAAAAAAGAAGAAGTGTTAGAAGAAATCTACAAACACGTAAGCTTCATTAAATAATCTCATTGTAAGGAGTGCCATCTTGGAAAAAATGGACTTCAGCACTTGTATTGATTTTGACAGTTGGTACTAGCCCATCTCCAATTGTTGTTCTAGTAGTAATCTTTGTGCTTGGTGTGTTCATGACGAACTTCATGTCTAATACTGCTACCTGTGCATTATTGGTACCAATCGGTCTTAGCTTAGCATCTCAATTGGGATTTGATCCAAAAGCGGTGCTTGCAGCTATCGTAATCGCTAGCTCCTTAGCATATGCTACACCAATTGGTATGCCTGCGAATACTATGGTATACAACATAGCTGGTTATAGCTTCATGGACTATGTGAAAGCTGGTTTACCACTCATTGTCGTGTCTAGTATTGTAGCATTAGTATTATTGCCAATCCTATTCCCGTTCTAATATGTACAAAGTAATTTTATATAGTAAGTGATATTAAACCGTCACCGTTGGTGGCGGTTTTATTTTGTTGAACTCCTTAGACTATGTGTGCCTTAGCCTATTGATTAGAAAAAGCAATATACATATAAGTAAGAAATGATTAGACATAATCCATACTTTCACATATAATAGAAAAGTAACGAGTGTACAAATATACATTCACAGTAGACAAAACAGGTGGATATGAGGAGGAATTATGCTTACCGATATTGAAATAGCTCAACAAAATAAGATGGAAAAAATTCAGGTTATTGCTGATAAATGTGGTCTTACACCTGATGATATAGAGCAATATGGTCATTATAAGGCAAAAATTTCCTTTGATGCCATTAAGCGTTTAGAAAATAAAAAAGACGGGAAATTAGTTCTCGTTACGGCTATTACACCAACGCCAGCAGGGGAAGGTAAATCTACGACCTCCATTGGTTTGGTGCAAGCATTAAATAAAATTGGTAAAAATGCCATTGCTGCACTTCGTGAACCATCTCTAGGCCCTGTATTCGGTATCAAGGGCGGCGCTGCTGGCGGTGGCTATGCACAAGTAGTACCAATGGATGATATTAATCTTCATTTTACTGGCGATATGCACGCCATTACAGCGGCAAATAATTTGTTGTCCGCTATGATTGATAATCACATCCACCAAGGTAATGAGCTCCAAATCGATTTGCGTCAAATTTCTTGGACACGTGTTCTCGATATGAATGATCGTGCATTGCGCAATGTAACTGTCGCACTGGGGGGCAAGGTATGTGGTTTCCCTCGGGAAGATCATTTTATGATTACCGTTGCCTCAGAAATCATGGCTATTTTATGTTTAGCTAAGGATTTAGAAGATTTAAAAGCGCGTTTTGGTCGCATCGTCATCGGCCCAAATCTTAAAGGTGAACCGGTGTATGTACATCAACTCGGATGTGAAGGTGCGATGGCACTTCTTATGAAAGATGCTATTAAACCAAATCTTGTACAAACATTGGAACATACGCCTGCCATCGTTCATGGTGGTCCATTTGCCAATATTGCACATGGTTGTAACTCCGTGGTGGCTACAAAACTCGGCATGAAACTTGGTGATATCGTGGTGACAGAAGCTGGATTCGGCGCTGATCTAGGGGCAGAAAAGTTCCTCGATATTAAATGCCGTTATGGCGATATCTTCCCAAATGCTGTTGTCATCGTCGCTACATTGCGCGCTCTTAAAATGCATGGTGGCGTGTCAAAACAAGAATTAAATACAGAAAACGTAGAGGCTGTAACAAAGGGCTTCAGCAATTTGCGTAAAGCTATTGAAAATATGCGCTTCTTCGGTGTACCTGTTATGGTTGCCATCAATAAATTCGTTACCGATACGGATGCAGAAATTGCGGAGTTAACTCGTTTGTGCAATGACTATGGCGTGCCTGTAGAGCTCAATGAATGTTGGGAAAAAGGTGGCGAAGGCGGTATCGATATGGCTAAACGCGTTGTGGAACTCGTGGAAGGCAGCGAACCAACACCTAAATTCGTATATGAATTAACTGATAGTATTGAAGATAAAATTGGTAAAATCGTTCGCACTATTTACGGTGGTGATGGTGTTACATTTGGGGCAAAGGCGAAAAAACAAATCGCTCAATTAAAAGAGTGGGGCCTTGATAATCTACCTGTTTGTATGGCAAAAACGCAATATTCCTTGTCCGATAACCCAGCTCTATTAGGGGCACCAACAGGCTTTACAATCAATGTAACGGATATTCGCGTTGCTAATGGTGCAGGATTCCTCGTATGCCGTACAGGTGATGTTATGGTTATGCCAGGTTTACCTAAACGTCCTGCTGCACTTAACATGGATATTGATGCGGACGGCACTATTAAAGGCTTATTCTAATAATATGGTATTGTAATCGACATAGTATTTTTATTGATATAGTATACAGAGGGGGCGATGGCCCCTTTTGTTATTGAGGAGTATATATGGATTTATTGACGAGTTCTGTAAAAGATTTTGTAGCGGCAACTGCTTCAAAGGAGCCAACTCCAGGTGGCGGTGCTATTGCAGCATTGACGGCCGCCACAGGTGCAGCGTTAGCTGAAATGGTAGCGAATTTAACCTTTGATAAAAAAGGGTACGAAGATGTGCAAGAGGAGATGCATCTTTTACAACAAAAAGCAGAGTTTATTCGAGAGAAAGCGCTTTCACTAGCACAAGCAGATGCTAATGTATTTAATTTGTTTATGGATGCCTTGGCATTGCCAAAAAATACGGATGAAGAAAAATTAACGCGTACTGCTGCGATTCAACAGGCTTATAAGGATGCGGCTAATGTACCTTTAGAAATAGGCATGATTAGTTATGAAATATTTGATCTTGCCTATGTTGCGGCTACGAAGGGCAACCAAAATCTCATTACCGATGGTATTATTGCAGCTATTAATGCAAGAGCTGCGGTAAAGGCAGCCTTTTTAAATGTGCGTATCAATATATCTGGCATTAAGGATGAACGCTATGTAGCTGATTTGAAAGCGCAAATGAATCAAATAGAATCTGAGCTAGACGAAAAGGAAGCATCCGTTTTAGCCTTGTACAAATAAATGGACGATAACATACTTTTACACTAAGAATGTTCGGAAAAAAATAAAATAGAAAGCCTTAGAAAATAAAATTTCTAAGGTTTTTCTTTTTCTATTGTTAAAATCCGAATAATAACGTAAAATATAAGTGTAATGTTTGTAGTTTAGAAAACAGGAGACCATTATGTCAGAACAAAACAATACTGTTGACTCTATGTTGCCAATACCTAAGCTGTTTGCCTACGGTTTACAACACGTATTAGCAATGTATGCCGGTGCTGTAGCGGTACCAATCATTATTGCGCAAGCTATGCATTTGCCTGTAGAGGATCTAATCCGACTTATTACAGCGGACTTATTTACTTGCGGTATTGCCACACTTATTCAAACAATAGGGTTTGGTAATATTGGTGGTCGAATCCCGATGATTCAAGGCGTAACCTTTGCCTCTGTTGGTCCGATGGCCATGATCGGTGCTCAACATGGCATGACCGCTATTTACGGTGCCATCATCATAGCCGGTATTTTTACATTCTTAGTGGCACCATTTTTTAGTCGTTTGATTCGTTTGTTCCCACCGGTTGTAACAGGTACCATTATTACAATCATTGGTATTAACCTCATGCCAGTTGCCGTCAACTGGATGGGGGGCGGTGTAGGTAATCCGCAGTTTGGTAGTCTTACCAACATAGGACTCGGGTTCCTTACATTCTTAATCGTTATTTTTACTTATAAATTTGCCAAAGGTTTTCTTGGTAATCTTTCCGTTTTAATTGGTCTTATTGGTGGTACGGCTATTGCCTTTGCCATGGGGGTAGCTAATTTTGCTGAGGTAGGCAAAGCTCATTGGGTAGCTATGATTGAACCTTTCTACTTTGGTATGCCTACATTTGATTGGGCATCCGTACTTTCCATGGTAGTCGTTATGCTCGTTGTTATGGTTGAAACAACTGGCGATAGTATTGCTATCGGTGAGATTGTAGATAAAAAAATCGGTCGCAAGGAATTGGCATCCATTATCCGTGCCGATGGTCTTTCCACTGTTATTGGCGGTATTCTTAACAGCTTCCCATATACAGCATTTGCTCAAAACGTTGGTCTTATCGCTGTAACACGCGTTAAAAGTCGTTTTGTAGTAGCTGCATCTGGTGTAATCTTAATTTTATTAGGTTTATTCCCTAAATTGGCGGCTGTTGTAGCAAGCATTCCAAATTCAGTGCTCGGCGGTGCTGGTATTGCTATGTTTGGTATGATTATTGCTAGCGGTATCCGTTCGCTTGGTAAAGTTAATTTTGATGGTAATCAAAACTTGATGCTCGTTGCTATTAGTATTGGCGTATCCATGATTCCTATTGCGGCACCAACATTCTATGCACATTTCCCGGCATGGGCTCAAATTATTTTGAAATCTGGTATTACATTTGGTAGTATCATGGCCATCCTCCTTAACCTATTGCTCAATGGCGTGAATAAGGGCGATGAATTTAAAGAAATGGGCCGTCGTTAATCGGCTTTCACCATTATTAATATTAAGAACTCTACTCGTCATGGGTAGGGTTCTTTTTTTGAAAGTAATAATCTTGAAATAGTGACTAAACTCACAGGGGGTACACCTATATATTATGTTATAATAAATTGATAAATTTAGATGATTGATTCCCATAAGAAGGGAAGGAGTTTATGGCTGAAGGTAAGATTATTTCCATCTCGATTAGCGAGAAAAAAGGGCAAAAGAAACATAATATTGAATCTGCTAATCTCATCGTAGATCACGGCATGGAAGGCGATGCACACGCAGGTAATTGGCATCGCCAAATTAGTTTGCTCGGCATTAAAAGTATTGAGCATATGCGCGATAAAGGGGCTGATGTAAAGCCTGGAGATTTTGCTGAGAATATCACCGTTGAAGGCATTGTGTTGTACGAGTTGCCAGTAGGAACTAAACTGCAATTAGGCCATGAGGTATTGCTTGAGGTAACACAAATTGGTAAAGAGTGCCATCACGGCTGTGAAATTATGAAACAAGTTGGATCATGTATTATGCCTACGCAAGGAATTTTTGGTAAAGTTCTAAAAAATGGTACAATTAATATAGGTGATGAAGTATCGATTATTAAATAATGTTGTAAATGAGGTGTACTATGAAGGATGCATGGGGCCGAACAATTGAATATGTACGTCTGTCGTTGACGGACGCGTGCAATTTTTGCTGCCCTTATTGCCGACCAGCAGAGATTACACCACAAAGCCAACATCAACTACTATCTGTGGATGAATGGATGACTATTTTAGGGGCATTTCATCAAGTAGGGGTGAAAGCTGTACGCCTTACTGGTGGTGAGCCGTTATTATATCCTCATATTGAAGAGTTATTAGCACGTATCAAGCAGACCGGATGGTTTGAAGATATATCCATGACTACTAATGGTAGTTTCTTGGCACCTAGAGCTGCTAAATTAAAAGAACTTGGTTTGAATCGCGTAAATATTAGCCTTGATTCTCTAGATAGTGATGCCTTTACACTATGTGTAGGCAAAGCTAACCAGCTAGATTCCGTTCTAAATGGTATTCAAAGTGCTATTGATGCTGGTTTTACTTCTGTTAAAATCAATACTGTTCTTTCACGTCACTGGACTGATGATGAAGTTCATGATTTGCTAACGTATGTAGAAACTTGGCCGGTGATTTGGCGTTTTATCGAGTATATGCCATTTCAAGGCGATGCGTTTCATGGGCCGACTTTTGATGAATGGAAGGCTCAATTAGAACGTGTCAGCGGTGGTATCCTTACCGAAAATCACGATGTATACGGCTTTGGACCTGCTACGTATTATAATTTACCGAGTGGTAAGGAGATTGGTTTTATCTTCTCCATGTCTCATAGTTATTGTGATACATGCAATCGCGTTCGCCTTACCTCAGATGGTCAAATGCGACTCTGCCTTCTACGTGATGATGAGGCCGATTTAGTGTCTCTTGTACGTCGAGGTTTAAGTGAAACTGAACTCGCCAGTCATATTGAATGGGCACTACAACGTAAACAAGAACGTCATGATGGTGTTACTATGGATCAACCAGAACGCCCTATGTGGCGCATCGGAGGGTAGTATGGGATTCTTTGATTTTCTGAAACCGAGAAATAAAGAGTTTGTCGAATCCTGTTGGCCTGGTGGTAAAATGCTGCAAGTCCACATGGAATACGATACACAAAAACTTATTTTTACCTATATAGGTCGTTATGGATTACAATTTAGCGTGCCTAAGTCTGATGTAACAGACATTATTGTGAAAGAAGTGAGTCGTACCCATAGCGTCATTCAAATTTATCATGGCGATGTATGTGTGGGAACTACGGATATCATTCCTACAGAGGCTTGTGAAACGATAAAGAATTGGATGTTAGAATTCTAATATCCTATACATATAGATATGGTATAAATCAAATTGATATATTTTATGGGAATGTAATAAATATTCTTTACATTCCTATAAAATAAGCATATAATAATTCATGTCATGGACCACTAGCTCAGCTGGCAGAGCACCTGACTCTTAATCAGGGTGTCC
>ERZ773203.110-NODE-110-length-42829-cov-41.523589_pt1 | contig 42829 bp, 27 predicted proteins | sample MGYA00580529_ERZ773203 | MGnify/ENA primary metagenome ERZ773203 (study PRJEB29015, sample SAMEA2738176) | human oral metagenome | biome: human oral; feature: human-associated habitat; material: saliva | place: China | collected 2177 ... | reverse complement strand
GATCGCTTCTACGCAGCCCCCACCAGACGAGTCCGCAGACCAGCGCCAATGCCAGGGCGCACAGGAAGAAGAAAGGCCAGGCCTCCACGACGTGGTCCCACCACTTGCCGATCGCGCCCTCCCGGTCCTCAAGGACAAAGACGCCCCAGCGGTGGGCGCGCCGCTGCCAGATCGCGGCGGCGATGAGCCCGATGACGGAGGCGCAGGCCCCCAGACGCACCCCCTTGAGAGCCGCCGAAGTACGACCTCCGAGGGGAGTGCGACCACCGGGAATGGGCTGAACGGTCATGAGGTAACTGTGCCAGGCGCCATACCTCGATGGCATGGGGCCGGCTCGATGCGACCGGCGGCGGCGAGCCGACGGCGAGCAGCACGACGGCCGGAGACAGCCGACGCCGTCGGGAACAGGAATCCTGTACCCATACGCGTCGAATGCCTCCGGCCGTGAGAAGGGGATGCGCGGTGAGGCCGCGGACCCGCGTACCTCAGCCGCCCAGGGCCGCGGAGACTACCTGCTTGGCCTCCTCCTGGACCTGCGCCAGGTGGTCGGCGCCCTTGAAGGACTCGGCGTAGATCTTGTAGACGTCCTCCGTGCCCGAGGGGCGGGCGGCGAACCAGGCGTCCTTGGTGGTGACCTTGAGCCCGCCGATGGCGGCGCCGTTTCCGGGCGCATCGACCAGCCGGGCGGTGATCTCCTGGCCGGCCAGTTCGGTTGCGGTCACGTCTTCGGCGGCCAGGGCGGCGAGCTTGGCCTTCTCCTCCTTGGAGGCGGCGGCGTCGATGCGCGCGTAGGCGCTGGCGCCGAAGCGCTCCACCTGCTCCTCGTGCAGCTGGGAGGGGGACTTGCCGGTGACGGCGATGATCTCGCTGGCCAGCAGGGCCAGGATGATGCCGTCCTTGTCCGTGGTCCACACGGTGCCGTCCTTGCGCAGGAAGGAGGCTCCCGCGCTCTCCTCGCCCCCGAAGCCGATCGAGCCGTCGAGCAGCCCGGGCACGAAGTGCTTGAAGCCCACCGGCACCTCGATGAGGGTGCGGCCGATCGCGGCGGCCACCCGGTCGATGAGGCTGGAGGAGACCAACGTCTTGCCCACGGCGGCGTCGGCGGGCCAGCCGGGCCGGTGGGTGAAGAGGTACTCGATGGCCACGGCCAGGAAGTGGTTGGGGTTCATGAGCCCGCCGTCGGGGGTGACGATGCCGTGGCGGTCGGAGTCGGCGTCGTTCCCGGTGGCGACGTCGTAGGGGGTCCTGCCCTCGGCGTCGGGCGTCATCTTCTCGCGCAGCGAGGCCATGGCGTTGGGGGAGGAGCAGTCCATGCGGATCTTGCCGTCCCAGTCCAGGGTCATGAAGGACCAGGCGGGGTCTACCTTGGGGTTGACCACGGTGAGGTTGAGGCCGTAGCGCTCGCCAATCTCAGCCCAGTATTCAACCGAGGCGCCACCTAGCGGGTCTGCACCGATGCGCACGCCGGCCTTGCGGATGGCCTCCATGTCAACCACGTTGGCTAGGTCAGCTACATACAGCTCACGGTAGTCGTGGCGAATGACCAGCTCGCTCTTGAGGGCCTCGTCGATGGGCACGCGCGGCACGTTGCGCCAGGCGCCGTCCACTAGTAGTTCGTTGGCGCGGTTGGCAATCCAGCCAGTGGCGTCAGAGCCGGCGGGGCCACCGGTGGGCGGGTTGTACTTGAAGCCACCGTCACGCGGGGGGTTGTGGCTGGGGGTGACGACAATACCGTCAGCCAGGCCGGGACCGGAGGTGCGTACACCCTCGGGGGTGCCAGCGCCGTTAGCCACCAGGATGGAGTGAGAGACGGCGGGGGTGGGGGTGTAAGAGTCGCGAGAGTCGATAGCAACCTTCACACCGGCACCTACCAGCACCTCGACGGCGGAGCGCCAGGCCGGTAGCGATAGGGCGTGAGTGTCACGGCCCAGGTAGAGCACACCGTCGGTGCCCTGGGAGGCGCGGTACTCAACAATTGCGGCGGTGGTTGCCACAATGTGGGCTTCGTTGAAAGCAGTGTCTAGGGAGGAGCCACGGTGACCGGAGGTGCCGAAAACTACTCGCTGAGCGGGTACGGCAGGGTCCGGTACCAGGTCGTAGTAGGCCTGGCGAACTTCTTCGACATTGATGAGATCTTCAGGTAAGGCGGGTTGGCCAGCTCGTTCATGCATGTCTGTAGTGTGGCACAGCTTACCCGTAAAAATCACCCCATCACATGCAAATACTCACAAATACAGGCAAAATCATCCCTTCCCTATGATTTTTCCATGGGGTTTTATAGGGAACGGACGAAATGTCAGTTTTTGTGCGCCCCACACTGGCGCACCCATACCAACACCACACGCTCCGCGCCCACACACCGCCACCGTCACCCACTGCCAGGCTTGATGCCACCCCCGGCACACTCCTGCCACCCCTCACGCCGGCACACCCGACCTGACAACCTTGCGCACCCCGCGCCGCAACCCCCAGCCCCAACGCCCCAAACTAGAGCCACCCCAAACTAGGATGGACCTATAGGCACCAAGCCAATCTAGGAGGTCCCATGCCCACCGCAATTTCCACCCCTAACGCCCCCGCCGCCGTCGGCCCCTACTCTCAGGCCGTTTCCACTGGCGACGACGCCGGCGCCCAGGTTTTCATTTCCGGCCAGATTCCCCTGGTTCCGGCCACGGGACAGCTGGTCGAGGGCGACATCCAGGCTCAGGCACGCCAGAGCCTGACCAACATCGGCGAGATCCTAAAGGCTGCCGGCCTCAGCTTTGCTGACGTAGTTAAGACCACCGTGCTGCTGGCGGACATCAACGACTTTGTGGCGGTTAACGAGGTGTATGCCCAGTTCTTCACCGGTCCGGTACTGCCGGCGCGCGCTGCTTTCGGCGTGGCCGCACTGCCCAAGGGTGCCCGCGTGGAGATTGAGGCCGTCGCGGTTCGCCCCTGATCAGTGCACTTTTGGGGGCTGCCGGGGTTTCTCGACGCCGTCGCAGCTACCCACAAACACTTACCGGTCCGGTCGACTAATGTCTACCGGACCACTTTTATGCCCAAAGTCCCAAAATCCGCTAGACAGTTGAAAGTTAAACAACCTAGACTCAAGCTATCGCAGCGCGGTCCAGCTTCAAACCAAATCTTCAGCCAGGCCGCCCACCCCCAAAGCCTTCTAGACACTGTCCAAATACTTAAAAGGAGCACATCATGACCAAGATCGGTATCGTCGTCGGTTCCGTCCGCGAGGGTCGCGTAGGTGACCAGATCGGCAACTGGATCCTGGAGCAGGCCCGCGCCAACCACCCCGAGGCCGAGTTCACCGTAATTGACCTGAAGGACTACGACCTGCCCATGTTTGACGGCCCGGTTGCCCCCATGGTTCTGGGTGGCAAGTATGACAACGACGCCGTCACAGCCTGGGCCAAGGCTCTAGACGAGCAGGACGGCTTCATCTTCGTAACCAGCGAGTACAACCACACCATCCCCGGCGCCTTCAAGAACGCCGTCGACTCCATCAGCCCCGAGCTAATCGGCAAGGCTGTGGCTTTCGTGGGTTACTCCTGGGACGGCGCCATCCGCGCTGTTGAGCAGTGGCGCACCCTGTCCGCGCAGTTCGACATGTACGACATCCGCGCCCAGCTAGCCCTGACCTTCCCCATGGACTTTGAGGGCACCGACACCTTCGCCCCCAACGAGCGCCGCACTGGCGAGCTGGAAGCTCTGCTCTCCCGCCTGATCGAGGTCAGCGCCAAACTCGCTGCCTGAGCGCCACTAGCCGCCTAATTTCAGCGTCGGTGCGCCGCCTGAGCCCAAGCTAGCTCTGAGCCCAAGCAGCCGCCCGATAACTGCGGCATTCACTAAAACAGTGCAACTTAGTGCCTTCCTCACTTGAGGGAGGCACTTAAGTTTTTGCGGGCTTTCTGTGTCGGCCTTCAGCGTCGGCGCGCGGCGCGGCGCACCTCACTCTAACGGCGCACCTCCTGCATGGCCCGGCATAACCCCGCCCTAACCCTGTAGGGTTGACTTATGTCGAAAAAGAGTCAGCGCCGCGCCCGCGCCCAGGCCAAAAAGGCCGCCCAGGCTGTACAGTCCCCCGCCAAGCCCAAGAAGGTTGAATTCGTAGCCCGCCCCTTCGCCGGCCTTAAGAATGAGGCCGAGCTGGTCGCCATGGCGCAGATCATCCCCGCCGCCACCATGACCGTTAAGCTCAACGACAGCGAGCACATTCCTGCCGCTCACCGTGGTGCCACGGTTGAGCTGGCCACCCTACTGCCGGACCTAACCCAGGGCATGCGTCGCGCCGACGACTGCTACCTGATTGCCATGCAGACCACCAAGCACTCCGGCGACGCCTCGCGCGACGTCGCCTACGCCCTGCTCAACGCCCTGGAGCTAGAAAACAACACTGGCCTGCAGCTAAGCACCCTACCTGAGCCCGGCCCGCGCCTACAGGACCTGCTAGACGCTGACTTTGAGCCGGTTTTCCAGCTGCATGATTCTTTTGGCTTCTGGGCTGCCCCCGGCGAGCTCAGCGATGAGGAGCTAAACAACCTGGTCAACCAGTCTCGCGATGAGATTGTGGCCACCCGCCAGGTCCCGGGCGTGGAGCACGCCTTCTGGTGCCGTATGGGTGGCAAGGAGTACGTGCGCTGGGTGCGTGAGGAGGACGAGGACGCCTTCTTCAACGCCCTGGCCAAGGTGCACGCCGCCCGCGAGTCTGAGCTTAGCAACGACGACGGCGCCTCCCTGGGTTCCTTCCTGGGCGCCTTCCGCGCTTACGGCATTGCCATCCCGGTGTGGCAGCTTGAGCCGGGCACTACCGCCGAGCAGCTAACCGCCCCCATGCAGGCGCTGGGTGCACGCCTTCAGGCTGCTTTGGCCGACGACGCCGCCCTGAACGCCGACGAGCGCCGCGCCAAGGCCGGCATCATTTCCCGCCAGGTGAACCTGTAAATCAGCGATTTTAAGGAAACACCGTGACCCTCACCCCGGCACAAGAGGTCGCTCAAAAGCTTGCCCAGCTGGAGGCTCAGTCGCAGGCATCAGCCGACGACGCAGCCCCCGCTGACGCCGTCGCCCCTGCGCACGACATCGCCCCTGCTGAGGCTGCCACTACCGGCGCCGTCGCTGGCACCCCTGCGCACGACGACGCCAGTAGCCAGCCCGCCACGCAAGGCCGGCAGCCCGGTGAGCAAGCCCAGCAGCCAGGCAATAACTGCTGCGCCGCCAGCGAGTATCTGCCTGACCGCGCTGTTGCCTACGCGGTTAAACAGCGCGTTCAGTATGCGGATTACTTCGGCAAGCTGCCGGTGGCGGTGATTATCCCGGCCTACAACGAGGCTGAACGCATCACCGCAACCGTGCAGGCGGCCTTGGGGATTGCCGGGGTGGAGCGGGTCGTGGTGGTTGATGACGGTTCTACCGACGACACCGCCAAGATCGCTAAACGCGCTGGTGCGGAGGTTATTTCTAAGCCTCACAAGCGCGGCAAGGGTGCGGCCATGGGCTCGGGCGTGGCTTATTTGCGTAAGTCTGCCCAGCCGGGTGCGGATTATTTGCTGTTGTTTGTCGACGGCGACCTGGGCGCTAGTGCCTCGGCTTGCGAAGTGCTGATTGAGCCTGTGGCCAGCGGGCGTTGCTCTATGAGCATTGCGGTGCCACCAGCTTTTAAGGGTGCTGGTGGGCATGGTTTTGTGCTGGGCACGGCCCGCAAGGCCATCAGTGAGGCTACCGGCTGGGAGCCGCAAGCTCCGCTTTCGGGGCAGCGCTGCATGAACAGTTTTGTGTTTGAGGCTTGCAAGAATCAGCTCTCTAGGGGCTGGGGTGTGGAAACCTGGTTGAGTGTGAAGGCCCTTGAAGCTGGTTTCACTGTGCTGGAAGTGCCTTGCTCGATCACTCACCGCGTTAGCGTCAATAATTTGGCTGGGCGCTTGCACCGCCTGGAGCAGTTCCGTCAGGTTCGTAAAACTACGCGTAAGCTGCGTCCAAGCCTTGTCAGCCGCCTTTTGAGTAAGCGCCGGGGCCAAACAGGTGCAAAGTCGAGCCAAGCAAACGTCAACCAGGCTGCGGCTTCACAAGCTCCCTTTGAGCCTTACCGTATGCTGCGGCCCACGGCCTAAAACATGCTAGGCCCCACGGCTTAAAACATGCTGCGGCCCACGGCCTAAAAACAGCCTGAACAGGGCGTACTGCAGTAACGTGTCCGCCTCATGGCGCAGCCACTTGAAACATACGTGGCTGCGCCATCGTTTTAGTGATAGCTAGTTGTTTTCGCCGAGGCCGCAATGAGGCTGCGTGTCTTATAACGTCGCCTCCCGACGAGACCCCGCAGCTCCATCTCCACCACAGCTTCTGTTGACACATCACTCCCTGTTGCATCAAGTTTTTGCGGCAGCTCAAGGGACATAAAGCAGGCCAGGGGCACTAGCAGGAACAGGCTGTAGACCGCCATCGAAGCGCCCGAATCATTTAGGCCCACTTCCAGCAACATCAAAGCAGTCACTGGGGCGAACATCAAAACTACAATGCTAGATGTTTCCGACGCATGAATAGCGACATAGAACTTTACCCAAACCCAGACAATTAATGCCATCACTATTAAGGCAACTAACATTTTCGCAGCCACATAGTCGGATTCAGCTAAAAATGGCTCCATCAAAGCCATGAACCTATGGTCTATATCCGCAGCAAAAGCAGAAAGGTAATCAGGGCTCTCACCAGAACCACACCATTTAGTAAACGTCAGGATCGATAGCGAAATAAATAGAATTAAGCTTAAAACATAGATGTTAGACAAGCGTAAGCTGGGTTTAGACAGTTTCAAGACTAGCGCAGTCAACGCAACCCCAAAAACTACGGCTCCAGCAAAATTATCCCCTAAGCTCGGCAAAGCAATAGCCACTATAAGTAATACCCCAATTCCCCCTATTACTATCTGAGAAATACGCAGGCTTAAACTGCGATCAAGTCGGTTAGCAAGGTACGCCAAGGCTACCAGAGCCCCCATACCCCCAAAAGCAAAACCGGCACCAGATAACCCATGTAAATTAGTCGAATCGAGGGCAGCCATAGCAAAAGGACTATTCAAGATTAGATGACTACCACTGAGGCCATCACCCAACCAAAAGAAAGCATTTAACACACAAACCACTACGAAGCCACTTGCATAATTAGTAAATTTTATGGTTAATAGCTGCACCAAGCAAGTAATCGCTAAACTTATGCCGATAATAGCCGCCACAAATGGAATATACCCCAAATCTGCACCATTAGCAGGATCTTCGTAATTACTGACAACATCGGGGTAGTTAGCGCTTGCAGGAGTTGAATTCATCCTCCACGCATACCAACGAGTTACGCTAAGTAATATACATCCCAATGGCACACAAGCTGCAAAGACAAGTAGGTTGCGCTCAACCAGTGACCTTATGCCAGTTGTTTTGAACCCCTCTGGAGAAAACTCGAATTTAGCAACCCCACTTAACCACACCACAACCGGAACTAGTAGGAGAAATAGCATCGCCAGCACATTAAAGTTGGCAGCATCTTGTGCGACTTCAATTTTCTTTCCCTGCTCTATCAGAGAGTCAATTAAAGACAAACGTGCTTTAGGTACAGAAACCTTGTAAATCTCCCGATAGCCTTCATTCCATAGACTTACTTGCCGGTCTTTAAAAGCCGATTTATCAACTCTACCAGGAGATTGCGGCAACGCCTTACCCACACTCCCTTCAGGAAGCCTAGCGCCATAGCGAGCCGCAACAGTAGGGGCTATGTCAGTTAACCTAGTTAAATTACCACTATAACCAAGAGAAGACCCTGAAAATATTTTATCGAACGCAGATCTATCTAGACTAGGAATTAGCGCGAGATTAGGTTTTTTATACTCACGACTTGAGGCATAATGGTAGCTACTAAGCGAGATAAGCATTATGTCAACATTGTCACCATAATATGCTCGAAATAGGCTAAGGTACTCCGCATATTGATACCAGTCTTTATTTCTAGCATCAACAATCGTCACATCCGCTGGATAACCTTCAAACAATCTACGCTTAACGCCATAAGGCCAATATCCACTGTAATAATCATTTTCTGCAACAATTTGCCTAACCCTACAGCCAGCAGATTTCAAACTGCGCACCAACATTGAAGTACGGATATTATAATCATCGTTAACGAAATCGTTTTGCTTCCCTGACATTAGCGAGGCAAGTAGATCTTTTTCATCAAGTTTAGACCTCGGAACAAATACATTCATTGGTTCAGCCGGATAACCTTCAATATATTTAGCATTCACGCTGTCATATTCTGAATATTTCCCATTTTTCGCAGGTTTATAGTTTGCGATCGCGCTAATACTTTGCCAAGTTAGCTTATTTGTAATCAGCATAATAAGAGGTTTAATTCTGGTAGTGGCTGTAGCTCCACAAGTATTTGTTACTTGCGAAGACTTATGTTGCGACCCACTCCCTTTAATAGTCACAGCATTAGCTCCACTGGCTAACACCAGTAGACATACAAGAATTACCGTAAAGAGTTTCGCCAGCATTATTGCTATTCGGCTAGCTATGACGCTGCCATCAACTGCACCAAAGACACGTGTCTCGCCGTCGGTTTTAAACCGACGTAACCCAGCGCCTCTAGACAAGCCGCTCACCTGCATAAAACGTGAACTGCGTAAACCTAAGCGATCGCTGCCAAACATGAAATCCAGCATAGCGCCCATTTGACGAGGCAGTTGACGATTCCCGAAGCAAATTACAAGTTTTTACTCAAGCACCAACACTTAGAGCTGCACATGCCAGACAACAAAGCCACCTGCCCAGATCACCAACAGTCAGCCAGCTACAGCAGTCTCTGTATCAGGTTTTGCCGGCAGTTCCAGGGACATCAGGCAGGCCAGGGGCACTAGCAGGAACAGGCTATAGACCGCCATCGAAGCGCCTGAATCATTTAGGGCCACTTCCAGCAACAGCAGCACAGTTAGGGTATCCAGCTGCAACTGATACACCCCGGGCACGCCCTGCCGGCGCGTGGCGTGGTAAAGCCGCAACCACACCACCACCACAAGGCTCACCACCACTAGGGCCACAATAATCTTCACGATCATCAAGCCCACCTGGCCATTAGCATCAATGAACGGGCCCACTAGGGCCTTAAGTTTTTTGCCAATGGTAGCCAGGAAAGTGCCGTCTAATAGCTGCCCGCCAAAACGGCCCAGGTGGGTGGAGTTTTCCCTACGCAGCAGCCATTCCAAGATTGCTACGCCCGAAAGTAAACCAGCAGAGATAAGGCCAAGAAGCGCCAAAATACGTGGGCGCAGGCTGCGGCCGGATAGTTTCACTAGGGCCACGCCTAGTGTAGGAATTAGTGCCAGCGCCCCACCAAAATCAGCGCCTAAGAAGGGAGCGGCGTCGACAATTACTAGCAATAAACCAACCCCGGACACTGCCAGCAAACTGGCGCGTAGGCTATAGCGGGATTTGAGCCAATCAGCCCAGGCCAGCAGGGCAATCATGGCCCCTACCGCACCGAAAGCAAAAGCCGTATTGGACACCCCATAGAAACGCCCTGCCACCAGTGCGTTCATGGTTAAGGGACTGTTGAAGGTGAGGTGATTGCCGCTAATTCCATCGCCAAACCAAATTAAACCGTTTAATGCGGCAGCAACGATAAAGCCGGTAGAACAGCTCGCAGATTTTCGGGTTAGCCAATTAATTAGCACGGTTAACACTAAAGCTATTAGCATCGCGCCAACAGTAGCGGTCACCACTTGTAGCGCAACAGTTTTGAAGGTATCTATATCCTGATCGACACCATTACCCATGGTGGAAGACCCGGTAATTATCACCGAATACCAGGGGACTAAATTAATTAGCAAATACCCTACAGGCAGCGTGGCAGCAAATACACTCAGACGTTGCAAGGAAAGGAATCGCTTGCTACTAAATTCTGCGCCTTTCGTGCTACAGAATCTACGTTCTAACATTTACGCCACCATAGCCACACTACAGCCAGAGTAAAAACAACTATAATTATAGTATTGTAAACCATCACCGCGCGGGAAGCATGAGCGTGGTTATTTTGGTTAATTAATGAGTTAATTAAATCCTGACGCGCGGAAGTGACTTTAGTTGTAGCGGGATTATCGGAGGAATTTTGCTCCTGCTCTACACGCTCACCAACAAACACAGGCTTATTAATGGTTTGTGGATTCTGTATCAAGGCCTGCCCAGAGGCACCTTCGGGCGCTTTAGCGCCGTAGCGAGCTGCAATGGTTGTGGGAATGTCGATTAATTGCACCAGGTTGTTTTGGTGTGTAGAGGGTACTCGCACCTTCTCCCCCGCAGCATTAGCATCACGCAGAGACGGAATTAGTGCTAAATAGAGCCTATCATCATCAGAAATACCGTTTTCGGTGGTAATCGAAATCGTCATAATATCAACACTAGAGCCATAACACTCCTTTAACTGGCGCAGCTTAGAGACAACTTTATCTGCGTTATCATGAGTTGCTTTTACGACAGTAACATCCGCCAAATCACTTCTTGATAGTTGTCCAGGCCTGGCATCAGTATAATATTCTCTATCAGGTAGCGCGGGATCTACAGCAAAGGTGCAACCAGCCGCTTTTAGAGTTTTAGCTAGCGGAGAGTTAATAATGTCGTCGTCACGGTATTTGCGAGTGAATTTATCGCGCCGACCCGAAAATAGCATGGCTAGCTGTTCATTGAAGTTAGCGCCGTCTTTATGGCCGCGTATCACCAGGTTCATGGGCGTGGCCGGATAGCCCATTAGATAATTTTTTGTGTCCGAGTCTTGGCTTTGTAAGTTTTGCCAGGTTATTCCGCTGGTAACCACTAAAATTAAGGGCTTAATTCGTGTTTTTGTACCAGCCCCGCACTTACCAGAGGTTGTGTTTGCACTGACGACGGCGCCCGCCCCGGCCCAGTTTTGTGCTCTAGCTGCAGTTTTGTCGCCAGCTACACCTGGCGCAGTCGCCACGGTGAAAGTTGACGCACTAGCGCCACTAGAGAGCAGTAGCAAACAGGCAATTAGTCCGGCAAAGATTTTCGTAACCGCTCGCACTAAAGCTGCTGCGCCGGCGTCGGCCCTACTCACACTGGTGCCACCAGCGAAAGCCGCGCCAACATCTGCTCTAAAGGCATCGGCCTTAAAGCGGCGAAACACGTCCGCAAACCTCCTAGCTTTATACATAATGCCTGGCCACCTGCACGGTTTCGTAACCGTAGCCGCCTCCGAACAGCATCGCGTGCACGATCAGCATGTGTACGCGGTGTAGCCCCACCCGCTCACTCCAGTAGGACTCTAGCGGTGAAACGCTCTGATAACCCTCATAGACACTGTCTAGATATTGCTGCCCAAACAGGCCAAGATCAGCCAAATCAGTCTCCGCGTGACCACCGTGCGCAGCCGGATCAATCATCACCCCAACTACCGGCCCACCAGCGAAGGCTTCCAGCTGCTGGGCGTTGGTCATTATGGCTGCGCCGCCTTTCATCATGGCAGCGTCACCTTTCATTACGGCAGCGCCGCCCTGCGGCTTATCAGCGGTTTTCTCACTCAAAAACTCTTTGCAGCTGCGCGCCACATCCGCCACCGGGCACCACAGCACGTTGCCGCTCCACAGATCCCCGTGCAGGCGGGCTACGGCTGTTCCGGCTTGGGTTAGCAACTGGGGTTGGGAGTGGTTAAAGTCCCCGTCACGTAGGCGTTCACAGAGTTTTTCGATTACGACGGCGCCCGAGCGGTCAATCGAGCCGTTGTCGCGGGCCGGGGCCAACATGGGCATGATCCGGTCTGTCGCGAAAAACTCGCCCCAGCTATCGGTCCAAGCCTCAGAGCGCAAAGGTAGCCGTGCACGGCCCATCCAGCCGTCACCTTCCCAACCCTGCGGCGGCGCACCCCAGTGTGAAGCTCCAGCGGCGTGGGTGTGGGCTAGGGCGCGACCGAAACTGAAAGCGGCTTTAGGGGTGCAATGCCTGTCATTAAGCTGGGGTTCTTCTAGCCACCCACGACCGCTACGCACGGGCACCACAGCCGCGCCGCCGTCGTCCATGGCGTCAGCTAGCCAACGCAGGCCGGTAGCTTCCAGCGCGGTTGAACCGGGGATACCTCGATCGTCTTTGCGGAACATAACCAAAGCATAATGCCCGCAATGAGCTAGCTGGGGCTTTACTTTGAAGCAGCAAGCGTTTCTGGCTTAGTTTCGACGGCGGTCGCCCTAAATAGCTTCAGCTCTACGCTCATCACCAGCGCCAGTGGCACCAGCAAGCACAGGCTGTAACGCACCATCGCAAAACCTGCATTATTGAGTACTAACTCAAGCAAAACCAGGGTAGTTAGAGCGTTAAAGGTAACCACATAACGCATCGGCACATCCGTGCGTCGAGTAGCGCGATAGACCTTAATCCAAGCCAAAATCACTACTGTTATGGTTACCAACGCAAAGATTAACTTGGTACCTGCCTCATCATCTGCCGAAAAAATTGGGCTTAGTAAAGCAGCAATGCGCGCAGCCATAACATCAACGAAAGTGCCGTCCAAGAATTTCTGGCCTAAACTCCCTAAGTAACTGGAGTTTTGCCCAAAACAGCACCATTCAATAACCGCTATAACTGACAGCAAACTAGCGCCAATTAAACCGGAAATAACCAAGCCACGTAGACATAGGTTGCGCTCGGAAAGTTTCAACATGGCTACCACCAGCGCACCTGTCAGGGCTAGCGCACCTGCAGAGTTATCACCCAGGCTCGGCAAGCCGATAGTTAGCACCGCCAAGGCACCGATAGTTCCCGCCACTATCAGGGACGTGCGCAAACCTCGGCGGGGTTTTAACCAGCTGGTCAAGGTCACCAAAGCCAGCACAAAACCCACCGCACCAAGCGCAAAACCAGCATCAGACAGGCCATATAGGCGCTGCGTGGTTAAGGCGCTTACGGCTAGAGGGCTGTTAAAAGCCAGGTTACCGCCAGTAATACCGTCACCTAGCCACAATAAACCGTTTAATGCGCAAGCAATAATGAAACTGACGGAATAATTTGCAAATTTTATAGTGACTAGTTCTAGCAGACAGGTAAGCACCACAGCGATAGCAACTGCCCCCATAAACGTCACTAAATGCAGCTTAGTTAAACCGACAATAGCCTGATTATCTTCAGGAATAGTGCCGGCGACAATAAGCCTGTAATCATTTGGCTCAACCCCAAACACATACCATGAGGTGGCGTTAAGCAGTAGGTAACCTAGCGGTAGACAGGCAGTGAACACTGCTAGCCAGCGCATAAGCAGTAAATAACTACGGCTTGCATCAGGGGTATTTGTATAGAAATCTAGTTTCGGGAACTTATTGCGCCACACCAGGACGATAACTAGCATTGCCAGCACTACACACAGCATATTGAAGCCCATCACTTTTTGCGAGACCTGACTGTGAGTGCTTTGATCCATTAAAAAATGGATTAGGTTTGTGCGCACCCTAGATACAGTCCCCCCGGTAAATGAGCGTTGCTGCGCCTCCCAGAAGTCTACGCATTTCTCTATGGCTGAAGAGTTATCTACTCGCCCCGGGGCCTGGGGTAATGCTTTACCGGTGGCCCCAAGTGGTGGCTTTGCCCCATAACGGGCCGCGATTGTAGGGGCAATATCTGTTAACTGAATTAAATTGTCTCGCCGCACAGAGGGTGCCTGCACTAGCCCAGTTTTAGCGTTAACGTCTTTTAAGCTGGGCACTAAAGCTAAATATAATTTGGCGGCTTGGCCATCTGAGTAGTAGGTTCCGTTTGCTAGTGAGAGCAGCATTATGTCAACGTTGTCGCCGTAATATACGCGAATTCGACTTAAATAACTGGCAATCTCGGTAAGTGGTGCCGATGCTGCATCTACAACCGTCACATCGCTTAGATTTTGCCCAAACGGGCGCTCTGTTTCATAGCTGCCGCCCACTCGATATTCAGCGAAGCTGCATTCAGAATCCCTTAGCGTTTTCCCTAGCGGCGAGGTGGTCAAATCATAGTCGGCAGTAGTGAAATTGCCTCCCCGACCGGAATACAGCATGGCCAATTGACCATTTTTACTTAAGGAGTTAGCGCTTTTAGGAATTAACAAATTCATTGGCGTAGCCGGATAGCCAGCTATATATTGCGCATATTTTCGTATTTCTGCGCCATCACCGTTCTTGCCGATGTTTTTCCCATCCAGCACGCCATTTAGATCGCGCCAGGTTAGGCCATAAGTAACCACCATGACCAGGGGTTTAACGCGACTGGTTGCCGTGGCCCCACAGTTGCGAGTGACCGCACTCCCTGCTGCTTTACTTTGGGCGCTCACTGCGGCGCCCTCAAGAGTCGCAGCGTTAGCCCCACTGGCTAGCAGTAGGCAGGCAAGTAGTCCTGCAAAGAGTTTCGCCAGCATATGCGCCAGCCACGCGCCCATTTTCATAATCCTAAACTGCCACACCTTTACGCCTTACAACCACCAAACTGCACTAGAAACGCAGCCTGAAGACCAACTCACTTCGCAAAAGTTGCCTGTAGAGCCTTGTTTTGAGACCCTTCTAAATCTGCAGAATCTGCAGATTTAGCTTTCACCCCCACAGGCATGACGGATTCGAAATATAACATACAAGCAAAAGCTATCAGTAGACTCAGACTGGTAAATACAGTTAAAAGACCCTGATCATCCAGAGCCAGTTCCATTAATACCAGCACTGTCAATGTATCCATCAGTAAGCCATAGCGAGCAGGAACATCTGCACCCTGAGTGTTAGGGCTGAACTTAAACCAAAGCCGAACCACAACTACTATCGCTAGTAACACTGCCAGAGACAACCAGATCCCATGCTTAGCGTTTAGTACAAATGGGCTTTTAAGAGAGTTAAGTTTCTCATCCGTCAAAGCCCCCGAAAGGGCCAGTAACACTAAATTTGCTAGCGCAAACCCTGAAGCGACTAGAGCATTTAGCTTTAGATTATGTTTACATAGTTCCAACAAAGGCACTAACAGTGTAACTGCCAGTATTATCGAATCAGTCAAATTATCACCCATTGCCGGACTGGCCATACACGCAACTAAAATAGCACCTACAGCTCCTAATACAAGCAAGGAAACCCGTAAATCATACTGCTCTTTCAACCAGTCAGCGCAGATAACTACTACAATAATAGTTCCTAGCACACCAAAGCTAAAAGACACATAATTGACTCCGTAAAAGCGCCCAGAAGCTACTATATCTACACCCAAAGGAGTATTGCGAGTTAAATAACCTCCACTAAACGCATCGCCGAGCCAAAGCAAGGCATTCAATCCAGCCACAAAAATAAAACTACTAGCATAGTTTAAGAATTTACGGCAAACCTGTTCGATTAAACAAACCAGCAACAAGCCTACGATTATTGCAAGTGCAGCACTAGTTAATATCTGCAATTTAGTTAGATCATCATAATCCAGATAATCATTTCGGCCATAGAAATTTTCATCTCCATACGCATAGGATAAATACCACGGGAGACTATTGGCAGCCAAATAACCAATCGGCAAACAGCCAGCAAACAAACAAAGCCGCCGAAACCGAGTAAAATATTGACTATAGCCTTGCGGGTTTATACGATGGAAAAATTTTAAGTCGCACTCAAATCTCAAATACCACATTCGCACAATAAGTAGTGAAAATATGAACATAAGTAAAGTGTTATAGACACCCACCTTACCCGAAGCTATCATGTGTTGATTTTGGGCAATCAAGAAGCTGATTAATTTTCCGTGATCTACCCGATAACTAGAGATAGCTTCTACGTTATTCTCTGTACCTGAATCGTCTTTCTGCAACTCTACATAATTTTTAGCAAGCAGTGCCTTATCAACCCGTTCAGGAGTCAGCGGCAGAGCCACGCCAATAGCTCCCGGCAGGGCTTTTGCACCATAGCGAGCCGCAATAGTGGGGGCTATATCAGTTAATTTAATTAGATTATCGGTGCGGGTAGAGGGCACTCGCACATAGCCATTTGTAGAATCGATATCTTTCGACTCGGGCATTAAAGCCAAGCAGGGTTGGTTATCCTTAAATTCTCCACCATACGCAGACCCCAGATCGACCGCACAACTAAGAGACACCACCATAACATCAACACTGTTGTTATAGTAGTTTCGAATTTTAGCTATATCCGTAAATAGCGTCTTTGCATGAGAACTTGATGAACCGGATTGATCACCATCAAAATAAGCAATAGTAACATCTGATGTATAGCTACCCAGTGGCTCTGAAATAAAACCCTCAGAGTAATAATACCTTTTACTAAAAGACGGATCCACAGACACACTACATCCAGCCGCCTTCAAGCTTTTAACTAGAGGTGAGGCCATAAGTTCACTATAACTATAGCGCCCATTTTGACCATAAATGTTTTTACCTGAAAATAATGTGCTCATTAAGTTAGAGTCTAAGGTTTTTGAATTTCTACCTGTGGCCACCAGATTCATCGGAATGCCCGGATAGGTCAGTAAATAGTTAGGCGCATAGCCTCTCGGCGATGCTGTGTCTCTTACGACAGGCCAGGTCAAGCCATCGGTAACCACTAAAATTAGTGGCCGAATCCTAGTGGTTGCCGTGGCGCCGCAGTTATGAATGCCTGTAACTCCAGTCGCTACATTTTGCAAAGCTGCCATAGCTCCGCCTTGTCCGCCAACTGCATTGCTGGCTTTTAGGCTGCTTTCGACGCTCGCGCCGTCTTGCACACTGCTTACATTGAGGCCACTTGCGCCAGTCGCAGCGTTGGCCCCACTGGCTAGCAGTAGGCAGGCAAGTAGTCCCACAAAGAATGCAGTCAGCTTTCTTGGCTTTTGGGCCCTCACGACGCCGCCGCTCGCCTCCCCCAAGCCGCTCGCCTGCCTAAAGCCTCGCGCCTCCTCTGAGCCGAGCACCCCGCCGTCGTCGCCTCTAAACCAACGCAGCCCAACGCCCCCAAGCAAGTTACCTAACGTAACTTGCAAACTGCGCAAACTTCGATGATCCTTGCCGAACATAAAATCCAGCATAACGCCCATTTAGTGAGCGATTTGACGATTCGCTAAAACAAATTGGGCCGGGAACCTTTAAAAGTCCCCGGCCCAATCGGCTCGGTTTACACTCGTCACGGCGCCGTCTCGGTTTGCGCCTACTGCAGCGCCATTTTGGTGGCGCCCGCCGCCCCCCAGTAGCTCCGCGTCGCGCCGGCCACTCCAACCGGTCATTGCGGCCACTCCAGCCGGCCCGCCACTTCACGCTGACGGTACCGCCCCGGCCACCCAAGCTACTCGATTGGGGCAGCTACTCGATTGGGGCAGCTGCTCGTTTGGGTTAGCTACTCGATTGGGGTAACCACCATGCGGGTTTTATCCACATAGTCGCGCAAACGCTCGGCAATCTCCTCGAAAGATTCCTGATGCACGGTGGAGGGCCGGTGAATCAGGGCCAGGCGACGGGTGGGAACGGGCTCGGCGAAGCGGGCCACGCTAACGGTCTGCCCTTCGCCTGTACGCAAAGCCCCCTCGGGCACAACCGCTAGCCCGCCACCAACTTTGACTAGCCGCAGGGCGGTTGCCATGTCGATGGTGGTTGCGGCCACCTCATTAATGGGGATATTGCATAGCGCCAGGGTTTGGTCACGCAGGCAGTTGCCGGCCTCCATGAGGATCAGCGGCTGGCGGCTAAGCTCGGCGGGTTTGACGTTGGTGCGCCCAACCCAAGGGTGGGTGTCGGGAACAGCGATTACCAGGTCTTCATCCCATAGGGGCTCACTGATAAAGCGCTCCATGCTCTCATCCAAGGCCACCAGGCCTAGGTCAATATCTCCGCAAGCGAGTGCGTCTAGGATGTCCGGGGTGGTCATCTCCCGGAACTCGGAAATTCTGCCAAAATCAGCAATATTGGCGGCATTAGGTACGCCGCTGGCCACAGATTCAGCCAGGTAGGGTGCGGCGGTGGGGATGATCCCCAGGCGCACTTGACCGTAACGCTCCTGGCTAATGCGGCTGGCGGCCTCAATAAACCCTTCGGCGGCCAGCACTGCATCACGCGCGAAGGGAAGCAGGTCCTGGCCCAGAGGGGTGATTAGAACCTGTCGCGTGGTGCGCTCTATAAGGGGGCCATCAACGCGCTTTTCCAACGCGGAAATGGACTGGGACAAGCTGGGCTGGCTCACACCAAGTGCCGCTGCTGCGTCACCGTAGTGTTTGTGATCGCAGAGCGTTACAAAGGCCCTCAGCTGTGAAAATGAGGGCATTGAAAGTGATGGCATCACTAACCCCCTTTGGTAATTTCGGCTAGGCGAACTTTGCCTGGCCGTGGTTGTGTTTAAGTTTACGCTGCATCCCCCCTAAATTTTCTTGAAATATAAGCGGAAAGTGAGGATTTATAAGGGTTTCTTCACGCTCCGCCTGTGCTTACGCTTCAATTATATATGCGCAGGTGAGCGGCTGTTTAGGGGGTAGGTGTTGCTCTAGGCTAAAATTTGCCGGGCTCGACGGCGCCCCACCGGCGCGAAAGCACCATTTTACTTAGATAAACCGCCCTTCATCTGCTGTTTTTGGGCAAATTTCGCGCTTAGCTTGCGGCTAATTTTGGTATCTTTTCCGCGTCCTGACGCCGTCGCCTGCCCCTTTTTGCATCCGCACCACCCCCCACCTCACTGTGACCGCACACGAAAGCAACACATTCACACGAGCTGCACCAAAAGCTACCAAAAGTCCCCACATTAATGTGACCCGGCTCTCTATGTGCCCTGCGACACGGTGACCAGTATGTGAGCAGCGGTTCTAGGGTAGGTAGAATTTCCAACATGATCGATCTGCGCGCCTTACGTGAGAACCCCGAGCCTTTCCGTGCCAGCCAGATTGCCCGTGGCGCGGACGTGTCCCTAGTTGACCGCATCCTTGAAGCCGACGAGCGCCGTCGTTCATCGCTAAGCGCCTTCGAGACTGCCCGAGCCCAGCAAAAAGAGGTCTCCCGCTCTGTGGGTAAGGCCGCTGCTGAAGAGCGCCCCGCCATCTTGGCCCACGCCAAGGAGCTAGCCGCCCAGGTTAAGGAGCTGGAGGCACGCTCCAACGAGGCCGCCGTCGAGCTAGACACCCTAGCCCACCAGTTCCAGAACCTGATCGAGGGCGCCCCTGCCGGCGGTGAAGAGGACTACGTGGTGCTGCGCCACGAGGGCCCCGCCGTGCGTGACTTTGCTGCTGAGGGCTTTGAGCCCGCCGACCACCTGGCTCTAGGTGAAGGCCTGGACATTATCGACGTGCGTCGCGGCGTTAAGGTTTCCGGTTCACGCTTCTACTTCCTAAAGGGTTGGGGTATGCGCCTGGAGCTGGCGCTGATGACCGCCGCCCTGGACACCGCCGTCAAGCACGGCTTTACCCCGCTAACCACCCCCACCCTGGTTACCCCCCAGGTTATGGGCGGCACCGGTTTCCTGGGTGCACACAGCGACGAGATCTACTACCTGCCCGCCGATGACCTGTACCTAACCGGCACTTCTGAGGTGGCCCTGGCCGGTTACCACACTGACGAGATCCTGGATCTAAGCGCCGGCCCCAAGCGCTACATGGGTTGGTCCACCTGCTACCGCCGCGAAGCTGGCGCCGCCGGTAAGGACACGCGCGGCATTATCCGCGTACACCAGTTCAACAAGGCCGAGATGTTCTCCTACTGCCGCCCTGAGGACGCCGCAGATGAGCACCAGCGCCTGCTGGCCATGGAAGAAGATATGCTGGCCAAGGTTGAGCTGCCTTACCGCGTGATTGACACCGCCGCCGGCGACCTGGGCTCCTCCGCCGCCCGCAAGTTCGACTGCGAGGCTTGGCTGCCCACCCAGCAGCGCTACATGGAAGTCACCTCCACCTCTAACTGCACCACCTTCCAGGCCCGCCGCCTAGGCATCCGCGAGCGCCGCGAGAACGGCACCAGCCCCGTGGCCACCTTGAACGGCACCTTGGCCACCACTCGTTGGATGGTTGCGATTTTGGAGAACCACCAGCTGCCGGACGGCTCCGTGCGTGTACCTGAGGGTCTGCGTCCTTACCTGGGTGGCCTGGAGGTTATTGAGGCTCCTGCCGGCGCATGAGCAAAATCGCCGCTTCCGGTATGCCTATCACCCCTGAGGGTGAGTTGAGTGCTGCGGCTGCTGCGGCGCGTGCTAATCCGCTTGACGACGCCGCTTTTGGCGCTGCTGTAGCGGCTATGCGCGCCCAGTTGGAGGCCTGGGCTGGGCGTGCCGGAGGCTCGGCTTCTGCCGCACCTGCGACGACGGCGCCTGCCGGCCCTGCTGCGGCTAGCAGCTCGGCGTCGCCTGCCAATGCGGGCTCTGCGGCTGGCAGTCATGCCCCAGCTGCGGGCTCTGACCTGCCGCCGCTTGACCGCTCTACCCTGCTAGCTTTGGATATTGACGGCACCATTTTGGACATTAACGGTCAGGTGCCCCCGCGTACTCGCGCCGCCGTCGTCGCTGCTGCCCAGGCGGGCGTGCAGGTAGTCCTAGCCACCGGGCGCGGTATTGAGGCGGCCTTGCCGGTGGCGGATTTCCTGGGACTAACCCGGGGCTGGATGGTGTGCGCCAATGGGGCGTTGACGGTGCGTCTGGACCCCAAGCTGAAGGGCACGGCGTCTTTGCCCGGCGGCTACGAGATCACTAATTCGGTTACTTTTGACCCCACCACCGCCATTGGGCGTCTACATCAGGTGCTGCCTGAGGCTATTTTCGCGGTGGAAATGCCGGGTCGGGGCTTTTTGACCAGCGCCGACTTCCCGCCTGGGGAGTTGATTGAGAACACCACCACGGTGTCGCTGGAGCAGCTGTCGAGCCAGCCGGTTAGCCGCGTGATTGTGCGCGCCCCGGGGATGGCGCTGGCTGATTTTGAGGTGGCGGTGCGTAGTGCCGGGCTGCACGCGGTGGAGTATGCCATTGGTTGGACGGCTTGGCTGGATGTCAACGCCGCCGGGGTGTCTAAGGCCAGTGCGCTGGATGCTTTGGTTTCTGGCTTGGGGGTTAAGCACACGGTAGCTATGGGCGACGGCGCCAATGACTTAGAGATGTTGCGTTGGGCTGATCTGTCGGTGGCTATGGGTAGCGCCCCTGCGCGCGTCAAAAACGCCACCAGCGTAGTCACCGAGCCGGTGTGGCATGAGGGGGCGGCTATCGTCTTGGCGGCTCTGTCCCGCTAAACCCGCTTTGAGCTGGTTGTAGACTACAACCAGGACTTAGCGAAGGAGCTTTATGCGTGCCGGCACCTATATCAAGTACGTCGCTACTTGCCTCCCCACTGCCCTGATTGGCATCGGCATTTTTCTGGCTATTTTCCGCGCCAACCCACACCTGGGCCTCTATAGCGGCATTGCCGCGCTGATCGTGTGGGGGCTGACTATGGCGGGCTTGGCGCGAGCCTTGCAGGAAGTGGGTGGCTTAGTGAAGGTGGGGGACGACGTCGTCGCCAAAGCGGACCAGGCCAAAACCAGCGCCCCAGGCAAAGCCAAGCAACGCCAGGGCGACGCCGCCAAACCCGTCCCGCACAAAACCAGCGCCCCGGGCAAAGACAAGGCCGCCCCGGATAAACCCGAAGCGGCCTTGAGCGGCAGTTGGTTTAAACGCCGCGAGCGCGGTTTCCCACGCTGGATGCCTTACCTATTTGACCTGGTAGCAGCCATTCCGGCGGCGGCAGGGCTGGTAGCGGGGGTGGCTTTCTTTAGCGGACAGAGCGCTTCCCTGACCACTATGGCGGCCCTGATGCTGACCTGCATCCTGTACGTGTCCTGGCGTCAGCAGGCCTTCAAAACCCTCTAGCGCCAGGGCTAGAACTTCACCTCACGCTGGCTGGGCGTGGCCGAGTAGATCTGCTTGCCGGCGCGCCACGAGCCCAGCACCGGCGCACCAAAGCTGAGCGCGTGGAACCAGTCGGGGGCGTCAAGCATGATGAAGTTGGCGCTGTTACCCACCTGGATGCCGTAGTCGCTTAGGTGTAGGGTGCGCGCGGCGTTGTGGGTGATGAACTTGTAGGAGTTGAGAATTTCGCTCCGCGACATCATCTGCGTGGTGTAGAGCCCGTTAAACACCACGTCACGCAGGTTGCCCGTACCCATAGGGTTCCAGGGGTCCTCAATGTCGTCTTGACCGAAGGAAACGTTGATACCGGCGTCGGTTAGTTCCTTGACGCGGGTGACGCCTCGACGCTTGGGGTAGGTGTCCATGCGGCCTTGCAGGTGGGTGTTGACCAGCGGGTTTGACACAAAGTTAAGACCGCTAAGTTTTAGCAGCCGCAGCAGGCGGATGAAGTAAGCATTGTTATAGGAGTGCATGGCGGTGGTGTGGGAGGCGGTGACGCGCTCACCGATGCCGGCCTCTAGGGCGCGGGTGGCTAGGGTTTCCAGGCCGCGTGAGGCTTCGTCGTCGATTTCGTCGCAGTGCACGTCCATGAGCAGGTCAAACTCTTGGGCTAGCTCCACCGCATAGTTCAGTGATGACACCGAGTATTCGCGGGTGAATTCAAAGTGCGGGATGGCGCCAATGCAGTTGACCCCCATTTGGGCGGCGCGGCGCATTAGTTGGCGCCCGTTGGGGAAGGATTCGATGCCTTCTTGCGGGAATGCCACGATCTGCAAGGTGATGGTGTCGGCGATTTCTTCACGCAGGTCGATTAGGGCGCGCAGGGCGGTTAGTTCGGGGTCGGTGACGTCCACGTGGGTGCGCACGTATTGCACGCCGAAGCTGGCTTGTTGGCGGATTGCGGCCAGGGCGCGCTCGTGGGCGTCGGCGTAGGTGAGCGATTTTTTGCGTTCGCTCCACACTTCGATGCCTTCAAATAGCGTGCCGGACTCGTTGTAGCGCGGCTGCCCGCTGGTTAGCGCCGAGTCTAGGTGCACGTGGGATTCGATGTAGGGCGGTAGTACTAGCCGCCCGCCGCCGTCGACGATCTGCTCCCCCGCCTGCGCCTCTAGGCCCCCCTCAAGCTGCGCAAACTTGCCGTCTTTGATGCGGATGTCGGTTAGCTGGGGGGCGTTTTCGATGCGTACGTTTTTAATCAGTAAGTTCATTTTCTTCCCTTTCGCTGGTTTTTAAGGCCGACGACGCCGCCCGGCCTGTGGGGACGACGTCGCCGTTTAGTTGGGCTCAGCCCCGGCTATAGCGGGCCGGGCCGGCGCCCCAAGCCTGGCCGGCACCCCAAGCCGGAGCGCCGTCTGTAGCTCCGGCTAACTTGCAGCCCCAGCCGCCGGCTGCGCCGACGCCAGCACAATTACAGGTCCTGCGGCTCACCCACAGTGAAGTCCAGGCCCAGGGCGCGTTCCAAGGCCGTACCACCCAGGTACACCACCACCGTGGTCACCATGGCGTTAATGGCGGGAATACCCAGGTCTTTAACAAACCAACCCACCAGGGCCCCGGCCAGGATAGACAGCACCGGCACCCACTTAAAGGCCACGATCCCGGCACTGTAGGAGCGGCGTCGGGCAAAGTAATCCACAATCAGGACCGTGCCCACGGGCGGCAAAGTAGCGTTCAAAATGTTGAGCCAACCCACAAAATTGTCATACAGCCACAGGGCAGCCAGCGTGCCCAGGATGCCGGCCACCAGCACCAGCGGCTTCTTGGGGATCTTGGTGATGTTGGCGTAACCCAAACCGGTGGTGTACAGGGCGTTGTTGTTGGTGGTCCAAATGTTGGCGCCCAGCACCACAATGGCGGGAATGGCCAGGCCCTGGGCGATCATCACGTAGAAAATGTCGTCTTTGCCGGTAAACGCGCCGCCTACCGCACCGAAAGAGAACATCAGGGTATTACCCAGGAAGAAAGCCACCACGGTGGTGATCACGGCGGAGGAGGTGGATTTAGCGAAACGGGTGAAGTTAGGGGTGGCGCTACCGCCAGAAACGAAGGAGCCCACCACTAGGCCCACGGCGCTAACCACGCCCATGCCGGTGCTTTTAGCGAAGATGGCAGACAGCCCACCGCCGTCGGCAGTGGCACTAACCATGGAGTAGGTGCCCAAAATAGCGATCAGGGGCACGGAAATGAACGAAACAATCTCAATTGCTTTAATGCCGTAGTAGGCGCTGGCGGTCATCAACCCACCAGCAATAATCACAATCACCCACACGTTTACGTGCAGCAGCTCGGCGGTGGGTTTAGCGAACATGGCCACGCCCACGCCAAACCAACCCATCTGGGTCAAGCTGATCAGGGCTGAAGGCAGGAATGAACCTTTAGTTCCAAAGGTGCGCTGGGACATCAGGTCGAAACTCAAACCGGTTTTCGCGCCGATATAGCCCAGCGCACCGGTGTAAACCGCCAAAATTGCGCCGCCAATAAGCACAGCCAGGATGTAGCCGTTTAAATTTAGGCCCTGGCCGAGTTTGGCGCCCACGCTCATGGAGGCGGAGAAGAAGGTAAAGCCCAACATAACAAAACCGACGGCCCAAAATGACCGTCGGCTTTGTGTGGGAACAGCTTCGAAGGAATAGTCTTCGTCAATGGCACTAGAGTGCTGGGAAATGAGTGCGTCTAGATCTTGTGCAGAATTTGCCGCGTCAGCAGCTGCAGTGCTGGATGCGCCGGAACCGGGTGCGCCGGAACCGGGTGCACCGGAACCGGCAGATGCGCCAGAGCTAGCAGACGCACCGGAACTGGATGCACCGGGAGATGATGAGGCTGCGGCCGGGTTGTGGCCGGGATGAGACGAGCTCATGGGTTTCCTTCCAAAAGGTAGCCAAAATCCACGGTAGGTTACTGGTTAAATTTAGGCTGATTCAAGGCTTTAAGCACGAAAGCTCGCCAAATGTGCATAAAGCTACTTTCCGGACTGGTTTTGACGGTAGGCTGTGGCTAGCAGGCGCCATAGTGGGTGCTGCTCAAGCTTGCTGCCTTGCTGCTTTGTTGCCTGGTGGCGCTTTTCAGCCCACGCACGCCCGCTAAGGCAAGAGCTGCTAGGCAAATATTTATCTGTACCAGGAGGCCGCGATGGCGCTGCAATGGATTGGTTCCCCCGAACACACCCGCTGGTTGGGTCAGCACACTCAGGCTTTGCTGGATTTTGCGCGCCGTAGCCGGGTTCCCGGTGGTTTTGGCTGGATCGGTCCCGACGGCGTCGTTGATTCTTCCCGACCGGTAGAGCTGTGGATTACTGGGCGCATGACCTATGTATTTAGCGTGGGCGTGCTGTTGGGTGTGCCCGGGTGCCGGCGCTACGCCGACCATGGGGTGCAGGCGTTAACCAACGCATTTTGGGATGAAACCAATGGTGGCTGGTTTAGCGCCATTGAAAGTGAACTAGATGAGGATGGCCATGGCCGGGTGGCCCCCGGTTTTACCCGCAAAGAGTGCTACCAGCACGCTTTTGTGCTGCTGGGGGCGGCTACGGCCCTAGCGGCGGGGCGTCCAGGAGCGGCGCCCCTGCTTAAGCGAGCCCTGGAGGTACATGAGCGTTACTTCTTTGACCACTCCCAGTCCATGCCCACCGAGTCTTATGCCCTAGATTTCACTGACCCGGAGGATTACCGGGGTATTAACGCCGCCATGCACACGGTGGAGGCCTACCTGGCTATTGCGGACGCCACCGGTGATGACCGTTGGCTGGAGCGCGCCCTGGGGATTGTGGACTTTGCTATTAACCAGCAGGCCCGCGCCCACGGCTGGCGTATCCCTGAGCACTACAGCACCACTTGGGTGCCGGATCCTGACTACAACATTGATGAGGTAGCCCATCCCTTCCGCCCCTTTGGCATCACCCCCGGTCACGGCCTGGAGTGGGCTCGCCTGACAGTGCAGTTGCGGGCGGCTTTGCAAGAGGTTGGTTTGGAGGCGCCGGCTTGGATGCTGCCGGCTGCTTTGGAGCTGTTTACCCGTTCGCGCGCTGATGGTTGGAATCGCGACGGCGCCCCCGGCTTTGTTTACACCGTTGATTTTGTGGGCACACCGGTGGTGCACGAGCGTATGCACTGGGTGACTTGTGAGGCTATTAGTGCCGCCGCCGCCTTGCACTGTGCGCTAGTTAACGAACCAGTACCGTTGGCCGCTAAGGCCACCAGCATGGCCTATTTGGAGCACGCCTACCGCAGCGCCTGGGATTACTGTGAGCAATACATTATTGGTGGTGGGGACCCCTTTACCCGCGCCGAGATTGACCCGCAAAATGCGCCATTAGACCAGGCCGGGGCCTGGGTGCATGAGCTGGATCAGGCCAACCAACCCTCCACCCGCACCTGGGCTGGCTACCCGGACATTTACCACGCTTTGCAAGCAACTTTGATTCCGCGCGTGCCGGTGTGGCCGGTACTACCCGGCGCACTGCGAGATGGCCTGTTAGACCGTTAGTAGTGCGTGATAAAGTTACGCGTGCTGACCGCCGGAAACGCATAAGGATCTGTGGCGTTTGTGGAGGTCCAGCTGGAGAGGTGACAGAGCGGCCGAATGTGACGGTCTTGAAAACCGTTGTGTCCGCAAGGGCACCAGGGGTTCGAATCCCCTCCTCTCCGCCGGCCGGTTTAAAAATCGCTTTGCTAGAGAGAGATTTTTAAGCTAGGCTTAGTCGCGGTCGTTGACCGTTTGGAGACGTCGCATAGTGGCCTAGTGCGCCTTCCTGCTAAGAAGGTTGAGGTTGATAGCCTCTCGCGGGTTCAAATCCCGCCGTCTCCGCCACCAAACCCCGCCACGGCGGGGTTTTTTGGGGTTAAAGGACAAAAAGAGTTGGTCTGAGCCCGACCTTTCGGCTTTGTAGTGCGAGAAAGTCTGGTTCAAAGTTGTTGGGGGCCAACTTTGAGGGTGGACAAAATGTGTTGGTGAAACGTCGACTTTTCGGCTTTGTGGTGCGGGAGAGTGGGCGTCAAAGTTGGTACTGGCAGATTCGGTGAGTGAACATCTCGAAATGCGATTCCTGTGGCAGGAAGCTGATCCGGTACGGACTGTCGAAATCGGGCAAGCAGAGGTGGCATTGCACCTCGTGCCACTCAACTGGCGTGCAGCGGATTGATACCTCGGCCAAGCACCTGGGTGAGTTTCTTGCCTGGCTGCTCAGCGGTAATCGGCAGGCGGATATGCCAGGTGGGGGCAGGTCGTTTCGGCGGCGGTGCCAGGGTTTGTGGCAGGTGTGGCCTCTTGCCCCGGTGGTGGATGAGGTGCATGAGGTCGTGTTCGTTGACGGGATCCACCTGGGCCGCAAAGCGGTCGTCTTGATTGCTCAGTCCCGGGATTTCATCTTGGGCTGGTATGTGGCACGCAGTGAGAACTCGCGCGCCTGGGAAGCGCTCATGAACCGGATCGCCCCACCAGACGTGGTGGTGACGGATGGGGGCAGTGGCTTCGAAAAAGCCCGCAAGAAAGCCTGGCCGAACACGCGGGTCCAGCGGTGCACCTTCCACGCGTTCGGGACCATCAAACAAGCCACCACCATTCGCCCCAAGCTTGCAGCCTCCAAGGAACTGTACGGCTTGGGCAAGCAGCTCTTGCACGTGAAAGACCGAGAGCAAGCGGCCTCATGGATAGACACCTACTTGGACTGGTGCAAGCGCTGGGAGGGCTTCCTCGCGCAGAAGACCAAGAGGGACGATGGCGGGTGGCAATACACGCACGAACGACTCGTGCGGGCCCGCAACAGTGTGAACCGGCTCATCGGAGCCGAGGTGTTGTTCACCTACACCGACCCCCAGTTTGAGGGGGCGTTGCCGGCGATGAACAACCAGATCGAAGGCGCGACCAACGCGCCCTTGCGTCAACTGTTGCGCGACCACCGGGGAATGCGGCTGACCCGCCGGATCAAAGCGATCTTCTGGTGGTGCTACATGCACACCGAAAACCCGCTCCCACCAGCCCAGATCCTCAAAATCATGCCCACAGACACCCAGATTGAAGCCCAATGGGAACACGCCTCGCGCACACACCCCGCAGCCGGTGTCATCCCCAGATGGGGCGACGCTATCGCCTGGCACGACCTCCACCACACAAGCCCCCACCGAAACAACTGGGACTAACCCTCCACCAACTCTTTTTGTCCTTTAACCCGTTTTTTGTTACCTCGGGCAGCCGTTTCCCTGAGTTGCCCAGGCCATCTAAGCTGGCGCCGTCGTCGTCGCCACCGCCCCGTCAGCTGGGCTTTTAGTCACCCAAGCAGCCCAGATTTGCGACAAAGCATAGCTGTTTGCACAGACATTTTCAGAGCTTTCCCAGGTTCACTGGCGTCTACCTCAAGCTTACGATGCAACTATTTTTCCGGTACTGCTCGCTAATTTTTAGTAGGTATAATGCAGAAATTACGTAAATACGGGGTTTTCACCCTCGCTCTAGCAATGAGCGCTAGTGCGTTAATTCCGACTGCCGCCGCCTCCCCCAAGGCAGGCACTGCCCTACCGGCAGCTACGTCGTCGGCAACCCCGCAGATGGTGGACATGACCACCTCCTGGTCCCAGGCCCAGAAGCTAAACCAGCAGGTGCAGAGCCTAGGTAAGCAGGTCGCCCCGCAGATCACTGATTCTTGCAGCTACGTACCCCTGCCCCAGGACGCACGTCAGGGCTACGTTGACTACCTGAACACCTTGCGCGCCTTCAACAACATTGGCGCCACCAAGCTCAGCCCCAACGAGACCATTCATCGCGAGGCCCAGGAGGGCTCAATCGCGATGACCACCGCCAGCGGCATCAGCCACGGCCTAAAGCCTGAAACCCAGAAGGGAAACAGCCGTTTCCGTCCTGGCCCTAACGGCACCTGGCCTTGCAGCACCGCCGGTGGTGTCCGCTCCACCCTCTCTGGCCTGCTGTCTTGGACCACCTGGCAGTCCGCCACCATGGCCTACCACGCCGACAACCTGGCTGCCGACTCGGGCGTACCCAGCCTGGGCCACCGCATGTACATGTTCAGCCCCAACCTGGTTTACACGGCTGTAGGCGCTAGCCGCTCTAGCTCCGCACGCAGCTCCAGCGTCAACCAGGTGGTGCTCTCCTACGCGCACGGCTCACGCTACGCTGACTCGTCCTACGAGACCGGCTCTATCACCCAGCCTGACTCCAAGGTGACCCGCCCGGCCACCATTGAATGGCCGGCTGCCGGCTACTTCCCCTACTCACTGGTCAGCAAGGATGGCGAGTGGTCACTTTCGGTTCTCAGCAGCGAAGCTAAGCTGCTTGAGGGCGCCCAGGTGGAAATCACCGCCCCCAACGGCACCGTGACTCGCCCCACGGCCCGCACCACGGGCATCAGCGAGTCCTCCGGCTACCAGAGCGTGGCTTTCGCCGCCCCCTCCCTGGTGGCCAAGCCGGCCGCCAACACGGTAGCCACCTACACCGTTAAGGTCACTGCTAAGGGCAAGTCCTGGACCTACCCGGTGCGTCTGTTCAGCTCACTGAGCGGCGACGCCCTGTCCTCCAGCGCTGACAAGACCGCCCCGGTCTTCTCTATGCCCGCTACCTCCAAGGTGGCTTACGGCAGCAAGTTCAACCCGCTTGAGGGCGTTACCGCTTTCGATGACCGCGACGGCGACGTCACCAAGTCCATCACCGTGGTTAACAACCTGAACACCTCCCGTCCGGGCACGCAGACCCTGGTCTACCGCGTCAAGGACAAGGCTGGTAACTCCACCGAGTTCAAGCGCTCCGTGACCGTGCTCAGCCAGCAGGAAAGCAAGGCGAGCGTGTTCATTGTCGGCAATGCCGTGTCCAACCAGAACGCCGTCGTGCAGGTAAACGGCCTCAAGGGCGACTACCAGATCACCATCAAGTGGGTGACCACTAAGAAGCAGGGTAATTCCACATACTGGTACAGCTACTGGCGTGGTCCCTACAATGTCAGTGCTAACCTACAAACCCGCACCACTGTTTCGCTTAAGGACGTACCTTCTGGCGCAAAGCTAAGCGTAATCCTCAAGCAGGGTGGTAAAGACATTCTCACTAGTACTGAAGTCACTGTTAAGTGAGATTCTGATGCGATAAACCGGCGAATTTTGATAATTAAATTCGCCGGTTTACGTCTCAGATTATGAAAACTAGCCACAATTTCACTTAGAGATGTGGCAAGGTTAAGGGTGGTTGTGTAGCTAATCTACATAAACTCCCGCATAGCAAGGAGAAACCAGTGCTCAAACCCAGTTTGAACCGGAGGAGGATCACGGCGTTTACGCTGAGCGTGGCAACTGCCTGCGCGCTTGCGGCTCCCGTTGTGGCATCTCCTACCGCAAATATTCCGTCAGGGACTTTCACTTCAGCCCTGCAGCTTGCCAATGGCACCCAGGCCACTAATGTGCCCGGCCACTGGCTAGTAACCCTGTCTGCGCCTTCGGTATCCAACGGCGGTAGCGCGTCCTCGATTGAAACCCAGCAGGACAAGCTCGCCGAGGCCATCAAGGACGCCGGCATCAACGCTAAGATCACCAACAACTACGACCAGGTCTGGAACGGTGTTTCCGTTTCTGTCAGCGACTCTCAGGCCGCTCAGCTGGCCAAGCTGCCTGGCGTTGTAAGCGTTCAGCCCGTTATCGAGGTTCCGCGTCCCGAGGTCAAGACCTCCAAGGACCTGACCACCAGCGAAGGTGAAACCAAGTACTCCTGGGGTGCTCCCCTGGGTATGACCAACGCTGACCGCGCTCAGAGCGAACTTGGCCTGACCGGTAAGGGCGTCAAGATCGGTATCATCGACTCCGGTATTGACATTGACCACCGTGAATTCGGTGGTACCGGCGTTTCTGGTTCCGGCACCTCCCGTGAAAAGGGCGACGGCGCCAAGGCTGACGGCGCTGTAGGCTTCCCGAACTCTCGCGTCATCGCTGGTTACGACTACGTTGGTGACGACTACGGCGCGAACGGCACCTACGACCCCAAGCCGGACCCGATTCCGGATGACTGTGGCGGTCACGGTACCCACGTTGCCGGTATTGCTGCCGGTGGCGGCGCTGCTGGTTCCAGCACCGAGGTTCGCGGTGTAGCCCCTGAGGCTTCCCTGGCTGCCTACCGTGTGTTTGGCTGTGACGGCAAGACCAGCACCGACATCATCATCACTGCCATGGAGCAGGCCACCAAGGACGGCATGGACGTAGTCAACATGTCTCTGGGTGCTGCCTACATGGTTCTGCCCGACTACCCCACCACCAAGGCCGTAAAGACCATGGTTGACGCTGGTGTGGTTGTGGCTATCGCTCAGGGTAACGACGGCGCCGACGGTCTGTGGACCCTGGGTGCTCCTGGTGCTGCCACCGAGGCCATCACTGTTGCCAGTGTGGATAACACCGTCGAAACCAACTACTACTTCACCGCCACCGGTGTAGACAACAAGTTCTTCTACAACGTCGGTAGCAACGGTGGCGACTTCGCTCGCTCCAACGTTGCTTACCCGGTAGTTGCCTCCGGTGAGGCCGACTCTGAAGACGGCAAGCTGTGCACCGCCCCCAGCGACACTAATGCTTTCAAGGGCAAGTACGTGCTTATCCGCCGTGGTGGCTGCACCTTCGGCACCAAGGCCGCTAACGCTCAGAAGGCTGGCGCCGTCGGTGTAATCATCGACAACAACCAGGCCGGCACCATCGGCATGGACCTGACCAACGCGACCGACCCGGTAAAGATCCCCGCTGTTTCCATCACCCAGGCTGACGGTGACGCTCTGCGTGCAGCCCTCAAGGCTGACACCACTGTCACCTTCGGCGATACCTTCGGCGACCGCCCGGTCAGCACCGGTGGTCTGGTTTCGGACTTCTCCTCTTGGGGTCTGAACGGCAAGCTGGAAATGAAGCCGGATGTAGCCGCCCCCGGTGGTCTGATCTGGTCCACCTGGCCGCTTGACCACGGCGGTCCGTTCAACACCATTTCCGGTACCTCCATGGCTACCCCCTACACTGCTGGTGCAGCTGCCCTGATCTTGCAGGCACACCCTGAGCTCAAGGACGCCAAGAACGCCAGCACCAGTGAGGGCGTGCGCGCACGTCTGCAGTCCACCGGTTCTCCGCGTCTGTGGAGCGAGGGCAACGGCGACAAGACTCTGCTTGAGCCCACCGCCCGCCAGGGTGCCGGTCTGATCGACGTCTACCGCGCTGCTTCCACCAAGGTTCTGCCGAGCGTTTCTCGCCTGAACCTGGGCCAGCAGATTGCCGGTGAAAAGACCCACGAGATCACCCTGACCAACTCTGGTTCTGAGGCTGTGACCTACAAGCTTGGTCACGTGGACACCGTCACCACCACTGGTGAGTCCTCCAAGCCCACCCGTGGCACCACCAACGGCGCCACCGTTTCCACCGATGGCACCTCGGTAACCGTTCCGGCTGGTTCTTCCGCAAAGATTGCCGTCAAGGTCAGCGCTCCCGCTGGCATTGGCAACGGTGACTTCTACGGTGGTTACGTCACCCTGACCCCGGACAACGCTGCTCAGACCCTGCGCATCCCGTTCGTGGGTGTGGGCGGTAACCTGGCCGAGTCCAAGACCCTGTACAAGACCGGTCCGGTTCTGGCTACCGAGAAGCTGAAGGTTGTTAACAAGGCTGGCCACCAGTTCACCATGTTCAACGACCGTCCGCACGTCTACTTCAAGGCTGACGTACCGCTGATCCGCTCCGGTTTGGTGGCCATGCGCAAGACCGACGACGGCAAGTACGAGGTCCTGTCTGACAAGGTCTTCATCTCCATGAGTGACAAGGGTTGGAACCGCACTAGCACCCGCCTGGTGCGTTGGGACGGCTCCTACCTGGACGCTAACAACCAGCTCCAGCAGGCCCCTGAAGGTACCTACCAGCTGTGGGAGCTCAACGCCCCCGCCGGTGCCGACACCACCGTGCTTGAGCAGTACAACATCTGGATGAGCAACGACTTCACCATTGACTGGCGTCGTAGCGACTACCTGCCCACCATCGCCCTTAAGGCCAGTGGCGACGTTACCGCCGCCGCTACCACTGCCACTGCGGACGCTTCTACCTCTGACGCTGACCCGCGTAACGGCAAGCCTGAGGCAATGGTTGACGACAACGTCTTCACCTACGCTGTGGTTTCCTCTGGCGCCCCGATCACTCTGGACGCCGGCAAGGTCTACAACATCTCCAAGGTGCAGTACGTACCCAACCAGGGCAACGACGGCGTGGACTCCATGCCCGCCACCGGCTGGAAGGCCGAGGTCTCCGTTGACGGTAAGACCTGGACCGACGCCGGCTCTGGCAGCCTCAGCGGCGAAGCAATGGTTCCCCAGGACCTGACCCTCAAGTCTGGTGCTAAGGGCCGCTTCGTGCGCATCACCCTGACCAGCGACAAGGGCAAGGTTGGCGTAGCCGAGCTGCGCATCGCCGGTACCCCTGCTGGTGACGCTACCGCTGCTCCCACCGAGCAGCCCACCGCCGCTCCGACCGGTTCTGCTGCCCCCACCGCTGCTCCGACCGGTTCTGCTGCCCCCACCGCGCAGCCCACCGGCTCTGCCGCTCCGACCGCTCAGCCCACCGGCTCCGCTGCTCCGAGCAACCCGGCTCAGCCCACCGCTGCTCCGAGTGTGTCCGCTTCCAGCTCGGCTTCGGCCCTGCCTGGCAAGCCCAGCGGCAAGCCCTCTGCTCTGCCCGGTAAGCCCGGCAAGGGCGACGACAACCGCGAGCCGCTGGCCCGCACCGGTACCACCATCGCCATCGGCATTGGTGCGCTGGTTCTGGCCGCAGCTGGTGCAGGCGCCCTGGCCCTGCGCAAGCGTCGCGACGCTGAGGCCGGTAGCGAGGCCTGATCTCGGTTAAACAGCGCGGCTAACGCGTTGATTTAACCCCTGTGGGGGGCGGCTCGAAAGAGTCGCCCCCCACCTTTTTATTCTCAAAACCTAGTATGTCCAGCGTCACACCATTTGGATTTGCGCCCGCGCATATAGGTGTGTAAAGTTCTTTCTTGTCGGAAACGACATGCGCCCGTAGCTCAATGGATAGAGCGTCTGACTACGGATCAGAAGGTTGGGGGTTCGAGTCCCTTCGGGCGCGCCAGCAGCTCGCCGCCACTGTTTAAACTTTGGCCGCGGGCTGTTTTCAATTTTAGGGTTAATTCTCCCCTACTTTGTCGTAGCCCTACTTTCTGTAGAGATCATGAAAAAAATATCGGTTACCAGCAGGTACGTAAATTTTTTTAGTCGCTCCCAACAGCTGCCGGATCCTCTACCCACCACAGCTGGCGGTATTTGGCGCTATTTATACAAAGAATCCTGGCAAATTCTGGCCCTCTGCCTAGTTTTAACCCTGCTTCAAGGCATTGGGTTTGCCTTAATCCCCAAGCTGCTAGGTACCCTGCTCGACGACGCCCTCACCCCCGGGGTGAGCTTACGCGGCACAGTAACCGGGCTGGTTCTACTATGCCTAATAACCTCCCTGGTGGGTTCTTGGCGCACCTTAAACTACACCGCCTTAATGGTGATGCATGAGGCTTTGGTTATGCGTATGCTGCTAAGCAAAACCAGCCAGCTTGGTAGCGCCATGAAACGCGACATTTCCCTGGGTGACGCCGTGGCCACAACCGGTGACGACCCAGAAAACCTGGGATTTTGGATGGTGTCGCTGTGCAACCTGCTGGCTTATGTGCCCGCAATGATCTTGGTGATTTACCTGATGCTGGCCCAGTCTCTGTCGCTGGGTTTAACCATCCTGGTTGCCCTGCCCATTATCACGGTGCTTATCAGCTGGATCTCCAAGCTAATCGAAAAACGTATCCGCACTATCCGTGAAGAAAACGGTGAGCTCACCAACGTGGCCACGGACGCCGTCGTCGGCCTGCGGATCCTGCGCGGAATTGGCGGCGAGAACGCCTTCAACGAGCGTTACCGGGCCCAATCCCAGCGCGTTAAGCAGGTGGGCATTGAAGCCGCTCCCTCCCAGGCGGCCCTGGCGGTTTTCTCTGAGGCCGCCCCCACCCTACTGACCGCCGCCGTGGTGGCTTTGGGCGCTCAGCAGGTGCTCTCTGGACAGTTACAGCCGGGCCAGCTGCTGACGTTCTTTGGTTACACCAGTTTCTTGCTGCTGCCCATGCGGGCTATCACCGAGCTGGTGGTGGTTAACGCCTTCACGCGCGTGTCTATGCGTAAGGTGCTGCGCCTACTGAACATCCAGCCGCATGTAAACGACCAGGCCAGCCAGCCGCTTGAGCTTAACTCGCTAGGGGCGCTGCATGACAGCGCTAGCGGGATCACTATCGCCGGCGGTAAGTTAACTGCGCTGGTGGCCCCCTCCCCCGAGGTTAGCGCCGCCCTGGCCATGCGCCTGGGCCGTTTCGACGACGCCGATACTGTCACCCTTGATGGGGTAGATTTGCGTAGCCTGCCGCTGGATCAGGTGCGTCGCACTGTGGTGGTTTCACCTACCACCGCCCAGGCTTTTGCCGGCCCGCTCTACCAGGCGGTGCTGGGTAATGACGCCCCCAAGCCCCAGGCGCAAGACACCTTGGAGTTGGTGGCCCAGCAGGGGTACGCCAATTCGGGGGTGATAGCCACAAGCCCTGTTGCTGATCTGCCCAGCGAGCTTGAGGCACGCTCTCAGCAGGCTTTGGACCTGGCCCACAGCGATGACCTGGTGGATTCGGTGGGTGGCCTGTATGGGCTTTTGAATGAGAAGGCCCGCAATATTTCTGGTGGTCAGCGCCAGCGTCTGGCTTTGGCCCGCGCCCTGGCAACTGACGCCCCCGTGTTGGTGCTGCTGGAGCCCACTAGCGCACTTGATTCGCACACTGAAAACAATATTGCCGCCGATTTGGCTGCTGAGCGCGCCGGACGCACCACGGTTATTACTACCGCTTCGCCGCTGATTTTGGGGCGTTGCGATGAGGTCATTTTTATTGATGACGACGGCGCCGAGGTGGCTCGTGGCACCCACCACCAGCTGCGTCAGCAGGTGCCCGCCTACCGGGCAGTAGTGGAGCGCGCCCAGGGCATCCAAAGCGCCCAGCCAGACACTCAGCCAGGCACCCAGGCCGCCGTCGCCGCCCCCAGCAGCGAGCCGGCAGCCCCCAGCCAGGCCGCCGTCGCCGTCGAGAGCGCCCCCGGCAAGCCGGCAAGCGAGCCCAACCACGGACAGGAGCGCTGATGAAACGACTTCCTGTAGCTAACTCACGCCAGTCGGGACGCGCTGCCGCCGGCCTGATGCGCCACCACTGGTTGGCACTGACCGGTGTAACCGCCGTGCAGCTGGCCGGGGCAGCCACCGGCGTGATGATTCCACGTATTGTGGGCAAAATCGTCAACCTAGTGACCTCCGCGAGCGCCACTATCCCCACCAGCGCTTTGAGCAGCCAGGTAACTACCCTGGTGGTGTGGGCTTTGGTGCTTACCGGCGTGGGCATGGTGTGCACGGGCCTAGGTGAGTGGAGTGCGCGCGTGCTGGGGCAAATAATTTTCGCCCAGCTGCGTGAAGATCTGCTGGCTAAAATCACTGGCCTACCCCTGGGGGTGATTGAGGCTGCGGGCACGGGTGACCTGCTTGGGCGCACCCAGCATGATCTGCGTTCACTACAGTTTGTGATTCAACGCGGTATTGCCCGGCTGATGACGCTGGCGGTGACTTTGGTGGTGACTTTAGCTGCGGCCACAATCACCGCGCCGCTGCTGAGCCTAGCTATTTGGCTGCCGCTGCTGGCCTGTATTCCGGCTGTGCGCTGGTATTTGCACTATGCCGTGCCCGCCTACCGTACGGTCGGCTCCCAGTACGCCACTATTGATGGGGTAATTGCTGAAACTATTGACCAGATTGACACGGTTAGCGCCTTTAATCTGGGAGCGCGCCGCAGCCACTACCTGTTTACTCGCACTAAAGAGCTGTTTGCGGTGGATGTTTATGCCGGCGCGCTGCGTGGTAAGGCGTTTTTCTGGCTAAATATTTTCACTTTGCTCTCGCCCTTGGCGGTGTTGGTTTTGGGTCTGTACCTGCACCAGCACCAGCTGGTTGACCTGGGGGCGATCACCACTTTGGCGCTGTATGGCCTTAACCTGCGCGTGCCGGTGTTTGATCTGATTGTGTGGCTCGATGAGGTGCAAAGCGCCACGGTTGCCTTTGGGCGTATTGTGGGCGTGGAGTTGGTGCCTACCGAAACTGAAACCACCGATGAGCTGCCTGAAGATAACCGCATTAAGGTGCGTGACGTCTCCTATGCTTACCGTGAGGGCCACCCGGTGCTGCACCATATTGATTTGGATCTGGTGCCTGGTGAGCGGCTGGCTATTGTGGGCCCCTCGGGTTCTGGTAAATCCACGTTGGGGCGGATGCTGGCTGGTATTCACCCGCCCACTTCGGGTTCAGTGACTTTGGGCGGCGTGGAGGTTTCTCAGCTGCCTGAACACGTGCTGCATCAGGAAATTTCCCTGGTCACCCAGGAGCACCATGTTTTTGCCGCTACTTTGGGTGAAAACCTGCGCTTGGCTGCCGCTGAGGCTAGCGATAGTCAGCTGTGGCAGGCCCTGGATGCTATTGGCGCCACCTGGGCTCATGAGTTGGAGGCGGGTTTAGACACGCCGGTGGGTTCTGGCGGCCATGCGCTTAGCCCAGCCCAGGCCCAGCAGTTGGCTTTGGCGCGTATTGCTTTGATTAACCCGCATACGCTGATTTTGGATGAGGCCACCAGCCTGATTGACCCCACCACTGCTCACGCCACTGAGAATGCGTTGGGGAGTCTCATGGCGGGGCGCACGGTGGTGGCTATTGCGCACCGGCTTTACACTGCCGCCGACGCCGATCGGATCGCGGTGGTTATTGACGGGCGTATCGCTGAGCTTGGCAGCCACACTCAGTTATTGGCGCGAAAAGGCCATTACGCCAATCTCTGGAACGCCTGGCAGTCTGAATAGCAGTGCGGCGCCGCCCGCTCGCCTCGGCCTGCTAGGCCCGCCCCGCTGCGTACACCTGCACCCTTGTGTCGCGTCTAGGCAAAGCGGGCCCAGGTGCAGCGGGCCCAGGCACAGCGCAGTGGCGAGCGGACGGCGTCGGCCCCAAACGCCAAGCAAAAATTACGACTAAATAACAAGGTCGGGAACTAAACTTAAGGGGTTAACTCTTTTTAGTTGGGAGCAGCCATGCGCGCCTTGATTAAACCCGCCCCCGGCCCTGGCCTTGAGCTAACCGAGGTTCCTGAACCTTCACCTGGCTTTGGGGAAGTGAAGATCCGCGTGATGCGCACTGGCTTGTGCGGCACGGATCTGCACCTGGCCGGCTGGGATGATTTTGCGGCTGAAATGCTTAACCCACCCCAGACTTTGGGCCACGAGTTCTACGGTGAAATCGTAGAGGTGGGCCCGGGCGTCTCCGGCATGGATGGTGTGGGTGAGGTTAACGGCCTGCGCCTAACCCCCGGCCAGCACGTTAGTGTGGAGGGGCATATTACTTGCGGTCGCTGCCGTAACTGTCGTGCTGGGCGACGCCACATGTGCCTGCACACTAACTCTATTGGGGTTAACCGCGACGGCGCCTTTGCCGACTATGTGGTTGTGCCCGCAGGTAACGTGTGGCTACAGGCTGACCACATTGACCCTGACCTGGGGGCTTTGTTTGACCCCTTCGGTAACGCTGTACACACCGCCCTACAGTTCCCCCTGACCGCTGAGGATGTGCTGGTAACCGGCGCGGGCCCGATTGGGGTTATGTGCGCGGCTATTGCCAAGCACGCCGGCGCTCGCAATGTGGTTATCACTGATCTATCTGATTTCCGCCTGTCACTGGCTAAGGTGACCGGCGCCGTCACCGTAAACACTCGCGAGCAGGATCTACGTGAGGTTATGGCGGATCTGGGGATCACTGAGGGCTTCGACATTGGTCTAGAGCTGTCTGGTGCCCCCAGCGCCACCCGCCAGATGCTGGACGTGTGTAACTATGGGGCCCGCATCGCCATGCTGGGGCTGCCTAGTGCCAGCTATGACATTAACTGGAACCAGGTAATCACCCATATGCTCACCATTAAGGGGGTTTATGGCCGTGAAATGTTTGACACCTGGTACAAGGCTGACTTCATGCTGGGCTCCTCCCCCCAGCTGCGTGACCAGATCCGTTCGGTGATCACCCACCGGGTCACCCCGGAGAATTGGGCTGAAGGTTTCGACGCCGCCCGTTCGGGTAAGTGCGGCAAGGTCATTATTGACTGGACTGCCTGATCCCACCGGTGCTCCCAGGCGTCGCCTTTGCGCGCTTGCAGCTTTTGCAGCTTGCTAAGCGCGGCGCCGGCGCACCAGGGCGTGGCCCCACGCCACACCCCCACTGCCACCGCCAGCAACGCTGCTGCATAACCACATAATTATTCAAAGGGAAAGTTTCATGTTCACTTTTAAAGACGAGCTGGCCGCCACCCTGGCGGAGATCGACGCCGCCGGGCTGACCAAGCACGAGCGGGTAATCACCACCCCCCAGGGCGCTCACATCGCCACCACCGCCGGGGATTCACTAAATTTCTGCGCTAACAACTACCTGGGTTTAGCTGGCGACCCGCGTATCGCCCAGGCCGCCCATGAGGCGCTAGACCGCTGGGGTTTTGGCCTTAGCTCTGTGCGTTTCATTTGCGGCACCCAGACCCCCCACACTCAGCTGGAGGAGCAGCTCTCCCAGTGGCTGGGAATGGATGACACTATCTTGTTCTCCAGCTGTTTTGACGCCAACGGCGCCATTTTTGATGTGCTGCTAGGCAAGGAGGACGCCATTATTTCTGACGCCCTCAACCACGCCTCCATTATTGATGGCGTGCGTCTGTGCAAGGCTCAGCGTTTCCGCTACGCCAACGCAGACATGGCTGACCTGCGCAAACAGCTTGAGGATGCGAAGGCTAACGGCTGCAAGCGGCTAATGATTGTCACCGATGGCGTGTTCTCCATGGACGGCTACTACGCTCCCCTGCCTGAGATTTGCGATTTGGCCGACGAGTTTGGGGCCCTGGTGATGGTTGATGACTCCCACGCCACCGGTTTTGTGGGTGACACTGGCGCGGGCACACCCGAGCTTCTAGGGGTGCGCGGGCGCGTAGACATTTTGACCGGCACCTTGGGTAAGGCCCTGGGTGGGGCTAGTGGTGGTTACATTAGTGGCCCTAAGGAAGTGGTGGATTTGCTGCGTCAGCGCGCCCGCCCTTACCTGTTCTCTAACACTGTGGCCCCGGCTGTGGTGGGTGGTAGCGCTAAGGCGGTGGAGATTGCCCGCCACGCTGACGCCGAGCGCGCCCAGCTGCGTGCTAACTCCCAGCTGTTCCGTCAGCTTATGGCTGAGGCTGGTTTTGAGCTGCTGCCTGGTTCTCACCCGATCACGCCGGTTATGTTCCCTGGTGACGACGGCGCCGTTAAGGCCGCCCGGATCGCTAGCGCCATGCTGGAGCACGGCGTGTATGTCACGGCTTTCTCCTTCCCGGTTGTGCCGCGCGGCCAGGCCCGTATTAGGGTGCAGTTGTCGGCCGCCCACTGTGAGGCGGATGTGCGTGCTTGCGTGGCCGCATTCATTGCGGCACGTGACGAGGTTGAGGCCCAGGAGAAGGAGACCGCTAAGTGAGTGAACCTACCGCTACGACGTCGGAGATTAAAACCACCGGCAGTAAAACCGCAGCTGAGTTAGAAAAGCAGCTGATGCGGGCGAAGCAGCTGATCGTGGTGCTGTGCATGGTGATCGCGCTGCTGCTAGGCGCCTTGGTGACGCTATGGGCAGTGGGGGGGGATAAGGAGGCCACCACCGGTCAGGCTCAATCCACCGCCACCACGGGCACTCAGGCTGGCGCCGCTAAGAGCGACGTCGGCACTAACCAGACTCCCCAGGCGCTAAGCGAACCCACCCAGGAGGCAGCCAAGCAGGTGATCGCTAATGCCGCCCGCCGCCAGAGCGACGACCCGCGTGCTTTAGGGCGCACGGACGCGAAGGTGACCATGGTGCTGTTCTCCGATTTTGCCTGCCCGTACTGCACGCAGTTCGCTAAGCAGGTACAGCCGCAGCTGCAGGATTTGATCGATAACGGTACTTTGCGTATCGAGTGGCATGATTTGGCGCAGATCAGCCCCACTTCCCCGCTGGCGGCCCAGGCTGGTTTGGCGGCGGCAGCCCAGGGTAAGTTCTGGGAGTTTGAGCGGGCGGCTTATGCCAGTGCGAAGGATGGCGATCACCCCACCTACACTGAGGAGTCGCTGGTGGCTTTGGCTAAGCAGGCGGGCGTGCCCGACCTGGCTAAGTTCAAGACTGACATGAACTCTCAGGCTAATGTTGATGCGGTTAAGAAGTCGCGTCAGGACGCCTATAACGTTGGTATTAACGGCACGCCTTTTGCTTTTATTGGCGACGCCGTCATGCCGGGTTATGTGGATGCGGCTACGGTTCGCGCCACGGTTTTGGCTCAAGCCGCTAAGTCTGGCAAGTAGTTACATGTAGTTAGTTGCCTCGGCCCTTAAGCCACATAATCTCACGCCTGCCCCGGGTACTGTCCCGATCGGCAGGCGTGAGTTTTTAGTGGTGGTGTTACTAGTAGCGCTAGTTTGTTGCCGATTTTGGCGCTGCTAGTAGCGCTGGCGTTGCTAACGCTGGTGATTTTGTGCGAGCTGGTAGCGCACCCAGCGGCGCTGGCCGGTGGCAATGGCCAGGCCCCGCTCCACAAGCTCACGCAGCTCACTTCGCGCCTGCTCAGCGCTCACGCCAAACTGGTCGCGGTAGTCGCTGTTGCTCCAGATACGACCGTGGCGCATGTCTACCAGTGCCTTTTTCTGGTTCTGGTTCAAGCCCAAAGTTGAGCCGAGCCCACCAAGCCAGGTCAGATCGCCGTCGGGAATTAGGGCCGAGTTTGGGAAACGCACCGTGAAGGACACCCCGTTGTCATAAAAGCGTGGCTCAGCCATTCCGGCGTCGCGCAGTTCCCGACGCGCCTGACGAATCCCTGTACCCATGGCCTCAATAACTCGCCCATTATGGCCTTGGACGTTGCGGCAGATCTGATAGAGCTTCTCATTTACTGCGGGGTGTTCACCAGAACCAAGCCGGTCAACTGTGATCCCCCACAGACCACCTGGATTTGTCAGGCGGAACCCATCATGGGTGATTCTCAGATCAATGCCTTTGCCACGCGAGGCTTCAGACAGGTCACGGTGAACCAGTGCGTTAGCGATTACCTCGCGCACTGCCACCATGGGCAGTGCATATTCTGTGTTGCCATCACCTTTACTAGTGACGGTTTGTTTTGATTCTACGTTTTGCCTAACCCATTCCAGGGCGTCGTCGAGAATTACCGGTAGGGCTCCAGTGAAATCGCGGCGGTTAACTGCCCGTTCATCACCTCTACCTTCAACTGCCGCTGTAAGTGTCAGGTGAGGTAGAAGCCGCTGCGGGTACTCACCTAACGCATATAGGCCAGCCACCGTGAGCTCTGTACCCGCGCGGTCTGCGACGACGCCAGTGTAGTAAAGGACATCTGTGTCGTTTTCGTTAACCAGTCGCGGGGTGGTTTCACGTACAGCGGCAATATAACGGGAGACTAGTTCTTCATCTAGATCTTCCCGGCAACTACCAGCCACCGCCTGACCATCTGCATCTGGAACGTTGAATGTTTCGAGTGTTTTGCCGTCAGCATCGACTTGGCAAGTATCAACCTTGAGGTCCTCAAGATCGTTGATCATAGAGCTAATTCTATGTCATAGACCCCTGTTTCTATGTCATAGAAGGGGGTTTCTATGTCATAGAAGCCGTTTTTAAGGCATTTTTACTTCATAGAACCCTATTTTGACTTCATAGAAGCCCTAAAAATTTCATAGAACTGGCTCTATGGCCGCCCCAGCTGACGCCGCTATGGCCTGTACCCGTGTTGTTTTAGTGCTCATCATGTTCTCCTGCTCGCGCCTTGGCTAGAGGGCCTCGCGCCGTAAACCTTGACGCAACCGTTTCATAGCATGCCAAACCAAACCAACCCCAA
>ERZ773203.109-NODE-109-length-42865-cov-7.259495_pt1 | contig 42865 bp, 54 predicted proteins | sample MGYA00580529_ERZ773203 | MGnify/ENA primary metagenome ERZ773203 (study PRJEB29015, sample SAMEA2738176) | human oral metagenome | biome: human oral; feature: human-associated habitat; material: saliva | place: China | collected 2177 ... | reverse complement strand
ATGGTATGGCCATTCTTCCCTGGTAAATAATAGGGGATAGGTTACTCTACTATAAAGCACATACGAGGTCGAATCGTAAGATTCGGCCTCGTTTTTTATGATTTTAGCCTATATGATTTTAATATAGATTACATATAAGTGTAATCAAAAGCAATATGAATTAAACTAATTTGCATGATTAATTTTACACAATTGACTACATCGAAAAAAATATGATATAGTATATTGTGTAAGATATAATAATGTAATGTTGAATAAGGAGGTCATCTATGACAAAAGAAAGATTTAACATGTTAGTTGGTTCTATTGGTGCATTTATTGGTGTATTTGTATTTTTAGCCTATATCCCACAAATAATTGCTAATCTTCATGGTCAACCTAGTCAACCATGGCAACCATTATTTGCAGCAGTATCCTGTTTGATCTGGGTATTATATGGTTGGACAAAATCACCTAAACGTGATTATATTTTAATCGTACCAAACCTTGCAGGCGTTATTTTAGGTACACTAACATTCTTAACATCTTTCTAAGTGCTATAAGAAAAAAATAGTATTATTGTTATATAGTGAATAATAGTAAAGATATTACTTTACTTTATAAATATAAATGAGGTCGAATCGTATGATTCGGCCTTTTTTAGAGTGAAGTTTATATGTTAGATTAAAATATAGATAAGCGTTAAATCTGTTGTAATAAAAAAATAGTTTTTATGATAATAAATATTGATAATTGAATTCCTAGTATATTACTACGTATTTTGATAAAAATGATAATTGGTGCATTCTCAATTATTGAAAGATATATTTAAATATATAAATGAAAAGAAATATCAAAATCATGATAAACATAGACTTTATATGATAAAAAGGAACAATTGTTATGCAAAATAATATACAAGATTTTATCATTTTCGTTTGACTTTCAATTATTATTGTGTGATAATGAGAACAGAAGTTAAGGCAAGTGCCTTTTTAAATGATAATAATAAGTTTTCTTTTATAATGTTCCTATGGAGGTTTATCATGAGAGTTATTGCTGATGGTTGCATTAAATGTGGTTCTTGCGCATCTGTTTGCCCAGTTGCTGCTATTTCTGAAGGCGAAACTAAATACGAAATCAACGATACTTGCATCGACTGCGGTTCTTGCGAATCCGTTTGCCCAGTATCTGTAATTTCCGCTGAATAAGAACGCAAACGCAGAAAGCCAGTAAACACTTATGTTTACTGGCTTTTTTATTTTCCAAAATTGGCAAAAATCACTAAATTTCGTCAGCGTTGCTCAACCGTTGCTCACCTTTTAGGAGGGCTTCGCCGTGTGGTAATCTGTTAACCGCATCAATATATTGTTGTAGGGTTTTGTGAGTATAAACTTCCTGGGTGATATTATCCTTACTTGAATGGCCGACGATCCGTTTGATGATAAGTTCATCAATTCCAATATTGCTGGCCATCGATATGAAAGTGTGGCGTGTATCATGCGGTTTGTGTTCGCCTAAGTTAAGATTTTGACACATACGCTGCATTTCTCGTCTAAAGGTGTCCTTATGTATCACTTTATCCAAAAGGCACTCTACGCGCTTAAATTTGGCTTGCTGATACAATTCCTTGATAAAAGGGTAGATACATTCGGCAATCGGTATGCATCGGTCTTTACCGGCTTCTGTTTTAGAACCGCCAACCATGTATCGCTCCTTCAAGTGGATATTATCAAGCTTCATAGTTTGCAATTCGTTCAATCTGAGGCCCGTGTAGGCGTATATCAATGTTAGCTTGGCAATTATATCGTCGGAGTGCTGCCAAAGGGCGTAGAGGGCTGAATTTGAAAATATGTTAGCCTTCTTGATTGGCGTGGCGTTTTTATTGATGATGATATCTGAGAAGTAGTTCCTAGGTATGATTTCTTGTTTTACTGCCAGCGTACCTACTGACACAATAATAGCCTTGATTAGCTTTTGATACGATTTAGTATGTGTCGAATTATCGAATATGGGTTGAAAATGTGCTGCACGGATATTCTTCATCTCGATATTGTTAAGATGGCCAACCATCTTTTGTATAGTATGGATAATCTTCATTCGACCAGCTGACAGACCTTGGCGTTCTGCTTCCTCAATTCGCCATTCGAAGCATTGCCCAAACGTAATTTTTCGCTGCTCCTCTTGTGGTGGATTAGTAGAGTAGAGTGCCAGCGCAGTATACGCTTCCTTTTGTGTGGCAAATGTACCTATCGATTTACGAATAGCCTTACCGTTGGCATCGTATCCATATGTTACAACCGCCCTGTACGGCTTACGCAGCGCTTTATGTTTCATCTTGTACACGGTTCCAGAACCGTTGGCTCGTTTCATGGCCATAATTTTATATCCTTCCTATAATTAAGCCCCTATCTGAATCGTATCGGATAGGGGCTTACGTTTATTTAAATTGAATCTGTTTAGCCTCTCCGTTGAGGTAGTAAGTTACTGTAGGCTTATTAGCATTGATATAATCAACGAGTTCCGGCTGAACCGGTGCCACGTATATGGTATGGTAGAAGAACGATTCAGGGAATATATCAAATCGGTGTGCAGGCGGCACGGTCTGAACAATCTGCCAATGCGCCTGTACAGACTTCCCGTTAGGGAAGGTAAGAGTAGAGTTCTCTCCGCCCTGGGCTGATGTGAGTGTCCAGTCCTCAAGAACCACGTTCGTTACGGTATGGCCAAGCACGGACTCGTCCTTAAATTCGATGGATGGCTTAGGCCATAGGGCGAATAGGGCGATGCCAATGACGGCTATAATGATGATAAGAATTGCGATAATTGATTTAAGATTCATGATTTTCCTCCCTTTGATTCAATTTATCACTGCACGCTTTTAGGTATTTAATAAAATCCCTTGAGAGCTCAAGCTCTTTAATATCTTTTGTTGGTTCATAAAATTGATCAATAGTAAATTTTAAGAATGAATCAAGCTTACCTCGGCTCTGTAGTTGGCCAATCGTTAAGAAAAATCGGATAAAAGTATCTGTATCTTCCATTAGATGAGATATAATGGCCCCAATTTCCCGGTATTTATCAATCATTGGCTTTGTAGCAAGCGGAAGGGATTCTCTTAATGTAGTTACCATAAGCTCCTCAAATGAATTCTTATTTGCTTCAAGATAGAATGAATCATCCTCAGACAATATAGATGGTAGATAATCCTTATGTTCTTCAATCAACCCATGAGCCGCATCATTTCTTAATCTTTTGATTTCGATATCGTCTGTCAATGAAAATGCAGTTTTGATATATCGATACAAATCATGAATGAAGTCAGTTTGGGCCTGTGCTCTTGAGGACTTTACCCGGACTGCTTCGTGGTGTAAATCCTTCCCTAAAATATAGTTCATATCGACATTAAACAGTGTTGCGTATGCGCGGATATATGGCGCAGAAGGTTGGCTTCTTCCATTCTCCCAACGTGATATCATGCTCTTGGATACGCCATCGCCTTTTATATCTATCCCTGTTTTTTGAACCTCTAAAGAAAGTTTTTCTCGAAGTGCATCAATAGTTAGGCCTTGCGCGATGCGTAATTCTTTTAGACGTTGCCCTATCTTAAATTTTAATTGATCATCTTTAAGCCTTGAACTGATATTTAGATTTGCAGTCATTTTATAATTCACCTTTCCTCACGTAAACCCTCTTCCTACCTATATTATACTCCGAAAGTTCCTCAATAGGCAATTAAAATTTACGAGAAATCACAAAAATGTTGTTGACAGGAACTTTTGACGGTGCTATCATGTACACATAAGGCAACTCGGCAACATTGAAGAGAGGCCGATAGAACAATTTGATATTGAAAGGGGGCGGGGTATGTGATACCACGTAAAGCAATCTCTCCGTATCGAAAGCTCAAAAGCTTCATGGTAGAGAATGATATTTCTAATACCGCAGCCGCAAAGGTGATAGGGGTTAAGCCAAACACTTTCAGTAAGAAGCTTAACCGCATCAACACAGACTTCACATTACAGGAAATGCGTACGCTGTGTATAACCTATGACCTTGATGCGAATGTATTTTTTTTACATTAAAGGTTCCTATTTAGGCAACTTTTTATTTTTACTTAGAAGTTCCTAATTAGGCAACTTAAAAGGAGGCAGTCAACATGAACAAACGTAAATCCTGCATAACGTACTTGTTCCAAGATTCACTCGCTCGTCGGATGAAGGTGCTCGGTGTATCTCGGTCAGAGCTAGCCACTATGACTGGTCTTTCACCCTGCACAATCCTTACGGCGTGTAATGGTAGACCAGTATCGGTACGAACAATCGCCAAAATTCTTGAACACTTACAAGTTGATTCATCTGAAGAAGATGACTTCTGGGGCATTGACCCTGTATAGGAGGTAATTATGAATCCTGAAAAAGATGATCATATCATCGTTGAAAACTTACATGTCCAAGCAACGTACAGAACCGCTAAGATTGACCTCTGGTTCAACCGAATCCTTGGACTTTTGATGGCGGTAACACTTGCAGTTATCCTCATCTACTTTGCGACGGCATTAACTCTACTATGAACCCAACCATTACTGTGAAGCAAATGGCTAGCGTTTTAGGCCTAACCCTTACAGCGGTTAGAGAGGGCATCGCTAACAACCATTACAAAGCCTTCGCCTATTGTTACGGCAAAGGCAAGAAACGAACTTTCGTCATTGACCGGTTCGGATTTGAAACATACCTGGCTCGAACAGGGAGAAGTGAAGAGTACATCAAGGAGGCATTTAATTATGCATGCATTTCTTAAATTAGTAGCCGGATTAATCCTTATGGGCTCCGTTGGTAGCCTCGAGATTGACCGCATAGGCTTTACTCAGTATTTCGTCCAATGCGCCTTGGGGGTGGCCCTATGGATTGTGGCCGAGCAAGGCCAAACAATCAGACGGCTCAAAAGGAGACAACGATGAGAGTAAAGAAACCAATCGTCCCTATGATGCGGTTGAAGCGTGATTTTGACTTTAAAATGCTGATATACTACAACACTCCATACGGGCTATGTAGTTTCGCTAAAGTCATCGGAGTTAGCTCCACGACATTAGTTAAGCTTTCGAGATATCAACCGGTACGTGTGAGTACTGCCAGGTTAGTCGCAAAAGGACTTGGCCAACAAATTGATTTCATATTTGAGCCATGCTCGATTATGCAAAAGACATGGGGCAATCGATTTGGCTACCGCATGAAGCCGGAAGTGTTCCGTAAGGTGTTAGCTGATAAGGGCTTGACCATTCAAGACGTCGCTGAGATGTGCGGGATGCACTATGGAACTCTATATAGTCATCTCAGCGGCAAGAATAAGTCGATGTCCTTTAGGAAGGCTGTTATCTTGGCCGATAAGTTAAGTATCGATATAGGATTATTATTTGACTTTAGCCAGTATTAAGTGAGGATAGCCTCACATGGGCGATGATGGCCAATTGGTACGGAGCCCTAGTAGTATATGTTGCAATGTAACAGAAAGGAGGTTCCTATGCAGAACCCTACAAAGAACAACGTACGGACCTTTGTTAGAAGTCTGTACAACGCTCGGCTTTTGGAACAAACAGAAGCGGAAAGCGTAGCGCTCGAATCACATTACATTAGCCTTGAAGCCGACGGACGTGTAGCAGCTGCTGAAGCGTTCCACAAAGTCATTAACGGCTTACGTGAAGCACGGAAAGGCGCCCAACGTTTGGAAGAACTTGGCTATGGCACACTAGCGAATAAGCTTGTACCTGATGCGGATAACTTCATCAAGCGTATGCGTAAACCGCTCCACGAATGGTGGTATGACAACTTAGATGTTAACTCCGAGAAGGGCCAAAAGTGGCATGCAGTCCTTGAAGTGGCCAAGCCTTACGAAATTGAGATTCGTAAGTTGAAGTCCGCACGTAATGCGTTAAACGCTATTATCGAACGTTCCGCTTCAGGGAAGCAAGCCGTAGTCGAGCTTAAGAAATTTGGATTCGACTATGACACCTGGGCACATGCACAAGTTGATATCGGCGGTCCTACTGACTTTGATATTCTTAAACGCCCAAAAGAAAACGACCGCATCAGTACTGGAACTACTGACACGGCCACATCAAAATAATTTGACACTTATATTATACGAGGTATTTGAACTATGAACAAGAAAGTAATTGTATCCACGCTCGCAATCTCCGCGCTCGCGGTTAACGTATTCGCACAAGGTAGTAACTTAGGCCCTAACGGCACCGCTAATGGTGACGCAAGCTTAGTGATTGGTACGAATAATACAACTACTACAAACGCTACATCCGCCTTCATCGCGGGCACTCAAAATACAGTATCTGCTCCAAATGGCATCGCCTTTGGTACTAATAACACTGTAACTGGGGAAAATGGTTTCGCCGGTGGTAACGACGCAAAAGCATCCGGCCGTAACTCCTTCGCATTCGGCTCTCACGCTGAAAGCTTGGTTGAGTACACGGTTGCCATCGGCAACCAAGCTAGAACGGCGTCCTATGATAGCGTCGCTATCGGCAACGGTGCATTCGTATCTGGAGAGTCTAGTGTGGCCTTTGGCCGGTCCAACAACGTAACTGGAGAAAACTCCGTCGCAGTCGGTGCTAACAATGGCACCGTAGCCGGCGGTCAGTCCGCTGTGGTTGGCTACAACAACAAAATTGGCTCCCAAAAGGAACAACTTATATTCGGGTCTCACTCTGAAAGCAATGGACAAGGTGCTCTCGTATTTGGCACACATGCCAAAGCGTTAGCTACGGATGCAGTTGCAATCGGTAATAATGCATTAGCTGATAAGGCGAACGCGGTAGCCATAGGCACTAACAGCGTTACAGATGATGCGGTTGGCGTTGATGGGGTAGACCTTAACGGTACACGCCATATCTTCGCCGGCGAACAACCAGGCGCCGTAGTTTCCTTTGGCTCAAAAGCTCGCACAGGTGCAGGTGGCGTGGCTCAGTATAATAGACAACTTCAAAACGTGAGCGCAGGGCGCGTTGAAGCGGATAGCTTGGACGCGGTCAACGGCTCCCAATTATACGCTGCGTACGATGAAATCAACACATTAGGTGCGAAAGTGCGAACTAATACAGCTGATATTAGCACACTTCAAGATACATCTGCCAACCACGAAACGCGTATCACGAACTTGGAAAACCGTCAATACAACATGGCCGGTGAAATCAATAATCATATCAATACTACAAACCAACGTATTAACAAGTTGGGTGCAAGTTCCGCAGCATTAGCAGGGCTCCATCCTTTGGATTTTAATCGTAGCGATAAGGTCAGCTACGCAGTTAGCTACGGCCATTATCGTAACAGCAACGCCGTAGCACTTGGTGTATTCGCTAGACCTAATGAACGATTGATGATTGGAGTAGGTGCTACCCTAGGCGCTGAAAACCAATACACTATTAATCTTGCGTTTAAGACGGGTAAAGGTTCTGATTACCTCGCTGAGGCTAAGGATGCGCAAAGCCGTATCAGCAAGTTGGAACGCTTAGTGGATGAGTTAACGCAAGAAGTTGCTGCTCAACGTCGCATTTAGGAGGTCACTATGAAGAAGAACGCACCCTACACGCTCAATATCGATATGTCCTTATCCGAAGATATGAATACACTCGCATGCAAAACCGAAGCATCAGTACACAATGAAATCGTATTAGCCTCGATGCTTGCTGGTGCAGTTGTTTCAATCGCTCATGGCCATAGCCATGATCCGCACAAGTTTGCAGAAGCCGTATGCGGTACGATTATGGGATTTATTGATAAGCCAGGTTTTACGAAGCCGAATCACAAATTATCTTAGAGGTGATGCAAATGGCTCGGAAAAATAGAAGAAAAAGGATTGTGAAAGATACTGCAATAGAACAGTTGATTTCACCTAAAACGGATAAAACCGTTCCACCTAGTCCATGGGATGTATCGAAATCCCTAAGGGAACAATCTAAACGTGAAAAGATTGTTGCGGAGCGACTTACTAAGATTGATACCTGGGTGACTAGAGCTTGCCAAGTCGTATTCATCATCTTAGGTATTTGTGTTCTCATGCTGTTACATGTTCATGACATTATTTAAATATTAACTAGAAAGGATTTCCTCATGATAAAAGTTACTTTTGAAGCAAAAAACTATGTATCCCTTTGTGAAGAACTTAAATTGTTCCTCAGCTACAGTAATATTCCTACGACGGAAGAACTGCCCACAGCTCCTGTGGTGCCCGCCACAGTCCAAGCTCCGCCGGTGGCTCCAGTTGCTCAACCTGCTACAGTAGCACCTGTGGTACCGACATCGGCGCCGTTACAAACACATCCAGATCCAGTGCAAGCACCGCCTACACCGGCTGTACCCGTAGCACCGGTTAAGGAATATACCTTGGAAGAAATTCAAGTGGCCTTGCAACCATTAATGGATGCAGGCCGTACGAATGAAATCGTTGGTCTAATGCAAAAGTATAAAGTTGCTAGCCTTCCTGAACTTCCAAAAGACCAATTCCCTAATCTCGTAGTTGACCTTCGCAACATGGGGGCTCGAATCTAATGGCTAGCCATGCGCTACTAAGCGCATCAAGTTCCCATAGGTGGCTACATTGTACGGGGGCGCCTCGATTAGAGGCGACCTTCCCCGATACTACATCAGAGTATGCAAAGGAAGGAACCCTCGCACATGAACTATGTGAATTGAAACTGAAAAAATACACTACGGCGATGGCCAAAGGCACCTACACCAGGGCCTATAACAAAATCAAAAAGAATGAGTTATGGGCCCCCGAAATGGACGAGACCACAGACGTATATCTTGAATACATCAAGTCCATCATGTTAAGTTACAAGGTCGCGCCTGTAGTCGTCATCGAAAAGCGTGTTGACTTTAGTCAATATGTACCTGAAGGATCCGGCACGGCTGACTGTATCATCTTGGCTGGTGATACGCTCCACATCATCGATTATAAACACGGTAAAGGTGTTGTAGTTGATGCGGATCATAATCCACAGATGATGTTATATGCCCTCGGGGCGATGCACGATTATAGCCTCTTGTATAAGTTCAACACTATCAAGATGGCTATCATACAGCCTCGTGTGAATAACGTTTCAGAGTTTGAAATGTCCTCCGATGAACTACGTAAATGGGGTGAGGAGGTAGTCGCGCCAAAAGCTAAGGAGGCCTACGAAATGGAAGGCCACACATTTGAGGCTGGCGCCTGGTGTGGGTTCTGTAGGGCAAAAGCTCAATGCAGAACACGATGTGAGCATTTTGATGCTATGCATGTGTTCACGAACCAAGACCCTCGTCTGATTAGCCTTGAAGAACTCGGAACGTACCTAGAGCGCGGCAAAGACATCGAATCCTGGTACAAGGATATCAAGGAATACGCATTATCTGAATCCTTAGCCGGTGCTGAAGTGCCAGGTTGGAAAGCCGTAGAGGGTAGAGGTTCTCGCGTGTTCCAAGACGGCGATACCGCTATTCAAACCCTTATTAATGGTGGGGTGGATGAATCTATCCTATATGAACGTAAGGTCCTTACTTTGGCTCAAATCGAAAAGGCCATAGGTAAGAAAGAATTTAATGAACTTGTAGGCGACCAGGTCGTTAAGAACCCTGGCAAACCTACTCTTGTAGTTGATACGGATAAGCGCCCACGTATCACTAACCAACCTAGTGCGGCGCAAGTGTTTAATACCAATGGAGGTAACTAATTATGGCATTTCAATGCAAACCAACAGAAGTTCTTTTACAAAACGTACGTTTATCCTTTGTTCATTTACTTGAACCATATACTAACCCTAACAATTTTAGCGAAGCTAAATACAGTGCTATGATTCTTGTACCAAAATCCGATACCGCACAAGTACAAGCTATCAATCAAGCTATTGAAGCAGCAATCGCTGATGCTCGTGTGAAACATGGTGCCAAAGTACCTGCGCAACCTAAAACACCTATTCATGATGGTGATGGATATACGCCAGGCGGTAAAGAATACGGCCCAGAATGTAAAGGTCATTACGTATTCAACGCTTCTCAATCCATGAAATTCAAGCCGGAAGTAGTCGACCTTCAAGGTCAACCTCTTACTGAACCTGGTCAAGTATACTCTGGCATGTATGCGAATGTGCTGATCAACTTTTACTTCTACAACAACCAATCCGCTGGTATCTCCGCCGGTTTAGGCCCTGTACAAAAGGTACGCGATGGTGAACCTCTTGGAGGTGGCCAACCGGCATCCGCTGCATCCGTATTCGGTGCTCCTCAAGGTAGCGCGGCAAATGTATTCGGTGGAGCTGAAGCTGTTCCAGCTATCAACCCTGTTACTGGCCTTCCAATGTAATAGGTGGCCATTATGCGCCATTTAAACATTGACATTGAAACGTTCTCATCCAATGACATCGGCGCAGGTGTATACAAATATGTCGAAGCGGAGGATTTCGAAATCCTCCTATTCGCATATGCGTATGACTTTGGCCAGGTTGAAGTCGTGGATCTAGCACAAGGTGAAACAATCCCTGATGCGGTGATTGCAGACCTCAAAAATCCGGATGTCATTAAACATGCCTACAATGCACAGTTTGAAATCACCTGTCTAAACAAGGCCGGATATACTACTCCATTACGTCAATGGCGCTGCTCGATGATTCACGGAGCTTATTTAGGGTATCCTATGGGTCTTGCTAAGTTAGGCGTGGCTTTAGGTCTACCGCAAGATAAATTAAAGGATAAAGCTGGCAAGGCTTTAATCCGATATTTTAGTATTCCTTGTAAGCCGACTAAATCTAACGGCGGTCGAACTCGTAACCTACCACACCATGAACCTGAGAAATGGCGAACGTATGTCGAATATAACAGACAAGACGTAGTTACTGAAACGGAATGTTATAAACGGCTCGCATCATTTCCTGTACCTGAGGAGACATGGAACGATTGGTACATCGATATTGAAATCAATAATCGTGGTGTACTCATCGACCATGACCTGGTTATTGGTGCCCTTTGTATTGATGAGGAAAACACGAACATCCTTACAAAGGAAGCCCAGGATATTACACGGCTTGCCAATCCTAATTCTACACAGGCACTCCTTAATTGGATTAACACCAACACAGGGGCTAACCTTCCTAACTTAACTAAGGATACAGTTGATAATGCGCTTAAGAGTGATATTAATCAAGTGGCCAAACGTGTTCTTACCTTACGCAAGAAACTGGCCAAATCATCCGTGTCAAAGTACGTCAAGATGGAAGAATCTTGGGGGTCAGATTATCGTCTCAGAGGCGTATTACAGTTCTACGGAGCCAATCGTACTGGACGATGGGCCGGAAGGCTTATACAGGTTCAAAACCTACCGAGAAACTACATCGAAACGCTTGATGTCGCACGTTCCCTCGTGACACATCGTAATCGTGTAGGACTCGAACTCTTATATGGTGATGTAGCTGATACTCTCTCACAATTAATCCGTACGGCTATTATCGCTCCTGAAGGTAAGACCTTATGTGTAGCTGACTTCTCAGCCATTGAAGCTAGGGTGATAGCCTGGCTAAGCGGTGAGCAGTGGCGTCAACAGGTATTCGCCCATGATGGTGATATCTACTGCGCGTCGGCATCCTCGATGTTTGGCGTTCCAGTCGTGAAACACGGCGAAAACGGACACCTACGACAAAAGGGGAAGGTCGCAGAATTAGCCCTTGGTTATCAAGGCGGAGTAAATGCATTAAAGGCTATGGGCGCCCTTGATATGGGGCTAGCGGAAGAAGAACTTCCGGACATTGTAAGGTTATGGCGTGAAGCGTCACCTCGTATTCGTGATTTATGGTACCAAGTTGAAAACGCTGCGGTATATACCGTAACAACCGGCAACCCTATGGGCCTTGACCATGGAATTATATTTCGTTTAGAAATTGATCCGATATACGGCTATCGTTACATGACGATAGAGTTACCAAGTGGGCGGAAGTTATTCTACCCAGGGGCGTATATCAAGGAAAACCAATTTGGTAAGGACGCCGTCCATTTCAAGGCGCAATTCAACAACGCCTGGGTGGATGATAGCACCTACGGGGGAAAGCTTGTCGAAAACATTACCCAAGCCGTAGCTCGTGACTGCCTGGCAGTTACGTTGAGACGATTAACGATAGCTGGATATCCAATTACTATGCACATCCACGATGAAGCGGTTATGGAAATCCCGTCTGAAGGGAAAGAGGAAACCCTTGATAAGGTTAACGCTATTTTTGGGGCCCCGATTCCCTGGGCTGAGGGGTTACACCTATCTGCCGCCGGATTCACCAGTGATTATTATATGAAGGATTAGAAAGGGCGTTGGCCATATGATTAATGATAAAAAACTAATAATTAGCGTAGGCCAAAGTCGCACGTCTAAACAATGGATTCAAACGGAGCTGATGTGGTCCGAGTTCATTGAACGACTTCGTACACCGCAACGCACTACGGAAACAGTTGAGCAGTATCATCAACTACCTAAGTCCGCGCAGGCTAAACTGAAGGACATCGGCGGTTTCGTCGGTGGTAGCTTAATCGGTCTCCAACGTAAGGCGATTAATGTCACCGGTCGTGACCTTATCACCCTTGACCTTGACGCCATTGAGCCTGGCCAAACGGATAATGTAGTGCGTACAGTGGACAGTTTAGGTATGGCGTATGTCGTATACAGTACACGTTCGCACACACCTCATCGTCCGCGGTTACGGGTAGTCATTCCTACTGACCGCACCATGACACCGGATGAGTACGATCCTATCGCTCGTAAGGCGGCCAGTTTAATCGGTATCGGCATGATGGACTCGACTACGTTCGAAGCATCGCGATTAATGTACTGGCCAGGATGTTCTAGTGATGCACAATATGTGTTCCAATATGCAGATAAGCCGTTCTTATCTGCTGATGGCATCCTAGCTGAGTACACCGATTGGCGGGACGTGGCGTCATGGCCACAGGTACCGGGCTCCGAGACATCGGTTAGAGTGAAACAGCTTCTTACGAAGCAACAGGACCCTCTAACTAAGCATGGTATCGTTGGTGCCTTTTGTCGGCAGTATGGTATCCGTGAGGCTATCGATACATTCTTACCCCACGCCTACGCTTACGTCGATGGTTCTAACGACCGCCTAACATACGTCGAAGGTTCTACCATCGGCGGTGCGGTGATATATGACGATGATAAGTTCTTGTACTCACATCACAATACGGATCCGTGCGGTGGTCAACTCGTGAACGCCTTTGACCTGGTTCGATTACATAAGTTCCATGACCTCGACGAGACGGCCAAGGACGGCACACCACCGCATAAGATGCCATCGTTCCTTGCGATGAGTAAGCTAGCCTTTGAGGACTCGGAGGTGGCTATCAGTATCCAACAAGAACGTGCACGTGAGTCCGCTACGAACGTGTTCCAAGAATCGATAAGTAATTCTAATGCTATCGATGTAACCGACCTTGACGCCAACGCTATGCTCGAGACTGAATGGATGAAGTCTGCCGGCCTCAAATATAACGAGAATCAGGGGATTAAAAAGACACGTGATAATATTCTTAAACTATTAACACATGACCCGGCCATCAAGGGACGTATCGCATACGATAAGTTCGGTAGTCGGTATATGGCGATGGGTGCCTTACCATGGGCCTTATCGGAACATGGTAAACGCATTTGGACTGACACCGATGATAGTGGTATTCAGTGGTACTTAGAAAACCGATTCGATATTACGGGTAAGGATAAAGTCTTAGATAGCGTGTTACTGATAGCGAAACAAAACGCGTTCAACCCGGTAACCGATTATTTGGATAGTCTTACCTGGGACGGTGTGGAACGATTAGACACGATCTTCATCGATTACCTCGGGGCTGAGGATAACGTGTACACACGCGCAGTAGGTCGCAAGGCCTTCGTAGCTGCAGTAGCACGTGCCTACGAACCAGGGTGTAAATATGACACCATGCCGGTATTAGTCGGCGCCCAAGGGATAGGGAAATCATCTCTTATTCGATTAATGGGCAAGGATTGGTACGCTGATGGGCTTAACACATTTGATGGTAAAGAAGCCGCCGAAAGTATCCAAAATAGTTGGCTAGTTGAAGGCGGTGAAATGACAGGATACTCAAAGTCGGAGGATAATGCATCGAAACAATTCTTATCACGCCAGGTCGATGTATTCCGTAAGGCCTATGGTCGCCGTACTGAAGAATATCCACGCCAATGCGTGTTCTTTGGTTCTACTAATCAACACGAGTTCTTAAAAGATATTACGGGTAACCGCAGATTCTGGCCAATTCAGCTTGGTTTAAAGAAACCAACGAAAAATGTATTTAGGAATTTACCCGGTGAAGTGGATCAGCTGTGGGCGGAAGCCAAAGCTAGATACCGCCAAGGGGAAAGCTTAATTATTGAAGATAATGAGGAAGTGCTTCGCCTTGCAAATGTAGCACGTGAAAGCCATATGGAAGGAAATGCTAAAGCCGGTGTGGTAGCTGAGTTTTTGAAACAGAAAGTACCTGAGAATTGGAGCACGATGTCTCCTAAAGCACGTGATATGTTTATGTCAGGCACACACGCGGTACCGGGACAGGTGCTAGTATTCCGTGACAGGGTATGTGCTGCAGAAGTATGGGTTGAATGTTTTGGACGTCCATTATCTTGGATGAAGAAGTCGGACAGCCGTGAACTCAATCAGATTTTAGATAACATTCCATTCTTAATGAGGTTTGATTCGATGAAAAAATTTGGGCCTTATGGAGCCCAAAGAGGATTCTCAATTATACCTGGATTAATGTAATTTTGAAGGTAACATTCCTGAAAATGCCCCCGTATTCTCAAAAAGAATGTTACCTGAGAATGTTACCATGTTACCCGAATGTTACCGGAATGTTACCTAGAATGTTACCCTAACAAACCTAGTATTTATCTATATTTATAGTACTTATTATATATAAAGGTAACATTTATATATATATATAGTAGAAATATATATATTTAAGTACGTTATAGGGGTTAAACGGGGTTAAATAGGGTATGTATCTATATGTAAAGGAAAAAAGTGCAACTTTGTTACCTTAGGTAAATGATAATCTCAAAATGGAGGTGTGATAATGCTTGAAAAACTTGTCGAACAGAAACTCGTTCGGGGTGTTAGAGAGTTGGGCGGTAAGGCCTATAAGTTTGTATCGCCTGGCAACGTCGGGGTGCCTGATCGGATTGTGATATGGCCGGACGGTACCGTTCAATTCGTAGAGCTTAAAACGACACGAGGTCGATTAAGTCAACTACAGGATGTGCAGTGCAAAAAGCTATTGAGCCTACTGCAGACCGTTTACATCCTATACGGCCCTGAAGCCGTTAAGGATTACTTAACGAATGAAGGTGGTATTCATGGCGAGAGTTCCGTGTAAGAACTGTACCCGGCGTACACCTGGCTGTCATGGTATGTGTTCTGACTATAGCTTGTACAAATTACTTAGTAAGTACGAAAAAGCAAAGGAGCATGATGATACCGTCGTACAGTCATATAGCATGACTAACGTTCGAAAGATTCGTCATAAGATGCAGAAGGCAAAGTACGGATGCACGGTTAAGGATTAGGAGGGGCTATAGTGAAATTTAATCCACATCCCTATCAAAAGTATTGTATCGATAGGGTAGTAAAACAAAATAAGCTAGGCCTATTCCTAGATATGGGCCTTGGTAAGACGATTATCACGTTATCCGCTATATACCAGTTGAAATACAACTACTTCCAGGTTAAGAAGGTGCTTATCATAGCGCCTAAAAAAGTAGCGGAAGCAACCTGGCAACGTGAAGCCGCTAAATGGGACGGCGTTGGTATTCTTAGAATATCCACGGTGTTAGGCCCTTTAAAGAAACGTATTCAAGCGCTAAATACGCCGGCGGATATCTACATCATTAATCGCGAGAATGTATCCTGGTTAGTGAGCTATTACAAAAACGCGTGGCCATTCGATATGGTAGTAGTCGATGAATCGAGTTCCTTTAAATCACATCGTGCCAAACGATTCAAGGACTTATCGAATATGTATAACCATATCAACCGTATGGTGCTACTAACCGGTACACCATCACCTAATGGGCTGATTGATCTATGGGCCCAGGTCTACTTATTAGACCGTGGCCAAACATTAGGTAAGACATACACCGCATTTAGAGAACATTACTTTGACCCGGACCAACGAGGTCGTGATGTGATCTACAGTTACAAGCCAAAGGCGAATACAGATGATGCGATTATGTCAGCCATAGCGCCATTATGTATCTCGATGAAGGCTAGTGATTACTTAGAACTACCGCCGATTGTGTATGACACGGTGCCTGTGGTGTTAGACGCTAAGGCGAAGAAAGCTTATGAAAGCATGGAACGTGATGCCGTCCTTGAAGTGTTTGGAGCGGATGAAGAAATAACCGCCATGAGTGCGGCTGCTTTATCCAATAAACTCCAACAATTGGCCAACGGTGCCGTGTATGATGATGAGCGTAACGTCCATGAAATCCATGATTGCAAGATAGAAGCCTTCATGGAGCTTATCGAACAGCTACACGGTAAGCCGGCGTTAGTGTTCTACAATTTTAAACACGATTGTGCCAGGCTGAAGGAGGCCCTAGCGAAAACGGATCTGCGTGTACGGGAATTAAAAGGCGCCGATGAAGAGTTCGATTGGAACGCCGGCAAGATTGACGTACTGTTAGCACATCCCGCATCAACTGCGTATGGGCTAAACCTACAAGATGGCGGTAATCATGTAATATGGTTCGGCCTTAATTGGAGCCTAGAACTATATCAACAGGCAAACAAGCGCTTGCATCGTCAAGGTCAAAATGAAAAGGTAATCATCCATCACCTTATATCTGTAGGTACGCGGGACGAGGATATGATGGAAGCCTTAGAGAAGAAAGACGAAGCACAAGAATATGTCCTTCAGTCATTGAAGGCACGGATTGATAAATATGTGAAAGGATAACAGCAGGAAATATGAATCCACTAACTGAACGAAAGGTTCAGCAGATATTGGGCAAGAAGCTATTCTTGCGAAAGGTATGTATTCCCAATGTTCTTATGTGGCGACCCCATAATACCGAGTATGAAGCGGACTTCATCTACTTTGACTTGAAAACCCGGTATGTCACGGAGGTTGAAATCAAAACAAGTATTGAGGACTTCAGACGTGATTTCCAAAAGGATCATCGCCACGATAACTGCAATGTTAAATATCTCTACTATGCGGTACCTACTGAGCTATACACGGAGCATAAGGACGAAATACTATCCGCAATTGGTCCCAACGGCTTAATATTGATTACTTACAGGGTACGAGATAATGGCATTCTTATTGAGCGAGCTGATTTTGAAAAGCGGGCTAAAGCAAGAAAAGCGGTCATACCGCTTAATCAGAATAAGCTTGAATACTTTATGAAAATCGGATGCATGAAATGGGTGAGCAGATATGTGGAGCCTATTTCAATACGTAATGATAAGAAGGAAGGTTAAACTATGAGCAGAATATGTAAGACTTGTGGAAGCTTATTCAAGGCTACCGGTAACGAACAAGAGTGCCCTACCTGTAAGGAAGGGTTCAACGATATCATGGATATCATCAAGGGGCGAGACAGTAAGGAGACAGTAAAAGACAGTAAAAAGACAGAAGAGCCACCTACTACACAAGAGCCATCGCCTAAGATGACTACCTGTAAGGTGTGTGGTAAGGAGTTCGAACAAACTGGCAAAGGTCGACCTGCTGTCAATTGTCCGGAATGTCGAGAGGCTTTGAAACATGAATATAAGGCGCCATCTAAGGTGAAACCTGCTGAGTCTAAAGCAAAGCCAACAGTCGCCGTAGCGACGGAAGAAGAGAAGGCTAAGCAGTACGGCAAGATTGAGCCTGAGCCAGTAGTAACGGATACGGCTTCAACCGGCGTATCAGTAGCCGACAGTAAGTCTACTGATACAATGAACGATGCGGTACATCATCCACAGCATTACGCACTGCCAGGTTTAGACGTTGAGAGCGTTGACGTCATTCGTGCTGTATTGACACCAGAAGAGTTCAAAGGATGGTGCAAGGGTAACGCATTAAAGTATTCCCTTCGGGCAGGTCGTAAGGATCCGGCGAAAGAAGTTCAGGACTTAGCGAAGGCAGGCGTGTTCTTAAGTTGGATTACCGGGGAGTAGCCTATGCATACTAGCGCAAGTTTCGAGAAACTGCTACACGACCATGGGCATTACCTGGATGACTTATACATAATCACTGTTCGATATGTTAACTACTTGGAGGAACAGTACGAGATGGCGTATGTACGAAGCGAAGAAGTCATCCGCGAATATAAGGAAGCTGGTAATGATCAGTTCGATGATAAGACCTATTCGTATCCTTGGTATCATGACGAGCGTTGGGATGAAGCTACCGATACATTGGAAGCGATAGAGGATGAAGTCGATGAGCTGTACAAGATTGTAGAAGGGAGGGATTACATATGACACAGGATAGTATTGATAGGATGTGAACGTATGGGTAAACGTACGAGTAAGGGGACACATCCGGGTATAAGTAAACTGCAAAGGCTGATGGATAGCCATAGACGACTAACCGACGTCGAGGCGCACTTGCAACGTCTGGAGCAAGAAGCACGAAGTGAGTACCCTATCACCGAAGAGCAACAGCTAAATCTCAAGACGGCGTATCGTGATTTGCTTGAAGAGTCAAGGCGACTATCGAGGGAACGATATGAGCTATGGGCTATCATCCATCAAGTGCCGAGCGATTGTGAGCGTACATTCCTTGAATACCGCTACTACTTTGGCCTTGGCATGAAGGACGTCATTGAGGCGATGCACTACAGTGAGCCCCAGGTCTACCGCATACGTAAGATGGCTGTCAAGTCTTTTTGCAAACTTTTTGAAAATTTCTAAAACATGATATGAAATGATAGTTGCACTTTGTGGTACCTTATGGGTGTGGATACGGAAACGAGCGCCGTGTCCACGCACTGTAGGGTAGTTCATAGTGATACCTTTCATGTACTTACACTTCTCTCCTGGGCAGTAGCCCAAACATGAAGCGAAGCATTGAGGACTACGAACAACCGCGTAGTCCTTTTTGTTAGCTTTAATTAGAAAAGAAATACACTAAATTAATTTAAAATTATTTTTAAAATTTTTAAAACAAAAAGGTACTTCCTCGACGGAAAATCGCCGGTGGTCGCCTCCGCGCAATGTTTGTCCGCATGTGAAAAATTTTTTCAAGTAGAAAGTACCCTACCAATAGACACTTACGGAAGGAGGTCCAAAATGGCCACGGAAAGACCCAAAGTCAAGTTCGATGACAACGGCGAGATCATTGTCACCACAAAAGTGCTATGCCAGATTCTGGACCTCGGTCCGGAAATGATATCACGCCATAATCGTGCAGGTATGCCGAAGGTGGCAACGGGTTGGTGGAACGTTCGTGAAGTTCTTGTTTGGCTTGGCATGTCTAAGGATAAGGACGGAACGAAATCCGCTGCTCAAAGAAAACTTGAAGCCGAGGCGGACTATAAGGAAGCCAAAGCAAAGCGCGAAAAGCGAATGAACGAAGTTCTTGAAGGCCAATATATTGCGGTCGAGGACGTAACTCGGGAATGGACTGGACGCGTTAATGAATTGAAATCATCCCTTGGGCTGTTACCTAAAGCGGTTAGCAAAGAATTTCCAGATGCAGAAACAAGGGTGATTGTAGAGAGGACGGTGAATGAGTGTGTCAACGAGTACCTCGAAAGCTACGCGCGCGACGGCGTCTACACGAAAGCGAAAAAAAGTTAATTCGAAAGATTCCAGGAATCCGAATAAACAATGTCATTACAATTCATCGCACAATTCTAGTACTTCGTTTACGTGGACAACGCAAGAACTCGCAGCATTCAAGCCTCCGGAGCGGTACACCGTTTCCACATGGGCCGACAAGTTCAGAGTACTCCCAAGCACTAGTGCAGAACCCGGGCCATGGCACACGCACCGCACTCCATACTTACGAGAGCCTATGGATATGCTCAACAATGATTTGATTGAATCGATTGTACTGTGTTTTGGTGCACAAATTGGTAAGACCGAAGCTGAACTCAACATGATAGGTTTCGCGCTTCATCAATCTAAGGCACCAGTAATGATGGTATATCCAACAGATATGCTAGCAAAGTTCAATAGTGAAAAACGTGTTCAGCCAATGATCACGAACACAGAACCTCTGGCCAAAATGTACAACGAGAACGCAAGTTCGAAGTTAGAACTCAACTTCAACACAGGGAACTACATGGTATTGTCCGGTGCTAACTCTCCATCGAGTCTAGCGTCAAGGGCTATCAAGTATGTGTTCTTCGATGAAGTTGATAAGTATCCGGTATTCTCCGGAAAGGAAGCCAATCCAATTAAGCTGGCAACGGAACGTACTAAAACGTTCGTTGATGCCAAACACGTGATGGTATCAACTCCAACAGTCGAAAATGGCAATATCTGGACCGCTTTCAAGCAAGCTCACGCACAGAAAGAGTACTACGTACCGTGCCCACACTGTGGTGAGTATCAAAAGCTAGTGTTCAAACAGATTAAATGGCCCGATGAGGCTAAAGGCAATAAGGACCGCATCAGGGATACCGCCTATTATGAATGCGTGCATTGTAAGAAAGCGATACACGATAAGCACAAAATGGATATGCTTCGTAACGGAGAATGGCGAACCGAAAACGAGCCCGATTGTCGAGTGCGTTCGGTTGGCTACCACTTATCGTCCTTGTACTCTCCATGGATAGCCTTTGGGAAAGTTGCATACGAGTTCTTTACTTCAAAAGACTTCCCAGACCAACTTATGAACTTTATTAACTCGTGGCTAGCAGAACCTTGGCGAAGTGCTAAGACGAAAAGCACACAAACGCTACACTTCACGGAATCAACCTATGAGCGTGGCGTAGTACCCGATAAGGCAACGCTACTTATCGCTAGCGTTGACGTACAGCTTGACCACTTCTGGTGGGAGGTTAGGGCCTATGCGCCAGGCGTCAAGTCCTATCTTATTGATTATGGCCAAGCTAGTACATGGGATGACCTAGAGGAAATCATAGTCAACAGGGAATATCCAACAGAATATGGCGAACCTAGACAGGTGATGAAGGCGGGCATTGACTCAGGTTTCAGAACCGATGAGGTGTACCAATTCTGTGCAAAGTTCCCTGAAATATGTATTCCGTTAAAAGGTTCATCAAATCATAAGACACTAACAGCGCCGTACTCAATGTCAAGCGTTGAAAAGGGTGTTATCGGGGGGCTTAAATTGTACGTCCTTAATACGGACTACTGGAAGGACTTTATATTTGCACGGATGGTACGGCCAACGGATGAGGTCGGTACAATCCATCTGTTCAAGGATTGTCCACAGGAATATACCGACCATCTCAGGTCGGAGGAAAAACAAGAAATCCGCAACGTGAAAACGGGTGAAGTTACGGTGCAGTGGAAACCGCTCACGGGTCACCCTACGAATCACTTGCTAGATACCTGTACATACAATGCTGCTGTAGCAGATATTGCAGGGGTGAAGTATTTAACCGAACCCGAAGAATACGAAGAATCCAATTCCGTAACCGAGGATATCGACTACGGTGTAGGAATGGGAAATACGAACCATTGGTTTAGATAAGGAGGTGAACCATGAGCGATGTAAACGAACAATTGGATCGTATCCGTGAAGTCATCGAGGATATCGAAACAAAAGGATATTCCGAGTTACAGATTGGCGGTAAGCGGTTCAAAGCAATTGACCTTCCCGTGTTATATGCACGAGAGCAAACGTTAATGCAACGGGTTCATGAGGAAGCTAACGGCTTTCAAAGCGATGCATACGTAACATGGGGTGGACGATGAATATCTTAGATAAGGTAATCGGTTGGGTTAGCCCAGAGAGGGCGCTTAATCGTATCGCAGCACGAGAGGCTATCCGCCAATATGATGCGGCGTCAATGGACCGATTAAGTAGTGATTGGCAACCGGCTTATGGCACCGCTGAGCAGTTGGCTACCGGGGCACGTGATCTAATCCGAGGTCGAGCTCGTGCGGCTGAAATGAACAGCGACTTAGCAGAGTCTGTAGTAACGGCTTTAATTCGTAACGTTATTGGCGTTGGGATTAAGCCACAGGCAAAAGTTAGAAGCGGTAAGGGTAAGTTAAATACAAACCTTAACAACAAAATAGAAAAAGCCTGGGCAAAATGGACTGAGGCTGAAAACGCGGATGTCAGAGGCCTGTCTAACTTTTACGAATTGCAGTCTATCGCACTACGACGGATGCTGTATGATGGCGAAATTCTTGTCAATAAAACTGCACAAGGCGAATACCTTCCGTTATCGATTCAATTGATTGAGGCGGAGAATATCGGAGCAGTTAGCTTACAACATGGTAAGAATAATATCATCAACGGCGTGGAGGTTAACGAATATGGGAGACCAGTTGCGTATCACGTATATCAAAGCGATCCAATGGGGTTACGCAGTTTCGACGCATTACGGCTAACTACTAACCAGGCGTTCTTATTATTCAAGCCTACTCGTACCTCTCAACTTCGAGGGATGAGTCACCTGGCATTAGTCCTTCGCCGTATCCACGATATTGATGAATACATGGACGCAGATTTAATTGCTGCCCGTGTATCGGCCTGTTATAGCGCGTTCATTACGTCTCAAAATTCAGCACGTCAAGCGACGATGCTACCTAGGGATAGTAAAGGACGTCCTAACATGACACTAGCACCAGGTATGGTTAGACACCTTAGCCCTGGTGAATCTATTGAGTTCGCAGACCCTAAGCGTAATGCAGGGACTGCGAGTGAATACTCGGCAACTCAGACTCGGAGAATTTCCTCCGGTCTAGGAATGAGCGCGGATATCGTGGCTCGTAATATATCAGGTAACTTCTCAGCAGCAAGGCAAAATCTGTTAGAGGACCAAAAGACCTTCCGACAATGGCAAGAATTTGTTATTGCACACTTTTGCATGCCGATTTGGAAAGCCTTTATTGACGCATTGTACCTAGCAGGTGAACTACCATCTGACTACTTGGCGAATAAGGACAAGTACCAAGAAGTATCTTGGCTCGCACCAGGTTGGTCGTGGATAGATCCAGTTAAGGAAGTGTCCGCTAATAAGGAAGCCATCAAATCTGGCCTTACAACCTTAGAGGATGTGTGCGCAGCATCTGGGCGTGATTGGGAGGAAGTTCTTGAACAACGGAAACTCGAACAGGATAGAGCCAAGGAGCTCGGGGTGTTGCTAGATTATTCTAGCGAGTTGCAACCATTGATGGACCCAGATAGTGACAATAACGTCCAACAATCACAGGAAGGAGCTGATGGCTAACAATGGACGAAAACGAAAAACGTAGCATTTATGGTAACTATTGCCGTGAATCTACGATTGACCAAGTCGACTCTGACAATCGGACGGTAGAACTTTCCTTCTCCTCCGAAACGCCATACGGCCGTTGGTTCGGCGATGAAATCCTTTGCCATGATGAAGAATGTATCAACCTCGATAGATTTAATGATGGCTTAGGTACCGTGCTATTTAACCATGATCGTGATGCGGTCGTGGGGCACATTGAAAAGGTGTGGATTGAAGATAATCGAGGTAAAGCGCTAGTACGTTTTGACGACGATGAACAATCCGACGCCATCTTTAAGAAAGTCCAATCCGGTACGCTTCAAGGTGTTAGCGTTGGATACTCTATTAAACGCTATGAAGTGTTAGAAGATGATAGTACTACATCCACGAATGGCCGTTTCACAGGCCCCGCATACGTCATCACCGATTGGGAACCTTTAGAAATCAGCATTGTATCCGTACCTGCAGACCCTACGGTCGGCGTAGGTCGCAGTGCAGATGATATTCAAATTCATACAAGTATTGACACACAGGAGGAAAACAAAGGTATGGATGAAAATGAAAAATTAACTGAAACTCCAGAAGTGAAATCCGCTCCAGTTGAAGCAGGTATCACAAAAGAACAATTGGCAAAAGCTATGGAAGAAGAACGTAAACGTACTTCCGAAATTACTGCTATGTTCCGTGACTTCGATGTTGAAGGCGCAGACGAAGCAATCGTATTGGGCAAATCCGTTGACGAAGCACGTGCAATGGTAATGGACCAATTACGTGCGCGTAACGCAGGCGTGTCCGTTAAAATGGGCGAATCTGAATCCGATAAATTCCGTGCAGCTGCACAAGATGCAGTATTAATGGCGGCAGGTATTCAAGTGGCTGAACCAGCGCCAGGTGCTAACGAATTACGCGCACATTCCTTAGTTGAATTAGCACGTGAAGCATTACAACGTGAAGGCCTTCGCGCTAACTTTGGCGATAACTTGGAATTGGCACGTGAAGCTATTAACTCCACATCCACATTCCCTGCTATCATGTCCAACTTGGCAAATAAATCCGTAATGAACGGCTTTAACGAAGCAGAAACTACGTACCAATTATGGGCGGGTAAAGGCTCTAATCGTGACTTCAAGGAAGCTACACGCGTAGCATTATCTGAAGCAGGTGACTTGGAATTAGTTCCAGAAGGTAGCCAATTCAAGGCTATGACATTCAAGGAAGCTTCCGCACGAACTAAAGTCGCTACTTACGGCAAATTGTTTAGCTTAACTCGTCAAGCAATTATCAACGATGACCTTGGTATGTTCTCCGCTATCGCAACTCGTTTTGGTTCCGCAGCTAAACGCTTGGTGAACAAAATGGTGTACGCACAATTGACAGGTGACGTAGTGATGGACGATGGCGTTGCATTGTTCAATAGCAAACACGGTAACGTTGCATCCACAGGCGAAGCATTATCCGTCAAAGCTATTGCTAAAGCAGTAACTGCTATGCGCCGTCAAAAGGGTATCCAAGGCACTGCTACACTTAACATCACACCTAAATATTTAATCGTTCCGCCTGAACTTGAAATGGTAGCATACCAACTCATGAACTCCACTGCAGACGTGGCAGGAATTAACTCCGGTGTGGTTAACCCATACAAAGGTCGATTCACTGTTATCGCTGATGCAGAAATCACTGACCCAGATGCATGGTACTTAGTAGCGGATGCAACTCAACACGATACTATTGAAACTACATTCTTGAACGGTGTAGAAGCTCCACGCTTAGAAACTCGTCAAGGCTTTGATGTGGATGGTATCGAATATAAAGTTGCATTGGACGTAGGCGTACGTGCACTTGATTTCCGTGGCCTTTATAAAAATGCTGGTAAATAATTAGGGGGTAACGATATATGATGACACAATTCGTACAAGAAACTGACCGCATTGACATTACTGCAACAGCAGAGGTCAAAGCCGGTAATATCGTAGAAGCTGGCGCAATTCACGGTGTAGCTATCACCGATATGAAACAAGGTGAAGTCGGCGCCATTAAAGTAACTGGCGTATTCAAAGTAATTGCTAACAAAGCCGATACTTTTGAAGTTGGTGACGTAGTTAACTTCTTGACAGATAAAGCTGTTAAAACTGGCGGTAAACCATTGGGTATCGCGGTAGCTCCAAAAACTGCTGCACAAGATACTGTTACCGTTATGCTAGTGCAAGCTGTCAAAGTTGGCGCATAGTAATAGCCATATTATGAGGATGACGGGGGCCATACGCCCCCGTTAAACCTATGAGGTACAAATATGTATACATACGATGAAAACGTCCTCCTGAGGGCATTTGGTGAGAAAATCACATATGAGGGTAAGACCATCAAGGCAAGCGTAGAAATCGGTGAGTACGATGGCAAGGGCTCAGGATTCGTAACTGGACTAGCCGATAAGGCTAAGATTTGGGTGCGGACTAAAGACATCCCGTTACCTAAGACGCGGGATGAAATATATATCCACGGCAAAAAGTGGTACGTGGATCATATCTCCGATAGCGACGATAAGATGCACTGCCTGGAAATCGTGGCCAACGTAAGGACGGTGAGACCATGAGTAATGAGCCTATCACTATTAATGATGGGGCTACACCGTATCTTGAATTTATCGCTAAGACGAAACCAGACTGGATGCGTAAGGCAATGAAGTCTATGGGCTTCATGATGTCCAAAGCCATTAAGGAAGGCATCAAATCCGGAGCGCCAGGCGGTAAGAAGTATGCTAGCTTCATGCCACCGGCCATGAGGGCTCAACTTGAAGCAGCATTCGGCGCTAAAGTTAGAAGAGCCTACAGAAAAGGTGGTAAGGCTGACCGCGAAGGTTGGACGCATAAGTCTCGTGATGAACTTATTGCGAGTGGTGTAAAAGCCGGCACAGTTGGGTATACGCCTCTTGGTAAGATGTACCGAGCCGTAGGGTACCAGTACGACGCTAAGTCTGAATCGGTCAAAGTTGGGTGGCTATCTAATTCTGCTAAGAAATTAGGGGAACAGATAGAGAAGGGCTACACCAAGGAAATAACAGAGAACATGCGCAAGAAATTATTTGCGCATGGGTTCCAGTTGGCCAAGGGGAAAACGACCTTCACCATTAAACCTCGTGAAACCTTCGGCCCGATGCGTAACGCCCTTCAACCTAAACTCGTACCGTTCCTTGAAAAGAAAATCGGTGAGTACGCACTCGGTAATACCTCATGGGGCTCTAGTAATCGAGTATACAAAGTGAGGTAGGTATGCAAACAATTCCACTCGCAGTGATTGCGAACCGTTGGGTTGAGGCTATTAAGGATAATGATCGTATCAATGAGTTCTGTCAAGAAAAGTACGGTAAGGGCCTATCCATATTTGTAGGGTATGACGATGCAGGGGCTCCCCTCGAGGAGGATTGCCCATGCGTTATTGTCCTTATGGATAGTAAGTCTGAAGGGCTTGCAGATTCCTATTCGTATACACTCCAGCTCGTATGGGGAGTACATCGGAAGGAATCGGAACGTAATGGCCGTGTCATTACCTATACCGGGGCATTTGAAACCGATGAACTCGGCCAGTTACTCATTGAATGTATTATGGCCGTCAACCCTAATTATCCAGTCATTAACATTGACTATGAAACGGATAATGTATCGTGGCGCCCTGTGTATCCAGGCAAGGCCACATTCACAATAGAAATACCGCACGTAATCGGCGGTCACGTTGAATATTAATAGGAGGATAACATGGCAGTAGCTAAACGTGCGCAAGGCGCACAATCCAAATTAACAATGGCTTTTGAGACTGACTTTGGCGTTACACCGTCCACCGGTGGCGTGGTTATGCCAATCATTAGTTCCTCGTTAAAAGCAAGTCAAAATCTAAATGATTCTAATGTAATTCGTGGTACACGTAATCCAGCTGCGCCTAGCCGTGGTAACATCGATGCATCCGGCAGTATTACGCCACCGGTCGATGTAATCGGCTTCGGCTATTGGTTGAAATTAGCCTTTGGCGCGCCTACTTCCACAGCCGGTGCAGGCTCCACGCATAAGCATGTGTTCAAAATCGGTCCGGATATGCCATCCGCTACATTCGAGCAAGGCTATAAGGATATCAGCACATATCAACAATTTAGTGGCGTTCGCATGAATAAAATGGCGCTTAACTTTGGCGGTGACTCCGAGTTAACAGCGACTATCGACGTAATGGGATGCAAGGAAACAATGGCAGCAGTTCCATTTGATACAGCACCTACTCAAATTGCATTTACCCCGTTTGAAAACCTTGAAGCCACAATCAAAGAAGGTGGCGTGACAGTTGCTAACGTATTGTCTCTAAGCCTTAACATTGATTTCGGCTTGGATGGTGATTCCTACGCTATCGGTAATAAAGGGTTCCGTACCTATATCGATACAGGTATCGTCGGTGTATCTGGTACATTGAAAGCGTTCTTCCAGAACATGGACCTTTTGAATAAAGCCGTAAATGGTACAGAATCTAGCCTTGAATTGACACTCACCAAAGGGGATAACTCCTTGGTTATCAAATTACCTGAATTGATTTACGAACGCAATTCCCCAGGTATCGATGGTCCTAAAGGCGTTAACATCGAAATGCCGTTCAAAGCATACTACGGCGATGATGCTGAGGCATCTGCCGTGCTATTCGAATTAACTAATACGCAAACAGCGTATTAATAGGAGGTAACTATGAAGATTCAAGGTAAGGAACTAAAAGCAAGAGCCCTCACATGGTCTGAACGTGAAATGTTGATTAAAGCAGGATTGGACTTCGTATATTGTCCAGTCGAAGACGATGATCAACTAGCAGGTATCATTCGTAGCCGTGATATTATGCGATTCATCTTGATGGATGTATATGGCCTTAGTGATGAGGACCTTAATACTGTATCTGATAAGGAAGCTATGGACTTTGCAGGTAAAGTTATCACAGCTACATTTCAGGTACAAGACGCAACAGAAAAAAACTAAAAGAGGTGTGGGGGTGGATGTCCTCTGACCGTCCGAAGTATTGCCAAGGGTGTAGGGAACTACAATCCGCCACCCGGCAGTCCTTCGACTGTTCGGAGTGTGAATACAATCCTCCGCACCTATTATTTGGCACGAAATTGGCTATGAAACTGTATACCCTATCACGCAGTCAACGCATATATCACACAGGGGGGTTAGCAGGATTTGATTATCCGGCTATCCGCACAGTTGCGGAAATGAATAATATCAACCTGGGTCCGATGTTATTCAACCTCATGTGGATATTAGAGGGATTAGAAATGGAGGCGATGAATAAGGATGTCGAATAATGTAGTAGATATCGTAGTGCAACTGACCGATAAGAATACGCAAGCCGGTTTAGAAAAAATCGCAGCCGCCTCTAAGGGTACAGTTGCAGAGCTCGCAAAATTAAAAACAGAAATGTTGACCATTGGAGCGGGTGCAGGTATCACCGGTCTGGGGTCAAAGCTTGCCAAGGAGGCGCTCGACTGGAATTTATCTGTTAAGAAAATGCAGTCTTTAACAGGTGCCACCGCTGAGCAAGCCAGTACCTTTATCTCCGTGGCCAACTATATGGGCGTAGCTACCGACGTAAGCACTACGGCGTTTGCCAAGTTTGCGAAGGCAGTATCAAACGCACAAGATAAAATGCAAACAGCCTCGGCTGAGGGGAAGCTTGCGACTGATATGTTCAGTCGGTTAGGGATTAGTATTGATCAGATTCAAGGGAAGAACACTCTTGAAGTATTCCAGATTATCCAAGAACGCCTAAGAGGCATGAAGGACGGCGCGGAAAAGACTCGCGTCGAAATGGAATTGTTCGGTAAGACTGGGTACCAACTCCATGGCATGTTGAATATGTCCGCAGAGGCGATGAAGCAAGTCGAGGATCGGGCACGTGCTATGGGGCTTATTATTGACGATGAAGCGGCTAAGAAATCGGCGCAGTTTAATCGTCAATTAAAGGACATGGAACAAACCGGTAAGCGTTTGGCCATCATGATTGGTCAAGAGTTATTGCCAGTGATTATGGACTACACGCAATGGGCTATCGACTTAACAAAGTCCTATAGTAATATGGCCACCGAGCAAAAGGAAGCTATCTCGGGGGTAGTGAAATTTAGTTTTGAAGCTGGCATCGCTGTTACTGTAATTCAGTCCGTAACGACTGCGTTGAAGTTCATGAGGCTTGCTACATTAGCGGCTGCAGGTCCTTGGGTAGCCTTGGCCAGTGCTATCGCATTAGCAGGCAAAGCATTGCTTGACTACCGATACAAGGAGCGTACCAAAGGTACTGACCTCGGTGTTGAAGTCAATGGCATGAAGGCCCATCGGAACATGAACTCCGATAAGGGTACCAGTGAAGCCTATATGGCTAATCATGACGGCAGATACTGGGTTGAGGATAGTTCCTTCTTCGGACTTATTAAGAATGACCGCCTAGCCACTAAGGAGGAAGGCGCTCAAATTGACGCAGCTATGAAGGCTAAGGAAGCGGCAGATGCTGCGAAGAAGAAAGCCGAAGAAGAGCAAGCTAAGATGGAGCAAGAAATCGAGAACGCTAAGAACGGTCTCACTAATAATGAAGCTATCAATAAGGCTAATGAAGAAGCAAGTAAGGCAGCTAAGGCCCAAGAGGCGGCAGCTAAGAAAGCTGAGCAAGCAGCCGAAAAACTAGCAAGTTCCGTAGAACGTCTTAATGAACTTATTCGCAGTCTTACCCTTCAATCTTTGGAGATTGATGGTAGCCAATATGAAATCGATAAGCTCAACGCTAAGAACCAATATGAAACGAATAATAAGAATATTCGTGAGATTATCCGTTCTGCAGCCGGCTTAGGTAATGTCGGAGGTGGTTCTGGTAGTGCCTCTGGCGTATTAGATGCCGCTAACGCTCAACTAGGCAAAGCCTACGTATTGGGTGCAGACGGCACTTGGGCTACAGATTGCGGTAAGTTGTTCGCAGATAGCGTAAAAGAAACATTCGGTAAGGATGTACCTCGGTACGTTCCATCTATTATGGATGCAGCGGCAGAAGCCGGAGCATGGCACCCAGAAGGTGACGGATATGTTCCTAAAGCAGGTGACGGTGTCGTTGTACTTGGTGATAACCATATTGTTATTGCTGACGGTAATGGCGGATACACAGGAGCTAACTCTAGTACAGGGGTAGTTGCTAAGCAGTCTATTTCGGGCGATTTTGGAGCGATTACAGGCTACGTTGATACTGCTAAATTGGTAGGCGCATCTGCAAGCGCATCGGCTTCTAACGATGCCCTTAAGAACGCTAACGCTCAAGCGTTGGCCAACTCCAACCTAGTGGCCGAGGCAAGGGCTAAGAACGAAGAGGTATACCAAAAGAAACTTGCTGAGGCGGAGCGGAATCAAACTATCCGCGTTCGTAAGATGAATGAGGATATTACGAAACTTGACCTTGAACGTACAGGGGACAGACTCCAACTTATCAAGGCTGAGTCCGATGCACAGAAGTCTCAGATTGAGGATAACGTTCGTGAGTACACCAAGGCCGTAGGGGACAAGAAACTCGCCGAGAAGAAGGCAGAGTCGGAACGATTGAAACTTGTAGCCGATACTGAGCAGAAAATCAGAGAGCTTGCCTACACACAAACGACTGAAGCATTAGATCATCAGTCCAACCTGGTGAAACTTGGCCACCTTACACAGGACCAGTCCGATGCCATCTTGGCCGAACAGCTACAGGCCTATATCGACTACTCGAAGGACGAGCTAGCTAATGCACAGATGACGGCTACGCAACGTCTACAGATTGAGAAGAACCTAGTTGAGGCCCAACAAAAGCTATGGGAGATAGCAGGGCGTAACTTGAAATCCCGATTGAAGGAAGCAGCACGTCAATATCAAGAGGAAACCGTGAATTATGCTGACCTTGCGAAGTCGACCTTTGATAGCACGATGAGCAATATTAACTCGACTTGGACAAGTAATCTCGAGGCTATGGCCACAGGTACGAAGTCCTTCAGTAAAGGGCTAATCAGCATATTCAAGGATATGACGAATAGCATTATCAAGATGATGGTGAACCTATCCTTCCAACAGTACCTACAACCTAAGCTACAAGGCTTATTCGGCGGATTGGCTGGAGGCATAGGAAATATTGGTGGTGGCGGTCGTACCTTCTCCACCGGTAGGTCCTTTAGTTCAGCGTTCAGCAGTCGAGGGTTCTCGAAGTTCGCGTCCGGCGGGGTAGCGCCTACAGGTATGACATTGGTCGGTGAAAACGGACCTGAGCTCCTTCAATTCAACGCTTCACATCGTATCTATAACGCTAGTCAAACGCGTAAGATGCTAGGCGGTAATCAAGGGAATAACGTTACTGTTAACATCATCAATCAATCTGGCCAAGCTCTTGAATCCGAGCAACAAAGCTCGAGATTTGATGGCGAAAACTACATCATCGATGTAATGGTTAAAGCCGTAACAAACAATAAAGGAGGTGCGCGGGATGCGATTAAAGCAGCCGCGGGTTAATCATGGCAACATTTCCAAACATTAGATATCCAATATATCCAATCCAAGAAACTACACCGGATATGACCTATAAGGGTCAAGTGGAGAATATGACGATTATTAGTCGCCGTAAGACTACTAAGGCCCTACGGTCATATAACGTGAATTATAAGGTGCCCACCTCCGAGTACTTACGGCTAAGGTCGTTCTTCGATGAGGTTAACTGTTCGACGGTATTCGATTGGACGAATCCTGAAACGAAAGAAACTATCAAGGTACGATTCAGTGATCAGCTAGACTTTGCAGCGAATGACTACGGCATATGGGTTGGTACCGTTAAACTACAGGAGGCATAACATGTTAACACTTTCAACTGCATCAATTTTGGAGAAAAACAAAATAGACGCCACGGGTGTATGGCTCATGCTCCTTGATATTGAATACAAAGGCGATATCGTACGGCTCGTGTATAACACCGAGGATATTACCTTCCAAGGGAACAAGTACATCGCGTTCCCATTCAAATTAGCGGACGTCAACCATAACTCGACTGACCTTCCAAACGTTAAATTGTCCGTGTCCAATGTGACACGGACTATCCAACGCCTGGCGGAGGATAATCAAGGGTTCACAGGTGCGAATGTCATTGTCCGTGTAATAAATACAAATGTACCGAATGTGTGCGAAGTAGAAGAACACTTCGTTATTACGGGCTCCGTTGCTAATGCTGAATGGATGGAATTCACACTAGGTACGGATTTTAGTTTCACCCGTCGTTTCCCCTTAGTCCGCATCATGAAGGACTTTTGCCCTTTCAAGTTCAAAGGTGTTCAGTGCGGATACAAGGGCACCGAGACCGAGTGTAATAAGACATTGTCACGATGTCGGGCACTAGGTAATAGCGTTCGTTTCGGTGGCGAACCTACGATTCCACAGGGGGGTCTATATGCATCTAACAAGTGATATGACTGACATGATTGGCACTCCATTCGAGGAACTGAAATGTTGGGAGGTAGTGGCCGAGGTGTATCGCCGGAATGGTGTTACGCTTCCAAACTATACAGATATTCCTATGGACGAGTGGCAAGAGGTCAAGGAACCTACGGAGGGCAGTGTCCTGGTCTTTTCGTTAAAAGGTAAGGAACTTGACCACGTAGGCGTGTATTTAGGTGATGGCCGATTCATTCACGCTACTAAGCCAAGCGGCGTATGTATCGAACATATTTCTAAATATGTTCCTAGGCTTAAACATATATACGATAGAAAGGAGTAGCCGATGATTAATGTAGTGCTAGTAAGGAATCCGTTTAAACCGGATCAGCATGAAACACAATACCGCCCCTATAAGGCGAATATGCCATTAAGCTTTTACGCTAAACAAGATGGCGACTGGGTATACTCCATTAATGGCCAAGAGGCTACGCTTGATACCATTGTTAACGATGGTGACTATATCGTGGCCATGCCTCAAATCGATGGCAAATTCCTCGGAATCATTTTAACCATAGGCCTTAGTATCGCCACAGGTGGTATCGCTAGTGGCGCTATATTTGGTATTCAAAGTCTAATATGGCGCACAGTACTCTCCATGGCTATTGGTATGATTGGCAATATGCTCGTCAATAAGTTAACTCAGCCAAAGGCTGACCGGTCTCATACGGACTCAGCACAGGCTAACACGTATGGATGGGGCGGGGCAAAAACTGTAACCGGGCAAGGGTACCCTCTAGCCGTTACGTACGGCCGTATGAAAAGCGCAGGGCTCCTCTTATCTCGTCACATTATCAGTGACGGCGAGAAGCAGTACCTCAATCTCTTATATTGCGCCGGTGAAGGCGAGTTATCCAAAATCGAGGATATCCGTATCAATGCTAACCCTATTAGTAACTACCAGGATGTGCAAGTAGATATCCGATTAGGTACCAATGACCAAACTGTTATCCCTAATTTCAATGACAACTATGCGGACCAAGTACTCAACTATGAACTCAAAACCGGGTGGAGTACGCAACGTGTACAAGGCGACGCGTGCAATGCTATCGAGATAACTATCAGTTTCCCTAATGGCTTGTATTACTCCAACGATACAGGTGGGATGGATGCTACCTCTGTAACACTTGACGCGGAAATTCGGAAAGTTGGAGAAAATGAAGAGTGGCATAAGTTACCGCTATCCAACCAAAAGGGTATGCAAGCCTTCGTTAAGAAATCCGGTGACGGATGGTCTTTCACGCGTCAAAAGTCTGATGCAGAAATCGCTGAGGGTGACTATAAGGGCAAGGTTACAGAGGCTACTAACACCGCGTTCTATCGAGTGTACCGATTCGATAATCTCGATAAGGCACAATATGAAGTTCGTGTTCGATGTTCTAGTAAGGACGGTAGTTCTATTCGATACAGTAATAAGGTGTACTGGAACCAGTTAACGCAGATTATATACGATGACTTCGTGCATCCTGGTAAGGCTCTTATCGGTATTAAAGCTTTGGCCACATCTCAGCTTAACGGCTCTGACCCTGAAGTATCTTGGATACAAGAACGCTCCGCCGTGTATGTGTTCAACCCTTATCAACAAAAATACGAAGTCCAACGCGCGGATAATCCGGCATGGGCGGCGTATGATCTACTCCATATGGCTCGTAAGTTCGGAGATGAGTATGTCGTGTTTGGCCAACCTCATGGACGCATGGATTACGATGCATTTAAAGCCTGGGCAAGCAATTGTGACAAGAACGGATTCACCTTTAACTATATCTACGATAGCGCTAGCCGGTTATGGGATGCGCTCAAGTATCCGGAAAACGTAGGGCGAGGTAAAGTTATTCCACAGGGAACCAGATTCACCTGTGTTAGTGATTATAAGTCAACACCAGTGCAGTTATTCACCGTGGCCAACATTAAGCAAGATAGCTTTTCCGAAGAGTTTCAAGGTATTCAAAGCCGTGCCAACTCCGTGGAAATCTCCTTCCTTAATAAGGATAAGGACTACGAGCGCGATGTTATCCCCGTGTATGGCGATACCTACGATGAATCGGATACACTTACCAACCCGGCTCAAATAGAGCTCATGGGATGTACTAGCTTAGACCAGGCATTTAAACATGGTAAGCACTACCTACGATGCAACAAGTACGAGGTGCGTACTGTATCTATCGAAGCATTCACAGACGCCATAGCGTGTACGATAGGGGACATTATTCTTATCCAACATGACGTACCAGAATGGGGCGAAGGTGGCCGAGTAGTAGCTGGTACAGGTAATACTATCACCCTTGATAAGGAAGCATCGACATTACCTGGTAAGCAGTACCAACTACTTATTCGTAACAATGCCACTGATGCGGTGACTACGCTTACCGTATTAAGTGTCATCGGGCGGAACGTCACTGTTAAGGAAACGATTGCAGTCGAACCCGGTAGTGTGTACGCCTTTGGTGAGTTAACCAAAGCAGCTAAACCATTTAGGGTGTTAGCTATCACCGAGGGAGGTACAGACCTTACTCGTAAGATTCAGTGCATGGAATACTACCCGGAAGTATATACAAGTGACGATGGTATTGTTCCAACTATCGACTATAAGTCGGAAGTTGGTAGCGATATCGAGGATATTGGCCTCGTAAGTGATGTATACGGAGCGAATGGCATTATGTACTCACGAATCGCCGTCCGTTGGCAACTGCCTCGTGACGGCAAGATAACCAACGTAGTAGTTAACTATCGGAACTCTAAAAGCGATACCTGGAAATACGTGGGGAACTTCCCCGCATCACCTAATAGCACGGAAATATCTGATGTACTATTAGGCGCTACTTACGAGGTTAAGGTGCAAGCGATTAACGATTTAGGGCAACTAACTACAGGGGTTACTAAGGAAATCGTCATTCCTAAGATGCAAGCACCTGGCGATGTGCAGAACCTACACGTCATTAGTCGATACAATCTAACCGCTGATAAGAGCGTGTACTATGACCTTCAAGTGATGTTCGAGCCACCGGCTAATCCTGGTAACTTTGACAGTGCTGAGGTGTGGTACAAGCTAAAATCTAAGAATGGCCAAATCGTAACGGGTCAAGATTGGCAGTACGCGGGTAGCAGTAACAGCCAGGTTATTATCAAGGCATTAGGACCTGGTGAAGAGTACGAGGTTAAGGCCGTGGCCGTGGATAGGTTCGGTAATCGTTCCGATACTGCTCAGGTAGTTGACGTCGTAGTCAAGGCGATGGATGAGGTACCGGACATGCCTAAGAACTTTACGGTAGCCTTTAAGGACCACGCCACCGCATCATGGAACGATGTACTGAACGCTGACGTGGATTACTATGAACTACGCACCGATAATGTCCCAGGGAAGGACACCAACGCACTACTTGCGAAGGTAAAAGGTACATCCGCTAACTTACCTCTTACTAAACGAAGTGGCACGGTGTACTTGTACGCACGAAGTACGCTAGGCAAGTACTCAACACCTGCAACGTATTCGTATAACTTGCCGCAGTTAGAAGCGCCTACGTTTGAGGTCAAAGACCAACTCGGAGGGTTCAGTCTTTACTTTGGGGCAAAGCCACCACAGGCTTACGTTATCCGTTGCCACATCATAGGTGATGATCGTACGGACGATTTAGAGACAACGTCTAGCATGCTCACCTACTCCAATAAAGCCGGGGTATATCGTGTGCGGTGTGAATATGTCGACGTGTTCGGTAGTAGCTTAGTCGCTGAGAAGTCGGTCACTATTAAGGATAGGGTTGACCGGAGCCTACTTGATGCGGAAGCATTAGGGCTAAAGGCAATGGACGATACCATCCAAGCTATGAGTTCTGAAGTTGGAACGATGAAAACCTCCATTAATGGGTTTGAATCTAAAATCGCTCAATTGGATAGAGGCATTACCCAAAAGGTAACTGACCTTAATAAGAACCTATCTGGTCAAATTACTACATTATCGGAGGGTATCGACCTTAGAGTGACCCACGCTATCGGGAATCTGAGTGGCCAGGATATTGTTAGCCGGATTAACTTATCCCCTGAAGGTACTCGAATCGACGGCAAGTTATTACACGTAACAGGCCAAGCGCTGTTCGATAATAACATCATCACGGAGGGTATGCTCCAAGCTAACTCCGTGAGTGCGGATAAGATACAAGCCCTATCCATTAGTAGTGATAAGCTCCAAGCGGATAGCGTTACCGCCGATAAGTTAAAGGTCAATAGACTTGACACTATCACGGCTACAATCGGCACTCTTCGGACTAAAACCAGTGGAGCAAGGGTTGAAATTAGCGATAACTTAATTCAAGTATTTGATGATAACAATGTACTAAGAGTGAGGTTAGGCCTATGGGACGATTAATTAAATGGTTAAAAGAAAAGCTGACTTCGATATTTAGAAAGAAAGGTGATACTGTGCCAGCTGGAATACAAGTATTTGATGAACATGGGGATACTGTAGCAGACCTATCTACAGGGCTTACCAAGATTATATGGACTAAGGAATTGACAACTATTGAGCCTGAGTTCTCGGTCAAAACTGACATATTTGAAGGACAAAAGCTATTCGCACTTCGTGAATATTATGGTACCTGTGGCTCGAATGACTATGAAGGTGACTATGTCAACTATATTAACGGGGATACCGTTACTTTCGTGCCAGGCAATAAGGCCTATATCGGCAGACCATGTCAAGTGAAGCTAATGATTGGAGTATGCGAATGAACATTTTAAAAGTAATCAATAACAAGAAAAACGTACTGCTCAACGATAGCCAAACATGTGCATTTCTTAAACACAGGATAACGTTTAGCGGTACCGGGGAAATCCCATATATTGGCAGTTATGCTAATCCTACTTGGGAATACCTAATTTCGCAGTCTCAATCTTATAGCGTTAGAGCAAAGGGGACAAAGTCCTCAACTGCCCTCATTACAATTCCAATCGCACGCAGGGATTCTGATGAGTATTATATTTACTCTGTGGCTTCTGCTTCGCCATTAGAAATGGTATCAACCGGCGAACGCATGGCAGTTGATACGGCTACCGGGTTAAAGAAACCTCTGTTCGTATGCCAGATTTATGCGCCATATACAACTGACATAGGGAGTATCCTACGAGGCCTTGAAATCTATGTGTACTCCAATAAGATTTCAAAATCTGAAACGTACGGCATGGAAGTATTTAACGAGAAAGGGAAGCCTGTTTTTAACAGCGCGAATTATTATATCCGCGCCAAGGATACATTGTTTAAACAATACACAGAAGGCGCAACTAAGGCGGATACCCTCAAGGAGACTCACACGTATGAGGTAAATAAATTAGGGTTAACCGTAGTTAATGCGGTACCTGGTCAGTATGTAGGCTGTGATGGAAGCGTAGTATACGCGTATCCAGCTGCTAGTCTACCCCCTAACTTTTTTAACATTACAAAATATGGAAGTACCCTCCAATATATCGTATCCGAATTAGACCAACATAAGCACTTCCCTGAATCCGTTGACCTAGCTGAAGTCTAAGGAGGCCTATATGATTGAACAAGACATCACAATATACGCGGGGCAGGACTTCGGTATGACATACATCGTGCCACCTGGCTCCGATATGGACCTAAGTCAATACCAGGCCGTCTGCAAAATTCGTAAACGGCCATATGATGATATGAAATTAGAGTTAACACCTGTGGTACAGTCTAAACAGGTAGGGTTCTTCATCAGCGGAAAGGACTCCGCTAAAGCCCAATTAAAGGGTGGCGAGTATCTGTATGACGCGTTTATCTACAATGATCACAAGTGGATAAAGTTAGGACAGGGCACAGTCACCATCGTTCCAGATATTTCAATGCACAAGTAAGGAGGTACTTTGTATGGAAAACGAATTAATTTTAAAACTCGATAAGGAAACCACAATTCCGCTTATCGAGGGTCTAGGTAAAAGCGCCTACGCTATTGCAGTGGCTCATGGGTTCAGAGGTACTGAACAGGAATGGCTTGACAGTCTAAAAGGATTGCAAGGTCCGCAAGGTGACCCTGGCCCAAAAGGTGAACCATTCCGATATGAGGATTTTACACCAGAGCAATTAGGGGCCTTAAAAGGCCCTAAAGGTGATAAGGGCGAGGACGGGCTAAGTGCCTTTCAAATCGCTCAATTAAACGGATTTCAAGGTACATATGTTGAGTGGCTAAAATCGTTAAAAGGCAAGGACGGCGCAAGTGCTACAGCAGACAACGCTCATCAACTCTTATTACAAGGTAACGTGTGGTGTGAAAGTGCCAGCGTTGACGATGTACTCACCGCCTTAATCGGTAATATGGGTAAGCCTTTCCCACGTAAAGAATTTAAGCCTCTAACTATTTCTGGCGTGATTCAAGGGCGACAAATTGTACCCGTTACAGGTGAGCCACATTACAGCGTTAAGGTAGTTGGCAACGATACACCTTTCACGCTCGACAACACTGGAGCTTGTACTGTAATGATTCCGCCATTAGGCGAAGATGACATCAAACTCACCTATCACAATTTCACAGGTGCGAAAGTAGCAGATTATACAATTAAAGGCGTAAATGCACTTAACGATAATCCAGATGAAGAATATACCGAAAATGGCATTGTATATAAACGCTATGGCGATGTGTTGAAAATGAACATTACCAATAATACAGTGAATGGGAACTTCAACGTAAACCCTAAGCATTGGAACATTTCGACTATATCTATGTACGCTAATAGACAGACGACTCTTAATTTAGGTGATAATTGGAACGCATACGGCCCTTACTTTGTGGAAACACCTGAAAATATTACGTTCAAAGGGTTTAACAATAACATGCGACTAACCATAGCTACATCAACACAGGGGGCTACAACGATGGCCTTTGATAAGAATACCATTGAATGGAATGCGACTAACCATAGCTACATCAACACAGGGGGCTACAACGCTGACCATCTATAATTAACTAACACAGGGGGAATACATGCAAGAATTAACTGATTTTATAAGCGAGGCTTGGCGGACGTTGACGGATTCATTCGTTTTAAAAGCCTCAGATATGTTCTCCCTTATTAACTATCACATTAGGGGGAGTGAATGGATATATTGAACGACATTTTAGTAATGCTGATTAGCGGTGTATCACATGCGCATATCGTCAGTATGGGAGTTATCATCATATTAACAACTGTATTGCTATTCATTGACGCAGCGCAACGCATTACGACGGAGGTGCTTAGGTACAACAAGGATAATCACAGGAACAATACGCCTATAACATTACTTACAACGCTCGCATGGTATGGATGGGGTAAGGGTGGATATGTTGACGCGACCACAGGGCTAAAACGTAGGTACCTTATGAGTGAACGCTTACGATCCGATTTACTAACGAAGTTATGCGTCCAGTACCCCGCGTGGATGGTCTTATCGGTAGTGTTTGAATCGCTACCGGATATCCCGATTCCAAATACTGAACTATTCATGGACCATATTTTCTCATTCCTATTCATGCTGATTCCGTTCTTCTCCGAATGTTGGTCAATTATTGAAAATTTACGCGAAATGGTTGAAGATGACCTCGTCGACTTTGGAAAGGTATTTCAAGGCGTACTCGAGATTATCAGAGCATGGAGGGGCAATGGATAAGTTAGCTATTATTAACCGCATCAAGCGGTCATATCAGTCCATCCGAATAGCCGGCATACGGCCAACTGGTGTATTAGCAACGAGGGCATTAGTCCTCGTCATGCTAGTACCGATGATATTAGTCGTTGCCCAGTATGTGCTATCAACGATTAGAGGTTATGTGTCACCTGAAGCGAATCAACTTATCGATAAGGGTATTCTTATCATTGACCACATATTCGTTCCATCGGTGCTTATGTCCATTGTTGGATTATGTGGCATGTTTATCGACAAGGACCATAACGGGATACCGGATAAGTTAGAGGAAACTAATACGTTGCCGGTGAATCGACCGAGCATACAACAATTAGCGGATGACGTTAACCATGATGAGAGGGGGAAATAAATGTTTCGACAAATTACAATGGACGAGTTACAGTCCTTAGCGCTAGATGCATATGGCCAAATTGAAAAGGCATACCTGCATTGGACAGGCGTCAAAGGGGGTAAGCACTTTAAGGATTACCATATTAACATTGACCGAGCTGGCTTAATGTGGACCGATATGAAGGCCTTAACCGATTATAAGGAACATACCTACATGCGCAACAGTAACGCCGTAGGCATAGCTATTGAGGCATGTTGGGATGCAGTCAGTGAAAATAATCTAGGTAGTGAACCACCAACCAAAGCACAGTTAACAACTATGACACAGATTATGGCAGTGCTCACTATTAACGCGGGTGTACCACTTGACATACAACATCAAATGACACACGCTGAAGCGGCCGATAATAAGGACGGCCTAGACCTCTATTATCTAGATCCGACGGGATACCCTAATAATACTTATGGCCCAGACTCCAACGTTGATCGATGGGACCTCTTAGTGTGCCATGCAGGTGATGAACGATGGAGCGGTGGGGACTGGTTACGTGGCACCGCTCGATGGTGGGGCGCTCAGTGGGGCAGTATTATTTAGGAAGGAGTTACTATGTATGAAAAAATTAAAACTATGGTGGCCAAGTATCCTCGCCACTATTATATTATCGGCGCTCTTATCGTGCTCCTCTGTGTTTGCGCAGGATATATCCTCTACCAACCAAGCGGAGCCGACTATCACCGTGCCGTTGACGCAGTGGAACGAATTGAAAGCCAACAACGCGAAAGCGTTAAGCTTAATCGAGACATCCAGTATTCCATTGACCGAAGCTCAAAGCTTAGTCATGAAGCAAAAGGAAGAATTGAACGAAGCGCACAATACAATATCGACATTGGAAACCGAATTGATGAAAGCCAAAATGCTATCTATGAAGCAAGAAGTTACCTTGTCAGAAATGCAGAACTCTTTGACCGAATTGAAAGGGCAAATAGACAACGACAAGAGAACAATCAAGCGGCTACGAATGCAACGCAACCTATCCCAGGTAGTGGGGGCGGGGGCAATAATCGGAGTGGTAATTCATCGATAGAGAGGTGATCCATATATCTCCTGAGCAGGAGCAGGTGGACTCCTGGTAGTATAGTTTTGATAAAACACAAAACAGCCTACTAACCTAGATAATATCTAAGTTAGTAGGCTGTTTTTTATTATTAAAAGTAAAAGAAAATGCTTGATTTTATACTCGATATAGGGTATAATAATATTGTAAGGAGGTGATACAAGTGGACATAATAGAAAAGCTAACAAGCTTAGCAAATGCGCTAACGCCACTGCTACTGGCACTAGCAATACTAAAACTTGTTAGCAAAGAGTAAAAAGCAGGCGGGTGAAAGCCCCGCCACCTTCTCAACATCATTGTAAATCAACGAGGTGAATTATGCAATATTTAGAATGGTTGATTAATATAGCAACTATTATTGTTTTGATATTAGTAATTAAACGCTTAGCTAGAAGGTGAAGAAATTGAAATTTGAACTAGATGATATCATGACAACGCAAGAGGCGGCAGAACGTTGGAATGTTACAGCTGATGCATTGAAACAGAATTGTAGAGGCCGTGTAAAGAATGGATTTAAAGAAGGCGAGTTTAAGAAGTCAGGCAAAATGTGGCTTGTAACTCGTCAAGGTATGGAACGATTGTATGGAAAAGAATCCTGTTTAAGTCGTGTAACAGAAAACGTGTCAGACGGTGATTAGCCCTTTAAATCTCTACAAAATTTGTAATGGTTGCTTAACTGTTGCTCAACCTAAAATTAAAGAAATACAGTGATTATGCGGATAGTTAACTCTTTTGAATTATCTCCGCTGAGTAATCACAAATAAAATACGGGGCTGTAACAAAACAGCCCCTTACACTAGAAAAGCTATTAGTTGATTTTATAT